>OCOJ01044316.1_pt2 | contig 18492 bp, 17 predicted proteins | sample 1539251 | NCBI WGS metagenome assembly OCOJ01 (sample SAMN01911457, study PRJEB22624) | soil metagenome | biome: Soil | place: Malaysia | collected 2012-04-30 | depth RA_metagenome m | reverse complement strand
CCGACCTCAAGAACGACAGCAGCATGCTGAAGAAATACTTGGGCGTCTCTTTCTAGCGAAATTGTGGAGATGGGGAATGCCTTTATGCGCACGGCCAAACTGTCAGTGGGTTCATGGAAGACAGCAATGCTCAGCCTTGGCATCTCAACGGCCTCGGTGCAGCCGGTCCCTACCCCAGATTCAAGAACAGACTAATGCTCTTCGGTCAATTCGTGGGCGATTGGGACATCATCAGTGTCAAGAGTCCCAATCCCAGCGGAGTGGCTTTCAAGGCCGGGGGCGAGGTCCATTTCGCTTGGATTCTAGACGGGAGGGCAATACAGGACGTTTGGATGACCTACGACGACGAGTTGAAGAAAGCGTTTCCAGTTGGAACAACCATTCGGGTCTACGATCCCGGCTCTGGAGTCTGGAAGAGCACTTGGATTTCGGCAATCCGACACACCGTTCAAACCTTCATCGCTCGCCAGTTCAGAGAGGATGTCATACTGGAAGGAATCACTGAAGCAGCCAAGCCTGAACGTTGGATATTCTCAGAGATAAGGCCAGATTCGTTCAGGTGGCATTCAGAAGAATCGTCTGATGACGGCGAGTCATGGACCCTGACGGAAGAGATGGTGATGAGACGGCAACGTCAGTCGTCATTGAAATAGATCCCTGAAGCCGCCAGAAGTAGGCCCTGGGTGGGTGCGAGCCTGCACATGTGGGTTCAGATCCACCGAAAAAGAGCCAACCTTGCCGCTTGGAGCCTTTGCGACAGTCAGACCGCCGAAATAGAACGCCTCTGCTGAACATCTTCGCTCGCCCTCCTAAGACCCGCCAACAACTTGGGCGAGGTGCCCAGAGCATCGGCTTGCATCGCCAGTAACACGGCTCCCACCGACGGGCGGAGATCAGGCAATGTAATTTCCAATGAACTCCACTTTGCCCGAAGCTCCCTCTCGAAGGAGGACGAGACGAACTTCGATTCAAACACACTCCCTATCCGTGAAACTCTGCAGGGTTTACCTAGCACGTCCAGCCTCTTCGCTGCAATGAGGACAAGGTGGGCGAGTTTCGTCCCGGCGTCTTCGAGGATTTCAAGAGAGACAGGGTCCCCATTGGATGCGACCCTAGACACAAGCGTGGCGAGGGAGGCAATCCGCGACACCGGATCATGTTGCGTGTTGACCGCGCCTATCAATTCGTCTGGTTCATTGACACCGAAGTCCTTCAAGACCGCTCTGCAGAGTGGCTTGCCCTTCCTGGCCGCATCTGTGGCTGCAGCAGTTCTTGCAAGCGCTTGTCGCCCGATATCGAAGGCGCTCCCATCATCGCCTATGAGGTAGCCCCACCCCCCTACCCTGACCTTTTGGCCGCGCTCACTCATTCCCCGCACGACGCTCCCTGTGCCTGACAGCGCAACGATTCCTGGCCCTCCCGAGAAAGCTCCAGCCAAGGCTGCGCTCGAATCGTCTTCCAACAGGACCTTGCGGGCAATCCATCCGACCCTGCCGTTCAGCCTCTCCGCGTCTCTTCTTGAATCGATGCAGGATAGGCCCAGGAAGGCGGTCGATACCCGGGTAGATTTCAGACGAGCTTCGGCCAACGCAGCATCGACCCCGGCTTTGAGGTTGGAGAGAGCCACCGACACTCCGATATTGTGGTAACCTGATGGCCCTGACACCGACATACCCAGAAGCCTTCCTGAATCATCTGCCACCACGCATTCCGTCTTCGTTCCCCCTCCATCCACTCCAACGTAGAACTTCGCGCCCACCGGAACTAGGCCCCCTTGGAAGGCGTGGAATGACCCTTTGAAGCTTTCAGGGACCACCGGCAGAATTCGACCAATGGCGAATCCGTCCTAATTGTGGGCAGACCAATCTCGGCTGCCTCTGGATCAAATTTCACCTCCCCAAGTGCTTGCACTCGATTGGCTTCCACAAGCCTCAATCTTCTGTTCGCTTCGATTCTCAGGGGTCTGACGGAGCCGGCTTGACCTTGTGCCAGAGCCCCTGCCAGTCTCAGAGCGACGATCCCGAGCTCTGCGAGTTGCCTGACCTTGAGGAAAACTGGTTCAAGTTCTGACAGTAGACCCTCGCTCTTCCCCCCGCCCCGGAGTCTCTTCTCAAGGCCGCCAAGGGCTCGAAGACTCGATGCGAAGGTCAACGATTGTGCCTTCCACTTCTCTCCTCTTGGATTTCCGAAGCTTCTCATCAGTTCCATGACGACCAGCCGCAGTTGTTCGGATTCTTGCTGGTCGAAGGGAGTTGCCTTCGTGCAGTCCAGAAGGAGCTCCAAAGACTCGGTGGGGCTCCGTGGAAACATCCGCCTCGCGGCACGTATCAGCGACTTCTGGGGGGAATAGGCGGAGGGGTCCGCGAGGTAGTCGCGCAGTGTCAGCAGAGGAATCTTCGAGGCCTCGGGTTGGTTCATCGGATTGCATACGTATCCCGCCAGCCGCGGCAGGATGTCCGGCCCTCTGCCTGCGAACGGCCCGATGTTGAACCTGGGCCTGTCTCCATAGTAGTCGTTAACGGGGTAGTTGTCCCATAGGAAGGGCTTTCGCCTTATCACAAGTGAGAACTCAGTCACGTCATCCTTGGTTATCTCTCTCGAGACCACTTTCCTTCCGGTCCACAAGACATCCACTCTTCCAGCCAACCCCGCCCCGATTTCCTTGAGGTACTCGTTCTCCGGGGCCTTCTCCCCGAGGTGGTCATTGGCGTAGTAGGTCGGACAGAACACGAGCCGTGTCCCTTCCTTCATGAGCTCGTCGTACACGTTGTTAAGGAGCGAAACATGCGCTTCGCCAAGGTTCCTGTAGTTGTGTCTGTCCGACGCGTTTGCCAGCTTCGGTTCAATATCGTCCAAGAAGATTCCAACCCAGCGGCATCCCATCCCCGTCACTTCCTGAAGTCTGCTGATGAGAATGCGTTGGTCGGCCCTGCTCGAGTATGTGATGTCAAGGCCCGGGCTCACGGCAAAGACGAAATCCACCGACGATCGACCTGCGACTCGCATCAGCGTGTACAGTCTTTCCTTCATCCTCTGGGGGTAGGCCTTCCTCCAGGCTGTGCGGAGATAGGGGTCGGACTTTGGGGCATAAATGTAAGTGTTGAAACCATTTGTGCCTAGGAAACTGATCATCGAGAGTCTCGATGGATGTGTCCAGGGCCTACCGTAGAAGCCCTCTACCACTCCATTCGGGAACCGGCTTCTGCGGGGTGACATCAATCTGAGCTGCCAAGGGCTCGTAAAAAGGGTGAAATCAAGCCAGTTTCGGCCGAAGGGATAAAGCACAGCCGGGTCTAGTCAGAACCGTGGCCAGGGCCTTCTTGCGGTCGCTTGCCAGGAAGTACACGAAGCGTTACCTTGCAAGAAGAATCGTTAACATGCTTCTGGTCTTGTTTGTGGTCCTCGCTCTCAACTTCATGCTGCCCCGGCTGATGCCGGGGAACTTCCTTCAGATTTTCATCCAGTCTCTGGAGAGGCAGCACCCCGGGGCCAACGTCCAGGTCATCTCCCAGAGAATCGAGTCATTGTATGGAATCAACCTTCCTTACTGGGTTCAGTTCTTTCACTACATACAGCAGATAGTCTCATTCACCCCCAACTTCGGGCCGTCATTCGCCTACTATCCGACAAATTCCTGGTTCATTGTGTCATACGCGTTGGAGTGGACGCTCATCCTCCTGGGTACGTCGCAGGCGATTTCATGGGTTATTGGAATCTTCCTGGGCACATACATGGCCATGCATAAGGACAAGACCGTCGACAGGGTTCTACAGCCCGGGCTTTACTTCCTCAATACAATCCCGCCTTTCTGGCTTGGCCTGATTTTCATACTCGTGTTCGCAATAGACCTGAGGGTCCTTCCGGCGTCAGGGGCGTATTACGTCACGCCCGAACCAATCGGAGTCATCACCCACATGATTCTACCCACCGCCGTGATCATCGCGGTCACCCTCCCTTCTCACGCACTCGTCGTCCGTGGCGTTACCCTCGAGGTTCTTTCGAGTGATTTCGTGACTGTTTCTAGGGCACAAGGACTGCGGTGGCGGACCTTCTATGGGAGGGTGCTGAGGAATTCGATGCTACCTTCCCTCACGAACTTGTTTCTCAGCGTAGGCTTCCTAATAGGGGGCATTTTCACTGTCGAATACACCTTCTCCTACCCCGGGATGGGAACGGTCATAGCCAACGCCATATTCAACGAAGATTACCCTGTTATTCAGGCTGCGCTCTATGTAACCACCCTAGTCGTCCTGCTGTGCAACCTCGCTGCCGACCTGATGTACCCAATCATCGACCCGAGGGTGTCCTACACATGAGCCTGAAGCAGCCGTCCCTATCGGAATTGCTACGGGGGAACAAATACATCGTTGCCGGGTCTGCCATGACGGCCTTCTTCGTGGTTGTGGCAATCGTTGGACTATTCTATCTGCCACACGATCCTTTGCAGCCCGTGGGGCCTGACTACGCGGCCCCGAGTCTGAAGTTCCCCTTCGGGACGACGTTCGTCGGCCAAGACGTTTTCAGCCAGTGGATGTACGGAGCTCGTTCAACTCTTCTCGTGGGCTTCCTTTCTGCCCTCGTCACCATGGTCATTGGCGTGGCCATCGGGATGGTGGCCGCCTTCATTGCCTTCACNGGACGAGCCTCTAATGCGTTTCACCGATGTCATCCTTACCCTCCCCGCCCTCCCAATGCTCATCACCGTCGCGGCCTTCGTCAGGCCAACAATCTACTTGACCGCGGTGCTGATTGCCTTCCTCGCTTGGCCCTCGGCGGCCCGCGTCACCCGGTCTGACGTGCTTTCCCTCAAGGAGGCTCCGTATGTGGAGGTTGCACTCCTCAGCGGGGTCCCACTTCGGTACATAATGTTCAGAGATATGCTCAGACACATCCTTCCCTTGGTACTCGCCCTTTCCCTCTTCTCCGTAATCGGAGCCATACTTACAGAGGCCTCCCTAGACTTCATCGGAGTCGGGCCTTCGTCGGCGTTCACCTGGGGAGCGATGATTTCGTTCGCAAACGACGCAAACTCGGCTTTCGCGGGTGCATGGTGGTGGTTCATTGTGCCAGGCTTGAGCATCGCTTTGCTCTCAACAGGGCTCGCATTCATCGCCTACGGTCTGGAAACTGTGCTCAAGGAGGCCTAGAGGCTTGGAACAGCTTCTGAATGTGAGGAATCTTTCCGTTACCTACCGACAGTCGGGAGGAAGGAGACTGGAGGCGGTCAAGCAGGCGAACTTCGAGCTAGGGCAAGGAGAGGTGTTAGGCATAGTAGGGGAGAGCGGAGCGGGCAAGAGCACCATCGGCTGGGGCATACTTGGCATGATTGGTCCCCCTCACCTGTGCCATGGGGAGGTCGTCGTGAAAGGCAGGAACGTGCTTTCAATGGGCGAACCCGAGCTCAGAGAGTACAGATGGAAGGACGTGGCTATGGTGTTTCAAAGCGCCATGAACTCCCTCGATCCGGTGATCACGGTTGGGAAGAACATGGCCCAGCTCCTCATGGACAAACACGTCGTCCGATCGAAGGATGAGGCGAGGGCGTATACCACCAATCTGTTTCGAACCGTAGGGTTGGCAGAAGTGGTCACGGACATGTACCCGTTCGAACTGAGCGGGGGAATGAAACAGAGGGTTTCGATTGCGATGGCGTTGAGTACTAACCCACTCATCCTCATCGCCGATGAAGCAACAACGGCCCTAGACACGGTCACCCAGTTTTCTGTCCTCACTCTCCTTGGGGACCTGCGGAAGGCGGGGAAGATCGGGGGGATGATTCTGATTTCCCACGACCTCTCTGTCCAAGCCTACATGGCAGACAGGGTTATCGTTATGCTTCAGGGGAGGATAGTCGAGGTCGGTTCGAAGGAGGAGGTGTTCAAGGAGCCAAAGCATCCCTATACTCAGTTCCTCGTCGGCTCCCTCAGCATGGAGAGACAGCTGAAAGGTGCGGCAAGAGGAGCTGGGGAGAGTTCCTCGGCGTCTGAAGGGTGTCCCTTCACTAACGCATGCCCCAACATGATGCCTCGTTGCAGGGAAAAGTTTCCCGAAATGACCCGTCTTTCGCAGACTAGGAGCGTCGCCTGCTACCTACATGAACGGTGAAGCGAGCTTGCCGAACAAGGGAGAGAAGGGAAACATCGTCGAATTCAGAGGGGTTAGCAAGTTCTTCAAAGACAAGAGAGGCGGGATTGTTACGGCAGTCGACTCAGTGGATGTCACCGTCGGGCAGGATCAGGTCCTCGCCCTGGTAGGGGAGAGCGGGTCAGGCAAGACGACCCTGGGCAGGATTTCAGTGGGCCTTATAGATCCCAGCAAGGGGGACGTCATCTTCGACGGAAGGGACATTCGCAGATACAAGAAAGCGGATTTGTGGAAGAGGGCACAGTACCTTCACCAGGACCCCTACAGCGCGCTCGACCCCTATCTGACGATCGGGGAGGTCTTGGAGAGGCCTCTCAGGTTCCTCGCGGGCATGGGCGACAAGAATCGAAGGAAGGAGAGCATATCAAAGATGGTGCAGGCCATAGGGCTCGCCGACATACCGCTAAACACCAAAGTCTCGAGGTTGAGCGGAGGCGAGAAGCAGAGAGTGCTCCTCGCCCGCTCCTTCATCATGACTCCCGACTTCGTGGCAGCGGACGAGCCGACGACCATGGTCGATTTCATCCACAGGAACGAAATCCTTGCCCTGCTTCGGAAGCTGAGAGAGCGGTTGGGGACGTCAATGCTTCTAATCACCCATGACATTTCGGTCGCCTCGTTTCTGGCGGATTACGTCGCGATAATGTTCAGGGGGAGCGTTGTCGAGTACGGTCGGAAGTTCGAGGTCTTAGAGAGGCCTCTGCACCCCTACACCCAGACCCTGCTTGCCCTGACCCCTGACAAGCTTGCCAGCGGTGAAATTCAGGTTACTAATCTCATCCAGAAGAAGCACAATCTTGCTCTTTCCGGACCGGAAAGAGGATGCAAGTACGAGAGCCGATGTCCCTATGCCTTCAATAAGTGTGGCGAGTCTCATCCTCCTCTTGAACGTGTCTCAGGGGAGCACATGGTGGCCTGCTACCTCGACCATGCTGGTGCTGGGGCCGCCCCGAAAGGCTTTTGACAGCGCTCTGTTGTCACGCACCGCGGGCTTGGCCAGGTCCAGGCACGTGTTCCGGAGCCGTCCCGGGGTAGTTGTGGTTATAGCACTTCTCGCGCTTTCTGGATTGCTTGCGGAGGTACCCGCCGCCGTCGGATCGTCAAGTTCAACCATCTCAATGGGGGTTGTGCAGTCTCCTGTGATTTCTGCCCTCAACTATCTCAATCCAGCGGAGAATTACTATGTCGTATCAGAGCTCTATCTCCCCTTCGCTGCGTATGCCTTCCCGCCTGCCCCCTCCCTCGAACCGATTCTCGCAGCCGGATGGAGCAGCAACTCCAACTATACGCAGTGGGTCCTTAACTTGAAGTCGGGGCTCAAGTGGGACGACGGATCTCCCCTGAACGCCACAGATCTCTGGTACACCATCACACTGGAGAACCTCACCAGTGGGTTCAGCTTTGCCGGAGAGACGACGGCGATAAAGATACTGAACGCCACGGCGGTCGAAGTGGACACGAATGCGCCCGTGGCGAACTTGGTCTACCTCTACTGCCAACAGACGAACTCCTACATACTCCCCTACAAATCGTACAAGGACGTTCCGACATCCCCCATCTCAGACCTCTACAACTTCACGAACTTCCAGAACATTGTAGCCAGCGGTCCGTTCGTGATAAAGGACTATTCCCAGGGGGAGAACCCAATCGTCTTTACCGCGAACCCCTACTACTACAAGGGGCCGCCAGCTATGAAGGAGCTCGATCTTTACAATTACGCTTCACTTTCTTCGGAGCTGGCGGCCTACAGGGCTGGAACCACAGATGCGCTTTGGGCCTACGGCGCTTCGACCATAGTCACCCCGCTCTTTCAGAATGTCACTGGTCAGCAGCTTTTCGAGATTGTGCCAGGGGCTGAAATGGGAATATACTTCAACATGGACCAGTACCCGTTTAACCTAACCCAGGTCAGACAGGCGCTCGCCTACTCCACCAACCGAACAGCGCTGAACGCCGCGGTGAACCCCCCCGCGAACCAAGCTCTCCCAGACTACGATAATCTCATTCCAAGCCTCGAGAGCCAAGTGGGGCTTAGCGGCGCCTCGGTCCCCGCCTATACCTACAACTTGACCAAAGCGGGAGACCTGTTAAGCTCGGTCGGTTTCAAGAAGATGAACGGGATCTGGTCCTATCCGAACGGCACTGCGTTCGCGATTACCATAATCACCTCCGACCAGGGCTATGGAGAGGTAGCGACCACTCAGGTCCTAAACTCCCAATGGAAGAACGCCGGCTTCGATGTAAGCGTCGACCTGCTCTCCTTCACCTCGTACCTCACAACCGAGGAGGGGACGACGGGCTGGCAGGTCGCGGTCGAGATTGACAACCCAGGTTACTACCCGTCAGCCCTAGGAAACCTGCTGGGCATGATAACTGGATCAGGCGACTACGGCGGAGCAATGGACTCTTCCTTCCCAGTTTCGAATGGCCTACCCAACTACAACTACACCGCAATTAACGACCTCCTGCAGCAGGCGCAGGAGTATCCTCTAGGTTCGGTCCAGTCCAACCACTACGTTGTCGAGGCTGCGCCGCTCGTGGGCTCGACTGTCCCGATAATACCCCTCTTCATCATTTACAACTACCAATCGGTCAGCAGCAGTTACTACTGGGGAAGCCAGAGCAACAACAGTGGAATCTTCGACAGGCAGGCGTTGATGCAGCCGCAGCTCTGGTATGACGCCCTCTGGACTGTCAAGCCCGTCACCGCAACCACTTCCACCACGTCAGGTGTGCCGACGGCCTCCTCTTCCACTTCGCCGGCTTCTTCGACTTCGCCGTCCGGGAATGGGATCGTGACCTACGCCATCATAGGCATAGTTGTGATAGTAGTGGTCGTAGTACTAGCCCTCCTTGCACTTCGCCGCGCGCCGAAGCCCTCCCCGGCCCAGAACTCTGGTTGAATTGAGGGTCATCATAACAAAAGACTACAACCAGATGAGTAGGACAGCCGCCCTAATAATCGCCAAGCAGGTGAGGTCGAAGCCCTCGACGGTCCTCGGCCTAGCCACGGGCTCGACTCCACTCGGCACCTACAAGGAGCTAGTCAGGATGCACAAGAAGGAGAGACTGGATTTTTCAAATGTCAGGACCTTCAATCTCGACGAGTACTTTCGACTTGATCCCTCACACCCCCAAAGCTACCACACTTTCATGTTCGAAAACCTGTTCAACGGAATAAATCTCAAACCCGAAAACATCTCGATTCCCGACGGCATGGCAGAAAACGTCGAGGGATTCTGTACGGAATACGAGAGAAGAATCAAGTTGGCAGGAGGGCTCGACCTGCAGCTGCTTGGGATAGGAAGGGATGGCCACGTAGGATTCAATGAACCTGGGTCTTCTCTGGGTTCCCGCACGCGACTGAAGACCCTGGCCGAGGAGACCGTCAGAGACAACGCGAGGTTCTTTGGTGACAAGAAGGAGGTGCCCCGGTTGGCAATAACGATGGGTGTGGGGACGATCATGGAGGCAAGGAAGTTGGTGCTGCTGGCGAGCGGGCAGGGGAAGGCGAACGCAGTCATGAAAAGCATAGAGGGCCCCGTGACTGCACAGGTGACAGCCAGCGCCCTTCAGCTTCACCCTTCCGTAACCGTGGTGACAGATCAGAAAGCGGCCAGCATGCTCCGGCATCGTAGGTACTACCTCTACGTCGAGAAGATGGCGGAGGAGTACGAGGCAGAAGCCGGAATCTAGCCTGTAGTCCTATCAGACCTCTCCGGTCCTGCAGATTTCCCTGAATGTCTCGGCAGATTCTCTCATTCGTCGCTCCTTGGTCTTGAAGTCAACGGCGTATAGGCCGAACCTCATCTTGTACCCCTGAGCCCACTCGAAGTTGTCCAAGAGCGACCAGTGATAGTATCCCCTGACAGGAACTTGGTCAATCACCACAGCTTTCAGGAGCTCCCGCAGGTGTTCCCTGATATACCTCCCCCTCTTCTCGTCCTTGGCGTCGGCAATTCCGTTCTCTAGGACGTAGATCGGGAGCCTGTACTTGTGGTAGACCCAGTTCGTCGCTATCCTGATCCCTTCGGGATAAATGTCCCATCCGAAGTCAGAACAGTCAACACAGGGCAGGGTTTCCATGGATGTGTCCCACGCCCTGATTGCGCCTTTCCTGTACCTCATTCTTATCCGGTTGTAATAATCGACACCGATGAAGTCCGTCCCACCAACTCCCTCTACCAACTCATCTGTTACCATGTCGAAGTCGTTGTCGAAGGCTCCGTGCACTATGGCGTTCAGGACCCATTCGACATTCATGTAGTTGGCGTGCTCAGCCGCTAATCTGCTCCTGGGATCTTCGTCCGCGGGGACGAAGACGTTTGGCGCCACTCCAATGCCGACGGGGCTGCTTGCGTTGTGCCTCTTCACGTTCTTGTAGGCTACATTGTGGGCGAGAGCGAAGTTCCTTTCGACCCTGAAGGCGAGCGAGCGATCCCGCAGCGCCGGCGGAAAGCCCGAGTCTCTTCCCAGGGCGTATCCTTCCGTCGCGACCACTTCGGGTTCGTTCAAGGTCTCCCAGATGTCAACGTCTCTTGAGAAGACCCTGGCCGCGAAGTCTGCGTACTTTCCAAACTCTATTACAGTGTTCTCGTCCACCCACCCCTTTCTGGAGGCTTTCTTGACGTCTTCATGGCAGGCAATTGGGTCGTGGACCCACAGCGGGAGGGTGAAATGGCTAAGGGTCAGGAAGACGCCAAGGCCGGCCGATTTCGCGCAACGGAAAATGCTCCTGTAATGCTTCACGACTTTTTGGTCGGCCTGTTCAGAAAGCTCTCTGAACCCCCTCTCATCTACTTCAACTGCGACGATTACTCCTCGATTATTCCTCTTCACCTTTGCGCCCACAGACTCTGTCGACGATGGGAATATCCTCGACCATTCAGCGCCAAGTCTGATGGAGTTTGTCCCCAGATCGGCGGCGCGCTGAAGGTCCTCTTTGTAGAGGTTCCAGAAGCCGTCCCCCTGCTCGGGGAGATCCTCACTTACTAGGTGCTCGCCTATTATTCTGGGAGAATGGGTCCATGCAAACCAATCGGTGCCCGGGTCGATAGCTTCCTTCGATGCTCCCATCTCTGATTGGAACCCAGAGATCGCTGTTCCCCATACGAAGTCTTTCGGGTATCTCAAATCTGGTCGAGTCATTCAGACGGCCTCCTAATAGCTGTGCAATGACCTCTTGGAAGATTACATCTGATTGCGATGGGAGCGCGAATGTCCCCGATGCAGACACGCCTCGGCAAACTGCTGGCCTTGTAGGAAGCCCACAGAAGTGGGCCCTTGGTGGGATTTGAACAACAGGAATAGGGTCAAGCGCTAGTTCGGAATCCAGCAGAACCGCTCAATGCCGTCCCGCGTCTTATGCACTCCCTATTATTCGCCCAGCATCTCTGCCAACATCCTCCTCTCAGCCTTCCGGATGTGTTCCACTACTGTGGAGTTAACGAGGCTCAGCTGGTTGGCCAACTGGTCGGAATCGAGCTTTCTCGGCAGGTCGTAGTACCCGAGCCTGAAGGCAGAGACGATGACGTTCCTCTGCTTCTCGGTCAAGACACCGAGCGGAGAGTCGGGTGAGAAGCTGGCATCCATGACCGAGGATACTTTGAAGGGAAGGGCCCTGCCTTCGACTTTGCCAAGGAACAGGCGTATCTGCCTCTGGCTTCCAAGAAACGCAATCCTGAACCTGCCGTCCCGGAAGGCAACGGGGCTGACTATGTAGCCTTCACCCGTTCCGATGTGCTCGTAGAAGAGAGACCCCCGCCTTGGCCTCCATCTGACCAATATTCCCTGGTATCCCTCTCCCTCCGACTCCAGTTGCTGAACAATCGTCTTGCTGGGAGGTTCGAAGATGTCGCCCGCCTTGGATCGCGAAGCCCTGAACACCACCCGGCCCACCGCAGCAATCTCTCTCCTGTCGAACTTGAGGAAGTGCAACAGGTCGAGAGACTCGACTTTTTCTGACAAAGGCTCGCCAAGGATGTTCCCCGGTTCCTCTTCCTCAAGTTCTAGAACCATCCGCCTCATAGGGGCATTGTGCTTCGGTCCTCCTAATAGCCTTGAGCCTAGGGGCCGAGTATACTCGGTAGAAGGTTAATCCCGAACCGACTCCCGCTTGAACACGGGAGAGCCAGGTCCTTGGCCGGGATGGCGAAGTTGGGAAACGCATGCGCCCAGGGCGAGCGGGAACGGTGCCGCCAGCCTATTTGCGCTTTCGGCCCGGCAGGGGGTATTACCAACGTTCCTTCTCCAGACGAGAGAGTGGTGCTGAAGTCGCTGCTTAACGGCGTGCAAAGAAAGATTCTCTTCGCAACCTTGGACCGCGCTAGGTCAATTGAGGAGATAAGCAGAGACTGCGGAATTCCCATGAGCACCTGCTATGTGAAAGTGTCTGAACTGGTCAGCGGCGGAGTCCTGAGGCGGGAAAAGGAGGGGCTCACCAGGAACAGGAAGGTCTACGCTCTATACAGGGCGACTATTAGGACCATCATCCTCGGCTTTGATTCCGAAGGCCTAGACGTGGTCGCGGTCGAGAACGGCGACGAGCCATTGAAACCATTCCAGGCCCCTGCCCCGCTGGTCGCCATCATCCGGCGGCGGGCTGACAGGTAGACTACCCCCTTTCAGTCCGAGTTATTCTAAGAGTATGGAATCGTCACGGCCACTTATATTGCGACTCGACCCCATTGCGCAGAGAACCAAATTGACGTCAATCGCTCGAGAGATTGATCAGGCGAACAGAAAAGCGGTGGACAGGATAATCGCAGCCGAAGCCACTCTGGTGGACATGAAGCCCGCCCTGAAGGCGATACCCGGTTTCAAGGCGGACCTCGTGACTCACGCCGGTCCCCCCATACCTTGGACTAAGATGCTCAGGGTGCAGAAGCTCGCGGTTCTGCGAGCCGCTAGGGCGGAGGGGCTGGCGGAGTCCGAGTCCCAGGCAGATGCACTCATCAGGAGAAGCGAGATTCTGGTCGAGCCGAACCACAAGTATGGGAATGTCAGCGGCATGTGCGGAGTGACGACGGCTTCCTGCCCTGTCTTCGTCTTCGAAGACAGGGTGCACGGCAATAGGTCAACGGATTGGATGCAAACGGACCTCACTTCCTTTGGGCAGACCTATGAGAAGGGAATCGCAGAAATCGAATTCGTCAAGACTATCTTCGGGCCCGTGATTGCAGAAACGGTGAAGCACGCCGGCGGGCTCAACATGAAAGAGATGCTGGGGCAGGGGCTGCAGATGGGGGACGAACTCCATGGCCGCTTCGACGCAACGCGCGGCGTCTTCTCGAACATGATTCTGCCGCACATCGTCAGGACAGGTTTTGACAGGGAGACCCTAGGCAAGGTAGGGGACTTCCTGTACGGAGCGGGAGGGAGGTGGATTGGAGGGAATATGATGATGGGCGCCTGCAAGGTCATGATGGACGCCGGAAAAGGGGTAAAGCAGAGTACTGTTCTCACCGTCATGGCCCGGAACGGCGTCGAGTTCGGCATCAAAGTCAGCGGCCTGGGAGACAGGTGGTTCACCGGCCCCGCCGGTCCGATTAAGGGGTTCGTCTTCCCGGGCTTCAGCTCTGCGGACGGCGCGCCAGACATCGGAGACAGCGCCATTTCGGAGTCGAGAGGGCTCGGTGGGACGGCCCTCCCCGCCTCTCCCTCTCAGGCGAGGCTCTTCGGCGGAGGCTTAGAAGAGTCGGTGCAGCACACGAAGGACATGCGGAGGGTATCCCTCGCGGAGGACCCCTTCTTCCGCATACCATACATGGACTTCTCGGGCGTCCCAGTCGGCATCGACATCAGGAAGGTCGTGGCCACGGCCATTGTTCCAAGGATTGACACGGGCATCGCCCACAGGGAAGGAGGATTCGGCATTATCGGCACAGGAATCGCGGACGCTCCCATGGAAGCGTTCAAGAAAGCACTGAGCGCCTTCGCCAAGGAATACGCCTAGGGGTGGGGCTTGGCCCTGCACCTCTCTGCCAACACCTACGTCTCCTACGCCGCAGGGTTCGTGGTATCCATCGGGATATTCTCCGCCATCCTTCTCGCCTTCGGGTACAAACCGATTCCGAGCATGGAGACCATACTCTCTGGCTCGTTCGGGACTGTCCTCAACGCTTCTTCGACCTTCGTCTACACCATTCCTTTCCTTCTGTGTGCTCTAGCTTTCCTCGTCCCGTTCAAGGCTAGGTTCTACAACATCGGTGTCGAAGGACAGATGTACGTCGGCGCCCTCACCGCCTTCCTGGGGGCCACGCTGTTCGGAGGGCTCCCCGGCCCATTGGCGATCGCCCTGACGGCGGCCGCTGGATTCATCGGCGGCACCCTCTGGCTTGCGCTCCCCCTACTGATGAAGATCAAGCTGCAGGTCAACGAGATATTCCCCACACTTGTGCTCAATTTCGTCGCCCTGGACTTGGTTAACTGGCTCACCAGCGGCCCACTCAAGGACCCCAAGGCAGTAAATCCTCAGACCGTCGTTGTCCCGCAATCGACGTGGCTCCCCACCCTTGTCGAGAATACGCCGCTAACAATTGGGATAATCATAGCAGTCGCGGCTGCCGTCATAGTCTACTTCATCCTCCAGAAGACGGTGCTTGGGTACGAAATTAGGGCCTCGGGGGCAAATCCAAGGGCGGCCACCGCGGGGGGTGTCAGCGTCCCGAGAAGCATCGTCGTGGTCGGGCTCCTGAGCGGCGGGCTGGCAGGGCTCGCCGGGATGGTAATCGTCACTACCGGGAACCACTACCTCGTGCAGAACTTCTCGCCTGGGTATGGCTATTCTGGGATCGGGGTGGCGACACTGGCGAATTTCAACCCGCTGGGTGCCATCTTCGCAGCAGTCCTGTATTCTGCCCTCTGGATCGGGGGACAGGCACTGCAGTTGCTCCCTGGGAGCGAGTCCGTTCCCATCGAGCTGACTTATGTCCTGCAGGCCACAATCGTCCTCACCGTTCTGCTCGTCCAGAAGATCCTCTCGGGGAGGCGAAGGTAATAGAATGGTAGACCTTCTAACTTCCATCCTGCAGGCAAGCCTGCCCCTTTCCATGCCCATCCTGTATGCGGCTGTGGGCGAAGTTTACGCAGAAAGGGCCGGCGTCCTGAACATGGGCGTTGAGGGGGTTATGACTCTGGCTGCCTTCGTCTCCCTCTGGACGACCTTCCTCACGGGCTCCTACGTCCTCGGCCTGTTCGCAGCCGTCCTGGCGGGGGTCGCCCTGGGTCTCATCCACGCTCTCGCATGTGTGAAAGTCGGAGTAAACCAGCTCATCGTAGGCCTGATGGTGTACACCATCGGCGGTGGGATTGCGGACTTCGCCTACAGGTACGTGACGGCCACCACCCTTCCCATCGTGAAGCCCCTCCCCAACATAGACATCTCCTATGTCGGCTCATACCTGACGTCTATTCCCTACATTGGGCCCATGATATTCCAACAGAACTTGCTCGTTTATCTGTCATTCGCAGTGGCAGTTGTGATGGGCTTGATCCTCTACAAGACGACCTGGGGCCTGAAGATCCGCAGTGTAGGTGAGAACCCAGAGGCCGCGGACGCGGCCGGCATCAACGTCAATCTCACGCGCCATCTCTGTGTCCTCATTGGTGCGGCCCTGGCAGCCATTGGAGGTGCGGCCATCACGCTTGGGTACCTCGGTCTCTACAATACGGGAGATTCTGTGGTCGCCGGCCGGGGATGGATTGCGATAGTGGTTGTGATTTTCGCTCGCTGGAGCCCCTACAGGGCCATCCTTGGCGCTTGGATCTTCGGGTTCGGATACTCCGTTGCGGCCACGCTCATCGGTTCAGGAGGAGGTCTCTCCGTCTTCACGGGGAACCCATACTTCCTTCTGATGCTCCCGTACATTTTCGCCCTTGTCGTAATCCTCATCTTCCACCGAGGGACCAAGCCCCCCTCTTCATTGACCGTTCCATACAAGCGCCGCTAGTGTTGGAACTGTTCTTTCGGATGAGAAACGTCTCTCCGCTTTATTACCAATCTCGGCTCCTTGAACCCCAAGGAGAAGAAACAAATGAAGTTGAAGAAGGGTGTCTCGACCACACTCACTGTCGGGGTAGTCGTTGTAGCAGTGATAATTGTGGCCGCGGCCTTCTACCTAATTCCGGGCCTGACACCCGGAAGCACCACCACATCCACGGCAACATCGACGTCGACAGCAACTGGAACGGTGACGGTCACATCCACCGGGACAGTGACTCAGACAGTCACTAGCCAGACAACCTCCACCTCGCACAAGCAGTATACCATGGCGGTAGTCTTAGGAGGGGACGAGACAGACCTGGGATTCAACTACGTAGCCATCCAGGCGGCAAACCTCATCGCCCGGGAGTACGGCTGGAATGTCTCCATCTCGAGAGACGTTTCCTACTCCCAGCAGGGGAGCCTCATAACTTCGCTCGCCCAAAGCGGGAAGTATGATCTGATCTGGGTCGTCGGAAACCAGTTCATCGGGACGACGGAGCCCATAGCCAACCAGAGCTACAAAGCAGGTCTGAAGACATACTTCGCCCAGACCCCCAGCTACTACCAGTCGCTTACTCCCAACATAGCCCTCCTCGACCAGTCTTTCCAAGTTACAGGATACTATGAAGCAGGGGTCCTGGCAGCGAAGATGACCCAGACAGGGTCAGTCGGGTTCATCATAGGGCAGTGGTATCCTTCACAGTCCATGGAGTTCTACGCATTCGTGGCCGGAGTCAATGCGACAAACCCCAACGTCAAAGTGTACTGCACTGTTGCAGGCACTTGGTCTGATGCGACTCTCGGTCTTCAGATCGCAAAGACGATGATCCTGAACGACCACACCGACATCATTGCCCAAGTGGCGGACGCGACCGGCAGAGGAGCATTCACAGCTGCGCAGCTTTACAACGCCACCAACCCAACCACCAGCCAGCAGGTTCACGTTTCGATCCTAGGAACCGTGGCAGATCAGGCGTCTCTCGCGCCCAATAACGTGATGACAAGCGTCCTCATGAACATGACCACCTTCATCACTGATGTCGTCCAGCACATCCAGACGGGCACTTGGTCGCAAATCGGAGGGCAAGATCTATTCATGCAACTGGGATCGCTCGCGCCCTACCACAACTACTCGACTATCATACCCGCATCCGTTCAGACCTATGTCAGCAGCATAGTGCAACAAGTCAACTCGGGCACCATCAAGGTCCAACAGGAAGTAACCCAGAACCCACCCAGCGGTCCAGTCTAGGAGGCGACCACTGTGGATTCTGGGGACCCCGTTTTTGTCGAGCGAAGCTCAAAAGGAAGCGAGCTCTCAGGTGATGACGTGGCGGATTCTCCCCCGGTGGTAGAGATGAAGGGGATGACTAAGAGGTTCCCGGGGGTACTGGCCAACGACCATGTTGACTTCGAATTGGCGGCAGGGGAGGTCCACGCCCTGCTTGGGGAAAACGGGGCTGGAAAGACTACCCTGATGAACATGCTTTACGGGATGTACTCTGCAGACGAAGGTGAAATCTGGGTGAGAGGGAAGAGGGTCGCAATCTCTTCCCCCAAGGACTCCATCGCCCTCGGAATAGCCATGGTCCATNCAGCACTTCGAGCTGGTCAACACCCTCACCGTGTCGGAGAATGTCGCCCTGGGGCTGAAGGCTAAGAGAGAACCACTCCTCGATCTGGGGACGGTGTCGGAGAGGGTGGCGGAGCTATCTAAGAAGTACGGTCTGAAGGCGTCTCCCGGGGTNACTGATTCAGCAGCTTTCGGTGGGGGAGCGCCAGAGGGTGGAGATCATCAAGGCACTATACAGGGAAGCAGGGATACTGATCCTCGACGAGCCGACATCGGTGCTCAACCCCGACGAGGCCGATGAGCTCTTCGCTCTCCTGAGATCCATGGCGAAGGAGGGGAGGTCTGTCGTCGTCATTACCCACAAACTGCCTGAAGTAATGGTGGTGAGCGACCGTGTCACAGTGCTTCAGAAGGGGAAAGTTGTAGGGAGATTCTTGACCAGAGAGACGAACCCCAGCGAGCTCGCCATCGCCATGGTCGGGCACGACATAACCACAGGGGTCAATGTCGCCCAGGCCCTGGGGAGCCTCGTTCTCGAACTCAAGGGCGTACACGCGATGAATGACAAGGGTTCGATGGGCCTGAAGGGGTTGTCCCTATCGCTTTCGGGCGGAGAGATTTTGGGCATTGCTGGCGTCGCAGGGAACGGCCAATCTGAGTTGGTCGACGTGCTGACAGGAATCAGGAAGGTAGAAGAGGGGAGCATCGCAGTGCGGGGCGCAGACGTCACCAACAGAGGCCCCAACGACATGATGGCGGTAGGGATCGGAGTGGTGCCTGAAGACAGGAT
>OCOJ01038694.1_pt1 | contig 18496 bp, 16 predicted proteins | sample 1539251 | NCBI WGS metagenome assembly OCOJ01 (sample SAMN01911457, study PRJEB22624) | soil metagenome | biome: Soil | place: Malaysia | collected 2012-04-30 | depth RA_metagenome m | reverse complement strand
TGTGAGCGGCGACGAAAAGCCCGACGGAACCATCGACGCGGGCGAGTTCCTCAATCACCGTTGCGTATTCGATGTAGCCGAGGCCGGCGCCACCGTAGTCTTCCGGAAAAATGACGCCCATCAGGCCCATCTCGCCCAGCTTGGGGAGAATTTCAGTCGGAAAATGCGAGGCTTCGTCCCACTCCATGACGTGAGGAGCGATCTCGTCCTCGGCAAATTCGCGGACGGACTTGCGGAGCTGCTTTTGTTCCTCGGTGAACGTGAAATCCAAGAGTTCCTCGTCGAATAGAAATTTCTATAGCCAGTAAAAGTTTAGCTTATAGAAGAAGTTTGCGCACCTCTCGAGCACCCAATGGTTAGCGGCAGGGCCAATGTTGTGAGGAAACCCGTTGGGGCACATTTGGCGGACCGCCTCAGAAGGCGGTCCCTACAGGGGCAAAGAGCCGGCGGGACGCCGGCGCTACAGGCCGGAAGGGCGGCGCCCGGGGTGCCGGGGGCTACCAGCCCACGGGGTAGCCGTTCTTTTGATTTTGCTCGTCGAGCCAGGTTTTCAGAGGTGCGAAGTAATCGGCCAGCGCGGTGGCATCCATTTCTTTCTGACCGGTGAGAACTTCCAGTGCGTCGGGCCAGGGTTTGCTCTGACCGAGGGCAAGCATCTGGTTGAGGCGCTCGCCGGCAGCCTTGTTCGCGTAGATGGAGCAGCGATGCAGTGGGCCTTGCTCGCCGGCGATTTTGCAGAGCGCGCGGTGAAACTGAAACTGATAGATTCGCGCGAGGAAATAGCGGGCATAGGGCACATTGCCGGGCACATGGTATTTGGCACCCGGATCGAAATCGGCTTCGGTGCGGGCAACGGGCGGCGCAACACCTTGATACTTGAGGCGCAGAGCCCACCACGCCTTGTTGTATTGATCGGGCTTCACCTGACCGGAGAAGACCTCCCAGCGCCACTTATCGATGATCAATCCGAACGGAAGAAAGGCAACTTTTTCGAGTGCCTGCTGGAGCAGGTAGTCGATGTCGCCGGAAGCAGGAGGCACGGTTTCGATCAAGCCGATTTTCTTCAGGTATTCGGGAGTGACGGACAGTGCGATGGTATCGCCCACGGCTTCATGGAAACCGTCATTGGCACTGTTCTGGAAAAGCGGCGGCTGCGTGTTGTAGGCACGCTGATAGAAGTTGTGCCCGAGCTCGTGGTGAATGGTACGGAAATATTCTTCCGTGGGCTCAATGCACATCTTGACGCGCAGATCGTCTTTGGAATCGACGTCCCAGGCACTGGCGTGACACACCACGTCGCGGTCGGAAGGTTTGGTGAAGAGCGAGCGTTCCCAAAAGGTTTGCGGAAGAGGAGCAAAGCCGAGTGAGATGAAAAAGTTCTCGCCGTATTTAACCATGCCCTTAGGATCGGTCTTGCGTTCGACGAGGATTTTTGTGAGGTCGAAGCTTTGCGGCGGTTTGGGAGAATCCATCAGGTCGTAAATGTGGTCCCATTCCTGGGCCCAAATGTTGCCAAGGAGATGAGCGGGAATCGGACCGTTGGGCGGAACGACGTCCTTGCCATATTTCTTCGCCAATTGGCCGCGCACATAAGCATGGAGGGATAGATAGAGCGGGCGGAGTTGTTCCCACAGGCGGTCCATCTCTTTGGCGAACTGGTCGGGGGGCATGTCGTAGTTGGAGCGCCAGAGAGCACCAACGTCGGTATAGCCGAGCTCACGCGCGCCCTGATCACCGAGTTCCACCATGCGGGCATAGCGTTGACGCATGGGAGCACCCACGGCATGCCAACCCATCCATGCGCGTTTCAATTGTTCAGGGTCACGATTGGTGGCCATGAGCCTGCCGACCGCGTTCACGTCCAGACAGGGCTTGTTCTCGCCATCGGGACACCATTTCCCTTTTCCATAATCGCCGTCCAAAGAGGATTCAATTTGCGCGAGTTCCTTCTGAGCTTTGGGATCGTCCGGCGCAGGGAAACCGGTGGCGAGTTCGAGCAGGAGACGCTTGCGTGCCAATTCCGGGGAGAGTTTCACATGATCAAAGCGATGTGCCTCTTTGGCGTACTTGGTAGCAGCGGTGTTGGCTACTTCGTTCGCGTCGGCGGCGATCGCCTCCGTATCGACAGTGATGAAGTTTTCCTGCACCCAGGCTGTACGGCTTGCTTTTACGCCCAGATCGAAGAGTTCCTGCTCGGCGTTCTCGATAAACTTTTTTGCTTCCTCCGCCGTCGGAGGAGGGGCCGCCGATTTTGTTTGTGCCCAAGCCAGACCAGCAGACAGCGCGAAACACACCACTGCCATTCCTTTCCACTTCCATGTCGTTTTCATTGGGTTATCTCCTCGGTGTTGCTTTACCTGGCGCAGCCGGGTCACGGTGGTTCGCGTGGTCCCGGCTGCAAAAAAAACTCTATGCGCTACGACCGCGCTTCTTTCCTACGACAAGTCGCAGCTCGTCAAGGGCGCGGTCAATTCCGGCGCGATCGACATTCCAATGGGTCACCATACGCACGGAATGCAGGGCGGTATCCTGCGCCCAGACTCCTTTCGCATGAAGGGCATCGCAGAGCTCGACTGCGTTCATGCCGCTTGCGGAACAATCAAAGATGACAATGTTGCTGCGGACTCGCTGCGGGTCGATCTTGAGACCAGCGATCTGGGCGATGCCATTAGCAAGGTGCCTGGCGTTTTCGTGGTCTTCGTGGAGACGGGCGGGCGATTTCTCCAGAGCGATCAACCCGGCCGCGGCAATGACGCCGACTTGACGCATGCCTCCACCAAACATTTTGCGATAGACGCGTGCGCGCTCGATGAATTCCCTGGAGCCGACGATCATCGAGCCAATGGGAGCACCCAGACCTTTAGACAGGCAGAACATGACGGAGTCGACTTTTTTGGTCATGTGAGCGACGTCTTCGTTCAAGGCGACGGCAGCATTGAAGATGCGCGCGCCGTCGAGATGCACTTTCAGCCCTAGGAAATGCGCCTTTTCGCAGATTTCGTTGACGCGATCCGTGGTGTAAATCGTGCCCCCGGCCATGTTACTGGTGTTTTCCAAGCAAATGACGGCAGTTTGCGAGTCATAGTAAATATTCGGACGGATGACAGCATGGACCTGCTCCCAGGTCATGATGCCGTCATCGCCGCCACGAACCGCACGAGGCATGCAGCCGGCGATTGCAGACATGGAAGCGAGTTCGTAGAGATTAACGTGGCTGCGTTCTTCGCAGATGACCTCGTTGCCGTGATGCGTCCAGCATTTAATAGAAATCAGATTGCCCATGCAACCAGTGGGAACAAAGAGGGAGGCTTCTTTGCCGAAGATTTCGGCGGCGCGCTTCTGCAGGCGGTTGACGGTGGGATCCTCGCCGTACACATCGTCGCCAACCTCAGCAGTGGCCATGGCGCGACGCATCTCTTCGCTGGGGCGCGTGACGGTGTCGCTGCGCAGGTCGACAATGCCATCTACCGGCGATACGCGATCCGGATCGACCAATTGATTGCCTTTTGCCACCGTGTAGGTCATTCCGTTCTCCGTGCTCTGGATGGTATCAACCATCCATTATTGGCGAAGCAGTTCCACCAGAACTTCGTTGGAAACACTCAATTTTGCCGGTGAGAGCCGCACAAAATGGCCCGCCTGCTGCATCAAGCCATTGGACGCAAGGCGGCCCACTTTGTCTGTGAGGTCCACACCATACTGACGCTGAATACGCGCAAGGTCGATACCCTCGAGTTGGCGCAAGCCCAGAAACAGTTCCTCTTCCAGAGCCAGCGCAGGCGTCACTGTTTCGACGCCATCAATTGCGGCTTTCCCCGAACTGATGGCGGCAACATAGGCGGCAGCGTCGTGGACGTTGGCCCAGCGTTGCCTGCCCGAAAAGGAATGGGCACCCGCGCCAAAGCCTAGATACGGCTCGCGGCGCCAGTACTTCAGATTATGCTTCGACGCGAAACCGGGCTTGGCCCAGTTGGAGATTTCATATTGCTCGTAACCAGCGGCGCGCAAGTCAGCCTGGGCCAGTTCGTAAAATTCCGCCATGGTTTCTTCGCTGGGCAGTTCCTGGGCGCCATACCGGGAGCCACCGCGGAGGACCTCCAGACCGAGGCGGGAGCCTTCGTCGATTTCCATCATGTAGATCGAGATGTGCTCCGGGGAAAAAGCAATGGCTTCGGAGAGTGAATAACGCCAGGAGTCATGCGACTGCTTCGGGAGACCAGCAATCAGGTCAAAGCTGATGTTGCGTATACCAGCGTCGCGCAGGATAGGCACAGCTTTGTAAATGTCCGCACTACGGTGCATGCGGCCGGCGGCTTTCAGCTCTTCATCCACGAAGGATTGCGAGCCGAAGCTAATGCGATTGATGCCCGCGGCAACCCATCCATGAGCCTTCGCGACGTCAATGGTTTCGGGATCGGCCTCAAGGGTGATTTCTTCGAAAGCACAGGAGAAGAATTCGCGAACGGCCAGCAGCATTCCCGCGAGCAGCTCTGGGCTGAGCAGACTCGGCGTGCCGCCGCCGATGTAGACGGTGTCGACCGCCGCTTCGCACGGGCGGGCGAGGCCAGGCCACATCACGCCGGCCGATTCAAGCAGCTGACGGAAAGAGCGAATCTCGCGGCAAACGGCATCGACGTATGGCGCAAACCGTTGGGGAGACACAACGCCTGTGTGGAAGTTGCAGTAAGTGCACTTCGTCTGGCAAAACGGCACTTGAATGTAGACGCCGAGATTCTCCACTTCCAAAACTTTAACATATCGAACTGAAGAACTTATGAACCGAGTCCCTTCCCCTGCGCGTCCGCGAGACTCGTCCTTCCTGTTGCCGAAGCACGACGGGACAAGCTGCGGAAAAAGTGCTGGTGTCTGTCATTCCGAGCGAAGCGAGGAGTCTGCTGTTTACAAAATCGCCAGCAAAAAGCGGATTCCTCGGGCACAAACCGCCCTCGGAATGACAATTCGGGGCGTTTTTCAGCAACCGGCGGAGCCGCAGACCGGATCAAACGCGGTCAGGAAGTACCTTGACGTAGACCCTACGCTCGCGCGGACCATCAAACTCGGCGAAGAAGATCCCCTGCCAACGGCCGAGGGCCAACTTCCCTTCTTCGACGAAAATGAATTGGTTTACGCCGGTGAGCATGGTCTTGACGTGCGAGTCAGAATTGCCTTCGGCATGACGGTAAGGTCCGGCCATGGGGACGAGGCGATCAAAAGTGCCCTCGCCGTCGAAGGCCACGTCGGGATCGGCGTGCTCGTTAATAAGAATGCCCGCGGTGGTATGCGGCACGTAGAGAAGACACGTACCGACACGAATTCCCAAAGCGGAAACTACGCGCTGGACCTCACTGGTGATGTCCAGCAGTTGAGTGCGACGACTGGTCTTGACGTGAATCGCTTGCATTCTGTTCTCCCCTGTGAGCTGTGCGTAAGGCGGCTACGAGCTCCCGGTCTTCATTCTGCCAAAAATCACGGGATGGGGACGATGCAATGGAGTCCGGGCTTCTTGGGGTTGGCCAAAGTTTGCAGTTCATTCAAACCGCCGCTGCCCCAGCGGCCAAGAAACGGGAGGAAACACAGATGGCGCGATTGCAGTTCTTTCTGGGGATAAAGCAAGTTTTGCAGAAACGTTTCATGCTGGACAATGAGCTTTTCGTGGCGGTCAAGCGCGGCGCCAGTTTTGTGGCGAAGCTTTTCGATCTGATAGCGCATGCGCCTTTCCGCCCGAGCAATGGCGCCCTGGATGGTGGGATCGACTTTGGCAATGGCCTTGTGCAGTCGCCGAATGTCCTTTTCCATGTGGCGGAGGTTGGAGTCAAATTCGCGCGCGAGCTTTTTGGGGACCGCCGAGTTGTACATGCGATTACGGAGCGCCTGGGCCCCACGCCAGACATCCTCGACTTGCAGGTCGTACTTTTTGAGCAGGCGGACTCCTTTTGGATCGACAAGCGTGAAATCGGCGCGCGGGAATAGCACGGGCATGCGGCCGAGCAGCTTCCGGTAAAGCACATGCGACTGGGCGTAATAGGCGATTTCCGACGGGCCGCCAAAATAGGCGACGGTCGGGAGCAGGAAATCCTGAACAACCGGCCGAAACAAAGCGTTGGGGCTGAATGCTTCCGGGGTTAGCTCGACGAGACGCAGCCAATTCTCCCGCGGCATTGTCTGCCCGCCGCTCGAAAATTCGCCATTCGCGGCGGTTATGACCTGGCGTTTGCCTTCCTCCAAGGAGAACAGAATCGTGCTCCGGGAAGTCACCTTGACCTGAGCTTCGTAACCGGCGTGGTCCAGTTCCTTGCCGCGCCGCAGAAGCAATTCGTTGACTTCATCGCGCTCCGCAAGAGCGTCCTGGAGAATGGGAGCGGCGACGCGATGCAGGCGTTCGTCGAGCGGGTCCAGAAGGATCAAGCCATAGTCGCAAAAAATGCGCGCGAATAGAACGGCAAAGGCGCTGCTGTAAGTCGCAGCAGGTGTGTAGGCCTCGTGAAGAAGATTGCCGAAGGTCTCACCCAGCAACGGTTGCGCCCGTCGCACAAGGTCGTCCACTTCGCTGCCGAGGCGAATACGGCCAACAGGGATAGCGTCTTCGGCGGGCTTTGGAAGAGAAAAAGAGTGCAATTCGCCGTCGTGAAACCAGCTTACGTGACGCACTTCATCCACGTCGTGGTCTTCTGTGGCCATCCAAAAGACAGGCACCGCGGGAATGCCTTTGCGAATGAGTTCCTGAGTCGCGCGAATCGCGGAAAGCGCCTTATAAAAGGCGTACGCAGGGCCGCCAAACAAGCCGACCTGCTGACCCGTGACCACGGCAACGGCACCTTCGGCCAGCAGGTCGAGATTCTTCTCCGTTTCCGCGCCGCTTCCATAAATGAGATTTTGCGCGCGAAGAGCATCGGCAACTTCACGGCGGCGGTCAACGGGGAAATCCAGTTCGTGCGCCAGGCGAATGGCAGCGTTCAGGTCCGGAGGGTGTTCATAAAAGGATTCGACCTTAGAGAAATTCTCAACATAGTCGCGGAAGAGCTTAGGCGTGTGAGGCACCTGGTGCGGTAGGAGGGCGCGACAGTCCATGGGCGTTTAGATGTTAATCGTAAGAAAAGGTGACGGCAAACGGCAGCCGACAGCGAACTGCTTCAGCACTGCATTTATATGGTATTCCGAGCGACGAAGAATCTGCCGGTTGCTTCACATAAAGAGAAAAGCAGATTCCTCGGGCAAACCGCACCCTCGGAATGACACACTTTTTATCCAACAGATTCTTAAACGCGAGCGGCGGCCGGATGGAGTTGCGAAACGACAGCGGCAATCGATTGTTTCTTTTCCTCGCTGAGTGGCAAAAGCGGGCGCCGGGGCAATCCTCCATGGTAGCCCCGCAAATCCATCGCATATTTCAGGCCAGCGATGCCATTCTCGGAAACGATGCATTTGGAAGCCTGAACGAGACGATGCTGCAGCAGCTTGGCTTGCTCGTGCTGACCGTGTTGAACCAGTTCAAAGAGTTCCGCGCACTTTTCGGGCAGCGCGGCAGCGAGAGCAAGAATCGCACCGCGGGCGCCCACGACTAGAGCGGGATAAATGACGGCCGCTCCCCCGGTGAGGACATGAAAATCGCCGGGCGCTCCGGCAACAATTTCGCCGACACGTTGAATGTTGCCGGAGCTGTCTTTGATGCCAACAATGTTGGGATGGGCAGAGAGGGCGAGGATTTCGGGAGTTTCCAAGGTAATGCCCGTAAATTGCGGCACAGAGTATAAAAGAATGGGAATGGGCGAGGCGTCAGCGACGGCCCGATAGTGTTGGATGTAAGTTTCCGCGCGATAGACCGGTTTGTAGTAATAAGGCGTTTTGACCAGAGCCAAAGGATAGCCGAGCGCAGCAGCGCGCTTGGTGCGAGCGATGGTCTCCGCTGTGGATTCGGCGCCGGTCCCGGCAATGAGAAGCTTCTCCGGCGCAGCGGCCTCTTTCGAGGCCGCCAACACAGCTTCGGCTTCCTCGCGGGAGAGCATGACGGATTCGCCGGTTGAGCCGAGGACCACGTATCCGGTGACAAGGGTTTGGTTGTAGCGCCGAATATTCTCTTTCACGCCGGAAAGCGATATCGCTTCGCTCGCGTCAAAAGGCGTCACAAGCGCAGGGAATATGCCGCTGATGACCATGGCTCAATCTCCTGTGGCGGAAGTCCCGGAAGCCGCCACGATGCTGCCGTGGAGGTCCTGCAGACAGGCCACTTCCCGTTGCAATTCAAGGAGTGCGCGAATGCCGCGAACCGCGGCGTGTGCCGCCGAGATCGTGGTGATACACGGAATGTTATAGCGGATCGCAGCGCGGCGAATGGATTTCTCATCGTAGAAGGACTCGCGGCCCAGCGGCGTGTTGATGACCAGGCTGATCTTCCCGGTCTTGATCAGATCGACGATGTTCGGGCGGCCTTCGTTGACCTTGAACACTTCGTCGCAGGGCACGCCAGCGGCGTGAAAGGCGGCGGAAGTACCGCGCGTGGCGACCAGCTTGAAGCCGAGAGAAACGAGTTCCTTGCCCAGTGGGCCGATGCCGCGCTTGTCCCGGTCATTCACGCTGATGAAAACGGTGCCCGTGCTGGGCAGCTTCTGCCCTGCCGCCAACTGCGCTTTGGCAAAGGCCTGGCCGTAATCGGTGGAAATGCCCATGACCTCGCCAGTGGAGCGCATTTCCGGGCCCAGAATCGTGTCCACGCCGCGGAATTTGTTGAACGGAAAGACCGGCGACTTCACGGAGTAGAAATCGCGCACGGCAATTTCGGCGACGCCGTTATGGTGGACGACGGGTAGCTTCATATCGGCAAGGCGCCGGCCAACCATGAGGCGCGCCGCTACTTTGGCGAGAGGTACGCCCGTGGCTTTACTCACGTAAGGAACAGTGCGGGAAGCGCGTGGGTTGACTTCGAGCACATAGACGATATCGCGTTGGATCGCGTACTGCACATTCATGAGGCCGACGACTTTAAGGGCGAGCGCCAGACGCTTGGTGTAGTCGCGGATCGTTTCGAGGATTTTGGGCGAGAGGCTGACCGGCGGCAGAACACAAGAAGAATCGCCGGAATGCACACCGGCTTCTTCGATGTGTTCCATAATGCCGCCGATGATGACATCGGTGCCGTCGGCAAGCGCGTCAACGTCAATTTCGGTGGCTTCTTCCAGGAATTGGTCGATCAGGACGGGACGGGCTGGACCCATAAGCGCCGCCTGCGCGACGTACTCCTGCACCGTGTTGACGTCGTAGGCGATCACCATGGCCCGGCCACCCAGAACGTAACTGGGCCGCACAAGAACCGGAAGGCCGATTTCACCGGCGACACGCGCCGCTTCTTCGGGCACGAGGGCCGTGCCGTTGCGCGGTTGCGGAATGCGGAGTTCGTCCAAAAGGCGGCCGAAGCGACGGCGGTCTTCGGCGAGGTCGATGGATTCGGGAGCGGTGCCGACAATGGGCACACCATTGCGTTTCAGCTCGAGGGCAAGGTTGAGAGGTGTTTGTCCACCAAACTGGACGATGACGCCGCTGGGCTTTTCCCGTTCGACGATGGCCAGAACGTCTTCCAGGGTCAGCGGTTCAAAATAGAGACGATCGGAAGTATCGTAATCGGTCGAGACGGTCTCCGGGTTGCAGTTCACCATGATGGTCTCGAAGCCATCGGTGCGCAGGGCGAAGCTGGCGTGGCAGCAACAGTAATCGAACTCAATGCCCTGCCCGATGCGGTTGGGCCCGCTGCCCAGAATCATGATTTTTGGCTTGGCTGTGACGTTCGCTTCGTCTTCGTCCTCGTAGCTCGAATACAGGTACGGGGTGAAAGATTCAAACTCCGCGGCGCAGGTGTCCACGCGCTTGAAGACCGGGCCGACGCCATAACGGGCACGTTGCAAACGCACGGCCGCAGGGGTGGTCTTCCAAATTTGCGCCAGGTATTCATCGCTCGAACCGATGCGCTTCACTTCGCGGAGAAGGTCTTTTGAAGCCGTCTCCACCGTGACCGCCGCGGCACGGCGATTGACCTGAATAATTTCCTCGATCTGGTGAACGAACCAGGGATCGATTTTCGTCAGTTCACAGATTTCATGGGCAGGGAGACCGCGCTCGACGGCGGTGAGAAGCCAATGGATGCGATTGGGCCGCGGCGTGGAGAGTTTTTCGCGCAGCAGCGAGTCCGGCGTCTCTGCCGGTGCGCGCCAGGGGGTGCTGGGCTCCAGCGAGCGTATGCCCTTTTGCAGCGCTTCCTTGAAGGTGCGGCCGATGGCCATCACCTCGCCGACGGATTTCATCTGGGTGCCCAGGGTGCTGTCCGCACCAGGAAACTTTTCGAACTGCCACTTGGGAATTTTCACCACAACGTAGTCGATCGTGGGCTCAAAACTCGCGGGCGTCTTTTTCGTGATGTCGTTGGGGATTTCGTCGAGCGACATGCCGACAGCCAGGCGCGCGGCGATTTTGGCGATGGGGAACCCCGTGGCTTTGCTGGCCAGCGCGGAGCTGCGCGAGACGCGCGGATTCATTTCGATCACAACCATGCGGCCGTTTTCGGGATTGACGGCGAATTGCACATTCGAGCCGCCGGTCTCCACGCCAACCTCGCGAATGATGGCTGCGGCGGCATCGCGCATGCGCTGGTATTCCTTGTCCGTGAGGGTTTGCGCGGGGGCAACGGTTATGGAATCGCCGGTGTGAACACCCATGGGGTCGAAGTTCTCGATACTGCAGATGACGACAAAATTGTCGCGGTAATCGCGCATGACTTCGAGCTCGTATTCTTTCCAACCGAGAACGGACTCTTCGACGAGGGCTTCGTGCACCGGGCTCATGTCCAGAGCGTGGGCGATGGCTTCAGCGAATTCCTCCTTGTTGTAGGCGATGGAACCGCCCGTGCCTCCAAGAGTAAAAGAGGGGCGAATCACGAGGGGGAAGCCGAGCTGATCGCAGAGACGCATGGCGTCTTGCGCGTTGTTAACAAGGGCGGAGGCGGGAACTTCGAGGCCAATTTTGCGGCAGGCATCCTTAAACCAGAGGCGGTCTTCCGCAACTTTAATGGCGCGAAGCGAAGCGCCGATCATTTCGACCCGGTGCTTTTCGAGAATGCCTGTTTCAGCGAGTTCGACGGCAAGGTTGAGAGCCGTCTGGCCGCCAACCGTAGGGAGCAGGGCGTCGGGCCGCTCCTTGATGATGATCTCTTCGAGATATTCCTTGGTGAGCGGCTCGATGTAGGTGCGGTGCGCCATCTCCGGGTCGGTCATGATCGTGGCGGGGTTGGAATTCACGAGGACAACTTCGTAACCTTCGGCGCGGAGCGCCTTGCAGGCTTGCGCGCCGGAATAGTCGAATTCGCAGGCCTGGCCGATGATGATCGGGCCAGAACCGATGATCAGGATCTTATGAATGTCTTTGCGTTTCGGCATCTTATTTCAGTAGCACCTCTCCCGCCCAACTGAACAGCAGATTCGTCGCTTCGCTCGGGATGACAAATTCGTTCTTGCTGCTTCCACCGGCTTCAAGCGCATCATCCGCGGGAACTCCCAGGGTGCGCGAATTCCTTCATCATGTCCGTGAACTGGGTGAAGAGGTAGTGCGAATCGTGGGGCCCCGGCGAGGCTTCCGGATGATATTGCACGCTAAAGAGGGGCAGGTTTCTGTGGCGCATGCCCTCATTGGTATGGTCATTCAGGTTGAGGTGCGTAACCTCAACGTCGCTAGAGGGCAGGGATTCCGGATCGACACAGAAGCCATGATTTTGCGCAGTGATTTCCACCTGACTCGTGAGGAGATTCTTCACCGGGTGGTTGGAGCCGTGATGGCCGAATTTCAGCTTATAGGTTTTGCCTCCGAGGGCGAGGCCGCAAAGCTGGTGACCGAGACAGATGCCGAAAATGGGGACGCGGCCCGCGAGCTTGCGGATATTTTCGTGAGCATAAGTAACTGGCTCGGGATCTCCGGGACCGTTCGAGAGGAATACTCCGTCCGGGCGAAGGGAGAGGACATCCTCGGCCGAAGTGTGCGCCGGAACGACGGTGACATCGCAATGGTGATCCACGAGCAGGCGCAGAATGTTCTGCTTGATGCCGAAATCGTAAGCGACCACCTTGAATTTGCGCGCGTCAGGGCTAGCCCCAGACTCGCCCATCTCTTCGGCCCAGGGAGAAGTGGCAAGCTCGATGGAGCCTTTCTGCCAATCATAGGACGTTCCACAACTGACGCGGCTGGCCAATTCCTGCCCAGCCATCAAGGGAAGCTGTTTGGCCTCGAAGATTAGCTGGTCGGCGCCAGTGCCGTCGGTGGATACGATCCCGCGGAGGGCGCCGACCTTGCGGATGTGGAGGACCAATGCGCGTGTGTCGATGTCCCAGATGACGGGAATTTTGTGACGATTCAGATAGAGTTGCGCCGTTTCTGCAGAGCGCCAATTGGAAGAGACTTGAGAAAACTCACGGACGATCAGGGATTCGATGTAGGGGCGAGTGGATTCTTCGTCGTCGAGATTGGCACCCACGTTGCCGATGTGGGGATAGGTAAGACAAACGATCTGGCCGGCATAACTGGGATCGGTGAACACTTCCTGGTAACCGGTGAGGCTGGTGTTGAAAACGACTTCGCCGCCGCGGCGCGTGATGGCGCCGGCGGCGCGACCGTTAAATGTGCGCCCGTCCTCGAGCGCGAGTATCGCAGGTCTGTGAAGAACTTCCGTCAGTGTGTCCTCCGTCCAGCTTCATTTTTCGTTGGCCTCAGTGGTCGACAAGGAGCCGAAGTGGTCCACAGGCCAGTAGGCAAACACCGCGCGGCCGTAGATGAATTGGCTGGCGACCGGGCCAAAGACGCGAGAATCGTTGGAACTGATGCGATGGTCCCCCATGACGAAGTAACTTCCCCGCGGAACTTTGCTGGGACCGTAGTCACTGACATCGGCGTACTGCGGAGGGACATAGGGCTCCTCGATGACCTGGCCATTGATGTAAACGGCGCCGTGACGAATTTCGACGGTCTCGCCGGGGAGACCGATGACGCGCTTGATGAAGGATTTGGAACGGTCCAGGGGATACCAGAAAACCACAACGTCGCCGCGAACAATGGGTTCAAAGCGGTACACAAACTTGTTGATAAAGATGCGCTCCTGATCGGAGAGGAGCGGGGCCATGCTCGTGCCTTCCACTTTGACGGGCTGATAGAGGAAGACAATGATGATGAGCGCCAAGCCGATAGCGATGAGGAGATCACGCGTCCAAACGCGCAATTCGTGGCGCAAGACATGGTGAGAGGGTGAGGGAGTGAGCCCTGAGACAGCAGACTGCGGAGGTGCCGGGACCAAAGGAGAATTGGTGGCGGAGGGGGCGTCGCCTTGGCGAGGAGAGATGTTGTTCTCGTCCGGTTTCAGCATCTGATACTGCCTTTCATTTATAACATGCCGTCTGCAGTTTAGGCCAGTCGCGAATTACGGCCAGCTCGACTCCTGACATTCCTGTTTGGATTCGTGTGCTGCCCCTCCCTGTTGCATGCAGACAGCGAATCAATGGAGAGGGTTGGCCCAACAATGGTTGGACGGAAGCGGAAAGCAGGTAGCTGCTTTGCCCATTGAGGGAATGGGCAAGATCAGATTTCGTCGCGGGAGAGAGCAAAATTGAGCATGGCGAGGGAAGCAATCACGGCCGTTTCGGTGCGGAGGATGAGTTTTCCGAGGGAGGCTTCACGAAACCCGGAGGCGCGAGCAGATGCAAATTCGGAATCGGCCCAGCCGCCTTCGGGGCCAACCCCAAGGACGGCCACGGTGGACTCAATGCCAGCAAGCGTCTCCCTGAGCGGCCTGGCATCCGGGGACTCCGAGAGCAGGATGCGGACGCCGGACCTCTGGGCGGAAAACGCGGTCTCTGGCTTTGTCAGAGCTTCCAGCACGGGTATATGAACTCGCCGGCACTGTTGGGAGGATTCGAGCAGGATTTTCCGCCAACGCTCGGCACGTCTAAGCGCTGCCGCTAGAAGCGCCTTTTCACTGCGAGCCGCCGCCAGCGGGACGATGCGGCTGGCACCAAGCTCGGTTGCCTTTTCGAGCGCCCACTCGAACGCATCGAACTTCACAACGGACAGGAGCAGCGTGGTGTGGAGTTGAGGTACGTAGGAAGGCAGTGGTTCGAGGAGAGCAAAGTCGACTCGATCACGGGTGACGGCGTCGATACGGCCGAGCCAGACGGAGGTGCCATCGCTGAGTTCGTAAAGTTGGCCGGGTTTCGCACGAAGGACGCGACTCAGATGATGCGCCGCCTCGCCCTGCATCGCCGCGCGCTGATCTTCAAATTTGTCGACAAAGAAACGCCGTCGCATGTGCGGTTATCTTGGCACGAAACGGACAGGGCTTGAAGATGTCGTCTGAGGGTACCGTCGCCAAAAGGCCTGCAGCGGAGAAGAGTGTCCTCAGGGGCTAAAGCCCACTATACCAGGCATGTTTATGTCGGAGCTGAAGCTCCGACCCCCTAAGAGCCATTCATAAGATGGCTAGACGGCTTCTAGCCGAAGATGTCCTTGACCTTGTCGAAGAGGGTGGTGCCGCGCTCAGCAGGCTTGTTGTCGACTTTCACAGTGGCGTTGAGCTGTTCCATGAGCTTTCGCTGGTCCTTAGTGAGCTTCGTGGGGGTCAACACGCGCACATGGTAGTAGAGATCGCCGCGGCCGCCCCCGTGCGGGTCGGGCAGCCCCTTCCCTTTCACGCGAAATACAGCGCCGCTCTGCGTGCCCTCGGGAATTTTTAGCCGTTCCTCCCCGTTGAGGCCGGGCAACTGGAGCTCCGTGCCGAGGGCCGCCTGAGCAATGCTGAGAGGAATGGTGCAGTAGAGGTCGGCGCCGCGACGCTCAAAGAAACTGTGTTCCTTCACTTCGAGCACGACGTATAAATCACCGGCGGGTCCACTGTTCGGACCTGGTTCGCCTTCGCCCTGAACGCGCAGGCGCGTGCCGGTATCCACCCCGGGAGGGATACGGAGTTCGATGGTGCGTTCGCGCTCCACGCGCCCCTGGCCGCGACAATCGGGGCAACGCTCCTTAACGATTTGCCCGGCCCCCTGGCAAGCAGGGCAGGTGCGATTGATGGTAAAAAAGCCTTGTTGATAGACGAGTTGGCCGCGCCCGCCGCAGGTTTGGCAGGTGACCACGCCGGTGCCCTTTTTTGCGCCCGTGCCGTTGCAGGCTTCGCAAAATTCCTGGCGCGGCACGCGAATCTTTGTAGTGACGCCCGCCGCGGCCTCCTCGAAGTTCAGAGTCATGTCATAACGGAGATCGGCGCCTCGTTGCACGCGGCCACGGCCACCCCGCCGCCTGCCGCCGCCGAAAAGGTCTTCGAAGCCGAAAAAGTCGCCGAAGATGTCATGAAAATCTTGAAAGATGGAGGCGTTAAAATCTGTAGGCCCGCCGGCACCAGCAAGACCCGCATGGCCGTAAGTGTCGTAAAGCTGACGCTTTTGCCCGTCGCTCAGAACGCTGTAGGCTTCCGTGCATTCGCGAAAGCGGACTTCCGCCTCTTCCTTGTTGGATGGGTTACGATCCGGATGCCACTTGAGCGCAGCCTGACGGTAGGCAGATTTGATTTCGTCCGGCGAAGCGGATTTGCCGACGCCAAGAACTTCGTAATAATCGCGTTGCTCGTGTCTTGCCATATTCAGAGTGTCCGTCCCAATTTCTTAGTCAGTTTACCAGTGAACTGTTCGTAAGCTCGTTAGATTTGCCCTCAAGCTGCTAATCGAGCTATGGCCTGCCAGCCATCCTGGTTTTTCACACGTAGTCCGGTAGCATCAATTCACAGACGTGTTTGATGCAGGACCCGGATGAACTGCTACGCGGACCATAGCGGGCCGCAGCACACGCCCGTGATAGACGTAGCCTGGCTGGAAGACTTCCAGGACCGTGCCGTCAGGATGCTCCGTAGTCACAGCGCGATCCATGGCCTGATGAAGGTGGGGATCGAAAGGCTTGCCGAGGGGATCGATGCGCACGGCGCCCAGGCGCGCCAGGTTGTCCGAAAGCTGCTTGTAGATCAGTTCAAAGCCCTTGCGATAGCTCTCGTACTCCGCTTCCCGGTGAGCGGCCAGTGCGTGCTCAAACCCATCCAGTACGGGAATCAGACTTTCGATAAGACGCGCCGTAGCCCGCTGCACGGCTTCGTGGTTTTCCTTTTCCGCGCGCTTGCGGTAGTTGGCAAAATCGGCCTGGTGCCGTACCAAAGTCTGACGCAAGTCCTCCAGATCGGCGGCGAGTTTCTTTACTTCCTGATCTTCCCGGGCCGCCTCTTCACCGGCAGCTTTTTCTTCTGTAGCCTGGTTGATCTCAATATTGTTAGGAACTTTGGTCTCGATATCGCGGTCCTTCATTGGCATTTCCTCAATTCCTTTACGCCCGGTCTTATTCTCGCTTGCTCAGAGCCTCACTGAGTAGCTGAGCGACGTACGCGACAGCGGTCATGGCGCGCTCGTAATGCATGCGCGTAGGCCCCAGCACGCCGAGGGAGCCCTGCACGTTGTCGAGGCTCGAATAGGGCGCGCTGATGAGCGCGAGATTGTCGCCGGCTTGCGAAATCTCCTTAACCCCGATCTGGACAAACACCGGCTCCGGGGTTTCAATACAGGCATTCAACACCGCGATCAGCCGGTGTTTTTCCTCGATCGCAGCCAGCAGTTCACGCAACTGAGCCTGGTCGGCGAATTCCGGCGCTGTGACGATCTGCGCCGTGCCTTCCACATAAACCTGGCGTTCCGTGTTTTCGCCCAGAACTTCCGGCGCACACAAGGACAAAGCGCTGCGGGCAATGTTCTCATAGCGTTCGCGTTCCGTGGCCAGTTTCTGCAGAAGGTCGTCGCGAATCGCTTCGAGAGTGCAGCCGGAATAGTTCCGGTTCAAGAAGTCGGCGGTGGCGTCCAGCTCTTCCTGCGTAAAATGCCGTGCGGGGCGGAGGACCTTGTCGCGGGTCTCACCGCCGGGTGAAATCAGCACGACAACCACGCGAGCATCCGGAAGCAGCCACATGCGCGCGTGTTCCAATACCGTCTTCCGCAGGGGCGGCGCCACTACAATCCCAACGCCCTTGGAAACTTCGGCCAGTACATGCCCGGCGCGCTCGGCGAATTCCGCGGGACTCGTGGCCGAGGTCATCTCCCGATGGATCCAGTCGCGGTCCTCGACGGTCAAGGTGGCCTGCGAAGCAATCTCCTGAGCAAAGAAGCGATAAGCCGCCGCCGTGGGAATCCGGCCGGCCGAGGTATGCGGCTGGTACAGGTAACCGCCATCTTCCAGATCCGCCATGACGTTCCGGATGGTAGCCGTGCTGAGCGATTCCTCAAAGCGCTTGGAAATGGCGCGGGAGGAAACGGGCTCGCCGGATTCAATGTACATGCGGACAATGTCCGCTAGAATCTGGCGATTACGGCGTTCCTGGAGAGCGGGAGATCGCATGACAGCGCTCGCATGTACCTGCTAACTCTATTCTAGAAAGCGTGTCAAGCAGGGTCAATGCATCTCGACACAAAGAACTCTAGTTGTTATCGATCTGGGCGCGCTGGAGTTTGGCGGAATAATCGACGTGGACCGACCTCCATTCCGTGAAGAAGTCCATCGCCGCCACGCCTGCTTCGCGATGGCCGTTGCCGGTCTGTTTCGTGGCGCCGAAGGGCAGGTGTGCCTCCGCGCCGATGGTCGGGGCGTTGAGGTAAACAATTCGCGTAACGGTGATCCTACATCGGCGCAGGTGCGGAATGGTCAAACGAGGCGTGTTGCAGGCTATTCGCGCGGCTCTTCAGGGATGGAAGCCGTGTTGCGCAAACGGTTCGTGGAGTTAGGCGGGGGAGTGGGGGGCGCGAGACCCGCAGTTTCCGAACCCAATCCCAGTTTCTGCAGTGTCAAGGCGTCCAACTTACCCGTGTGAGTCAGGCCGTTGGCAACCTGAAACTTCGACAAAGCCTGAACCGTGGAGTCATCCCATTTGCCCGTGGGTGAGCCTGTAAAGACTCCCTTCCTGGCGAGCGCTTCCTGAATCTGGCTGATACGTTCTGGCGTCGGTGCAGTTTGTCCCTTGACCCTTTTGCTCTTCCTGCGGCTGGAAGACCTGGCACTGGTGGACTTAGTTGACTTCTTAGTGGTGGAAGAGGAGTGGGAATTCGTTCCAGCAGGCTGTCCGTGCGTCGTCTTCGTGCTGGTTTGCGTGGCCTGACGTGCCGCGGCGGGCAGAGTACAACTGCCCGCCGAGATGGCCACAAGAATCAGTCCACTAAAGTGTCTCTTGCAGAACAAGGGACGCATTGCTGGGCAAATGTATCTTGCTACTTGCTTTCTGCCGGAACCACGCCAGGGAGAAATACGGTCATCACCCGGTCCGTGGGGCTGCGGCGGAGAACCTTGAAAACAACATTTTCCCCGGCCTTCAGCATGGAAATTGCCTTGCGGTACTCGTCCACCGAGGTGACGGTCTTGCCGTTCACCTCAGAGATGACATCGCCAGGCTGGAAACCGACAT
>OCOJ01038465.1_pt3 | contig 18542 bp, 19 predicted proteins | sample 1539251 | NCBI WGS metagenome assembly OCOJ01 (sample SAMN01911457, study PRJEB22624) | soil metagenome | biome: Soil | place: Malaysia | collected 2012-04-30 | depth RA_metagenome m | reverse complement strand
GCGAAAACAATGGCCGCGTTCTTCCCGCCGAGTTCGAAGGAAACCGGCTTCACAGAAGGGGCGACCGAATGCATGATCGCAGATCCAGTTCGCGACTCACCGGTGAAGGTGACAGCATTCACATCCGGATGCCGTGTTAGAAATTCGCCTGCGGAACCAGGGCCGAATCCGTGAACCACGTTGTAGACGCCGGTCGGCACACCGGCCCCCTGCATCACTTCGGCCAGCAGCGTCGCAGTTGCAGGAGTCTCCTCGGAAGGTTTCGCCACCACTGTGTTTCCGCAGGCGAGTGCCGGGGCAACCTTCCACGTCAACAACAGTAAGGGCAAGTTCCACGGAGTAATGATGCCGACCACGCCCAGCGGCTTGCGCACGGCATAGTTGAGAGCAGTTTTTCCATCCGGAGTTTCCGTGTGAAAAGATTCCAGCCCACTCAGTGTGATGGCATCGGCGAACGCGCGGAAATTTGCGGCAGCGCGCGGGACGTCAAGTTTCGAGGCGAGACTGATCGGTTTGCCGGTATCGGCCACCTCAGCCTTGACGAAGCAATCGAAGCGTGACTCGATTCCTGTCGCCACTTTGTGTAGCAGCGCCGCTCGTTCGCGCCCTGCTAGTCGGCCCCATTTGCCGAGCAGCGCTTTGCGCGCCGCGCCAACTGCTTGATCGACCAGATCCTGATCGGCTTCGGCAACTTGCGCGATCACCGTGCCGTCGGCGGGGTTCACGTCGGCAAACTCCCGCTTCCCGCGCACGAACTCGCCGTCAATGTAGTTGAGGATGGACCTCACGGACTACCCGCTTTGCGGCGCAGATTCTTCGTGGATTCTGAGCGTTGAAAGCCAGTGACTGCTCCGCACTGCAACCCCGCCGAATCGTAGCAGGCGATAAATCGGGAAGCAATGCCCCAGTCAACCCTTTCGCTCTTTCAAATAGCGGCGCAGCGCATCCTGCCAAGTGGGCATGACGATGCCGAGCTGCTGCAGGCTGTTCGGCGACAAAACCGAATAGACAGGCCGAGGCGCCGGCCGCGCCACCTGCTGACTGGTGGTGGGGCGCACATCGGTTGCGAGGCCTGCGCTTCTCACGATCTCGCATGCGAACTCAAACCAGGTGCAGTCCCCGGCATTCGCCACGTGTACGATGCCGCTCGCGCCCTTGCGGCAGAGTTGGTTGATCGCCCGCGCCAGATCGACCGCATAAGTTGGGCAGCCGCGCTGATCATCGACTACATCGAGCGCAGGTCGGCTGGCTGCAAGCTTCAGAATCGTGTCGGGGAAGCATTTCCCCCCAGTCCCGAAGAGCCACGAGGTTCTCACGATGCAGCAGCTGGGCGCGACTTCAAACAGGCGCACCTCGCCCTCTGCCTTCGATCGCCCATAGACGTTCTGCGGATTCCGCGTGTCGGTCACTTCATAAGGAGTTGTTTTCTTCCCGTCGAAAACGTAGTCGGAACTGAGAAACAGAAGCCGCGATCCCGCTTGCTGCGCTGCTGCGGCAACGTTCGCGGCGCCGTCGCGATTGACGGCGAACGCCAAGTCCTGATGCGTCTCGCAGCCATCGACGTCGGTGTAAGCGGCGGCTAGGACGACCCACTCTGGGTGGGTCTGGGCGATCACTCTGCGCACAGCGTTCGCATCGCGGATATCGGCGTCGCGCGAGCTGAGGCCGACGATTTCGTCGCCGGTCCACTCACGCATGAGCTCTGTGCCCAGAAGTCCTGAGGCGCCAAAAATGGCGACTTTCATAGGATGAGTTCTCAACAACCCCGCCGAGCCTGCGGGCCAGCGAAGCACACACGCGCGCCCTGACTGTCCCCAAGAGAATCTGAGTTCTAATAAAAAGGACGGGTGCCCGTCCTCCTGCTGTCTGATTGTAGCGTGCTGCCTTGACGTGGCATGTGGCCGTGCCGTTATCCTGCCATTCGTCGGGCTGCTGCGATCTCGTCGCCTGTCGTTTCCGCCATGTGCTCGCTCGGTTTCTTTGGCGCGTTGGCGAGGTTCCACTTCATCATTTCAAGATAGACCTTTTCGATTTCCTCTGCGATCTTCGGCCACACGTATTGCTCTCGAATCCGCGCCTGGGCGGCTCGCCCCGCAGCTTCACGCGCTGCCGAGTTGGTGATAAGGAAGCGGAGCCTATCCGCCAGGTCAGCGGCATTGCCGCGCTGGAAGGTAAATCCGGCTCCGTCCACCACCTCGCGATTTTCCGGAACATCACTGGTGAGCACGCATAACCCGGTGCCCATGGCGTCAAGCAAGGCGAGCGACAGCCCTTCCATGTCGGAGGGCAAAACGAAAATCATGGCATTGGTGAGCAGTTCATCGAGCGTGTCACCGGCAACCCAGTCGAGCAGCTTGATCCGCTCGCTGCTGTGGGTGCGCAGATTGCAGCTGTAATCGTCGCAATAACTCGCTGCTCCGGCCATGACGAGTTTCACATCCGTGTCGAGTTGTTCATAGGCTTCAACCAGCAGGTGGCAACCCTTCTCGGGGGAGAATCTGCCCAGGAACAAAATGTAATTCCCGGGCTGCAATCCCCAGTCGAGAATTCTTTGCGGTGTGCGGCGTTCGCGCAGAACTCCGCCATTGGGCACGTGAACGGTTTCCGTTCGGTGACGGGCACGGTAGTGACGCTGCAAGACCTGCGACACGACGATGGTTCGGTTCGGCAGGCGTGCGGAGGCGCGCTCCCCCAGTTGCAGCACGGTCGCAGCGAACCGTCCCCACTTCCTGCGTTGNNNNGCCAATCGAGGCCCTGGACGGTGACCACCGTTTTCTTGCCGAACAGGCGTGGCAGGAACGAAAACAGTGCCGGCCCCAGGGCGTGGTAGTGGACGATGTCGCATGACTGCGTCAACACGTGAACGGTACTCAAAAGCGTATGCACCACGGTCTCGAGATGCTTCGAGCGAATCGTCGGCAAACGCACCAGCCGCATTCCATTGTGTTTTTCCAGAGGCGGAGTGAAATACGTGCGGCAGTACACCGTGAGGTCGTGGCCCATTTCCGCGAGGCGGCTGCCCACTTCTTCGTAGTAAGTTTCGATGCCACTATATTTCGAGACGACGCCACGACCCCCGAGAAACGCGATGCGCAGCCTGGGCTTCTGAACCGGCGCAGCGATTGCATCGGAAGATTGCGGGCGGATCGGGACAGTCCCAACCTGATCTGCTGATCGGGAACGACCACGTGCTGCACGGCTCGCTTTCTTGGTTGCGACGATGCGCTCATACAGACTCAACAACGACTCATAGTGCTTTTCCGGCGTATAACCCTGCTGAATCATGTGCCAGCCATTGCGTCCCATTCGTTCGGTCAGTTCGGGATCGGCGGCCAGCGACGCGAGAGCATCGGCTAGACGGCGTACATCCCCGGCCGGGTAGAGCAATCCGGTCTTGCCCTCATGCACAAGCTCCCGCCGCGATCCCATGTCAGAGGCCACGACCGCCCGGCCTTGAGCGTAAGACTCAAGTATTGTCTTGCCCAACGTTTCGTATGCGTGCGACGGAAGTACGGTGAAGCGTGACCGCGCAATCAGAGCCTCCAGTTGTGGTCCACGCACATGCCCCACAAACTCCACGTTGCTTAAACGTAGGCACTGCGCGAGATTCTGCAACTCAGTCCGCTGCGGACCATCCCCTGCGATGATCAGCTTCAGACCGGGCACGTGCTGCATCGCGCGCAGCAGGTCGTCCACTCCTTTCTCCCGTGACAGACGTCCGAAGTAGAGAAGCGGGGCATCGGCGGCGGGGGGCTGAATCGTGTCCGCGGCCGTTTGAAAGTGCGGCAGAACGTCGAACTTCTCGGCATCCCATCCGTGCTCCACGAACTTGTCACGAACAAACTGGCTGGGGGCCAAGAAGCGGTCGACACACGTGCGGTAGGTACCCAGCCAGTGATGCAGATAAGCCTCAGCCATCAGCGTCAACCGCGCACCGAAGCCCGGATAGCACCGTCGGCGCAGGGCGTGAAAGAACGCCCCGCCCCTGCACGCCTCGCAGGGTTCTCCTTGCGACACAAGGTTGTAGCTGGGACACAGCAGTTTGAAATCGTTCACGTGATAGAGCACGGGGACGTTCTGTGCTTTGAGTTCCCACAAGATCGACGGAGAAAGGTGGTGGTAAATGTTGCGCGAGTGCGCCACGTCTGGCCGGAACTCATGAATCATGGAGCGAATGTGCCGCCGCGCCTCGCGCGAATAGACGACGTGTGCGGCGCGCTGCGCCCTTTGCCACAGGCTAGCGTTGCCCTTGAACTCGATGTGTGGGACGAAGTGATGATCGTAGGGAGTTCGCTCGCCCCGCGGGTCGGACATGGAAGACAGCGCCACCTCGTGCCCGCGCGACCGCATCAGTGCCATCACTTCAAAGAGGTAAACCTCGGTCCCGCTGAATGGATAGCTATATTTGTTGCAATACAGAATCCTCATCAAGGCTCCCGGCTGAGGTGGCGATCCGCTGCATGAACAACATGCCGAACGACTCCAGGTTTTTCTTACGGCTGAAGTTGTGCCGGACCTGGACTCTGGCCCCGTGCCGCACCCAATCCAATGGCTCGGTCGCGGAGAGAACGTGGGTACGCCGGCGGCTGCGCTCCGTTGTTTGCAAGAGCGAACGAATAAAGAGCAGGCGAGCCACAAAATCTCCGAGAGAACCAGGTTCGTAGAGGAAACCCGTCTTACCAGAGATCACTAACTCGGGAATGCCCGTGATCGCTGGGGCCAGTACGATGTGGCCGCGCGCCATCGCTTCCATCAGCACCAGCGGGATCCCCTCGCTGCGGCTGGTGAGCACCACGACATCAGCGCGATCATACAGGGAACCCATCTGTTCTCGCGGCACCTGCCCGAGAAGAGTGGCGTGATGCTCCAGCCCATACTTTCGGATCAGCGCCTCAAGATTTCGCTGCTCCCGACCTTCGCCTGCGATCAAGCACTCAAAATCCACGCCCCGGACGCGAAGCTGACTGCAGGCGCGAAGCAGGAAGGCGTGGTCCTTCACCGCTTGCAACCGGCCCACGGCCAGGAGGGTAAGCCTGGAAGTATCCCGAAAGGCCGTCTGATCGGCAGAAACCGAGGACTCCGCNGGCACCGGGCACCTCGACGCCGAGCCGTGAGACGATCACCTTTCCCGGATCAACCTCGGGACAGCGGTCGAGAATATAGCGACGGTTGTAATCGGAAATGGTCAAGCAGAACGTGCAGCTCTTCAACTTGACATCGAGATAGGCGCCATGCAGCAGCAGGTCCGATCCGTGCAGCGTCATGCTGAACCCCACGCCCAGCAGTCGCGCTGCCACCATCGCGATCCACGAACCGAAATATCCGTGGTGCACGTGGATGTGCTCGACTCCTTGGTCCTGCAACCGCACTGCGTAGTACGCACCTAGCCACGTGTGCAGCATGGCCTTCCCTCTCCGGAGCGGTGATTCGTGGCCATGGAACAGGATGCGCTTGACGAGGTCGGAAATCTGCCTCCAGCGGGACACTGCCAGCCATGCCGCCTGCAGAACAAGTAAAAAGCGGAGCGGAAACAGCACAACCGCTACGGGCGCGCCGTCCCCGGTTGACGGCGGCTCGCCTGTCTGTGGCCTTCGCACGCTACCGGCGACGATCTGCACTCCGCATCTGCGCAGTTCAGAAATCTCCTCCACCACGTAAGGTTCGACCGCGGAAGGGAACTGATTGGCGAGATAGGCGATGGTCAACACGGACCGGACTCCTGCGCCTTTCTCCGCTGTGCTGCCAACATCCCAGCCATGGTGAAGAGCAGGCCGTTGACGAATTGGTAATTCATCACGACCAGCGCCGCGTTGACCCAGTAGACTGCCAGCAGAAGCGGCCAAAGACCGAGAAAGTGCGAGTCGAGGAATCCGCCGTTCTCCTCCCGCGCTGTCTGTCTTCTTCCCAGACACCACAACTCCCACATGAGCCATGCGTAAAGTGCGAGGCCGGCGACGCCGTGCTCGACGAGAAGTTCGAGATACGTGTTGTGCGGATACACCACCCGCTCCTTGTATCCGCTGACGTGGCGGGCCAACTCGCTGGGCATCTGGTTGACGCCCCAGCCTGTGAGCGGCCGCTCCAGAAACATCTGCCAGCCGCCGGTGTAGACAGCCCGGCGGAACTCTACCGGTCCTTTTTCCTCGAGCCGGTCGGACAGAGATCTTTTCAAGTCGGGAGAGCTCAGAACCCACAGCAACGCTGCTCCTGCAGCCAGCGCCAACACCAGACAGGCGCGGCGCAGAGCGCGGTTGGGCGAACGGACAATGATGACCGCCATGGTACCGGCCGACGTCAGCCATACCGCGCGGGTCATGGTGGCCAGTATTGCGACCGGCACCGAAGCCAGCAGCAGAAAAGCTTTCAATCCCCGCAGCGTTCTTCGCTGAAAGGCATGCAACGCCAGCAGGCCCAGCAGGTTAAGCGAAACGCCATTCGCCACTGCTTGCAGCAGGGGACCGCGTGCCCGATCGGCGTGGAGACCGAGGCTTTCATCCAGAATGAAACGCGGATAGATCAGACTCTTGGCGTCCACCAGGAAGGCAATGGCGGTAAGACTCAGATATGCCAGAACGATCAGGTTGAACCGTTCAAATTGACGGAGGGATCGTTCTTCGGTGAACACCAACGCGGCCAAATGAAACAGCGCGAAGGGCACAATGAATTTCGCGGCGAGAAGAGACCAAGTCTCGTGGTCGTAGGGCTGCCCGACAACGCTCGCCACTGCTAGAACGGTCAGTCCGAGCATGGGCCACGTGGCGCGCTCCATCACGAACAAGCGCTGGCGTGATGCCACTGCACGGCCCGCGACAGCCAGCACCAGCAACCCGAAAGCGATGCGATCGATCTCATAGAAAGCGACGTCAGGATGGCGCAGCAACATTGCAGTCAGCGCCGCCAGGAACAGAAGCGACGGCGTGGCCATAAGCGCCTGCAAAGGACGGAGAGCGACTGCCGTTGCTTGCCCTGCAAGCCCCTGACCCAACCTGAGAGGCCGAGCATCAAGCGAGATCGCAGGCATCACTCTCCGCTCCCTCGCGCCACGGCCAGCACGGTCTTGAGCAGGACCCGCATGTCCATGCCCAACCCCCAGTGACGGATGTATTCCCGGTCGAGTTCTATCGCTCTTTCGAACGACGGATCGCGCCGCGCCGTCACCTGCCAGAGCCCGGTAATGCCAGGCGTCACGTCCAGCCGCGCCAGGTGCTCAATCTCGTAGGCCGTCACATCGTCCAACGGATGGGGTCGCGGGCCAACCAGGCTCATCTCCCCCGTCAGAACATTCCAAAGCTGAGGGAGCTCGTCGAGGCTGTAGCGCCGCAGGAATCGTCCCACGCGAGTGATTCGCGGGTCTCCGGTGATCTTGAAGAACGCACCCGATCGCTGATTCTGTTTGCGCAGAGCGGTCTTCAAGTCATCGGCATTGCTGACCATGGTCCGGAACTTGTAGCAACGGAAGAGTCTGCCCTTGCGGCCCACACGCTCCGCAGCGTAGAAGACCGGCCCCTCGGAGTCGAGTTTGATCAGCACCAGGATGAAGGCGAAGATGGGGGACAATAGCGCGAGCGCCAGTCCCGCCCCAATCACGTCAAGCGCCCGCTTCACGAAAAGGCCGACCGCTGGCAGACGTTCCTCATGTAGGCAAATTACGGGAAGCCCCCCGACCCGTTCGATTTCTTCCTCGGCGGGCGCGCAACCGAAGAGGTCAGGAACTATCTCGACGTCGAGGTGCAGACGCCGGGCTTCCTCCAGCACGCGGCAGGCAAGCTCCGGATCGTGCGGCGCTGCCAAGACAACCTCATCCACGAAACCCGTCCTCGCCAGGTACGCCAGATTGCTGACGCGACCGATAACTCTGTCGTCGATCGGCTGCCGATCGTCAAGGAATCCGCATACTGCTCGCCCTTGCTCGGGATGGCCTTCCACATATGACGCCATTCGTTGACCGGCCTCTCCCGCCCCCACGATCAGCACATTCCGCATGTGCCGGTTTGGTCGCGTGCTCGCGAGTTTCCTGTTCTCCCACCTCCAGGCCAGGAGCGCTATGAAGTGCAGCGTCCCCGCGGCCGCTATCCCAACGCTCACTTCTGCTGCCGCACCTTGCAGGTGGTAGGCGATGCACAGCAAAATCGTCGCGTAGAGAACCGATTTGCTAAGAATGCGAACTTGCTCGCTGAGGACACGCCCCGCAGCGTAGAGTCCCTCGGAGTAACCGAGGAGAGTGATCAACGCCGCATGTAACAACGCCATGCCAAGCAGAGATCCCGGCGCTGCAGTAGTGAAGAGGCGAAGGTGGGGCAACTGTGCGTGCAGCGGAATGGCGATGGTTCCAGTCACCAGCCAGTTCAACCCAATCAGTGCGAAGTCCGCTGCGATGGCCCGTAGCCAGTTCCCCGCCGCACGGCTCTTCAACGGTTTTGGCAAGAGCACCGAGAATGTCCCTACCGAAGAGGTCTGGTTGGAAGAGTCGCCGATCCCACTGTTTCTTTGCTGGAGTCCGGAAATAGACCTGACCGACAGTGGCGGTTTTTTCGCATTCTCGCGCAAACTGGACGCCGCCGCACCGGGGATTAACCGCGTGGCCCACTCAATTCCTTGGGTTCTTTGCTGTCGAGGACGCGCAAACGAGAAAGAAGAAGACATGTCACGCCACTCCAAGTGGCCGCGAGTTGCAGTGGCCACGGGCTACAACCTTCGGTAGATTGCATCGGGAATCGGAAACGTCCGATCGCTCAGTACGGTCCCGAGGATGCGCGCCGCTGCCGCATCCAGTGTTTCCTTGACCTTGCGCGCCGTCGCCCGCCGCGTGCTGTGCGCCGACAACACCAGAACAATTCCGTCCGCAGCCTGTCCCAGAGCAGCCGCATCGCTCGACTCTGACGCCGGCGGCGCCGCAATGATCGAGTACTCGAACTCGCGCCGAAGTTCGCCTAAATGCGAATGCAGCGGCGTGCGCCGCACCAGATGTCTATCGGTAGCGACAACATCGTCTTCGGTCAGAAACCAGAGATTCCCTCGCATACGCGTGCCCGCCAGCCGCAGCGCCGAGCATCTTCCGTGAGCCACTGATTCGGCCTCGTCCTCGCCGACAATTTCGATCTCCTGCAGAGCCTGCGGCTCTCTACTCACCACCGCGACGCTCCCATGCGTCTCCAACGCCAGAGCTTCTCCGGTCTGGCGGCAAATGTTGTCCACGCCCGATTCCACCGCGCTGAATACGACTTGTCGTACCGGCCGGTCGGCGCTGGAAAAGAACAACTGCCGCACTAGGCCGCGAATCTGTTCGCGAGCGAAGTTTTCCCGAGTCCATCCTCCTGGAGCGCGAGCCGCCACAGGAGCTGGCGAAACCTCGGCTTCGGCGGCGATTCGGAACAGCTCGGGAGACTGCAAAACACTTGCACTCATAACTCACCTCTCAGGCCGAGAGACTCCGTACATTCCTGGGCAGCGATGCCAACACCGGCGTGTTCAGATACGCGAGCACTTCATCAGGATTGCGGAAGCACGGATCCAGATGGTCGGCCGCGAAGGCTGCCGCGGTACCGCTGGCTCCGGCCGCCGCAATTCCCGCCACTAGCACCGCAAACGTGGACCACAGCGGCAGCGCCGGGGCCACCGGCTGTCCTGCAATCGCAACGTTGACGATGCCGCGCTCGTCGAGCGCGTCGTCCATGCGCGCTTCCTCGCGCTTCTTCACATAAAGCAGGTAGTTGTCTTCCGCCGCTTTCTCGCTGCTTACCAAATCGTCCTGCACGATGGCATCTTCACCAAACTGCCGCGCCAAGGTCTGATATGCCGCAAGCTGTGTGCCTGCAGCTGCGGCTCGTGCTTCCAGGCCCTTGAGTTGCACGTGAGTCTTTTGCAGCTCGGCTTTGGCCCATTCGTAGTTCGGATTCTTGTCGGTAGTTTCATCTCGCACCGGGGCCACCGACTCGGCCATGATTGCCGCCTTAGCCTGGGCAATCTGCTGGTCGACCTCCTGCACCAGGCGATGGCTCGGCTCGAACTTGGTCAGCAACTGCGTACGCTTCAACTCCAGATCGAGCAGGCTCGACTTCAATGCTTTCAGCAGCTCGGGGTTGTCTGCGGTACGAACCTGCGTCGTGGTCCGCTCCGGCAGATCCATCAGGAGCGCCGCCAGCTCCTGCGATCGCCGTTGCGCCTCGGCAATGTCGATTTGCGTCTGCCGGTAGCTCGCATCCGCCTCGCTGAGACGTTGCAGCGTCAAGTCGCGCTGCTGGCCGGCCACGACTACCTTGTGACTCAGCGTGAACTGCAGCAACCGCTGCTGCGCTTCCTCCAGCTGCCCCCTCGACTCTGCGGTTTGCTGCTCGAAGAAGGGAAGCTCCCCGCTAGGACGGTGAACCTCCATATGCTTGGCCAGATATGCTTTCGACAACGACTCGAGCACCTTGGCCGCCAGCCTCGGATCGCCCGAGCTGTAGCTCACCGTGATCAGATTGGTTTTCTTGACCGGCTCGACGCTCAGCTTCTTGGCTAGCCGCCGTGCTGCGCGCTCGACCCGCTCTGCATGTCCTTCCCCGAGGCGGAGGAAGTGCAGCCAATCGCGCCCGCCCAACCCGTTCGCCTCGACCACCTTACGCAACACGGCGTCGTCTTTGAGCAGTTCCACTTCGGAATTCAGTTCCTCCTCCGTGATCGCCATTCGAGTCATATCGACCGGGGCGTTTTCCTGCGCGGTGACCGGTGTGTCGGCGCGTCCCCTGCGCACCAGAACCTGCATGTGCGCCTCATAACGGGAGCCCAAGAATATGTAGAAAAGAGCCGCGACGAGCACGAATCCGGCCGCACCGAGGAAGACTCGCCGCCGGCGGAACAGCACCATGGCCAACTCGCGCAGCGTGGGTGCCTGCACTTCAAGTGCGCCGCGGGATGAGCTTTGATAGGCCATAGGGAGGTTTTCTTCTCAAAATTGGGTAGGGCTCACATACATGCTCAAGGCGGGTTTGGTCAGATAAGGGGCAATCTTGGAAATACGGTTCTGCGGGACAAAAACGAGATCGCCCGAGCGGAGGTTGGCGTCCTCCTTCAGGCCGTTTCCCTTCAACATCCTCTTGAGATTGACGACGCGCGTCTCGATCAGGTCGTGATTGACGCGCCGGAAAAGGATTACCTGCGAGTGTTTGGACTGCGAGGTCAGTCCGCCCGCGATCTGTACAGCCTCGGCTACCGTGGTATCGGCCCGAAGCTCATACTTGCCGGGGCGGCCGACTTCTCCGCCCACAATGAAATAAGGATGGTCGAAATCCTTCAGCGCCACCGCGGCCTGCGGATCGTGCAGGTACCCCTGGTACGCTCGCTGTACCGCCTCGCTGAACTCTGCGAGGGTCAGGCCTTGGGCTACAACCATGCCCGCGTCTTTGAGTGTGACATAGCCGTCCGGCTGCACGGTTAGCGTCTGGTTGAACTCAGGCGCAATCGTGAAACTGACTTCTACCACGTCACTGGGGCGGAGCCGGTAGAGCGGACGACGCTCTCCTCCGAGCGCTAGGTTTCCCAGGCCGTCCGCTCTTCCGGGCTTTGCGGCCGCTGTTCCACTGCCCCCAGTTCCAGCCCCGGTAAGACTGGATCCGGAAGACCCATTACTCCCGCCCAGGTCTTGAGTCTTCTCCTGAGCGAACGCGGCCGTACTGCAATGCAACACCAGCAACGCAACAATGAACTGAATGAATACAAAACGGCGCTTCATTTTCCTTCCGCGCCACGCTTATGAATTTGAAAGTCACGTTTTTCTCGTGTCCTTCTAGCGTGCAAGGTACCTCCAGACGAAGCGATCAACAAGACATGGGAAGTGCTGTCTACCAAAGTGGGCGCGCTTCCCACGTCGGGAACTTGTCCTAAGGCCCGCGCTTCCAGCGGATGAGTCGCCAGCACTCGTGCGCAGGGAAAAATGTTGAGCTACTGCGCCCGCTCCTCATGGCCCACCTACCAAAGTGGACTTGCATGTTTGCCAGGTCACAGGCAGCGGTTGAAATCGAGGTGAGAATTTCCTGCGACTGAATTTTTGTCCCATCGGGTTGTGACGAAGGCACGAAGAAAAGCCGCGAATCCGCTGCCGATCGTTGTCTGCTTCAAATTTCCATTCACCTGATTTCTGCACACTTCTCCACAAGGCTCGCTGCGCTCACGTGAGCGGGGATCACACCCGTCGGCTAGTTCCCAAATTGAAAAGTGGAATCAGAATTTTGCGTCGCAACATACTCAGGAAACCTCTTCGGGCTCTACAATCCTCGATATTGCAGTTGGGGGACCCGCGTGATATGAGTCTGTCATCCGCCGCCACGTCAGAGGCGATTCGTGTCCTCGTCGCAGACTCCAATCACATGCAGGCGCAGCTGCTGCACAGCGCTCTGCGCCGCCGTCCGGAGTTCCGCGTTGCCACTTGCAATTTGGAAGTGGCCGCTCTCTTGCACGCGGTCGCGTCGGCCTCGCCCAAAGTTGCGCTGTTGTCGCTGAATCCCGCCCATGGCCTAGCCGAAACCATGGCTACGCTACGCCGCTTCCATCTTTCTCATCCGGAGGTGCTCAAAGTCCTGCTGGTCGCGTCGAGCGACCGGGAGTTGGTGGTGAGCGCCTTCCGCTCCGGCGCACGCGGAATTTTCACCCTCGCGGAGGGCAACCTGCGCGTGCTGTGCAAGTGCATTGTGCGTGTGGCCAGCGGCCAGATCTGGGCCAACACCGAACAGCTAAACTACCTCATCGATTTGATCTCAGAAGTGCCGTCGCTGCGCGTGGTCAACTCCAGCGGCCAACAGCTTCTCACGCCTCGCGAAGAGCAAGTCGTCGCCCTGGTTGCGGAAGGATTGGGCAATCGCGAAATTGCCCAGGAGCTGAACCTCAGCCAGCACACCATCAAGAAGTACCTGTTTCACATTTTCGAGAAGCTGGGGATCTCCACCCGCGTCGAACTGGTTCTCTATGCCGTCAATCACGGCGACCCGCGCCCTGCCGAATGGCTGGCGGGAGCACACCGCGGCCTCCCAACGGCGTAAAGAACAGAAAAACTGCGTCGCACTTGGACCGGGAAGCACCCGATAGGCAACCGCAGATGGCGCCGCCTGCGATTTGAAAAGCCCTGGTGTACGCCTGTATAACTCTGGCAACGGAACTTCGTGCCGGATGCCTCTTCCAACTCGAGCTCGTGCGCTCCCAAGCCACGCCGCTGGACGGTTCTCCCCGCCAGCCTGCTGCTGCTTGCGCTTGCCCTGGTGGTGATCTACACCAGCCGCAGCGCATTTTACAGTCCGCTGGCTCTCGTGGTCGTAGCTGCGATTGGGCTGGCGGCGCTGCTGTTGCAACTTCGTCTCCGCCGCGATCTCGCCAAACCGATCCGGGCCCCTTTGTGGCTGAATGTTGTGGGAGTTATTTTCGCCGTCGCCGCCGTCTTTGCCGACGTCTTACACCTCAGCCCCGCACGATTGCTGATCGCCGCCCTCGGCGCTGTCGGCTGCTTCGCGCTCAGCGGCATCATCGTGCTGGATGCACTGCGCAAGCAGAAGGGCTGAAAAGCGGCTTCCAGAGGCGGGCTTCGCAAAAGCTGGATTTCGCCGCACGATCTGCGTCTTGGTCTATTACCGAAGCACCGGAAGCCGAATGCCAAACCGGAAGCCGTATCCCGGAAGCCGAGCTCACGGCTTGAACTTTATCGCGATGCGCGTCCCTACTGCGGCGGGCTCTCCGTTCAGGCGGTAGGGTTCGAACTTCCACCAGCGCACGGCTTCCATGGCGGCGTGGGCCAGCACATCCGGCCCATTCTGTGGACGCATATCGACCACCGATCCATCCCGCCCTACGACGATGTCGAGAACGATCACTCCCTGAATTTTGTCTTTGCGCGCCTGCGCGGGATAGACGGGATCAACTTTGTGCACCAGCAGTCCCTGCATGACCTCGGTCGGCACCTGCAACTGAGCCTTTTCTGCCGACACGGCCTCGTGATCGGGCAGTCCGGCCTCCAGTTCCTGCCATGCGCGATTCCATCGCCACCAGAACACGGCCGCGGCTGCCACCAGAGCTGCGACCAGCAGCAGAACCCATCGGGCTTTGCCTCGCCTGGGCCTGGGAGGGACTGGCGGTCCACCGCCAGACGATTCCGACCCTTTGCCTCCGCCTGTATTCCGGGTCTCGGCTGCCGGCGACTTCGGGGGAGCATCGGCTTCCGCTTCCGCCTTCAACAGACTCGCCCACTGGCGAATCGTCGTCCGCTGCCCCTCCGAAAGACCGACAAATTCCATCCCGCAGCGCAGCTTGTCCTGATAACGAACCAGAGCTCTCGTCCGCAGCGGATCAAGCGCCCGGGGAAGAAACACTTCCACTCCAACCGTCTCGCCGGGCAGAACCTCCGCCGCCAGCATCGCGCCGAGGCCGCGCTCGCACAAGTTGACCGACCGTCCGGGCACGGTGTCCGGGATGCCGGAGCGTAACACAGTCACATCCAGTGGCGCCTGCACTCGATAGCGTGGCGCCCGCCGACGCGATGGCCCGTGCCAGCCGTGTTGTTGTGCCAGAGTCGCCATAGGTGCCTTTATCTTTTCAACTCTACAACTTCACTTCCGTTCGCCACCAGCACCACGCTGGCCATACCGATAAACAGCCCATGCTCTACCACGCCCGGCATCTCGCTGAGTCGCCGCGCCAGTCCATCCGCGTCCGGAATCTGGCCGAACCGGCAATCCAGAATGTGATTGTTCTCGTCGGTCACGTAAGGCTTGCCGTCCGATTCCACGCGCAGCTGAACTTCGGCTCCCAGCGCGGCAATCTTTTTCGCGACCAGCGCCTCCGCAAACTTGATGACCTCGACTGGCAAAGGAAACTTGCCGAGCACCGGCACGCGCTTCGTCGCGTCGGCCACGATCACCAGCTGCCGGGTCGCCGAAGCTACGATCTTCTCGCGCAGCAACGCTCCGCCGCCGCCCTTAATCAGCCGCAGCTGCGGATCGACCTCGTCGGCCCCATCCACCGTGACGTCGATTTCCTGGCACTCATCGAGCGTGGTGAGGGGAATGCCCAGACTCTGTGCCATCTCCAGCGAGCGCACTGAGGTCGGAATGCCGCGAATCCGCAGCCCCTGCTTCACCTGTTCTCCCAGCAGCCGGATGAAGTGCGCCGCCGTCGATCCCGTGCCTAGCCCGACCACCTGCCCGTCGTGCACATATCGCAGGCTGGCCCGCGCCGCCGCTTCTTTTTCCTGATCGTTGGCCATGTGGCTTATCGAAAACCGAGTATCGTCACCCCAAACTCTTCGCTGTATAGATCAGATATCCCGCCAGTGCCAGACCAAACAGAACCGTCAGGACCGCGACCAGATCGACTACAAACCCCGCCGGCGCGAAAGCGCCCGATTCCAATTGCGTCCGTGTTCTGCGATAGCGCAGCAACCCCGCCACCACCATCACCACGCCGCCGACGATGGAAATCATCCCCATCCACACCGAGAGCCCGGCGGTGCGAACCACTTGCCCCTGTAGCTGCGCCAACTGCCGCAGAGCAATCGCGAATCGCCCAATCGCGAATCCGAACACCACGACGGCCACCCCCGTGCGTACCCAGGCCAGAAACGTGCGCTCATTCGCAAGATGGTCGCGCGCTCGGTTGGGATTGTCCGCCATGTCAGCCCCTGCAAGCTGCTGTCCGCGCAGCATTATTCCACAGCTTTCTCCATCAGCGGACCGGCGGCGGCGATGTTTTTGACCAGCTCCGCCGGCACGCCATGCCGTTCTTTCAAATACTCTGGACTGTTGTAGGTCAGCCAGACTTTGCCATTCTCATCTTCTGAGACTAGCGCCTTTAGCGGCAAATCAATGGCCAGGCTGGGCGCGGCCACCATCAGCGGCGTCCCACCCTTCGGACTGCCAAAGATCAGAAGCTTTGTTGGCCGCATTTTCAATCCGACCTTCTCCGCCTCGCCGCTGTGATCGACGCGGGCGAAGATCTGCAGCCCCTTCGCGGTCAGACCGGACTCCAGCCTCCGCAACGTCTCTTCCACTGAATAGTGACTGGGAATCCTCACCAGCCCTTTTTCATTCGCCATAGCTCCTCCCGCACTAATCGCTGAGCTCCTGCTCCCCTAGCAGTTCCCGTGACTCTCTGTGACCTCTGTGGTTAAGCCCATTCTGCTCACCCCGCAATCATCTTCCCCAAGGTCTCCTTCAGGATCTTCGCCGCAACCGTCGCCGTCACGCCCGAAATATCCTGCACTGGGTTGTACTCGACGATGTCGCCTCCGACAATCGCCCCATCGATCGCATGCAGATGCGCGATCGCCTCCCGCACCGACATGCCGCCCGGCTCGCGGTGCGAGACGCCCGGGGCAAACGCCGGATCCAGCACGTCGATGTCGAAAGAAATATAAACCGGCCCACGGACTTTCAGCCGGTCGTAAGCCGGCAGCGCGCGCATCTCCACGACTTCGACTCCGAACTTCGCCGCCTGCTCTCGCTGATGTCCAACCAGCGTGCGAATTCCCAGCTGCACGAGTCGCTTCGCCAGCCGATCCTCCATGATCCGTGCAAACGGACACGCGTGCGACAGCCGGCTGCCCTCAAATTCGTCATACAAATCCGGATGCGCATCGAAATGAATGACTGTCAGCTCGGGATAGCGCGGCGCGAACGCCTTCAAAATGGGATAGGTAATAGAGTGGTCGCCGCCCAACAGAATTGGACGTTTGCCTTGCTGTATCAAAGCTCCCACTGCCGCCTCGATCGCCCCAAATGTATCCTGCACGCGGGTGCCCCACTTCTCGCCGCTTTGGCGAGAAGTGGGAAAGGGGTCGAACGCCAGATCTCCCGCATCCTCGTAGACTCCGGCCACACCCAGATCGACGCCCGTTTCCGTCCAAGCATTTGAAGCCTCGCAGCGCATGGCCTCGCGAATCTTCGGCGGCGCGCTGGAGGTCCCGCGCAGATACGACGAATTCGCGTCAAACGGGACTCCCAGCAGAGTTGGCGTCATTCGCTTCTCGACCTCGGTGTTTCAACCTCGGGACAGTGTGTGCAAGTCTACCCCTGCGGGTGCGTCTTCGTCGCGGACAAATCCTGGCGCGTCGGGCCACGTGTGACGGTTGCTGCATTCTCGCTATCTCCGTTGTTGTCCCGAGCGAAGCGCTTTTTGTGCAGCGAGGGATCTTGGTCTTACCGAGCGGTCCACCAGCGTTCGTCTGGTCGCTCGGAATCTCGCGCACATGCTCGCGCATCCTTTATGCTAGAACCTGAATTCAATATGCCGACTCCGAGAACCCAGACCTCCGCCGCTGTCCTGGAAACGGCAGCTGGCAACGGTGCCAACGCCGAGCGCGAGCGCGTCTTGGCCGCCTACCGCCAATGGGGATACCTCGAAGGCGATCTCGATCCGCTCGGCTTCCTTCGCCCGCGTCCGACGCCTGAACTGCACATCGAAAGTGAATACACGCGCGAGGCGCGCGCCATCTACTCTTCGACCATCGGGATCGAAATCAACCACATCTACGCTCCCGACCGCCGCCGCTGGGTTTACAAGCGCATGGAATCCGGAGATTTCGAGGTACCGGAAGAAGCCCAGCAGCGCATCCTCGACCTTCTCATCCGCGCGGATGTGTTTGAGCAGGTCATGCAGCAGCGCTATCTGGGCAGTAAGCGTTTCTCCCTCGAAGGAGTCACCGCGCTGCTTCCGCTGGTCGATGAAATCCTCGACACTGGCTCGCGCCTCGGCGCCATCGAACTGGTCATGGGCATGAGCCACCGCGGCCGCCTCAACGTCATCGCCCACGTCGCCCGGCGCGCCCCCGAAGAAATTTTTGCCGGATTCGAAGACGTCGACCCGCGCAGCGTGCTCGGCTCGGGGGACGTGAAATACCACATGGGAGCTACGGGCGAGTACGTCACTCGCAGCGGCGGGAAGGTCCACATTCATCTGGTTTCGAATCCCAGCCACCTGGAAGCGGTCGATCCGGTCACGATCGGGCGCACTCGCGCCAAGCAGGACCGCGCCGGCGAACATGGCCGCGAAAAATATCTTCCCCTGGTCGTGCACGGAGACGCCGCGTTTGCGGGACAAGGCATCCTTGCCGAGACCATGAATTACGCCGACCTGCCCGGCTACACCGTCGGGGGCACGATTCACGTCGTGGTCAACAATCTGCTCGGCTTCACCACCAGTTATCTCGAAGAGCACTCGACGCGCTTCGCCGCCTGCATCGCGCGCCGCCAGTCGATCCCCATCTTCCACGTCAACGGAGAAGACGTCGACGCCGTGGTTCGCGTCGCGCGCCTCGCCACCGAGTACCGCTACAAGTTTGGAACGGATGTTGTCATCGATCTGATCGGCTATCGCCGCCACGGCCATAGCGAGGTCGATGATCCCACCATCACCCAGCCGTTGCTTTATAAGAAGATCAAAGAGCATCCGCCGCTCTGGGAGATCTACGCCGACGACATCGGCGCCAGCGACGCGCAAGCCCACGCCGATGCGATCAAGGCTGAATTCGAAGCCGCGCAGAAAAAAGCTGGAAGCATCAAACAGAAACCGACTCTGCGCGAGCTCCC
>OCOJ01034909.1_pt2 | contig 18559 bp, 18 predicted proteins | sample 1539251 | NCBI WGS metagenome assembly OCOJ01 (sample SAMN01911457, study PRJEB22624) | soil metagenome | biome: Soil | place: Malaysia | collected 2012-04-30 | depth RA_metagenome m | reverse complement strand
CCGAACGGCGCGGGAAAGACCACCACGCTCAATGCCGTAGTGGGCGTGCTGCCCGTGAAGAGCGGGCGGATCCTGCTCAACGGCAGGGATGTGACCCGGGAGCGCGCGCACCGCCGCGTCCGCCGGCAGCTCGCGCTGATTCCCGAGGGCCGGCAACTCTGGCAGCGCATGACCGTGGAGGAAAACCTGCTGCTGGGCGCGTTTCCGAGCAACCTGCGGAGAAAGTCGAGCAATTCGCTGGAACGGGTGTACGCCATGTTTCCGCGGTTGAAGGAACGGCGCAACCAGGCGGCCGGCACGCTATCCGGAGGCGAGCAGCAGATGTGCGCTGTGGGCCGCGGGATGATGACGGACCCGGTGTTGTTGCTGCTGGACGAGCCGTCGCTGGGCCTTGCGCCGCGGCTGGTGGACGAAGTCTTTGAATTGATCCGCACGATTGCGCAGCAGGGGGTGACCATCCTGCTCGCCGCGCAGAACGCCAATTACGCCCTCGGCGTCTCCCGGTACGGGTACGTGATGGAATCCGGGCGCATCGCGCTGGAAGGGCCGAGCGAGAAGTTGCGCGCAGACGACCATGTGCGGCAGGCCTACCTGGGAGCTTCGGATTCCGCGGCCTAGATCTAGTCCCTCCGGCGCACAGCAGAGCGTTGCGGCGAATTACTTCGTCTCCGCGGGATAAATCACCACGCGGCGGCGCTCTCCCTCTCCCTCGCTGGCGGTGCGTACGTCCTTATCGTTGGCCAGGGCCAGATGAACGATGCGGCGCTCCCGCGCCGACATGGGACTCATGCGGAAAGGCTGGTGAAGCTCGCGAACACGTTGCGCGGCCACCTGGGCGGAGAGGCGCAGCTCGGCAAGACGGGTGGCGCGGAAGTCGCCGGCGTCGAAGCGCACCAGCTCATGCGCGCGAGGATCAAGCTGGAGGGAACGCATCATGAGGTGCTCGAGAGCGAGGAGAAGTTCGGCGTTGTGTTCGAGAAGCAACTCGGTGTCCGGCCCCTCGAAGAGCACGGCCACTGCTGCGCCGCTGCCGTCTTTGGCTGCCGCGTCGCCGGTAACGACTTGGAAGCGCAGGTCCAGGCGCGCCGCTTCCAGGATGGCGCGGAGAAGTGGCGCGAGATCGGCGGCAAACGCCTCCCCGTCAAACGCTTCGCCCGTGAAGTAACGATAGGCCATGAATGCCGGCCCGGCGCGGTCCCGAGGGCTCGGGACCACGGACCTACCTGCCCTTCTTTTCCAGCGCGCCTTTCTTCTTTCCCGTGTCGGGCTTCGCCTCCGGCAAGACGCGGTACAGGAACCATTGCTGGCCGGTCGCCACGACGTTGCTGGTCAGAATGTAGAGTACCAGCCCGCTGGCCATCTTGAAGAAAAGCAAACCCATGAAGAGCGGCATGAAGTTCATCATGCGCTGCTGGGCGGGATCCGCGGTGGTCATGGGGGTCAGCTTCTGCATGAGATACATGGTGACGCACATGAGAACGGGAAGGATGTAGTAGGGATCGCGGGCGGAAAGGTCGCGAAGCCAGAGAATCCAGGGGGCCTGGCGCAGCTCAATGGCCACGTCGAGCATGCGATAGAGGGCAAACCAGATGGGCATCTGGATAATCATGGGCAGGCAACTGCCTATGGGGTTCACGCCCTCGCGGCTATACACGGCCATCACTTCCTTGTTCATCTCCTGCTTGCGCGGGTCGCGCATGGAATATTTCTTGTAGCGGTCCTGGATCTGTTTGATCTCCGGCATCACCCTCTGCATTTTGAGCTGCTGGTGGAAGCTGCGCCATTTGAGGGGAAACAGAACCATGTTGATGGCGATAGTCATCAGCACGATGGCCCAGCCGTAGTTGGGGATGTAACGGTAGATCCACAGCAGGAAGTCGAACAGGGGGCGGGCGACGATGCCGAAAGTGCCGAAGGTCACCAGGTCGGTCAAAGGCGGCTGAACGTGCTCCAGCACGCCCACCGCCTTGGGGCCGACAAACAGCCGCAACCGCAGAGGGTTGGGCCCACCCTGCGCAGCGCCTACGGCCACTTCCGCCACCGGCTCGGTGTCTTTCTTGCCGTCCACGGTGATTTCGCGGTCGTACTTCCAGTGCTCGAGCGAGACACCGGACTGGCCGTCGGGCAGGAAAGCCGCAGCGAAATAGTGGTCCATCATGCCGGCAAAGTCGGAGGTTCCGGAAACGATTGCGGGCTTTTCGGGATGGTCGGAATCCCCGGCCTTTTTCGCGGCGATGTCGGTGAGCGAGCCGCCGCGGCTGTACACGACTTTCAGCTGGTCGACGGCGGCGAAGGCGGTGATGTCGCCAAAGCCTCCGCGCCAGGCCACGGAATGCGGGAGCGGTTTGCCGTCGAGCGTGACCGAAGTCTCGATGGAGATCACGTAATCGGCCGCGAACTTGAGGCGCTTGGTCACGGCGAGATGACCGTCGCTCCAGGTAAATTCAACCTGGGCAGGGGCGTGGATGGTGCCCGATGGCGGCGTCATTTCATAGAGCGCGCTGTTGACGTTCGTTTCCGCCTGCGGGTCGTCCAGCGCTAGCATGAGCGGCCATTTGCCGGATTGTTGCGAGACGGCTGTATGGATCAGGTCCAGCGGCTTTCCAATGTCGTCCTTGTACTGAACGAGTTGCCAGCTCCGGGCGCTGGCGCCCTGGTTGGAGAGTTCCACACGGTAGAATTTGCTTTCGACAGTAAGCGACTCGGGAGCCGATGCCGCGCGCGGAGCAGGCGCAGGCGCTTGCGGAGCAGCGGCCACGGCAGCAGCGCCGGCTTTCGCTCCGGAAGGTGCTCCGGCCTGAGGAACTGGTCCCTGCGAAGGCGCTGCGGTTTTTTGTGCCCCGGGCTGCTCGACCGGCTTGCCGGTAGGCTTAGGCCCGAAGAAGTAGCCCCACACCACGATGACGAGCATCGAGAGAGCGATGGCCAGAACCGTGCGGACTTCCTGAGAGAGTTCCTTCACCGGGCGAATTCCTCATTGGCCGCGTGGCGAGCGACCGCCGGATGGTGCGCGGCGGCCGTGCCGGGGTCTTCTGCTGGGGCTTCCGGGACGAGGTCCACACCACCGGGCGAGAAGGGATGGCACCAGAGCAGACGGCGCAGGGCGAGCCAGGAGCCGCGGCGCGCTCCGTGGCGCTCGATGGCTTCGCAGGCGTAATGCGAACAGGAGGGATAGAAGCGGCAGGCGCCGCCCAGAAATGGGCCGAGCAGAACTTGATACGCCCGGACGAGAAAGAGGCAGATGGCTCTCATGACGCTTGCCCGCCGGGGCGGGCTGGACTCGCCGGGCCGGGCTCCCCACTTGGTGAAACGCTGGAAGCGGGGATGGAGTTCCGCAGCAGGGCGAGAAGCTCCTGGCGCAACGAAGCGAACTCCGCCTTCGCTACGGAAGCGCGCGGATGCACGATGATGTCCCATCCGGATGGAATCTCCCCGCGATCGAGGCGCAAAACTTCGCGCACGCGCCTGCGAATGCGATTGCGGACCACGGCGCCGCCCTGCGCGCGGCCCACGCTCATGCCGAAGCGGCTCTCCTCCAGACCGTTGGCGGCGAAAAACACAGTGAACTGCCGGCTGGAACGTCTGCGGCCGTTGCGGTAGACGGTGTCGAACTCGACGCGGCGGGTCAGGCTGCCCCGGCCGGGCCCACCGGGCGGCCCGCTAGACGCGCGTGAGTTCGTGCCGCCCTTTCCTGCGGCGCGCCGCAAGGACCCTCCTCCCGCCTTTGGTTTTCATGCGTGCGCGAAAGCCGTGGGTCTTGTGGCGGCGGCGCACCTTGGGCTGAAACGTACGCTTGGGCAATTAGCCTTCTCCTTGTAGGGAATTAGCGCGGCGACTCCACGGGCAGCACCGCATGACGTAAATGAAACTCTTAGTGTAAACGGGGCGTACGGCAGGGTCAAACTGTACGAGGGGCTCGAGAAGGCTGCTGGCCGCTCACGCCGAGACTAGCCTGAACCTCCCTGCGTCTGCGCTCTTGAAGACGGCGCGGGAGCCGTTGCAATCCTTGTTCGATAATCAGCGATCTCCTTCGCGGCGGCCTCGATGGCCTCGTTTTTCTTCGAGCGCGGCATCGCACGACGAGAATAACAGCAAGCGTAATTGGGCCGCAAATGGGCTGCTGGGTCGGATTGCGGTTCTCCGAGCACACCTTTAAAATGAAGGATTGCACAGCAGGCTACGGGGCGTGCTGTGCGAGCCCAACATGTTTGAGGCACTCACAGAACGGTTCCAGCGGGCGTTCAAAAACCTGCGCGGCCAGGGGAAATTGAGCGAGGAGCACCTGGACTTGGCGCTGGGGGAAATCCGCGACGCGCTGCTGGAAGGCGACGTGAACCTGCAAGTGGCGGACGAGTTGCTGGCCGGGATCCGCGCGAAGGCGCTGGGCTCGGAAGTCATGCTGCAGCTCTCGCCCGACCAGCAGGTGGTGAAAATCGTTCGCGACGAGCTGGGAACGCTGCTGGGCGACCAGTCGAAGCCCCGATACGCCTCGCGGCCGCCATCGGTGTGGCTGATTGTGGGGCTGCAAGGGTCGGGCAAAACCACCACCACGGGCAAACTCGGCCGCTGGCTCCAGCAGAACGGGCACCGGCCGCTGGCGGTCTCCACGGACGTGTATCGGCCTGCCGCGCGCGAACAGCTCGCGCAGGTGGCCCGCGGGGCCGGGGTGGCGTGTTTTCCCGGGACGAACCTGACGAAGCCGCTGGACATCGCGCGCGCGGCGCTGCGCGAGGCGAAGCTTTCGGCCAGCGACGTGGTGCTGGTGGACACAGCCGGGCGGCTGCACATTGACGATGAGCTGATGGCCGAACTGGCGACGCTGAAAAAGGAGCTGCAGCCCGCGGAAATCCTGTTCATCGCGGACGCCATGATCGGGCAAGACGCGGTGCGATCAGCGGGAGAATTCCACCGCCGGCTGGGACTTACCGGAATCGTGCTGACGAAGCTGGATGGCGACGCGCGCGGCGGCGCGGCGCTCTCCATCCGGAAAGTTACCGGAGCGCCGGTGAAGTTCGTGGGCCTGGGCGAAAAATACGACGCGCTGGAGCCGTTCTACCCCGACCGCATCGTGTCGCGCATCCTGGGAATGGGCGACATGCTCAGCCTGATCGAGCGGGCCGAGCAAACGGTGGACCGGAAGAAGGCGGAGGAGTTGGCGCGGAAGCTGCGCCGGGAGGAGTTCTCGCTGGAGGATTTCCGGGACCAGTTGCAGCAGTTAAAGAAAATGGGCTCGCTCGAACAACTGGTGGGCATGCTGCCCAAAATCGGGCCTCTGCAAAATCTGCCCAAGGATACGCAGGTGGACGAGACGCGGCTGAAGCGCGTGGAGGCCATCATCAACTCAATGACCGCGGCGGAGCGCGCCGACCACAACTTGATTGACGGGAAGCGCCGCAAGCGGATCGCCCGCGGCAGCGGCACCACGGTGCAGGACGTGAACGACGTGCTGCGGCAGTACATGGAGATGCGGCGGATGATCAAACAGTACGGCTCCTTGGGCCGGATGAAGGCGCGGGGGCTAGGAAAATTCGCCCGGCCGTCGTAAACTTGAGTTTCAGTACAGGGTCAACATCTTTTCCGGTACAATACTGCGGCTTTACAGGGAGGAAGTGAGTGCTGTCTATTCGTTTATCGAGAATCGGAAAGAAAAAACAGCCTTTCTACCGCGTGGTGGTGATTGACAAGCGCCGCCCCCGGGACGGGCGATTCGTGGAGATTGTGGGATCCTATAATCCCTTGAAGAACCCCCCGGAGGTGAAACTGGACACTGAACGCGTAAAGCATTGGCTCGGCCATGGCGCTCAGCCGAGCGACACGGTCCGCACGTTCATCCGCAAACAGAAGATCGCCTGAGGCTCACTCCCGCACAGGGCCGGTCGGAACAGGCGGGGTATCGCCGGCGGGGAAGGCCTCATCTCATGTCCCTGAACGCGCTTCCACAGACCGTAGGCGACTAGTGTGTTTGAGGAGGCGGCATGAAGGAGCTGGTGGCAGCCATCGCAAGGGCCCTGGTGGACCACCCGGAGGATGTTCAAGTACGCGCGGTAGAAGGCGAGCAGGTGACCGTGCTGGAATTGCGGGTGCATCCGGACGATCTCGGCAAGGTGATCGGGAGGCAAGGAAGAACGGCGAAGGCCATCCGCACGCTGCTGGGCGCCGCGGGAATGAAAATGCAGAAGAGGTACACGCTGGAGATTCTGGAGTAGTGGCCATCCTATCCGGGGCCCGCGTCACGCTGGCACGCATCGTGCGCCCCCGCGGCCGCAAGGGCGAAGTCGCCGCAGAAATCCTGACTGATTTTCCCCAACGACTAAGAGAGTTGCGTGAGGTCTGGCTGGCCCGCCCAGGCGCCCGCCTGCCGGACCGGCAGGGGCTGGCCGGTCCCGGCGCGACGGAACGCCGGGTGCGCGTGCGGGGTTGCTGGATCTCGCAAAGCCGCGGCGGGCAGGCAATCTTCCACTTTGAAGGGTGCGACTCGATCGCCGAAGCGGAAATGCTCGTGGGCCTGGAGGTACAGGTGCCGTTCGAAGAGCGAGCACCGCTTCCCGCTGGACGTTTTTACGTGAGCGATCTGGTAGGGTGCGAAGTGTGGGAGCGCGGAGCCAGCGGCGCAGTAGTGCAGCGCCTGGGCACGGTGCGGGATGTGGAATTCCTCGGTGGAGGAACACCCCTGCTGGCTGTGGACAGCCCCGCGGGCGAAGTGTTGATTCCCCTGGCCGAAGACATCTGCGTGCGCATTGACCCGGCGGCGCGGCGCATCGAGGTGGTGCTGCCGGAAGGCCTGCGCGAGTTAAACCGGTAAACTGCGTTGCTCACGTCACGCCGTAGGGGCACGACATGCCTGCCTGCCGCAGGCAGGTCGTGCCGCTACCGCTGAGCACCCGTCTGCTGTCCGGATCCTCTCTCCCGGGCCGGCACCGCGCCGCGGAAGCGAATTGCGTTACAATCCCGCCCGCACGTTTCGGCGCTTCAGGGGGACCACGTGAATCACACACGCAAAACGTTTATCCGCAGGATGTGTCGTCTGGCGGGCATTGCGGTGGTTGCCGGGGCCGGCGCGGTTGCGCAGGCGCAGGAGACGCCTCCCGGGCGCGACCCGAAGCAGCCTGTGGACGAGGCCTATACCGCAAAGATCAGGAAGTACACAACGGCGCCGTATTTCACCTCGCCGCTGCTGGATTATCTTCCCGCGTCGAAGACCGTTCCCACGCCCGAGGCGGTGCTGGGAGACGTGGCCGGGGCGCCGGGCATCCTGCCGTACGCGGAGGATGTGTACAAATACATGCGGATGCTTGAGAAGGCCAGTCCGCGAGTGAAGGTGTATTCCATCGGCAGGACGGAGGAAGGGCGGGAGATGATCGCGGTGGCCGTGTCGTCGGAAGAGAACTTGAAACACCTCGAGGAAAACCGCGCGCGGCTGGCGAAGCTGGCGGACCCGCGCACGATTCATCTGGACGACGCGGAGGCAGACCGGCTGGTGGCGCAATCCCTGCCCATTTATTACATCACCGGCACCATACATTCGCCTGAGACGGGCGCGCCCACGGCGCTCATGGAGCTGGCCTACCGGCTGGCGGTGGACGAGAGCCCGTACATCCGCGAAATCCGCGACGGCATGATCACGCTGATTACACCGGTTACGGAAGTGGACGGGCGGGACCGCATGGTGGACATCTACCGATGGCACCTGGCGCACCCGGGGCAATTCTGGCCGCCGTTGCTCTACTGGGGAAAGTACGTGGCGCACGACAACAATCGCGACGCCATGGGCGTGACGCTGAAGCTGACGGAAAATGTGCTGAAAACGTTTGTCGGGTGGAAGGCGCAGGTGCTGCACGACCTGCACGAATCGGTGCCGTACCTCTACGACAACACGGCCGGAGACGGGCCGTTCAACGCCTGGGTGGACCCCATCCTGGCGGACGAATGGGAGATGATCGCGTGGCGGAATGTTTCGGACATGACGAAGTTCGGGATGCCGGGTGTGTTCACGCACGGATATTTTGACACCTGGTCGCCGGGCTACCTGATGTTCGTCGCCGCGATGCACAACGGGATCAGCCGGCTGTACGAAACGTTCGGCAACGCCGGGGCGGACACGGTGGAGCGCTCACTCAACCCGCAGGAGTACGCCCGCACCTGGTTCCGGCAGAACCCGCCGCTGCCGAAGACGCTGTGGTCGCAGCGGGACAACAACAACTACGAAGAGACGGGCATCCTGACGTCGCTCCACTATTTCGAGCAGAACAAACGGCTGTTCCTGAAGAATTTCTACCTGAAGGCGAAGCGCTCCGTGACCAAACCCGCGGGGGAAGGACCGGCCGCCTACATACTCCCGGCAGACGAACCGCGGCCCGGCCTGCACACCGATTTGCTGCGTGTGCTCGAGAAACAGAAAGTGGAAATCTCGCGCGCGACAGCGTCATTCACCGTGACGCTCCCTGCGAAACCCGCCGCGGCGGGAAAGGGCGCGGGAGAAAAAGCGGCCGCGGCGGGGCCTGCAACGCGGGAGTTTGCAGCAGGGAGCTACATCATCCGCATGGATCAGCCCTATTCGCGGATTGCCGACGCGCTGCTCGACCATCAGTACTGGAGCCCGGATGATCCGCAGAAGACTCCGTATGACGACACGGGCTGGACATTCGGCGAGCTATTCAACGTGCAGGTGGTGCGGGTGACGGACACGAAGATACTGGATGTGGCCATGGAGCCGGTGAAGGAGCTGCGCGCGCCGGGCGGCGTGACGGGCACTGGCACCGTGTTCGTGATCAACAACGCGGCGGAGCCGGCGCTGGCCTCGCTGCGCTACCGCTTGCGCGACACGGCGATGGAGGCGGCGGAAGAGCCGTTCGAGGCCGGTGGCAACAAATACAGCCGCGGGTCGTTCGTGCTGCGCAACGCGAACCGCGCGGAGCTGGAGAAAGCAGCCGCGGAGCTGGGCGTGCGCGTGGCGGCGCTGGCGGACACGCCCGCAGTGAAGACCCACCCGGTGCGCGCGGCGCGGGTGGCCTTGCTGCATACCTGGTTGAGCACGCAGACGGAAGGCTGGTGGCGGCAAGCGCTGGACCTGATGCAGATTCCGTACGAGTACATCAGCACACAGACGGTGGCGCGGGAAGAGAATCTGAACTCGAAATACGACGTGATCCTGTTTCCGCCGGTGGGCTTCGCGGGAAGCACGACGGGGATCGTCAACGGGATCCCCACGGGATGGGGGAATCCGCTGCCGTGGAAGGACACGCCGGAGACGCCGAACCTGGTGGGAAAAAACGATTCGACCGACGATGTGCGTCCGGGGCTCGGATGGAAGGGCGTGGCGCATCTCCAGTCGTTTCTCGCGAACGGCGGAGTGCTTCTGACGGTGATGGATACGGCGCAGTTCGCCGCATCGCTGGGGCTGGAGGACGGCGTAAACGCGGCGCGAGGACAGAGGCTGAAGAGCATTGGTTCCGTCCTGCGGACCAACGTGGTGGACGCGGCCAGCCCGATTGCATACGGGTACGGAGACACGCTCTCGGCCTACTGCGACAATGGACCCGTATTTTCACTGACCAGCATCGTGGGCGGGGGCGGCTTCCGACGGCTGGGCGGAGAGGCGCACACGCGGCCGACAGGCCGCGGAACTGCGAATGATCCCGACTTCACGCCGGGCCGCCCGGCCACGGAAGCGCCGGAGGAACCGAAGGCGGAGGCCTGGGAGACGCCGCCAGTCACCAGCGAACAACTGCGCAATGGGTTCCGCGTGATTCCCCCTGCGGATCGGGCACGCGTAATCCTCCGCTATGCGGATGGAAAAGATTTGCTAGTTTCCGGCCTGCTTGAAGGCGGCGAAGACATCGCGCAGCATCCGGCCGTGGTGGACGTGCCGGCGGGACAGGGCCACGTGGTGATGTTTTCGATCAATCCGGTGTGGCGCGGTGAAACGCGCGGCAGCTACGCGCTCGTGCTGAACACAATTCTGAATTTCGACCATCTCAACGCCGGGCGAAAGCTCGCCGACAAATAACGCCGGCTGCGCGCGGGCCGCGTCCCCAGGACGAAGGAAGAACTGTTCATTCTTCCCCCATTCGTCGCTCATCACCCGTCACTCGTCACTCTTCGCCATTCCGGTTATGCTTTCTCCATGCCCCTCCGTTTCGATATCGTCACGATCTTTCCCGGCTTCTTTGCCGGCCCGCTGGAGCACGGAATCGTGCGGCGGGCGCGGGAGGCGGGCGTGGTAGAGGTCGAGGTACACGACCTGCGCGAAGCCACGCACGACCGGCACCGCACGGTGGACGACCGTCCCTTCGGCGGAGGTGAAGGCATGCTCCTGAAGCCGGAGCCGCTGTTCGACACGGTGGAACGAATCCTGGGCAGGCCGCGTGAGCAAATGGCACCGGGCACGGCCATCGTGCTGCTTTCGGCGGCGGGAAAACTTTTCCGTCAGGATACGGCGCAGCGGCTCGCGGGCATGGAACGCATCGTGCTGCTTTGCGGGCGCTATGAAGGCGTGGATGAGCGGGTGGCGGAGCACCTGGCCACAGAAGAACTTTCCATCGGCGATTTTGTCGTTTCGGGCGGAGAACTGCCTGCGGCGCTGGTGGTGGACGCGGTGACGCGCCTGGTGCCCGGCGCGCTGGGGAATGTGGCCTCGCCGGTCTATGAATCGTTCAGCGTGACGGGCGGGGCGCTGGAGTGCCCGCACTACACCCGGCCGCAGGATTTCCGCGGGTGGACGGTGCCGGAGGTCCTGGTGAGCGGCAACCACGAAGAAGTGAGGCGGTGGCGGCGGCGCATGGCGCTGGCGAAGACATTACGCAACCGGCCGGAGCTGCTGGAAGGCGCGGCCCTGACGGAGAAGGACCTGGAAATGCTCGACGAGCTGCGAGAAGGGTAGCCAGCGGCAAGCTGCAAAGTCACCCCCACCGCAGTTTTCTCTCCCGGTTCAATTTTGGTTTCACCCGCCCCGTTCTCTGCGCGTCCGGCTAACCGGTTGACGTATAACGCCTCACGTTATATCCTTTGCATGTGATCCGGAGCTTCGGCTCGAAGGAGACCGAGGAACTTTTTCATTACCGTCATTCCAGGCGCTTTCGGGCCATCGAACGGGTCGCTTTGCGGAAATTGTTCCAGCTTCACGCGGCCACGGAACTGCGTATTCTGGCCTCGCCACCTAGGAATCAATTGGAGGCCTTGCGAGGGGGTCGAGCGGGACAGCACTCGATTCGCATCAATGAGCAGTGGCGAATCTGCTTCGAGTGGCGCGGCGGCCATTGCTACGGCGTGGAGATCGTTGATTATCACTAGCAAGGAGAGATAAGGATGACCAAGCGACAGCCGCTGATGCCCCCTGTCCACCCAGGCGAGGTGCTCCGCGAAGACTTCATGAAGCCCCTGGGGCTCACCGTGAACAAGCTCGCGCTCGACCTGCACGTTCCGGCCACCCGCATCGGTGAGATTGTGCATGGGCGCCGGCGGGTTACTGCGGAAACCGCCCTCCGCTTGGCGAGATATTTCCACACCAACGCCGAGTTCTGGCTCAATTTGCAGAACTTCTACGATCTCGAGGTTTCTCGCCGCGCTGGCAAGGTCGACGAGATCGAGCGCCAGGTCCACCCGGCCGCCGCGCTAGCGTCCTGACCCCAGGAGAACATCATCCGGCTAGCGCACGAGAAAGTCCGGCGGTGGCGGAGACGCATGGCGCTGGCAAAGACGCTACGCAACCGGCCGGAGTTGCTNGGAAGGCGCGGGCCTGGCGGAAGAGGATATGGAGTTGCGGGACGAGCCTGTGGCCGGCAGGTAACAGAGTGTTGCCGCACCGTGTAGCACCGCACCCGCAGAAAATCGTCTCAACGCAAAGGAAGGGGCCAATGGGGATCCTCGAGGCTGCTCAGCCGGCCATCGTGATATGCGCGCGCGACCGCGCACGCTCCACTGCGTTCTATCGCGATGTGCTCGGCCTGAAATTCGCCCGGGAAGATAATCTTGCTGCCGTCTTCCATACCGGCGGCATCACTCTCCGCATCTCGACCGTTGCCGACTTTACGCCTCTCGAGCACACCATCCTCGGCTTCCACGTCCCAGACGTGTCAGCCACGGTCAAAGCCCTGCGTGAAAAAGGCGTGACCTTTAACCGCTATCCCGCGTTTCCGCAGGACGATCTTGGCATCCTGAACCTTCCCGGCGGCGCCGGCCGAGTCGCCTGGTTCAACGACCCCGACGGCAACGTCCTCAGCGTCACGAACGCCTGATTCGGCGTAGGGAGCGGCTGGGTTCTGTTCCGGCCGCCACGCGCGGTCAAAAGCAATTTGGGCCTGTTGCGAGTTCTGTTATACTCAGTATTTGTCTCTGCGGTGCCGGCCCCGCCTGAGTGGGTCTGTCCGCCGTAGGCGGAGACATACGCATATGAACCAACTCGTAGAAAAAGCCCAACAGTCCGAATTGCGTAGTAACGTACCCGAATTCCGTCCGGGCGACACGGTGCGGGTGCACGTGCGCCTGCGCGAAGCCGAAGGCGAGAAGGAAAAAGAAAAAGAGCGCATCCAGGCGTTCGAGGGCGTGGTGATTTCACGGCGGGGGCGGCTGGCCTCGGCCACGTTCACGGTGCGGCGAGTGAGCTTTGGGATCGGGGTGGAACGGATTTTCCCGCTGCACTCGCCGATGATCGCGCAGATTGAAGTGGTGCGGCGCGGGCGCGTGCGGCGTTCCAAGCTGTATTACTTGCGCGGCCTGCGAGGCAAAGCGGCGCGCATCCGCGGCAAGGAGCGCGCCGTCGAGCAAGCGGAGACGGCCGCGGCGCCGGCGGCGGAATAGCCCCGTTTTCTCCTCCTCAGGCCATAAACTCACGCCACCCCAGAGTCACTTCAGCCTCCTACTGCAGCGGGGCCCACTTGCGGCATTCCGAGGCTCTGACAGGCGCCGTCAGGGGAGAGCCCGCCTGGAAGCGAATCACCCCATCCGTAGTCGAACAGAAGTTTCTTGTTCCCGTGTCGGTTGAGACGGGAGTACCCGTCACCGCGTATTCCGAGCACATCTGCTGAATGCAAACAGCGGTAAGGGTGAAGCGGTATCCCGACTTCTCACACCACGCGCCTTTGGTGCAGTTTGGATTTCCCAGCGCGGTGTCAATCAGACCCGCGTGTTCTGCCGACGGCGACGTACCGCCCTGCGGATCCGGCCCGAGGGTGGCCAGATCGGGCGCAAACCCGTGGTCTGCATAAGTCGATGCATAGGTAACCTGGGCGGTGTTCACGGTGCGAATCGTGCCCACCGCGGACGCCTCGTTAGCGGCCTGTCGCGACCGCAGCAGGTTGGGAATCGCGACTGCCGCGGTCGCCAAGACCAACCCGGCATCAAAGCCCGCGCTTGTGCTGGATTCGCGGATGGCCGCTTCCTCACCGTCCACGCACATTGTCGTGGGCGTGCCCTTCCCGGCCAGCCCCGCGAGAGATGCCGCCGTCTCCGGCGATGCCTGCCCCAGCAGTGCCTTCGTCATCGCAGTCCTGTCCTGGTAAACAAATGCCGAAGCGCTCGATGAGTGGCCCGGCGGCAGTGCGGCCAGGAGCTTCTGAGACTTTCCCAACGATTCACCGCTCCGATGCAGTCGAACCGCCTCCGCAAGCGTGTCCTGGCTCGAAGCCACGATGAGATATCCGTCCAGAAATGTATAAACGACTTCGACGGTTCTCTGCGGGGAAGGAATTGTGACCGTATAGAAGGTCGTGCCCTCATGATCGGACGGCTTCGCCTCGTAATGCGCAACGGCCAGCAGCGTCGTCAAAGTGCGCTGCATCCGTTCGGGGTCGTTGACCCCGAGGATCGCTCTCCACACCTGCCGCTTGAGAGTGAAACTGTCCAGCTCCCCGGTGATNCTCCCCTCCGAGTTGAGCGAAAAGGTCCTCCTTCAAATTCAGGTTCAACATCTGTTCCACCTGGGGGAGCGTTGCGAGCGCGTTGGGATTCACGATGCTGGTCAGCTCCTTTATATCTTCAAAGATCCGTGCCGGCCTGATGAGCACCACGGTGCCCGCCAGCATCGCCTCGGGGGAAACAAAATCCAGGCTGCCGAGCGGCGACGGGGCCGCCAGCCACGCGGTCACACCGTGCCGGGGACCGAGGAAGCTCAACTCCGCCTGGGTGACTGCCTGACCGGCAACAATCTTCTGCTGCCATACCGCGTACTTCATGTCGGCGAATCCGCTGCGCTGAAAAGCCTGCTGGTTCTGCGGCTTGTCAAACGGGATCAGGCTCAGGAGTCTCTGAAGATCAGCGGCACCTACAACGGCCGCACCGCCTTGATATGCCTGTGCCACCCTCTGCCCGAAGGGAGCTGAGGCAAACTCCCGGCTGCCCCTGTCCAGCCGGGCGCTAAAACTGCGCAATACGGCCAGATTTGTGGCTCCGACGACAAAGTCCGGGCGCACGAGCAGCACGGGTTCGTTGGGTGTGGCGCTCTCCACCGCAGTTGAAAGTTCCGGCGGGTCCAGAATTCGCAGGCCCGGCTTGGACTTGCCGGCAAATTCATTCACCAACTGCTGAAGGAACTGCTTCAGGCCCGGCTTGCGAACTTCCGCGACGAAGAGCATTCGGGGCTCACGGCCGGCCAAGGTGGCCGATACCACCAGCTCGTCTCCCACGTATTGAGAGAGCTGATAGAGTTTCTCCAGAGAGTCCTCCACCTTAGGCCCAGTCCTCGCCATATCGCCGTGGTGCCACCACTCACGAAGTACCGAACTTTCCTCAAGCTCCTGCCTGAAGATCAGCAGCGCCTGATGGACGACCTCGCCAAAATTGGGAAACGCGCCATAAGCCACGGTGGATTCCGGCAGGAGCGGCAAGAGACGGCCTTCGGTTCGCGCGGGAGGAACCTTGATGTTGTGCTCGAACTTTTCAATCAGCCGGCCAAATTCAGAAATCAATTCCGGATTCTTCGTCAGGTCCTGCGAGGGCTTCTCCTCGGGCGATTGGCCCGGCGGTGTGGACTGAGCGACACAGACCGAGGCAACGAAAAAGATCGTGATGAGGAGACTGGCACACACGTGGACGTAACGCCGGCGGCTGCCGAGATTTCGCGTGTATCCCATGCGCTTCTCCCCTCGTCTGGAGTGGCTCAGAATAGACTGCCCGTCCCGCTTCCGCCACCAAAAGAGGATCAAGTGTTCCACCCCGTCTTACGCTTTCTCTTCGCTTGGGAGTATTGCACACGGGATTCGCGCGGGGCGGTCGGCCGACGCGCTCGGGTGCTAGACTGCGCGGTGATGAGCCGGATGTGTTGCTCGCGATACGAGCGGTTGGCGCGGCAGGCGGGGTGGACGCGGATCGCCGGCCTGGACGAGGCGGGCCGAGGCGCGCTGTTCGGCCCCGTGGTGGCGGCCGCGACCATCCTGGACCCGAAGCGCGTGATCCGCGGGCTGGATGATTCCAAGAAACTTTCGCCGGAGCGGCGGGCGGAGCTTGCCCCTCTGATCCGCGAGCGCGCCGTAGCTTGGGCCGTGGCGCAGATCGAGCCGGGTCGGATCGATGCTTGGAATATCCTGCAGGCCAGCCGGCAAGCGATGACCGAGGCGATTGCACATCTTGCCGTTCCTCCGGACTATCTCCTGCTCGACGCCGTGACCCTGGATCTGCCGCTGCCCCAGAAGCCGCTGGTGCACGGAGACGCGCGTTCGGTGTCCATTGCCGCGGCCTCCATACTGGCGAAGGTGACACGCGACGAGCTGATGGAACAATGGGACGCGCGCTACCCGCAATACAATCTGCGCAGCAACAAGGGTTACGGCACTCCGGACCACCTGGAGGCCCTGCGGGTGCACGGACCCACCCCGCTGCACCGCTTTTCATTCGCGCCGGTGCGGGAGGCCAGCGTGTGGATGTGGAAAGCGAGCCAGCAGGAGCTGCCGCTCAGCGGGCCGGGGGCGGAGGGGTAGTCCGCCCGGTTCGATTGACGCCTCTTTTTGCCGTGTGTTAGCGTAGGGCAGTCTTGTTCCTGTCCCCCGCAGGGGAATGTCTTTCGTGGTCTCCCGCCCAGGCCTGCCGCGGCGGGCGGCGCCCGGCCGTGCCGGGCACGAGCCGTGTGCCGGGCGGGCAGAACNCGGGCAGGAGCCGTGTGCCGGGCGGGCAGAACGAGAACTTGAGAATCTCTGATGGCCGTAAATAAATCCAAGCACCTCGAGGCGGCGCAAAAGTACCTCGGGCAGGGAAAGATCCCGCAGGCCATCGCCGAATACAAAGCCATCCTCGCGGCGGAGCCCAACGACCAGATCACGCTGATGACCGTGGGGGATCTGTTCGTTCGCGCCAACGACCTGGCCCAGGCCACTGAATATTTTGAGCGGCTGGCTGGGGCGTTTCTCGAAGAAGGGTTCACGAGCAAAGCGATCGCCATTTACAAGAAGATCGCCAAGCTCTCTCCGGACCAGATCGAGCCGCTCGAGAAACTGGCCGACCTCTACGTGCAGCAGGGCGTGATGAGTGAGGCGCGACCCATCTATATCCAGATGGCCGAAGCCCACTTGAAGAACAAGCAGCCGGAGCGTGCCGCGGAAGTGTTGCGCCGCCTGCTCGACATCGAACCGGACAACACCCGGGTGCAAACGCGGCTGGCCGATCTCTACATGGCCATCGGGCAGAAGGGAGAGGCAGCGCGGGCCTACTTTATGGCCGCGTTCCGTTCGTTCGAGCGCGGAGAAATGGACTCGGCGCTCACGCTGGTGGAAAAGGGGCTGGAGCTGGATCAGGGCAACCAGCGAGGCATCCTGGTGAAGGCGCGCATCCTGGCGGCCAAGGGACGTCCCGGAGATGCCGCCAAGATTCTGGAGGCGCTGCCCGACGCCAAGGAAGGCGGCCAGAGCACGCTGCTGCTTTTTGAAGCCTATATGAAGGCGGGGCGGCCGCAACAAGCCGTTGAACTGGCCCACAAAGTCCTGGCGGCAACCCCGGACAAGTACGACCCCGTGCTTCCGCTGGTGGACTCGCTTGCGGATACAAACCACGAACTGCTGCTGGCCCTGGCGCGGGAACTGCGCCCGGCGATGATGGCCGCCGAGGATTACGAGCGGCTGAGCAGTATGCTGGCCAAGGTCGTGGAGAAGAATCCGAAGGAGCTCGAGCCGCGCGAGTGGACGACTGAGCTGTACCGGAAGACCGGCGACTCCTTCCGCCTGACCGAAGCGCTGGACCAACTGGGCGACGTGGCGGTGACCGCGGGCCAACTGGAGAAGGCACGCGCCGCCTACGAGGAGCTGCTCGAGCGCGAACCCCAAAACGAGTTCAACCGGCGGCGCCTGAGCCAGGTGCGAGAGAAGCTGGGTATGCCCCCGCTGGAAGCGGCGCCCATGCCGGTGCGGCCGAAGCCGAGCGAGGCGGTGGCCCAGCAGGCGGCGCCGACGGAATTGGACGTCACGCTGACTCCCAAAAAAGCCGCGGAACCCGCGCGCGTGGAAGCGCCCCCGCAGGACGAACTGCAGCGTTACGTGCAACAGGCTCTGACCGATGTGGATCTCTTCTCGAGCTACAACCTGACCCAGAAGGCCATGGACCTGCTCGAGACCGTGTTGAAGCGCGCGCCCGGCCATCCGCAGGCCCTCGAAAAGCTGCTGGACATGTGCCTCGGCGCCGGGAACGAACGGCGCACGGCCGAACTGGCCGCCCAGCTCGAAGCGATTTATCGCGAGAAGGGTGATTCGCAGCGCGCCGAACGCTTTGCGGATCTGCACCGCCGCTATTCGCGGGCTGCCGGAAGAGCCGGGGAGGCGCCCGCAGCCGCCGAGGAGGCGCCCCCCGAATTTCAAATCCCCGTGGTCGAGCTGCCCGCCGCCCCGCCGCCGGAGCCCGCGATGGTGAAGGAAGTGGATCTCTCCGAGGATTGGGCCGCACTGGCCGGCGAGGCTGCGGCTGAACCTGTGGCGAAAGCTGCGGCTCCGGAAGTGGTGAGCGAGCCGATGCCGGCCGAAGCGGAAGCGGCCCCTGCCGCGCCCCCGGAATTTGAGATTGAGGTTGCGCCTGTGCCCGAACCTGCCGAGGCTGCCCCGCCGGCGCCGGCGATCGAACCCGAGGCCATACCCGCGGCGCCTGTCGAGATCGAGATGGAGATCACCGAAGAGCCGGTTGTGGCGCAGGCCCCGCCCGCGGCCGAAGAACAGCCCGTCATGGAGCTGGAGCTCGAGCCCGAGGCGCCCCGCGCCGAAGCTCCGGCACCCGTCGAAGAGAAAGCCGCGGAATTCGAACTGGAAGTGGCGCCGGGGCCGCCGCCGGTGGTGCCCGCTGCTGCAGCTCCCGCGGGAGTCTCTGCGAAGGGCGGGGAGCTGGCAGATCTCGCGGCGGACCTGGAAGCAGTGGACTTTGCGCTCGAGCCTATGGGCCGGCCGGGCGAGCATGTGGCCGCACCGGTGGAACTGCAAGCGCCCGTCTCCGAAGCGGACGTCATCATCGCCAAGGGAAAGAGCCAGAACGAGCTGAAAGAGGTGTTCGACGAGTTTCGCGCGGAACTGGGGGAGTTGGAGGAAGACGAGGACGTCGAGACGCACTACAACCTGGGAATTGCGTACCGGGAAATGGACCTGGTCGAGGAGGCCATCAG
>OCOJ01033213.1_pt2 | contig 18599 bp, 16 predicted proteins | sample 1539251 | NCBI WGS metagenome assembly OCOJ01 (sample SAMN01911457, study PRJEB22624) | soil metagenome | biome: Soil | place: Malaysia | collected 2012-04-30 | depth RA_metagenome m | reverse complement strand
GCCGTCCGGGAGGATACCGTTATTGCCGCTCGTGCAGCCTGTGAAAGAATAGGAATAAGAAATCGTGCCCCCAGTGGGCAACTTTACAGAAGTGACGCGGGCGGTGGTGCAGGTCGTCCCAGACGTGGTTTTCCTTGGGGACTATGGGCCTTGGTATTCACCGGATAAACATCAGTTCCAACTGTCTCCTGATGCGGCGCGGCAACTTTTGGCCGGAACATTGAAAACATACGAAGACCTTGAAGGCAAGCCACTGAAAGAGATTTTCCTGCACAGTCGGTCTTCCATCAGCCCCGAAGAGTTTGAAGGGTACAAGTCAGCCTGCCCGTCAGGTGTCAAGTTGGTTGGTATCCGGGTGCGGAAGGATTTTCGAGGACTTCGTCTCTTCCGCGAGGGTACACGTCCGGTGCTGCGGGGAACGCTACTCAAGGCCGGGCCGAAACTCGCTTATCTGTGGGCATCGGGTTTCGTCCCGCGCCTGCGAACCTACCCCGGTTGGGAGTCGCCGGTTCCGTTGAGAATTGACATCCAGCACGGAGAAGCCGTCATCGAGCAGGTAGCCCGAGACATCTCTGCTTTGACAAAACTCAATTACAACGCATGTAGGTTCGGAGATTCCGAGCCGGTGACAATTGGCTTCTCGAACGCGGTCGGAGAAATACTGGTCTCAAACCCAACGGTCACTAAGCGAAACCCAAGGTTCAAATTCTACATCTAGCACTGCGGCGTCGAGGTTCGATTCCGTTTTGTCGTGTTTCTAGCTCGCACTCCTCACGCGATTGCGTCCTTCTCTCTTGGCTCGATAGAGCGCAGCGTCAGCGTTTTTCAACAACTTTTCGAAGGTGTTTCCGTCTCCGGGAGCCAATGCGATACCGAGGCTGACGCTCACTTTGAAGTCTGGCGAGCCTTCAAAGGAAAGTTTCTCGACCTCTTGCCGCATCGACTCCGCAAAATACATAATCCCTTTCTTATTCGTGTCTGTGAGTATGGCAGCCAGTTCTTTACCACCATAGCGATAGGCCGTGCCCCCGCGTTGTTCACACTTCGTCGAAAGCGCCTGAGATTCACCACGTTGACCAGCATAGTCAGGGCGGCAAAACTGTCCTGCAAAACGGCGCTCTTGTCCATAAGGCGTGCCATCCAAAAGGCGAGAAACAGGTAGCAGCATTCGTCGAGAAATGGAAATCAAAGCAACTCTAAGTGGGAATAGCTTAACGTTTTCGTGGGCCAGCCCTGGGCCAGTTTGGTCCCATTTGAAAATGACCGGAGAGCAGAGCTAAGTCCGTAAGTCCTTTGTTTCCGTAGGGGAAGTGCTTCAAGAAGGGCTAAAAACAAGCCCCCTCAACCGTTGAACANTAGTAGCTGTTAACCGAAGGGTTGCAAGTTCGAGTCTTGCCCGGGGAGCCAAATTCTCTCGATCCCCTTGATGTTTCCCCGAAAAAGAATTCCATCGAAAAGCGCGGTCAGGTGCAGCTAACGAAGCGGCAGCACGCTAGACAACGATCACGTCTTGGTAATCTCGCACGAGTTACCTTCCCGAGACCACGCCCAATTACGCGGCTTCGCAACTCCCTCTGGCTCAAAAGAGAAACTTCAGCGCCAACTGCACAAGCCTTCCAGGCAGGGCCTCGGTAATTTCGCCGAAGGTCGACGGGCTGTTGATGTCATTGTTGGGCAGCCGGAAATTCGGATGATTGAACGTGTTGAAGAACTCCGCGCGGAACTGCAAACTCTTTCCTTCGCGAAGCGGGATATTTTTGAACGCAGAGAAATCCCATTGCTGAAAAGCAGGTCCATCCAAGGTATTCCGCCCAACGTTTCCAAATTGTCCCGGCTGGGCCTGCTGAAACGCAGACGTATTGAACCAGCATTGCACCGTTCGTACCGGGGCGCTTGCCCTTGCCCCGACCTGCGGGCACACCCCCGAGTTCGGGTCTCCAACCTGATTCGGCCGGCTGCTGAAGAAGCCGGAAATCTCTGGCGCGCCCCCTTGCGCCGAACGATCGCTGGAATCATAGATGGTAAAGGGCGTGTTACTCATCACCGTGGTGATGCCGTTCACCTGCCAGTTGCCCAGGACATGTCCATACCAGTTCTGGGGATGGCTGAACCACGGCAGACTCCACTCATAGCTGCCCACAAAGCGGTGCCGTGCGTCGAACATCGATCTGCCATGTTCCGCTTTCACATCGAAAGGATTTTGCGCCAAGTCGTTTTCGCCCGCCACGGACTGCGAAGCGGACCCGGTGATGTTAAAGGACGAGGCATCGTCCAACGTCTTCGACAGGGTGTAGGAAAGCAGGAACGACAATCCATGACCGAAGCGTCGCCGCAGGCTCGTCTGCAGCGCATGGTAAGTCGAGTTCGCAATGCCGGAGATGAGCCCGACCGACGAGAACGTGCACGGCGCTGGAGCTTGCACGGTGCAACCCGAAAACAGCCGTCTCTGGTCAGCCAATTGGGTGTTTTGCGCGAACGACAGGTTCGAATCGTAGACCGTGGGATTCCCTTCGATGAAGCGAGGCAGCTTCGTTCCTTTGGTGCCCACGTAACCCGATTCGAGCAGCCAGTTGCCGCCAAAGGAACGCTGAATTCGAAGATTCCAATCCTGCGCGTAAGGCAGCCGCAGGTTTTTGTCCAAAGTGAGCAGCGTCATCGGGTGCGCAAACGATTGATTGAAGGGATTAGACCCGTTGAAAGGATCGGCGAAGTTGGGCAACTGGACCTGGGGAGTCTGCAAGTAGGGCGGCGCGCTGATGGGAGTCTGCAACGGCCCGCCTTCCCCGTTGTAATAGGGATCGTAAAATATGCCGTAAGCTGCGCTGACCACCCACTGCGCTTTGCCCGTCGGGTCCAAGGCGAAACCAATGCGAGGAGCAAAAGCATTCTCTGTGGGAATCAGTCCCGCGGGAACGCCCGGATCGCCGGGATATAACAAGCCAGCCGGAGCGGTAGGAAATACCTTTGATTGCAAGCCGGGCTCAAACAGATTTTGCCGGTTTCGAATTTCTGTGTACGGAAACGGCACTTCGTAGCGCAATCCGATGTTCAAAGTGAGGCGAGAGTTGATCTTGTAGCTGTCCTGCGCGTAAGCGTTCAGGTTGTTGCCATTCAGCCCGCGATGCAAATCGCCGCCTCCTTGCAGGAAAAACACGGGCTGGCCGAACAGGAAGCTGGCGAAACCGTCGTTAACGGGAAATGTCGAGAACACGAAAAAGCCGTTGGTGGCGATACCGAAAAGGACGTCGATGTGGTCATGGCCGTAGCCGCCGCCAAACTTCATTTCGTGGCGGCCATGAATCCAAGTAAAAGACCCGGAGAGATCAATGGCATCGTCGTAGGTATTACGCGGCCCAGTGATGGGATCGCCGACGGAAGCATAACCGCCTATTTGAACAAATGGCGGTCCGATGGAGACAGACAGCGAAGGCGCATATGTAAATCCGAGACTCGCGGGGGTGCTATGGTTGAGATGCTCGTCGTAAAGAAATTTATTTCGCAAAAAGGATAAGCGTGCGACGGCCGTGAGCGCGGAGGAAAAAGTGTGCGTTTCCTGCGCTACAAAATTCTGGGCCCTTTGGTTTTCGCCGACCGGGAAGCCCGGAACATTGGCGCCCGCCGTGGAAAGAGGATCGGTTGTGCTGCCTTGCGAGAACATGTACCGGAAATTCAAAACGTCGCGGGAAGTGAGGTAGTGATCGACGCGCAGGCCGAATTGATCGTTATTCTGGCTCAGTGTCTGCGTGGCGATGAACGCATTGGGCCCGAGGCTCGGATCGTTGGGTAGCGGAAAAAACGGCAGCAGATTCTTCGCAATCGAATTGATGAACGGAAGCTTGTTGAAGGGGAAGGGCTGCCCGGAGAATTCATTGATGAGCTGGCCGTTGCGACTCGGCGTGTGAGACTGGTTGTCGATGCAAATCCCGCTGGAATTGAATTGTCCGTTATTCTGCGCGCAGAGTTGGCCGAAGTCGCCTTGCTGTTGGAGTTGCGAGGCCACGGTTGCGGAAGTGGTTTCGCCCTGCCGGTTACGCAGGCCTTCGTAGTAGCCGAAGAAAAAGGTCTTGTCGCGGCGAATGGGCCCCCCGAAGGTTCCGCCAAACTGGTTGCGCTTTAGGGGCTCGACGCTCGTCGCGAAAAAGCTTTTGGCGTCCATGGCGTCGTTGCGGAGAAACTCCCACAACGCGCCATGGTAGGAATTCGTGCCCGAGCGCGTGATGATGTTGGTGGTCGAGCCGCTGCTGTGCCCGAACTCCGCACTCGCCGTGTTCGTCAGAATGCGAAATTCAGAAATGGAGTCGATGGGAAGTTGAATCACCAGGCCGCCATCGACAGCGTTGAAATTGTTCGCGCCGTCGATCAGAAAATTGTTGGACTCCGGGCGCTGGCCGTTCACGGCATACGCTTGCCCGTTCCGGAGCGAAGCGCCGGCTTGCAGAAGACCTGGTGTCAGCGGCACCACCCCTGGCTGCAATAACCCAAGCTGCGAAAAATTGCGGCCGTTTAGCGGAAGGTCCAAAACCTCGCGCTCTTCGACGGTCTTGCCCAAAGTGGAGGAGGCGGTGTCGACCAGGGCCGCGTTCGCCTGTACATGAACTTCTTCGGAAGTCATGCCCACGGCAAGGTGGATTGTCACCGTCGCGGTCTGGTTTACGTCCAGCGAAATTCCTTCTTGCACGTACTTTTCAAAGCCCTTGGCCTCCGCGACGATGCGGTAATGACCGACAGGCAACTCCACAAGAAGAAAGGCGCCCTGAGTGTCGGTCGTCACCGCGCGTTCCAGGCCAGTTTCGATGTGTACCGCCGTCACTTTCGCGGATGACACCACTGCGCCGCTGGGATCCAGCACCGTGCCGCGGATGCTGCCTGCGATTTCCTGCCCCTGCGCGCCAGCCGCACTGAAAATGAGGATTGTCAGGATAGAGAACAACCGCGCGATACATCTCATTTGGAACTCCACCTTCGTCTCGACAAGCTCTTGAGGCACCAGCGGAGTTAGAAGCGCGCCGGTGGAGGAAGTGCATACGCAGGACCGACGAGGCTTCACCCCAAATTCTTAAGTGGCGCATTATACGGATGCAATCGACAAGTGGGTCAATAATGCAAAACCATTATCGGTCTGGGTCGCGACGAACGTGTCAGCAGTTCCTGGATAAAGCCACTCGCGACTTGACACGGCTTCCCGCTCATTGTTTACTCCCGGCGGCGAGGAGGTCCCCGCGCATGAGAAGGATGTTTCGCCTGTCCACTGCCGCTGCTTCTGCAATTTTATTTTTTGCGCTTCCAAGCGCCCTGCAGGCCCAAGAAACGTCCCACAGACTTACGGTGATGGACGAGTTTCAAATTCAGCTTCCCACCGATCCGCAAATTTCTCCCGACGGAAAGAAAATTGTCTACGTGCGGCGGTTCGCCGACCCTATGACCGACCGCCGGTACGCCAATCTCTGGATCATCAACACGGACGGCACCGAGCATCGTCCCCTGACCACGGGCAACCACAACGATGTATCTCCGCGATGGTCCCCGGACGGGACGCGCATCGCTTTTCTCTCCGACGCCGATGGCAAACAGCAGATTTACGTTCGCTGGATGGACACCGGGCAAACCGCACGCATCACCAATCTCGAGGAGGCGCCCGAGGCCATCAATTGGTCTCCTGACGGCAAGATGCTCTCATTCTCCTCGTTGATTCTTGGCAAGGGCCCGCATCTTGCGGATCTTCCTGCACCGCCGGCTGGCGCAAAGTGGGCCGAGCCTCCGACTGCTTACGACCGCCTTGTGTATCGCTTCAATGGAGCGGGCTATTTGAAGCCGGGCTTCCGGCAAATATTTGTCGTTTCCGCAGAAGGCGGTGCGCCGCGGCAGATTAGCAACGGCAATTTCCCCAATGGTGGCAATGAGTTTGGCCCCAATCGCGCCGTCTGGACTCCCGATGGTAAATTCTTGCTCGTCTCTGCCAATCGCCATCCCGAATCCGATCACGAATCCCTCGACACGGAGGTCTACGAGTTCAGCGTCGCCGATGGTGCTCTGCGCGCCCTCACCAACCGCAAAGGTCCCGACAATTCTCCCGCTGTCTCTCCTAACGGAAAGTGGATCGCGTACACCGGTTTTGACGACCGCTACCAGGGCCATCAAACCACCAAGCTCTACCTCATGAATCGCGACGGCGCTGCGCCTCATTCCATTTCCGACAAACTCGACCGCGACATCGAGAGTCCGGAATGGGCCCCGGACAACAGCGGCGTCTACTTTCTCTACGACGATCAAGGCGACACAAAAATCGGATTCCTCTCGACGGAAGGCGTGCTCAAGAAAATCGCCGACCACGTTGCCTCCACCACTGGCGCGGGAGGTGGAGGCTCTTTTTCTGTTTCCCGCATCGGCCTCCTCGCCTTTACCTATGGCCGAACGGATATTCCAGGGGACATCGCTATCAGCAACATGGGCGCCATGAAAGTGCTCACGTCGTTGAACCAAGAGTTGCTTGACCAGAAAAAGCCCGGGCGCGTCGAAGAAATCTCCTACGAATCTTCCAAAGACAATCGCAAGATTCAGGGCTGGATCATGCAGCCTCCGGATTTTGATCCGGCGAAAAAATATCCCCTCATCCTGCAGATACATGGCGGGCCTTTTGCCGATTACGGCGACCGTTTCGATTTTGAAAAGCAGGTCTGGGCCTCGATGGGTTACGTAGTTCTCTACACCAATCCCCGCGGCAGCACGAGCTATGGTGAAGACTTCGCCAACCTCATTCACCACGCTTATCCCGGCGACGATTTTTACGACCTCAACAGCGGCGTCGACGCCGTAATCGCCAAGGGCTACATCGACACCAACAACCTCTTTGTCACCGGCGGGAGCGGCGGCGGCGTCCTGACCTGCTGGACGATTGAGCATACCGACCGCTTCCGAGCCGCTGCTTCGCTCTATCCAGTCATCAACTGGTACAGCTTCGCGTTGACCTCCGACATTCCTTTCATCACCAAGTATTGGTTCCCGGGCAATCCGTGGGACTACACGGAGCAATACATGCAGCGCTCGCTGACCAATCTCCTCGGCAAAGTCAAAACACCGACGCTGCTCATGACCGGCGAAGCGGACTTTCGCACGCCCATCTCCGAAGCCGAGCAGTTTTACGCCGGGCTCAAGCTGCTCAATATCGACGCCGTTCTGGTCCGTTTCCCCGAGGAGCCGCACGGAATCAGCCGGCGTCCCAGCCACCACATCGCCAAGATGGTCTACGTTGCCGGCTGGTTCGAGCAACACAAAGCCAAGCCCTGACCTGCTTGCCCCCCTGCCTGCAACTCCCGGGGCAGGATCGACCCTGGCGGGAAAGAAATTATCGCCTAGAAGACAGCCAACGCCAGAGCAGTACCAGTTCGCCTGCAAGGAAGAGAGTGCCGAAGACGGTCTTGTTGTTCTGGGCCAACCAGACAGGAAGGTAGATGTCGAAATTGGCGGCGCGGTCCTGGGTATAGCGGGCGGCGATATTGGTCAACGGACAGCGGTAATGGTTGAAGGCAACAACCAGGCATTCGATGAGCACGACTACGGTCAGGCCGATTGCCCAGTCAAAGCGGCGGCGGAGAGCCGCAACAGGAAGGGCCAGAATGCAGGAGGCAAAGAAAAACCAGATTACTGTGTGCAAAAGCTTGATCCAGACGAGAATGGGTAGGGCTAGCAAAGACAGACTCATTTCAGATGCGCAGCTCCCACCAGCAGTTTAGTTGGGTTTCGGAGACAGGAGTTGGAGGGCCTTGTCGAGGGCGGAGTCGCGAGAGTTGGCGAGGTCTGCGGCGGGGAAGATGGGGACTTCGATGTCGGGAGGAACCCCGGGGCCATCGAAGGCTTTGCCATTCTTGGTCAGGTAGATTTCATTCGGGAGGCCAAACGTCCAGCCGTTGGGCAGTTTGCGGCCGAGAACATCGGAGAAGACACCCTGGGTGTTGGCGCCGACTCGAGTGACATGAGGTTGGCGGTCGAGCAGGGCCATAGTGAAGGTTTCGGCGGCGCTGATGCTATCAGCGCTGGTGAGCAGGACGACAGGCCCGTGGAAGCTTGGGCGCTGGCTGACGTGGACGGTGACGGGCTGGGGCGGAGTGCGATGGTCGGGATCATGGATGTCATTGCGAGTGACCTTGGAGTAGGCGAGGTAGTCCTGGGTGGCGAGGCGAGAGGCGATAGAGATGCCGAAGACGTCGGAGCCGCCGCCGTTGATGCGAACGTCGATCACCAGGCCGGTTAGCCTGGCGGAATCGCTAAAAATATTGTCGAGAGCGGTTTCGAGTGCATCGACTTGTTTCACGAATTCGCGGTCGTTGGAGTAGTCGTCGAAGGAATGAATCCGCAGATAGCCGATCGCATGGGCCGGCACGTTGCTGGTTGAAGCGGAAGACGACGACTCCTGAGGCGAGCGCAACAAGCCAAACTGCAATTGCTTGTTGCAGAAGTCGCGCAGCCCGCCCGTGACATATTTCGTTTCAATGATTTCGGCGATGCGAGCCTGATTCTTTTTCTGCATGGGGTCGGCAGACGGGCGGTAGCCGTGAAAGCGCTGCTGGATGGATTTGGCGCGAATGCGGGTGTGGGCGTCGTGAAGTGGTTCGATCATGTCGCTGAGAATACGGAAAAGTTCCTCGGGCTTGGTTTCCAAGGTCACCTGCGGGCGAAACTTTTTGTCGACAGCGACCCAGTCCAGGTGGCGCAACGCGAAAAAGGGATAGTGTTCGGAGTAAGTCTCCCAGAAAACCTGATAATTAGTGACTGGAGTATCGGCCAGAGGCCGGCGGCAAGGCTCCGGGCGCGACGCAGTGCGGCGAAGGAGCATGTTCGAGACGCTGCCGTCTTCGTGGAGCCACCGCGTGTCCGGCGATGTTCCGGGAGTGATTCGGACGGTGCCGTTGTCACCTGCAAAGACGATTTCGTTGGCGGGGCCGGCTTCTGACTTGCGGGTGGCCTTCGCCGTGGGCAGGCAACTCAGAGTAGTGATCTCGTAGCCTTGCAGGTTGTCTCCTTGAAATTCGACGAGGTCGCCATAGCCGTCGGTGAGCCATAGCCCGTCGAGAGATTGCGTGGCGGGCTGGGTCTGCGCGTTTGCAGAGGCGGGAAAAAGAAAGAACGTGGCGGCTGCGAAGATGACAACGAGCCGCGCTGTAAGTTGCAGATTCACATTGGCTTCCACACGCGTTTTTTTTCTGTCGGGAGTTGGGAGCTTCCGCTTCGTAGCCGCAAGCACAAGAGCATACACGAGGATGAGTGCCAGGGGTCACTACCGCGAAGGGATCACTGGAAGCGGGCTGGGCGGTACCCGAGGCGCCCGTTTTCTTCACCGGCCGCGAGATCGCGAATGCACAGTTTGGAGAGATCCTTTTCATCGCACTGGTAGATTTGGTTCATGGGCAGATCCTGCGGGCGTACCACATAGAAGCCGGTTTCCATGTCGAGGGAATCCTCCACGGAATCGGTCACAATGGGACTTCCCGGCTTCACGCGAATGCGAAATTGCCCGGCGGGCGGCTCGTAGTTGGCGTAGGTGAAGCACTTCCCGATGCAGGCGCGATCCACGATATGCTCGATGAACCGCAGGCGGGAATCCGGCCTGGAATTGATAGTCTCTACGATGCGGCGGCCGTAGGGCAAAGCGCTGACCATAGTTTCCACTTGCCGTTCCATGTCGTTCAGCGTTCCGGTGTCCTCGTAAGTCCAAACGAAAAAAACCGACGCGAGAACGGCAAAACCCGCGAGATGCCAAAGCCTGGGTTCGAAAGATCCGAGTGCACAGATGGCCAGGATAGCGGTGACGGAGGTCAAACGGGAGATGGCCAGAGCGAAAGGCATGGGGTCTTTGGAAAACCAGAGGACTTCGGGAATCATCGCTGCGGTGAACAGCAAAACAGCCCAAAGCTCCAAGGGCGCACGGAACATCCATTTGTCGCCATGCCATTTTCGTTCGCGTAAGAAGCCGTAGAAAAAACAGATGACGCCGAACACGAAAACGGAAGCCGCCAATTTCACATAGCGAGACTGGAACAAGACCAACTGATCGACTCCATTCATTAGATAGAAGTCTTTCGTGTGCCAGTAGACCGTGCGCAAGCGCAGCGTGTAGAAGTGGACTAAGAGGACCGCGAGAAACGCAGAAGCGAACAAAGCCCAGCGGAGCCATCCGCGAAGCGCGTCCGCCAGGCGAAAATAAGCGGCCAGCCCGATCAAACAGACCAATCCCAGCGGATGGGCCATGAGCACGAGCACAGCGAGAAGGGCAGCCACCAGCCAGTCGGCTTTGTTTCCGCGCCACATCAGGGCGGCCGCGAAGAACGCCAAGCCAAGCGAGAGATAGAAATTCATGAAGCCTGAATTAAAAGTCCAGCCATAGGTAATCATGGCGATGGCAGGAACGCGATACCACGGCGGGCGCTGGTTGGCTGCGCCAATGAGCGCAAAAGCTCCCCAGAAAAAGATGAGCACGCAAAGGACGACTAGGATTCGCTCGGCAACGATGAATCCGAGAAGCGCCCCAAGTTTTTCGAGGGTGAGGTCGACCAAGATGTTGTTCCAGCGGGAGGCGATGTAAAGACCGGGAGCTTTGCCTTGGTGAATCAGAAGGGCCAGCCAGGCGTTGTACGTGTGGCTGGGAAGGTCGCCGGCTTCAATTCTCTTGTGCCAGAAGCACGGTACGAGAAGCAACGCGGAGATAAGAAAAACGCGGAATGCGTTCTTGCGAAGAAAAACCAGCGCATGACGCGTTTGCATCGGGAGATGCTAACACAGGTGTTAGGTGGGAATTGTTAGCCGGTGGCGATGCCGGAGGCTGCGCTCGATCTGGCGTTCTCGCCGCGCGGAGGAAACTCGCAGCGACGTCGCTGCTAATTTAACCTGGTAGGTGTGATGGAAGCCTCAGACAGCGATGTTGATGGAGCTGCTTGGCGTGGTGGAAGAAGTAGAGGACGAAGCAGACATGCCGAGTTGCTGGAATTCCTGCTGGAGTGAAGAGTAAGCGGTTTTAGCGGCAGAGAGATTGCCGGATTGGAGGTCCTGGCCGAGCTCCGAGAAGAGCTGCGCGAGAGGATTCTGGGAATTCGAGGCATTTTGCGAGGACTCGGCGTGATGATGGTGATGATGATGGTGGCCAGAAACTCCTGCGGCACCAGCCTGCTGTTGGAAATCCTGCTGGATGGTGGCGTAGTCCTGCTGCGCGGCTTGGAGATTGCCGGACTGCAGGTCCTGGGATAGCTGTTGGGAGGCAATGGCGAGTGGGGAGGAAGATTGGGTGCTGGACAGCGCGTTGGTTGAGGGAGCGCTGGACTGGAGAGTGGCGAAATCGGTTTGGGCCTGGGAGAGATCGCCGGACTGCAGGTCCTGGCCGAGCTGCCGGAATTCCTTCTGGAAATTCTGAAGTCTAGACTGCATGTAGGAAGAATTTAGGGCCTGGAAGATGCTGGAAATCCCGGTTATGGACATTCGAGAACTCCTAGAAAATGTGATTTTCAGCAAAGCAAGCGAATAGCCCGCAATGCCCCCATCTATACGGACATCGGCCTAGACCAGAAAAACTTTAGGGCCAATGCCCAGAATGAAGAAGGAGCAGNGCGGAGGGCCACAGGAAAGGTCTAAACAAGGAAACGAGTTAACGGCTGGATAGGACGGAGAGCGGCAAAAAGTGCCGCGAGAAGGGGCAGGGTTTGCCGGGGCGATCTAGCCAGCTGCTGAAAAAATTCTGTTTTGGAGCTATTCTTTTTCAGTTCTGATGAGTGGAAATGACGCGTAATCCTGAACTTCTGGGCGTTGCTGAGACTGCCGCATGCGGTGTTGANGGAGGGCCACAGGAAAGGTCTAAACAAGGAAACGAGTTAACGGCTGGATAGGACGGAGAGAGGCAAAAAGTGCCGCGAGAAGGGGCAGGGTTTGCCGGGGCGATCTGGCCAGGCCAGTGAGAAAATCCTGGTTTGGAGCTATTCTTCTTCAGTTCTGGTGAGTGGAAATGACGCGTAATCTTGAACTTTTGGGCGTTGCTGAGACTGCCGCATGCGGTGTTGAGAAGACGATGGCGCGGGCGCGAGAGGGCAAGGGGATTGCGCGCGAAGAGGCACAGGCGCTTTGGAAGGGGGCGAGGCTCGAGGAGCTATTGGCGGCGGCGAGCGCGGTGCGGGCGCGAGGAAAAGGAACGACCGTCAGTTTCTCCAAGAAAGTATTTATTCCGGTGACGACGCTTTGCCGGGATTATTGCGGGTACTGCACGTTTCGGAAGGATCCAGGGCAGCCGGGAGCGCATTTCATGGCGCCGGAGGAAATTCTGGCGGTGGCGGAGTCGGGGCGGCGCGCGGGATGCAAAGAGGCGCTGCTGAGTTTGGGGGATCAGCCGGAGCGAGTTTTTCCAGAGGCTCGGGAATTTTTGCGGAAGCACGGATTTGCGCGGACGCTGGATTATGTGGCGGCGATGTCAGAGAGGGTGCTGGAAGAGACAGGGCTTTTGCCACATGCAAATCCGGGAGTGATGGATCGCGCGGCGCTCGAGAAATTGAAAGAGTCGAACGCCAGCGCGGGATTGATGCTGGAAAACGTGAGCCCGCGGCTGATGCGTGTGGGAATGGCGCATGAGAAAGCGCCAGACAAGGTGCCGGCGCTGCGTCTGCGGACAATAGAGGAAGCTGGGAAGCTGTCGATAGCCTTTACGACGGGGATTCTGATTGGCATTGGGGAAACGCCCGAAGAGCGGATTGATTCGCTGCTGGCCATTCGCGCCATGCACGAAAAGTATGGCCACATTCAGGAAGTGATTGTGCAGAATTTTCGGGCGAAGGCGCAAATTCCGATGGCGCAGCATCCGGAGCCGTCAATGGAGGAGATGCTGCGCACGGTCGCGATGGCGCGGCTGATTTTGGGCGGCGAGATGAACCTGCAGGCCCCGCCGAACTTGAGTTACGAGGATTTTCCGCGGCTGCTGGATGCGGGAATCAATGATTGGGGCGGGATTTCTCCGGTGACGAAGGATTTTATTAATCCGGAAGCGACTTGGCCTCAGATTTCGCGACTGCGAGAGGAGACCGAGAGAAAAGGATTCGTGTTGCGGGAGCGGCTGGCGATTTATCCGGAATTTGTGGGCAAGGACGGATTTTCGTCAGCGCGAGTAGGGGAAAGGGTAGAAGTCCTCGCTGACGGCAGCGGATATGCCAGGCAGGGTTTAGGTACAGAGGCGATAAGACCTGGGGAGGAGACAAGAAAAGGATAATGCAGAGACGAGAGGACGCTGAAGACCGCGGGAGAGGATTCGGAGTGGGAATTATACAGGAAGGCCGGTGAAACGGATGCCGGCGCTGTGGGCCTTGTAACGCATGTTCAGCCCGATAAGAAGAGCGGTCAGCGACTCCACAATCCTGGCGTTTTCGAGTTTGCCGCCGTTCAGCGCGCGGGCTCCGGGAATCTTGGCGGCCAATTCCATGGCGGTATTCCTTGCGGTTTCGTCGTCGCTACAGACCAGAATGTCGCAATCCACAGGGTCGTCGGAAGCGAGCTTGGATGCTCCTAGGTTTTGAAATGCGGCGGCCACCCACACGGTTCGTGGTACGAGGTCTCGCGCTTGTTCGGCCGCCGAGCCTTGCCAAACGCCCAACATTCGCGTTGGCGCGTCGCCCACTTCCGCGGCTAGCGGAACCGTAGTGTCAATAAGAATGGTGCCTGGCTTCCAGACGGATTTGAGCTGCTTCAGCAGCGCAGCGTGTCCGGCGAAGGGGACGGTCAGTACGACGATGCCGCACTGGGCGGCGATGCGGTTTTCGGCGCTCTCGATTTTGGCCGCCCCGCCGACGCGGGCGCGGAGCTCAGCAGCGGTTTGCGCAGCGCGCTGGGCGTCNGCGCGAGCCGATGACGATGGCCTCGCCGGCCTTGGCCCAGCGATAGGCGAGACCCGAGCCTTCGGGGCCAGTTCCTCCGAGGATGCCGATTTTTCTGGACATGCTTGCGGTGCTCCTTGGTAACCAAGGGTCGAGCCCTTGGCTGCGTGAAGAGATAGGCAGGAATGCCTGTTCTAGTGTTTGAAACCGCTCCCGGCAGCACGGGGGTCTGGTACGATGGCGTAGACCCGAGCCATTCAGGGGACGGCGAGCAAACGATACCATGCAATCGAACGAAGCAACGACGGAAACTGCCATGGCGCACAATGCGCAGCATCGCGACGGCGTTCGCTGCGCCGAGGGCAAAGTGCGCGCCGTGCTGGAGGCAGCGCTGGAAGGGCGGGAATTAGGCCTTGAGGAAGGTCTGAAGCTGGCGACAGTGGAAGGGGAAGTCCTAAACGCGCTGGTCGCGGTAGCGGATTTTTTGCGGCGAGCAAGCGTGGGGGACGCCATCACCTACGTCGTAAACCGGAACATTAATTTCACGAATGTGTGTTTTGTAGGTTGCAGTTTTTGCGGGTTTGCGCGGGGGCCGGGGGCGCCCGATGCGCACACGCTTTCGATCGAGGGAGTAGTGGAGAAGGCGCGGGACGCCTGGGAAAAAGGAGCGACGGAAGTTTGCATTCAAGGAGGGTTGCCGCGTGATTTGGAGGGATTCTTCTACCGGGACATGCTGCGGGCGGTGAAGCGGGCGATCCCGGAGATGCACGTGCACGCCTTTTCGCCCATGGAAATTTCCTACGGCGTGGAAAAGACGGGAATCGCGCTGCGCGACTACCTGCAGATGATGAAGGAAGAAGGGCTCGGAAGCATCCCAGGAACTGCGGCGGAGATTCTGGATGATCGTGTGCGGCGCGAGCTGAGCCCGAATAAATTGCCCGCGGGGCGCTGGGTGGAAATCATCACGACTGCGCACGAGCTCGGTATTCCGACGACCTCAACAATGATGTATGGGCACGTGGAGGAACCTGGGGATTGGGTGCGGCATATTTTGCTGCTGCGCTCGATTCAGAAGAAGACGGGTGGATTCACGGAATTTGTGCCACTGGGATTCGTTCATGAGAATACGCGGCTGTTTCGAAAGGGCGGTGGACGGCCAGGGGCACGCCGGGAAGAACATTTGAGAGTGCATGCTCTGTCTCGCGTTTTGTTGCATGGAGCGATCAAAAATATTCAGGTCTCTTGGGTGAAGATGGGATTCCCGATGTCGCTGGAATGTCTGCGGGCCGGGGCGAACGATTTCAGCGGGACGCTGATGGAAGAAAACATTTCCAAGGCTGCGGGGGCGACGTTTGGAGAATATGTCTCCCCGGAAGAATTCCGGGCGATGATTCGGTCGATTGGGCGGATCCCCGCTGAGCGGACAACGACTTACAAAATTAGGCAGAGATTTGACGAGCCGGAAGGCGAAATTGGCGGGACGGTTGCGCGCCTTCAACTCGCGCAAAGCGAAAAGCATGTCGCTTACGCAGAAGGAAGCTATTGAGACATTCCCATGCGTGCATTGCTCCTGCCCATTAAAGATTTGAGGAACGCGAAGCAGCGTCTCGCCGGTGTGTTGACGGCGGAGGAGCGGGCCGGGTTGGCCCAGGCGATGTTGGAGGACACGATTCGCGCGGTGCGCGGAGTGACGCGAGCCGAGAGAATTTTTGTGATTTCGAATTATGAGCCTGCGTTTGAAATCGCTGAAGAAAATGGCTGGGAAATCCTGCGGGAGGAGCAGCAGACCAGTGAAAGCGATTCCGTGGACGCAGCCTCGAAGATTTGCGCGGAACGCGGAGTGACGGGATTGCTGCGACTGCCGTTGGATATACCGCTGGTGCAGGCAAGCGACATCGATGAATTGCTCGCGACCGAGTGCGAACCGCCGGGAATGGTCATTGTCCCGTCGCGCGATGGAACAGGCACCAATGCGATTCTTCGAACGCCGCCAACGCTTTTCCCTTCGCATTTTGGACCGGGAAGTTTTGTTAAACATCTCAGGGAAGCAGAGCTAGCCGGGGCGCGAGTGATTCCGCACCGAAACGCGCAGATTGAGATGGATGTGGACGATGAGGCAGATTTGCGGGCGCTGGNTGCGGCTCGATTTGAGCGGCACGGAAACAGGAAAATGGCTCGAAAAGAGTGGTGTCGCAACGCGGTTTCGAGTGGCCGCGGTTGCGGTGTGAGTTTGCAAAAACTGGGAAAGCATCGCAACTGTCATCCCGACCCTCAGGCTGCGGTCTTCCGCAGCCTGAGGCGGAGGGATCTGCTTTCAGTCTCTGAATTGAGTTGAGGTGAAGCAGAGTTCGGTTTAGTGCAAGGCTTTGGCGTAGAACCGGTTAGCGGTGATGCCTTTGCCTTCTTTGACGACGACAGTCTGGCCGGCGGCGACGTTCGTCAGATGATTGACTTGGCCGCTCGGCCAAGTAATGTCGACAGTTTCTGCTTTTTCGTGGCGGGCAAGCCCGAAAGTCAGCACGAGTTCACTGGCGGAAAGATAGCTCGACCCGCTGCGCAGCATTTGTGTTTGGGTTTCGCCTCCCGCAGTGATCCGCACAACGCTTCCAATGCCATCGCGATTTGATTTTGTGCCGATAAGCTTGACGCGCAAACTGTGATTCGCCGCAGATTCGGCGGCCGCCTCGTTGCGAAACAAGACTGTTGGCCCAGCGTTGGTCGACATGAGCACGTCGAGGCGGCCATCGTTGACGACATCCGCATAGGCCGCGCCGCGGGCGACGCGAGGCGTGGCGAACGCGCTGCCCATGGACTTCGTCACCTCTTCAAATTTCCCATTCTTCAAGTTGTGAAAGAGATGTGGAGGCATCGCATAGGTCACATTGGCTTGCACGCGCTGGATGTCGGGGTCGATGTGGCCGTTAGCGACAAAAACGTCGGGCCAGCCGTCGAGGTCGTAATCGAAGAAAAAGCAGCCAAAGCCGAGAGTGAGAAGAGAAGCATGGCCGATTTCCGAGCGCGGGGCTTCGTCGACGAAGAGTCCGGTGCCTTCGTTGTGGTAGAGCGACAGCATTTGATTGGCAAAATTGGTGATGAGAATGCTCGGATGGCCGGAACGATCGTAGTCGGCTGCGTCAACGCCCATGCCGGCGCGGGCGACTCCGTCTTCACTGAAGGCCACGCCAACAGGCACAGCTTTCTCTGTGAACGTGCCGTTGCCGTTGTTGCGATAAAGCTTGTTGGGCTGCGTGTCGTTGGAAAAAAGAAGATCCGGCCAGCCGTCGCTATCGTAATCAAGGATGGCAACCCCCAAAGTCTTGGAGGTGGGATCGCCGAGGCCGGCTTTTTTCGTGACGTCTTCAAATGTTCCGTCGCCGCGATTGTGCCAGAGGCGCACCGAAGCGCCTTTGTAGGATTCCGGCGTGCAGTAGGATTTACTCTTGCCATCGAGCGTGCAATAGAGATCGGTTTCGGCAGTCCACTGCACGTAATTACCAACGACGAGGTCGAGATGGCCGTCCTTGTCGTAATCAACCCAAGCGGCGCTGGTGCTGAATTCGCGCACGCCGCCGAGCCCGGCCTTTTGCGTCACATCGGTGAACGTGCCGTTGCCATTGTTGTGAAAAAGATGGCTCTGGCCGTAAGCGGTGACGAAGAGATCGTCGTAGCCATCGTTGTCGTAATCGCCGACGGCCACTCCCATGCCGTAAATCCCTTCCACATCGAGCCCGGCTTTGTGCGTCACATCGGTGAAGCTGCCGTCATGATTGTTGTGGTAGAGCTTCGGGGTGCTATGTTTGGAGGAGTGACCGGGCCAATCGGTGCCGTTGACGAGGAAAATATCGGGCCAGCCATCGTTATCGTAATCGATAAAAGCGACTCCAGGGCCAAGCGTTTCGGGGAGATATTTTTTTCCGAAAGCGCCATTGTTGTGAACAAACTGGATGCCAGCGCGTTGCGTGACGTCGCGAAACGTAATTGAGGTGCCGTCCGGGGGAGGGCTTGTGCTTTTCGTAGCGGCTACAACAGCAGCGACGGAAAGGGCCAGAATTGCTCCGAAGATTTTCCTCACTGCGCCACCGCGCTTGCCTCGCGGCCGACACCCAAAGCATCGGCCACGCGGTTGATGTAATTGAACCAGGACGCGATCAGCGTAATTTGAAGGATGCCGCGGTCGTCGAAGCCCACCGAGCGAAGCTTGTCGTGGTCGGCTGGCGAAACTTTCGTGGCGTCTTTCGTGAGCTTCACCACGTAGTCCAGCATGACGCGGTCCTGTTCGCTGATGGGGGCGGTGCGATAATCCCGCTTCAAAGCTTCGACCATTTTTTCATCCAGAGTAACGCGACGCAGAAACTCTGCGTGAGATTCGATTCAATAGTGGCACCGGTTGGTGACGGAGACCATCGTGGCAATCATCTCGTGCTGATGCCGTTTCAGCGGCAAATCGGAAGACATCAGAGCGCCAAACGTACTGAAGGCGTGAAACAGCACGTTGGGGAAGAGCGAATGCGAGCCGACGATACTGGCTTCCACACCCTTGAAAACTGAGGCAACGGGTGTGGCGTATTCGACGGGATAGAATTTGCGCTCTTCCTCGATCGCCTTCTTAACGGCTTCGTCGTCTTCCATGCGAATCGTTTTGATCCAAGTCATGCAGCGTCGCTCCTCGAAAGAAATAACAAACCTATTTTGCCCCGCCAGAGCTTGTGGCGGTAGACAAGGAGTTTGCGGAAGTTCTTCGCCCGCTGGTGTACGCAGCTTTCTTAG
>OCOJ01033368.1_pt2 | contig 18604 bp, 15 predicted proteins | sample 1539251 | NCBI WGS metagenome assembly OCOJ01 (sample SAMN01911457, study PRJEB22624) | soil metagenome | biome: Soil | place: Malaysia | collected 2012-04-30 | depth RA_metagenome m | reverse complement strand
TCGCTATTGATCAGCGACGACGGTGTCAAGCTGATTTACCGCGTCAGCTACGGAAAGTAAGCGAATCTCCAAAAGGTGTTGAAAAGCGTGTTGTACTGTCATCCCGCGTGGAGTGAAAAGTCTGCTGCTCGCAAAAAACCAGCAGGAAGAAAAGCAGATCCCTAGGGCAAGACCTGCCCTCGGGATGACAAGTTTGGCGGTGGTGCAGCGATGTGGTAGGGATACGATGGCCGCGGAGTGAAGCTCCGCGGCCTTTTTCTATTTTACGGTGAGCGACAGTTGGATGGGGCTGATCTGTAGTTGCTTGGAGGAGCCAGTGGCCACGGCGGTAGCCGAGAGCAGGATTGTCGAAGTTCCGGAAGGCGTCTGGAACTTGTAGCTTGCGCTGGCTACCGCGCTTGGAGAATAGCTTGAAGCTGTGGCAAAGGCCTGCACCGTGGCGGGAACATTTACAGTGAACGCGGCAGTGTACACCGGAGAAGAGGTCGTGGGCGTGGAACCGTCTGTTGTGTAGTAAATGGTGGAACCGGAAGTNCCCGTCGGTGATAACCACGCTGGGAAAGCCGGTGGAGATGACGCCTCCAGCGGGCTGGAGCGTGGGAGTTGCGGTTGTTTGGGAGGCTGGAGATTGTTGTTGCGGCGCGCTCGCGCTGCCGCTGCCGCCACCGCAACCAATTCCGGTACAGAGAGTCACGGCGAGCACAAGACACAGAGCAACAAAGAACGCGGTTCGCGGGGACACGGGGGGAGCAAGCTCCTTGCGTCGCAAAAGTAGAAACANAGAGGATCGCACTGAGAAGAGTGACCCGGATTGCGGGCAATGGAGGCGCGGGGCGCACGGAGGGGGAACTGGGTGCAGTTGGAAGGAGGGCCAGGCTCGAGGCGGCGGTGGTTGTGATGGTAACGACGAAAGGAGTCGGCACGCCGTTTGCCACGGAGAGGTTGGCCGGAACCGTGCAGGTGGCGACGAAAGGAACGCCTGTGCACGTGAAACTCAAAGTGCCGCTGAAACCGGGTGCGGGCGTGGCCTGGAGATTGAACTGCGCGGATTGTCCAGCCGAAATCGAGGCAGATGTGGAACCGTTACCCGCAGCACTGATCCCGGCCGCCAGCCCTCCCGTTCCGTAGACATTCAGTATCTGGGGCGAATTCGCAGCATTGTCGGTAAACGTCAGTGTGGCGTTGCGCACCCCGACTCCCGTGGGAGTAAAAGTAAGTGCGACCACGCAATTGGCGTTCGCCGCCACCTGGCCGCCGGTGCAACTATTCGAGGCAATGGCGAAATCGCCGCTGTTGACACCGCCCAGGACGACGGTCTGCACTTGCAGCGTGGCATTGCCGGAATTTGTCAGGACCACATTTTGTGCGGCGCTTGTGGCGCCTTCCGTTATCGTCCCCGGGAAATTCAGGGGATTCGGATTTAGAGTGACTGCGGGCGCCGGCGCGGGGGGCGGAGGCGGATTGGTCCCCGTGCCGGTCAGCGCGATCTGCTGCGGGCTGCCTGAAGCATCGTCGGTGATCAGGACTGTGGCAGAACTTGAGGATGCCGCGGACGGATGATAGGAAATCGTAATGGTGCAGGATTTGCTCGGCTGGATTTGCGGCGAACTCATACACGTGTCGGTCTCCGTGAAATCCCCTGCGTTCGTGCCGGTCAACTGTATAGAAGTCAGGCTAAGTACGAGTCCGCCGGTGTTGGTCAAGACCACGGTCTGAGTAGCCGAGGTCTGCCCTACGGTGACTAAGCCAAAATTCAGGGAGGCCGCACTGAGACCGACGGCGGGTGCCTGCACCGGTTCAGTGTTCACGTCGATGGTAGCCGGGCCGATGGTTAAGCTCCTTCCTGGAAAGAGCGGGTTGCTGAAGCTCGTGGGCAACACCGGGTAGCCGGTGGTGGTATCCACGCTGAACACCGAAATGCCGGCCGAAGGCGCAGGCCCGGCGACGTAACTAAATGGCCCCTGCGGGTCCGCCTGGCCTCCAATGTCAGATTCGAGGCTGGCAGGCACAGGGGACGAAGTGGTTTCCGCGGCGGTAGAAATATTAAAGATGCGAATGCCCGTCTCCGTTGCGCCTGTTCCAGAGAATTGCGCGTAGAAATAGGTGCTCGTCGGGTCAAACGCCACGGGCGTGGCGAATTCCTCGCAAGCGAGCGCGAGGGAACTGTTAGCGCTCAAGGTCCCGTTGGTCTGGGAAAGCTGAAGAAACCACAGGCTTCCGCAGTTCTGCCCCGAGGAAATGATGAGGTTCTTGGCAAAACTATCGATCATCATCGCCCGCGCGTTGTTGCTTGTTTCCAAGAGTGCCTGAGGCGCAGATGCCTGGCCGGTGACCGAGTCGAACAGAATGGCGTACAGCTCGGCGACCGGCATCCCTGTGTTCTGGTCTTGGTTCAACAGGAGATAGAAACCGTGTTGGGAGGCAGCCACAGCCACCAGCGTGCCATCGAGTTGAATTTGTTGCGAAGAGGGCGCGATCAGTTGGAGGCCAGTGGAATCGACCTGAAACGAGTCCAGAAGAATGGTGCTGGTTTGGGGATAGACGGCACTCCAATTGGCTTTCAACACGTAGACGTATTGCCCCGTGGATTCCGCGGCAATGTAGCCCAGAGTCGTATCCTGGGAGGCGGCAAACGGTGAGCCAGAAACCTCCGCGACGGCACCGGTAGTTGCATTGATCGTGTACATGGAGACGCCGAGTCCACAAGGGCCATAAGCGAAACGACCTTTCGGATCGACGACACTGAGGCCACATTGCTGGGAATGGATGGTGGTAAACGGGGAATTTGCCACCTCGGTGAGGTCGCCGGTCTGATCGTTGCGGACAAAAACAGCTATTCCCGTTATCTGGCTGTTCGAACTCTGGTTTGTGAAGAGAAACGGCTGTTGGGTTTGCGCCCGCGAAGCGTTCGGGACGAAGAGAGCGAAAGCGAATAAGAAAATCGCAAGGTTGCGGCGAAAACAAGAGACGAGCAACCGCATAAGAAAAATCCTTGGCTGAAGGGAGCGCTTCAGCAATGTGATGAGACGAGAGAGAAGCCGGGATTACGGTAGCGTGATATACCCGAGTAGTCAATAAGAGTATCGTTAGAGAAAATTAATGTCTGCGGATCGGTTCTATTTTGGGAACTGGTGGCCCTGTGGCTTGGTTCCAGCCCGATTATTAATAACTATTAATGTTGCGCGCGGCTTTTTTGCGCTAGTATTTCTGGCTTATGTCACCCGTTCATCTTGATTTGGAAAGACTTCCTTCGAGCAACGATTCCGTAACAATCTATCGAGCGAAGGGTAAAATTAGCCTGGAAACCGTCAGCGAGTTCATTCAGCGGCTACGCCCGGACCCAGCGCAGCAACTTGTACTGGACATGAGCGGGGTCAATTTTTTGGACTCCGCTGGTGTGGGGGCCCTGGTGTCGATCTTCGTCAATCGCCGGAATCACGGGAAGACGTTCGGCTTGGCGGCACTGCCTCCGCAGGCGAGTGCGGTGGTGACGGTGGCGGGCCTGCAAAAACTGCTGCCTATTCACCAGAGCGTCGAAGAAGCCGCAAAGCAATCCTGAGGCAAAATCCAGCTACGTGGTTGGAAGCGCTTCCCGGATCGAGGGCGCGGATACTCTCCCTTTTCGAAACTGCTACTCAGTGCGGTGACCAGTTCGGATGGCTGGTGAACAGGCCATCGACGAATCCGATCTGGTAGGAGAGAAAAAGGCCGAAGCCCAGGCTGAGCAGCCCTGAACCCGTCACCAGGCCTCGGTTTAGCCACGCGAAGCGCGCACCTGCGTACGAGAAGGGAAGCGCCAACGCGACGGTAATCAGCATCATCCCCGCGATGGTTCCCAGGCCAAAAATCAAAAGATAAAAAACGCCCCAGCGCGGTTCGCGAATCGTGCTGAGCACCAGTAGGGCAACGGCCGCGGAGCCCGCAAGACCGTGAACGATGCCAACCACCAACGGGCGCAAGGTGTGGAACAGACCCAGCTTCGCCAGAGGATTGCTCATCCACTTCGGAGCCGGAAGAGTGTCGCCGTGGTGTTCCTTCGAAGGTTCATGCGAGTGCCAGTGATAATGCACGCGCGAGTCATGTTCGTGCAGGTGGGCATGTTCGCCGACGAGGTGCGGATGGGCAGGGGAGAATTTCTCGCTGAGCCACTTGGTGACGCCGGTCAGATTAAGGATGCCAAGAAGGATCAACATCAGGCCCACGGCAAATTCCATGGTCAGGCCTACGCGCGGGGGAATCACCAGATTGAAGACGATGATCGCGGCGCCGACCACCACGATGGTGATCGTGTGCCCAAGGCCCCAGAACACACCAATGAGCGCGGCCCGGGTAAGGGAACGCTCGCGGCTCACAATCGTGGAGACTGCGATGACGTGATCGGGGTCCGTGGCATGGCGCATGCCGAGGAAGAACCCAATCACAAGAATGGCAATTCCACTAGCCATAAAGCGTGCCGCTGGGGGCGGCTGGTTACAGGATAATCGAGAAAGCGCGTCCAGGGCGAGTCTTTCCGCTGGAATACTCATTCCTAGCTCCCAAGCATCCGGCGGGCGATCACTGTGGCTGCGTCTGTCGTTGTCGGGTTTGTTGGGTTCATTCGGATTCCAGGATGTACATGGATTCCGAGGCGGCATGAAGTGGGGGCTCACCGAACAAGGACGAGTCAGCGAATGACGTGAATTCGAATGCCCAGTTTCAGGTTCTTCCAAGACTTGTCCGCCGTATACACGGGGGCTTTCAAAACCAGCCCCAGCGCCAGACAAGCCCGATCCCCCAATGACAAGCCAAATGGACGCGTTTTCGCAACAAGAGTGCCTGCGAGCTTGGCGTGCTCGGAGGTAAAAGGCACAACTTCACGAACGGGACTTAGCGTGGCCTCCCAGGCATCGTCTGGACTTATCGCCTGCTCCACAAGTCTGCCTTGGACTTCAGCCAGATTGACGGTGCCACTGGCCGCCGCACTCAACAACTCCGGCGTCAGCTTTTCCGCTCCGGGTTCTTGATTGAGGATGGCGAGCAGGGCGGAAGCGTCCAGCACGATCCTATTCACGTCGCGCTGCCTCGCGCCGCTCGGCGATCAATTCGTCGACCAAGGACTTTCCCAGCTTCACGTGCCTTCGGACAAGGCGCTGCGCCTGTTGGATGCGGCGCTTCAAGGTCGTAATACGCAATTCTTCGTCTTCAATCCGGAGCACAACTTCATCTCCGATTTTGATTCCCAGAGCCCTGCGATAGGGCGCAGGAATAACCACGCGGCCATTCTGATTGACGCGCATGCGGGTTTCTGAATTCATAGGGTGAACTCCGTTCTGACACTATTCTACAATATGTCATTTTTGATCGCAAATGACACGTACTTGACCACCTGCCCGTCAGTTAGCCCGGATTCCTACTCCGATTTCAGGATGCGCATGAATTCAGCGGCGGCATGAGGCAGGCGGGCGCCACGGCGGGAAATAATGTAGAGGTGCCTGGGGATGTTGAGTTCGCGGATTTTGATTTCCTTGAGCCAGCCGTGCTCGACTTCCCAGGTTGTGCACATGCGCGGCACAATCGCCACGCCCATGCCCATCTGTACAAACCGTTTGATGCTTTCAATCGTCGGCATTTCCATGGGCATGTTGAGAGTCGTGTGATGGCGGGCAAACATCTCAATCACGCGCCGGCGGAAGGGCGAATCCACGATGTGCGCGATGAAAGATTCCTTGCCCAGCTCTTCGATGCTCACTTCGCGGCGCTTGGCCAGATGATGCTTCGGGGGCACGACGAAGGTCAGTTCGTCTTTCAGAATCTCGGTGGCCTGTAATTGTGCGTCGCGAGGAATATAGGAAACTGCGCCCAGATCCAGCCGGTAATTCACGACTTCATGGGGGATGTCCCGGGAGAACATGCGGAGAAGGCGGACCTGTATGCCCGGATGGGCTTCGCGGAATTTCGCTAATGCCGGAAGGAGCGCGTGGATGGAACTTTCATTCACGCCGAGGGCGAGTTCCCCGCGCTTCAGACCTTCCAGCTCCAGCAGACCTTTCTTTACTTCGTCCCGCAAATTCAGGAGGCGTTCGGCATATTCGCGCAGGAGCTGACCCGCGTCCGTCAAACGTACGGGCCGCGCACCGCGCACAAACAGGGGCTGCTCCAGCGATTCCTCCAATTTGCGGATGGCCAGGCTGACCGCTGGTTGCGTCCGGTAAAGGCGCTCCGCGGCCCGGGAGAAGCTACCCTCCCTCGCGACGGTCAGGAAGACCTGCAATTCAGCAAGATCCATAGGTTGAGAACCTCAATTCGGTGCCCGGGGTGGCGTAGTCTGGCTGGCGCTTGTGGCCCGGGTCAGCCGATTGCCGGGGCATCCGGATATCAGGAAAGGCCCCGGGTAGTATAAGACAAAATTATCAAATACAGAATCAAGATAAATTGGACTGGGGGACCGTTTTGTGCGTAACTAAGTGAACAAGTTGGAGGTACGGGTATGAGCCACGTACAGATCTTTGACACGACCCTTCGCGACGGCGAACAGTCGCCGGGGTTTTCCATGAACACCAGCGAGAAAATCCGCATGGCCCACCAGCTTGCCGCTCTGGGCGTGGACATCATTGAGGCGGGCTTCCCCATCGCTTCCAAAGGGGACCTCGAAGCGGTCATGGCCGTGGCCAAGGAGGTTCGCGAAGTGCCTATTGCCGCGTTGGCCCGGGCGAGGAAGGACGACATTCTGGCGGCGGCAGAAGCCTTAAAGCCGGCGAAGTATCCGCGCATGCACGTTTTCCTGGCTACGTCTGACCTGCATCTGCAGGCGAAGCTGCATATGACCCGCGAGCAGGCACTCGAGGCCATCGGATCGATGGTCCGGCTGGCGCGCGGTTTTGTGCCGGAAGTGGAATTCTCCGCAGAAGATGCGGGCCGGACGGATCTCGAATTCCTATGCCAGGCCTGCGCCGTGGCAATCGAAGCGGGAGCGACGGTGTTGAATTTGCCGGACACGGTGGGGTATGCCGTACCAGAGGAATACGGCGCGATGTTCCGCAAGGTACGGGAACACCTGAATGACCCGGACCATGTAATTTTCAGTGCGCATTGCCACGACGATCTCGGCTTGGCGGTGGCCAATTCGCTGGCGGCGGTGCGGGCGGGAGTGCGGCAGATTGAGTGCACCGTAAACGGCATTGGCGAACGCGCTGGAAACGCCGCACTGGAAGAAGTGGCCGTTGCGTTGGCGGTCCGCAAAGAAAGCTTTGGCACGGCCACGAAACTGAAGCTGAATGAATTGTACAAGTCCAGCCGTCTGCTGACGGAGATTACCGGAGCGCCTGTGGCGCCCAATAAGGCCGTCGTCGGCGCCAATGCATTCGCGCATGAAGCGGGGATCCATCAGGACGGCATTATCAAGAATCCGTTGACCTACGAAATCATTTCGCCGGAGACCGTGGGCGTGCCTTCCCGTTCGCTGGTGCTTGGTAAGCACTCCGGGCGTCATGCGCTACGGGAATCCTTGAAGGAACTAGGTTACAATCCCACCGATGCGGAACTGACGGAGTGTTATCGCCGCGTGACCGCGTTTGCCGACACTGCCAAGAATGTGCGTCCGAGAGACCTGATGACCATCGCCCATGAGGTGATCCGCCGTAAAGTCGTTGCTTCCCATGCGGTTGGCTCGCAGGCATCGCCGCCAGCCTGAGCAGCGACAGAGATAGCAAGGATCTGCGGATGAAACTGAAAAAGAGGATTGTGCTTTTGCCGGGTGACGGCATCGGCCCGGAAGTGACTCGCGCGGCCGCCGGCGTGCTCCAGGAGTGCGCCCGGGAATTCCAGCACCAGTTCGAGATGGTGGAACTGCCCATTGGCGGTGCCGCGATCGACAAAAGTGGCAATCCTTTGCCGAACGAGACCTTGGATGCCTGCCGCAAAGCGGACGCGGTTTTCCTTGGCGCCGTGGGCGGACCGAAGTGGGACGCCTTGCCGGTGGGCAAGCGCCCAGAAACGGGCCTGCTGGGCCTTCGCAAAGGGCTTGGCTTGTATGTGAATCTGCGGCCCGTGAAATTGATTGAACCGCTGCGAGGCATTTCCCCCTTGCGCCCGGAACGCCTGGGCGATCTGGACATCGAGATCGTTCGCGAACTTGCGGGCGGGATGTACTTTGGGGAGCGCGGAAATGTGGTGGATGGCGGCCTCGAACGCGCGTTTGACACCGAGTCTTATTCCACGCCAGAAATTGAGCGCATCGCTACTTTCGCACTTACACGAGCGGAGAGCCGTGGCCGCCGGCTCTGCTCGGTGGACAAGGCCAACGTCCTGACGAGTTCGCAGTTGTGGCGCCGGACGGTGACCGCAGTGGGCGCGGTCTTTCCCGGGGTAAAGCTGGAGCACATGTACGTGGATAACGCAGCCATGCAGTTGACGCTGCGTCCCACGCAGTTCGATGTGATGCTCAGCTCCAACATGTTCGGCGACATCCTCAGCGACGCGGCAGCGGCGCTGGTGGGGTCCATTGGGCTGATTCCTTCGGCCAGTTTTGGCACGGGCGCGCCGCTGTTTGAGCCGATTCACGGTTCAGCGCCGACACTGGCGGGAAAAGATGTGGCCAATCCGATCGGATCGATCCTCAGCGCCACCATGATGCTGCGCGATACGTTTGGCCTCGGCCTGGAAGCCGAGTGGGTGGAGCAGTCCGTCTCGCGTGTTGTGGGGGCGGGCTACCGCACGGAGGATATTTGCGAGCCCGGGACGAAGAAAGTCAGCGCCTCGACCTTTCTCGAAATCCTGCATCAGGAAATGCAGCGGACCTTCGAGCATGCCGAGAAATACGGCTGGGGCGTCTGACGGCAAGTCGCCGCTGCCCCTTCCAACTGTATTGCGGGAAAGCAGTGGGGGGTGATAATTTTGGTAAATCGGTGCTGGCCCGGCACGTGGAACAGGGGTTGAAAAAGAACACGTGGCCGCGGCCGAGTCAAAAGACTGTCCCTGAGCGAAGCGAACCAGGAAATTGCTGCTCCTGTCGGCGAGATTCCCTGGAATGCTCTTTGCCGTGGCGAACGAGATTCGTCAGATAACGATGGCAAAACCTTCTTCCATACTGAACGGCGACGCTGCCGAGCGTGTGTCCGGCGTGACGTACTGGCGCGTGGAAGGCTCGTTGTTTGAAATCAGCGCGCTGCGCAGCGTGGGATTTTTCAATTGGAACAGCCAGAGTTTCCTGGAGCGCTGGGTGCGCCGCAGCGCCATGTTGGGCATGACCTTGCTGCGCCCGCCTGCTTACCTTCTGAGCCGCAGCTTTGCCACGCGCTTCCTGCACAGTGTGCTTCGGGGGATCACGCGCGACCGGCTCAACCTCCTCGGCGAAGAGTATTTTCAGTATGAATTGAAGCCGCGTATGCGTCGCGAAGCGGTGGAAAAACTCATCGATGCGGTGCGCGACGGCGAGAAAGTCGTGCTGGTGGGACAGATGTTGGAGCACATCCTGCGGCCGATGGCGGAATACTTCACCGTGCACGGATTCATCGCGAACCGGCTGGAATTCCGCGACGGAGTGGCCACCGGCCGTCTGCTGCCGCCGGTGATTCGTCCTCGCGGGCCGTTTGCCTGGCTGGCCAGCGGCTCGGCTGACGGCCAGATCGCCAAAGAAAAACTGTTGTGGCAACTGGACTGGAAGAAGAGACCGGAATTCCTTGACAGCGCCACGCAGCTTGCCGAGCGGCCCAGGATGGCGAACGGCCGATCGGTTCAGGCGCTCAGCAGCACGCCGCGCGTGGCCCGGCTGAAAGTGCGCGAGTCCCTGGCGGGGAAGCACTTGATGCTGATCGGGGTAACCGGTTTCATCGGGAAAGTCTGGCTCGTGGACCTGCTCGAAAAAGTTCCGGAGATCGGGAAAATCACGCTGCTCATCCGGCCAAACCGGACGACTGCCGCGCAGCGGCGCTTTGAAAAAATCGTAGAAGAGTCGCCCGCCTTTGATGGTTTGCAGGAAATTTACGGCGAAAAGCTGGCCAGCTTTCTGAAGAAAAAGGTGGAAGTGGTGGAAGGCGACGTCAGCCAGCCCGGGCTGGGACTGAACACGGCTACCCAGGCGCGCCTGGCCCGCTCGCTCGATCTGGTGGCCAATAGCGCCGGGTTGACGGACTTCAATCCAGACTTGCGCGATGCGATTTCGTCCAACGTTGATTCTGTCATCTACTTGCTGGAATTTCTACGCAAGTGCGATCACGCGGCGCTGATGCATCTTTCGACCTGCTACGTCGTGGGCATGCGGGACGGGCGCGTCACCGAAGAACTGCGAGCCAATTACAATCCCGTCGGCCACGCTGAGTTTGATGCAGAGAAAGAAATTGCCTCCCTCCGGGAGATGGTGCGGCGCATCGAAGAGCGCTCCGAGAGCGCGGAATTGGAGAAGGCGCTCCGGCGGCAGGCGTTGGGCCGCGGCGGCGATTCTTCCAACGTCGGGGCGGAAGAACTCGAGGGGGTCCTGGTAAGAAACCGGGCGCGCTGGGTGCGGAACCACGTGGTACGCGCAGGAATGAAACGCGCGCAGCATCTGGGTTGGCCAAACACTTACACGTTCACGAAAAGCCTGGGCGAATCCATCCTCGCGCAGCGCGGCCGCGACCTCCCGATTGCCATCGTCCGTCCGTCGATTGTCGAGAGTTCCGAACGTACGCCCTTTACCGGTTGGAACGAAGGGATTAACACTTCCGGCCCGCTCTCCTATTTGCTGGGAACGAATTTCCGGCAACTGCCTTCGAACGCGCGCAAGTGCCTGGACATGATTCCTGTGGACATGGTGACGCGCGGGATGACGCTGATTGCGGCGGCGCTGCTGCAAAGAAAACATGCCCGGCTCTATCAACTGGCCACGTCCGCGATCAATCCTGTGAACATGGGCCGTTCGATCGAATTGACCGGTCTGGCCCACCGCAAGCATTACCGCACACAGCAGGGGCTCAACCACTGGCTCAAGGTAAAGCTCGAAACCATTCCTGTTTCCAAACAGCGCTATGAGCGCTTGTCCATTCCGATGCAGAAGGCCGTCGTTTCCAGCATCAACAAGGCGGCAACGACTCTGCGCATGAGCAAACCTCCGCTGGCCAAGGCTGAGCGGGATTTGGGCCGCGCGGAGCGACTTATCGAACTCTACGAACCCTTTATCCTTCACAACCAGCACGTCTTTGAGTGCGAAAACACCCGCCTGCTTTCCGCTGCTTTGGGTCCCGAAGAGAAAAGCCTGTTTGATTTTTCTCCGGAAGCGATTGACTGGTGGGATTACTGGATTAACATCCACATACCGGCGCTGCGGCGCTGGTGTTACCCGCTGATGGAAGGGAAGCCCCTGGAGACGAGGGAAGCGCGCGTGCTCGACTGGTCCGTGCCTCCGGAGGGCGCTTCCGCAGCGACGCGGTAGATGGTACGGCGCAACTCCTATGGCCATTTTCCTCACCGGCTCGACGGGCTATCTGGGCAGTTACCTGGTGGCGGGACTTTTCACCGGGCATGCGGACCGCCTGAACCTTTTGGTGCGCGCAAAGAGCGAGCAAAAGGCGCGGGAGCGACTGTGGCAATCACTCCAGTTGCATTTCGATTTTCCGACATTCTTCCGCTATCTCAACGAGCGGGTTCGTATCTTCCGCGGTGACTTGACCAGCGAACGCTTCGGGCTGGACGATGACGAGTACCACGCGCTGGTCGATTCGACGGATTCCATCCTGCATTGCGCTGCTTCCCTGAACCGTAAATCGGAAAAGCAGTGCCTCAATGTGAATCTGCGCGGCTCGCTGGAGGTGATCCAACTCGCGCGGCGGGCGCAGAATCGTCATGGCTTACGTCGCTATTCGCATGTTTCGACAGTGGCAGTGGCCGGGAAACGGCAGAATGAAGTCGTAGCCGAGGACAATTCCATCGATTGGGCGCGCTCGGACTACGATCCCTACGCGCGTACAAAAAAATTCTGCGAGCACATGGTGCAGCAATTGTTGCCGGACGTTCCGCACACGATCTTCCGGCCGGCGATTGTGATGGGAGACAGCCGCCGTCCCGAAACGACGCAATTCGATATGGTCCAGGCGTTTGCCATGCTTGCGCGATTGCCGGTTCTGCCTCTGCGCCCGGATGACAGGATCGACATTGTGCCCGCAAATTACGTCGGCGAGGCGATCGTGAAGATTCACCAGATGGAAAATCCCAGCTATGGGGTTTATCATTTGTCATCAGGTAGGGGTTCGCAGACCTACAAAGAACTGACAGACGCGCTGGCGGCTGCGGGCGGGTGGAGTAAGCCAAGCTACCAGCCGTGGCTCGGTGGACCTTTTTCAAAAACCGTGAACTGGCTGGCCTTTCGGGGCGGCGCGGTGGGTTACGGCGCGTCGCTGCTGAAAGTATTTTGGCCCTATCTGGATTGGAACACGGTCTTTGATAATTCCCGTGTGGTGCAGGAAATGGGAGAGGGACCAGCTAAATTTTCAAGCTATGCGTATCCGTTGTTGCAATTCAGCCGCGCCAACAGATTCAAATATCCGGCAAAGCCCTGGCCGGAAGTCCCGGCCGCACAAGCCGTCAAGACGGCAGGGAGCGCTGTAGCATGACCGACTTTCTCCTCGTGGCATGGGTGAGCACGCTGATCGAATTGCGGCGTTTCGGATGGATGTTTGGTCTCGGCAAACGCTGGACGCCCGGTGAAAAGTTGAAATTACTGTTTGCCGGCTACAACGGAACGCGCAACACGGGAAGCGACGTGCGCGTGCAGGAGATGATGCGGCAAATTCGCCATATCCTTGGCGCGGAGAACGTCGAATTCAGCGTGATGACGCAGAATTTCGACCACTCCCGGGGCTACTTCGAAGGAGCGCGGCAGGTGCACCTGCCCGATGTGTATCCACCATTCTTGTTCCGAGAAGTGCATGCCAACCACGGCGTGATTGCCTGCGAAGGCTCGATGTTCAAAAGCAAGTTTGCGAATGCGTTGACCACCATGATGATCGGCTCACTGGGACTGGCCGCTGCGGAGAATAAGCTCTCCGTGGCCTACGGCGGGGATGCGGGTCACATGGTTGACCTGCTTCAGCGGATGTGTGCACGCTACACGAGCGAATCGATGGTGATTACCCGCAGCCTGGAATCCCAGCAACTGCTGACCAGTCTGGGCGTGCCGAATGAATTGGGCGCAGACACTGCCTGGACTTTCGAGCCGCTTCCGCAGGAATATGCGAGGAAGGCCCTGCACGCCGCCGGTTGGGACGAAAAAACTCCCATCCTTGTGCTCTGCCCGATCCATCCTTTTGTCTGGCCGGTACGCGCCTCGATTGCCAAGTACCTCTCGCGCCTCACGACCGGCACTTACAAGGACAGCCAATACCGCACCGTCTATTTCTTTGAGTCTGGCCCGGAAGTGGACCGCAAGTTTCAGCATTACATCAGCGGATATATCGAAGCGACGAAAGCTTTCGCGCAGAGGCACCGCGTCTTTCCGATACTCGTGGCGATGGAGCGCCTCGACGCGGTGGCCTGCCGCGCCATTGCCAAGGAAATGCCGGGAACGCCGATCTTCACCTCGGATGATTACGACATGTTCCAGTTGGTGTCGATCCTGTGCGCGTGCACGTATATGGTCTCCTCGCGATATCACGGAATCGTTACTTGTATGCCGGCCGGCGTGGTCTCCGCCGGCGTAACCATGGACGAACGCATCCGGAATTTAATGCGCGAGCGCGACCACCAGCACCTTCTGCTCACCGTGGATGACCCGGATCTTGGGCCGAAATTGTTACAGGTGATGGAGCGGCTGGTGGTGGAAGCGGACGCGATCCGCGATGGCATCGGCCGCACGGTGGTGAGCAATCTCAAAGGAATGGCCCGCATGGCGACTTTCCTCGAGGATGAGGTGCGCAAGACCTATCCTGAATTTCCGCTACGGCAGGGCATCTTGAGTTGGGAAGACAATTTACCTCCGTTCCACGAAGATTTGCGCAAGCTGGTGGAAGAGTACGATACGACGGCAGTGGCAGTCGCCGCCGGGCGCTAAGGCTAATGGGAAATTTCCTGGAAAACGTAGTTGAACATCTGCAGAAGGCAGCAAATCACGTCATCTTGCGTGAAGTGCGCGGCGAGCAGTTTGTGGACGTGACCGGCAGCGAACTGTTGGAACAGATCGGCCGGGTGCGCGCATGCCTGCGCGAATTTGGCTTGCAACCCGGGGATCGCTGCGCGCTGTTGGGCGCGAACTCGATCCAGTGGATAGCCATCGACCTGGCGCTGATGGCGGAAGGGGCGATCGTCGTGCCTCTCTACGCGCGGTTCTCCGCGCCGGAACTTGTCGCTATGATGAAGGATTGCGGGCCGCGCTTTTTGTTTGTGAGTGATGCAGGGCCTGGAGAATGCATCGCACAAGCCTGGCCGGAAGCAGCGCCGCGAATTTTGTTCACAGACGCGCTGGGAAAAGTTCCCGCCGGCAAGGGCGTCAGCGCTGCGCCGAATCCCCGCAAGGACGATGATCTCGTCACCATCATCTACACTTCGGGAACGTCGGGCGAACCGAAGGGGGTTTGCCTGAACACCGGCAATCTGAACTTCATGCTCGGTTGCACGACGGGGTGGATGGACCGGCTGGGCTGGAAAGGGCCGGCGCCGATGCGTGTGTTTCAGTACCTGCCGGTCACGTTTGCTGCTTCGTGGATTGTCATGCTGTCCTGTCTTACAAGAAATACCGTGCTCACTTTATCGACGGATCTGAATAAAGTCGCTGAGGAGATTCGTCTATCCGCGCCGAACTATTTTTTCAACGTTCCTACGCTGCTCGAACGGGTGCGGCGCGGTGTGGAGGATGCGCTCTCAAAGCGGGGTGCGGCGATTCAGCTCATCTATCGCAACGCGTGTGCAGTGTGGAAGAGAAAACAGGAGGGAAAGAGGGACGGCGACCTCTGGCTGGCTCTCGGGAAGTTGCTCATCTTCAACAAAATTCGAGCGCGCTTTGGCGGCCATTTGCGTGGACTTGTGTGTGGCTCTGCGCCCCTGGCTCCGGAGACACAGGAATTTTTCGCCATGCTCGGCATTCCCATCTGGCAGGTTTATGGACTGACGGAAACCTGTGGCATTTGCACCATGGATGATCCGCGGATCCCGAGTGAACCCGGCCGGGTAGGGCAAGCGATTCCCGGGATTGACCTGATGGTCGGCGAGAACGACGAAATTGTGGTGCGCGGGCCCAACGTCTTTCCCGGCTACTGGAACCGGCCTGAGGAGACGGCGCGTGTCTTGCAGGGGGGCGTGTTTCACACCGGCGACCAGGGCGAGGTGAATTCCAAGGGAAACTGGCGCGTCAGCGGCCGTATCAAAAATCTGATTGTTTTGAACTCCGGGCATAAAGTTGCGCCGGAACCGATTGAAGAAAAAATCGCGCAGCTTGCGCCGGGGGCGCAACAAGTTGTCATCGTCGGCAATGGCCGTGGCTACCTGTCTGCCCTGGTGACCGGGGCCGTGGAACCTCGAGCGGTGCAAGCAGCAATGGATCAAGTGAATTGTGAGCTGCCGCATTACCGTCAAGTTCGCAATTTCACCATCGTGAAGGAAGGATTCACGCCGGAAAGCGGCTTGCTTACTGCGAACGGGAAACTGCGGCGCGACGCCGTCAATGCGCGTTTTCGCGATGAGATTGAACAAATGTACAAGCAGCAGGCGGCGGCCGTCGGCGGGAACGCGGGATGAAGAAATTTCGCGGAGAGGCGCTGCGATGGGAGTGGCGAGACGGCGTCGTCGAGCTGACGCTAGATCACGAACCATTGAATGAGATTGGCCTAGTCGTGCTCGCCGATCTGGAGAAGTTTGCCGCGGCGATCAAAGGCTTGGCGGCGATCACCAGTGCTTGCATCATTACCAGCGCACGCCCCGGGGGCTTTTGCGCCGGCGCTGATCTGAAAGAGCTTTATCACGGAGCATTGCCGCTGCCACGCAAAAGGCGCATAGCGGGTGTGCGCGCCTTCCTCAAGCGCATCCACAAAGTTCTGAATGCGATCGATGCTGCTCCCTTTGTGACATTTGGCGCAGTCCATGGTCTGTGCATGGGCGGGGGACTGGAACTGGCGCTCGCTTGCGACCTGATTGTTGCCGACAAAATGGCGCGTTTTGGTTTTCCGGAGTTGCGCCTGGGATTAATTCCGGGGTTCGGGGGCATTCCACGTTTGCGCCGCGACGTTGGCAATGGTTTCATTCGCGATTTGCTGTTTACTGGCCGCACCGTCAAGGCCGAAAGCGCCCAGCAGGCTGGACTGGTGGCACATCTGGCGGGTGAAGGCTACGCGCTGCAGGTGGCACGCTCCATGGCCCAGCAGGTAACCAAATTCGACGCCCAAACGCGAGTCGCGGCCAAGAGATTCATAAAGCCGATTCCGGTTGTGGAGCTGAACCGGGAAATTGCGCTCTTCTGCAAACTCTTCGACCGCCCGGTGGTGATGGAGAGTCTGAAGCGTTTTGTCGAAAGCGATGAGCCCATGAAGTACCTGCCGGCGGAGTCTCGCTCCCAAAGCTCGTAAGTATTCAGCCAAAACAAGGTGAACCGTGATTGCTCGAGAGCAAAAGCACATCTTTATTTCACTCATTGTCTGCTTTCCGTTGGGCCAAGCCAGGATTTGCTTCCCCGTGCGGCAGTGATAGATTGAGGGTCTATGCGCACAATCGAACAAACCACTCAGGAAATCCTGGAACTGGCCACGAAGCATTTCAAGGTTGCGCCCGGCTCATTGAAAGCCGAGGACGATTTCTACAAGAAGCTGGGAATTGACAGCCTTCAGGCACTGGAGATGCTGTCACGGCTGGAGAATCACTTCGACATCCAACTGCCGGATTACGAAGTGCAAGGCGTGAGCGATTTCAAAACGCTGGCTGAGCGCGTGCAAGCCCGCCTGTAGTCAGAAGGATTGGCCACAGAGACACAGAGGGCACTGAGGAATTACCAAAGATGACGAAGATGCATCAGCGCGATGCAGCGGCGGCAGCCGGTGATGACATTGATCTGCAGGAGATCAACGCTCTGACAGAGAAAATTATCGGATGCGCCATTCAGGTCCACAAACAGCTTGGCGCCGGTCTTCTCGAAGCCATCTACGAGAGTGCTTTGTGCGTCGAATTTGATATCGAAGGAATACGGTATCAAAGGCAGGTTGCGATCCCCGTTAAGTATCGAGGAAAAGTGATCGGTGAACACCGTCTAGATCTCATCGTTGAGAATGCGGTCGTAGTGGAATTGAAAAGTGTGGAACGGATTGAGCCAATCTTCGAGGCCCAGGTGCTGACGTATTTGAAGATTTCGGGGAAAAAGGTGGGTCTCCTGATTAATTTCAATTCTCGCCTGCTAAAACAGGGGATTCAGCGATTTGTTCTCTAGGTTCCATTGCTCTGTGACCTGTGTGTCTCTGTGGCTAAACGGTTTCTTCGTATGCTGGATCTGACCAAATATTCTTCCCTTGGGGAGGCGATCCGCGATGCGCTGGAAACCTGGCCGCGGGAAATTTGTCTCTACGAATCCGACCGCGGCGAAGAGAAACGACGGCTGACCTACCGCGATTTCAAGGACTTGGCGTTGCCGCTGGCCAGGTTGCTTCAGGACGCGGGATTTAGAGCCGGCGAGCGCGCCTCCATTATCATGACGAATCAGCCGAACTGGTTGATTTCCGCCTACGCGATTTTCTACCGCGGCGGCGTGCTGGTCCCTCTCGATTACAAGTTGAAACCGGAAGAACAATGGAAGCTGCTGAAACATTCTGGCGCAAGCGTGCTGATTACTGAATATCCGATCTGGAGGCAATTGAGTGGTTCAGCCGGGCGGGGCGAAGCGCAAAACGTGAAAACCGTGCTGGTAACCGAAGCGCCGCCGAATGCCGAGCTTGCCGGGGTCCTGCGTTGGGAATCTGCACACGGTGGCGCACAACCGACCTTCGTTCCGCGAAAACGCGAGGATTTGGCGTGCATCGTCTATTCCTCAGGCACTGGTGGAACGCCAAAGGGCTGCATGATGACACATGCTAATTATCTGGAGCAGTGCGTCGCTCTGACCACCTGGTATCCCTTTTGGCCTGGGGTGAAATATCTAAGCATCCTGCCAACAAACCACGCCATTGACTTCATGGTAGGTTTCATCGGGCCATTCACGTGTGGCGCAGCGGTCGTGCACCTGCGCACGTTGCGGCCGGAATTTGTGCGCGAGGCATTTCCGAAATACCAGATTAGCTACGTCAGCCTCGTGCCCTTGGTGCTGAAGAACCTGCAAAAAGGTCTACAAGCCCGCTTTGACGCGTTGCCGCCTGCGAAGCGCCGTGTCTTCGAAGCGCTGCGCAAGATCAATGTGGCCCTTACCAGGGACCGGCCCCGTCTGCCCCTCAGCCGTCTTCTTCTGAAACAGGTTCACCAGGCGTTTGGAGGAAAGCTGGAGGCAATCATCGTCGGCGGGGCGTTCAGCGAGCCGCAAACATTGCAGTTCTTTTACGACCTCGGCATCCCTGTCGCGAATGGCTATGGTTTGACGGAAGCGGGGACTGCGGTCACCGTGAATGATCTAAAACCGTTTCGCGCGGACACCGTGGGCAAACCTTTGCCCGGCATGGAAGTGCGCATCGTAAATCCGGATGCGGATGGCATCGGC
>OCOJ01042632.1_pt2 | contig 18605 bp, 14 predicted proteins | sample 1539251 | NCBI WGS metagenome assembly OCOJ01 (sample SAMN01911457, study PRJEB22624) | soil metagenome | biome: Soil | place: Malaysia | collected 2012-04-30 | depth RA_metagenome m | reverse complement strand
CCGGAAAACGTGAGGCAGGCCGCCTGGAGCGATCTCACCCCCGCGGTCATTATGAACATCCAGCGGCAGCCCGGTGCGAACACCATCCAGGTGGTGGATCGCATCATGAAGCGCCTGCCGATTTTGAAGACCAGCCTTCCCGCCTCCGTGGACGTCAAGGTCATTACCGACCGCACCGTCACCATCCGCGCCTCCGTCCAGGACGTTGAATTCGAGCTGATGCTCACCGTCTTCCTCGTGGTCATGGTGATCTTCCTGTTCCTGCGCAATCTTTCCGCCACGATCATTCCCAGCGTCGCCGTGCCGCTCTCGCTCGTGGGCACTTTTGGGATCATGTATCTGGCGGGCTACAGCCTCAACAACCTGACCCTGATGGCTTTGACCATCTCCACCGGCTTCGTCGTGGACGACGCCATCGTCATGATTGAAAACATTCATCGCTTCCTCGAAGAGGGAGACCGTCCGCTCGAGGCCGCGCTCAAAGGCTCGGAACAGATCGGATTCACCATCGTTTCGCTGACCATTTCGCTCATCGCCGTGTTGATTCCGCTGCTGTTCATGGGCGACGTGGTGGGCCGGTTATTCCGCGAGTTCGCGGTCACTCTCAGCGTCACGATTCTCGTCTCCGCGGTTGTCTCTTTGACGCTCACGCCCATGATGTGCGCCCGCCTCCTCCACGCCAAATCCGAGGCCAAAGAGGGATGGTTCTTCAAGGCCACCGAGCGCACCTGGGAACGCGTTATCGAGTTCTACGCGCACACCCTCCGCTGGGTATTGAAGCACCAGACCGCCACCCTGCTCGTCGCCGCGGCCACTCTGGTTCTCACCGTAGTCCTCTACATCATGGTTCCCAAGGGATTTTTCCCCGTTCAGGATTCCGGACTCATTCTGGGCATCTCCGAGGCGCCTCAGACGGTCTCCTTCAAATCCATGGCCGAACGCCAGCAGGCGCTGGCTCGCGTGATTCTCAAGGATCCCGCCGTCACCAGTCTTTCTTCCTTCATCGGCATTGATGGAACCAACGCCACACTGAACAGCGGCCGCATCCTCATCAACCTGAAGCCCATCGAAGAGCGTCGTATCAACGCCTCCGACGTCATCCGCCGCCTCCAGCCCGAACTCCAGAACGTCGAAGGAATCACCCTCTACATGCAGCCCGTACAGGACCTGACGGTGGAAGACCGCGTCAGCCGCACGCAGTTCCAGTACACGCTGGAAGACCCCGATCCCGTCGAGCTGAATCGCCAGGCCAGACGCATGCTCGCGGGCATGCAGAAATTGCCTGAACTCCGCGACGTCGCAACCGACCAGCAGGTCAGCGGGCTGTCCTCAACACTGGTGATTGACCGCGCCACCGCCTCCCGCATGGGCATCACGCCCCAGATGATTGACCAGACTCTCTACGACGCTTTCGGCCAGCGCGAAATCTCCACGATTTATACCCAGTTGAACCAGTACCACGTGGTTCTCGAGACCGACCCGGAGTTTCAGAAGGATCCTTCCAATCTGAAGGACATCTACGTCCGCTCCGCCACGGCCACCCCGGCCATCACCACGAACAACCCGGTGATCACGGCCACCACCGGCGGTGGCTCGTCGTCAAATGCCAGCCCCTCGGGTCCCGCGGCCAACGCGACTTCTGGCGCCGCCAACCCGCCCGCCGTTCCCAGTGTGAATGGCGCGGCCGTTCCGCTCAGCGCCATCGCCCACTTCGAATCCAGGACCGCGCCACTCACCATCAACCACCAGGGACAATTCCCTGTGGTCACGTTCTCCTTCAACCTGGCCCCGGACGCCTCGCTCGGCGACGCCACCGCGGCCATTCAGAAGGTGGAGAAAGAAGTTAAACTGCCGTTGAGCGTCCAGGCGGCTTTTCAGGGCACTGCGGCGTCGTTCCAGGCTTCACTTACCAACGAACCGCTGCTGATTCTCGCTGCCCTGGTCACCGTGTACATCGTGCTGGGTGTCCTCTACGAGAGTTACATCCACCCCGTCACGATTCTCTCCACGCTGCCTTCCGCCGGAGTTGGCGCCTGCCTGGCGCTGCTGGTGTGCAGGGAGGAACTGAGCGTCGTCGCCCTCATCGGCATCATCCTTCTGATCGGCATCGTGAAAAAGAATGGCATCATGATGGTTGACTTCGCCCTGGAAGCGGAACGCAAGGAAGGGAAGAGTTCTGACGAAGCCATCTTCCAGGCCTGCCTGCTGCGTTTTCGTCCCATCATGATGACCACCATGGCGGCCCTGCTCGCCGGGCTGCCCCTAGCGCTGGGAACCGGCATCGGTTCGGAGCTCCGCCGGCCCCTCGGAATTTCCATGGTCGGCGGCCTCATCCTGAGCCAGATCCTGACCCTCTACACCACTCCGGTCATCTACATCTTCTTTGACCGCCTCGCTTCCCGCCGCCGCGCCGCCCACGCCGCCGGCGAAGCCGCCACCGTCCCGGCGGACTAGCCATGAACCTCTCCACCCCATTCATTGCCCGCCCGGTGGCCACCACGCTGCTAACCGCAGCCGTGGCCCTGGCCGGCGTCGTGGCCTTCAATTTTCTTCCCGTTTCGCCGCTTCCGCAGATTGAATTTCCCACCATTTCCGTGGGGGCGGGCCTGCCCGGAGCGGTTCCGGAGATCATGGCCTCCTCCGTGGCCACTCCACTGGAACGCCAGTTCGGCCGCATCTCCGGGGTTACGGAAATGACCTCGGCAAGCTATCTGGGCACCACGGGCATCACCCTGCAATTCGATTTGAACCGCAACATTGACGGGGCCGCGCGCGACGTTCAGGCCGCCATCAACGCCGCCCGCAGCTACCTGCCCATCAACCTTCCCAACAATCCCACCTACCGCAAAGTGAATCCCGCCGACGCNCCCCATCACCATCATCGGCCTCACCTCGTCCCTCTACGACCGCGGCAAGCTCTACGACGCGGCCTCCACCATCTGCGCTCAGCGCCTGTCGCAAGTTGACGGCGTCGGCCAGGTGTTCGTTTGGGGCAGTTCGCTCCCCGCCGTCCGCGTCGATCTCAACCCCACGCAGTTACACAGCTTCGGCCTCGGCCTCCAGGACGTCGCCTCGTTGCTCAACCGCCAGAACGCCAACGCGCCCAAAGGCCAGCTCTCCGACGGGCTCACCTCGCGCGACATTCTCGCCAACGACCAGTTGCTTAAGGCCGACGAGTACAAATCCCTCGTCGTCGGCTACCACAAAGGCGCGGCCATCAAGCTGGCCGACTTCGCCCAAGTGTTTGATGCGACCGAGAACATACGCGCCGCCGGCTTCGTCAACGGCCAGACCGCCGTCCTGTTGGCCATCTTCAGGCAGCCGGGCGCGAACATCATCGACACCGTGGACCGCATCAAGGCCGCCCTGCCTTCCTTGCAGGCCTCCATTCCCGCGGCGATTAACATGACCGTCGTGCTCGACCGCTCGCTCAACGTGCGGGCCTCCGTGCACGACGTGGAGCGCACCCTGGTCATCTCCATCTGCCTGGTCATCCTCGTCGTGTTCGCGTTCCTTCGCAATGTCCGCGCCACCCTCATCCCCAGCGTCGCCGTTCCCGTCTCGCTCATCGGAACCTTCGGCGTCATGTACCTGTGCCACTACAGCATCGACAACCTCTCGCTCATGGCGCTCACGATCTCCACGGGTTTCGTCGTGGACGACGCCATCGTGGTCATCGAAAATATCTCCCGTTACCTGGAACAGGGCATGAAGCCGATGGAGGCGGCCCTGGCCGGCGCCAAGGAGATCGGCTTTACCGTGCTCTCCATCAGCCTCTCGCTCGTGGCCGTATTCCTTCCCCTCCTGTTGATGGGCGGCATCGTCGGGCGGTTGTTCCGCGAATTTGCGGTCACGCTCTCCGCGGCCATCGTTGTTTCCATGGTGGTCTCGCTCACCACCACGCCGATGATGTGCTCGCGGATGCTCAAACGTGAGCGGCCTGAGGGGCACGGGCGCTTGTATCACGCCAGCGAAAAGGCCTTCGCCTGGATGCTGGAAACCTACGAGGCCACGCTCACCTGGGTGCTGAGGCATCCCGCCTTCACCCTCGGCGTGCTGTTCCTCACCATCGCCCTCAACATCTACCTGCTGATCATCGTGCCCAAAGGCTTCTTTCCTCAGCAGGATAACGGGACGATTTACGGAGGCGTCCAGGGCGCCCAGGACATTTCCTTCCAGGCCATGCAAGTGGATATCAAGCGGTTCGTGGACATCATCAAGCGCGACCCGGCCGTGGCCAATGTCATGGCCTTCACCGGCGGCAGTGGAGCGACGAACGGCGCCTTCATATACATGGGCCTGAAGCCCTTGGCCGATCGCCCGCCCAATTCCAATGCCAATCAGATCATCGCCCGCCTGCGCCCCCAGCTCATGAGTATCCCAGGCGCCACCGTTTTCCTCCAGGCCGGGCAGGATTTGCGGATCGGCGGCCGGCCCAGCAGCGCGCAGTATCAGTACACCATCCAGAGCGAAAGTCTCGACGATCTCACCCGCTGGGGCCCCGTACTCCTGAAGGAAATGAGGAAACTCCCGGGCCTGACGGATGTGAATACCGACCAGCAGAACAGCGGCTTGCAGGCCAACCTCGTCTACGACCGGCAGACTGCCGCGCGTATGGGCATCACCCCCCAGATGATCGACAACACGCTCTACCTGGCCTTCGGACAGGCCCAGGTCTCCACCATGTACACCGCACTCAATCAGTATCACGTGGTCATGGAGGTCGCCCCGCAGTTCTGGCAGAGCCCGAAGGGTTTGGAAGACGTCTACGTGCACCCCGTTACCGGCGGCGAAGTGCCTCTCACCGCCATCACGCATTTCCAGACGGTCACGGCTCCTCTCTCCGTCAACCACCAGGGCCAGTTTCCTTCCGCGACAGTCTCGTTCAATCTGGCTCCCGGCGTGGCATTGAGCGACGCTGCCAACAACATTCTGAAGCTGGAACAGAGAATCGGAATGCCGCCTACCATTCACGGAATGTTTTCGGGCACCCTACAAGCATTCAGGGACTCCTTAGCTTCCGAGCCGTTTCTGATCCTTTCGGCTCTGCTGGCTGTGTACATCGTGCTGGGCATCCTCTACGAGAGCTACATGCACCCGATTACCATTCTGTCCACGCTGCCTTCCGCGGGCGTGGGCGCGGTCCTCGCTCTCATGCTCACGCGCACGGACCTGAGCGTGATCGCGCTCATCGGCATCATCCTGCTCATCGGCATCGTCAAGAAGAATGCCATCCTGATGATCGACTTCGCGCTCGCCGCCGAGCGGCTCGAAGGCAAGAACTCCCGGGACGCCATCTACCAGGCCTGCCTGCTGCGCTTTCGCCCCATCATCATGACCACCATGGCGGCGTTGTTCGGCGCCATGCCGCTCGCCATCGGCACCGGAGTCGGCTCCGAATTGCGCCGACCTCTGGGCATCACCATTGTGGGCGGACTCATTTTCAGCCAGATGCTGACCCTCTACACGACCCCGGTCGTTTACCTCTACCTCGACCGGCTGCGCCTGTGGTGGGACGCATTTCGCCATGGCGCCGCAACACCGGCGCCGCATCAGTTGCCCGGAGATTGATGCGCTGGGCGGAAGGGAATCGGTCTAAGAAATCGTCGGCCATGACTCGCTGGGGGAAATTTCGCGCCTGTCGCGCCGCGCTCGCGGCGCTATCCGCTCTGCTGCTCGCCGCGTGCACGGTCGGGCCCAAGTACCACGCTCCTGCTGCGGAAACGCCCGAAGCGTATAAAGAGCTGACGCCCCAGGATTACAGTCAGACGGAAGGATGGAAGACCGCGCAGCCCAAAGACGACGCGCTCCGCGGCAAGTGGTGGGAGATTTTCAACGACCCGCAGCTCAACGCTCTCGAAGAAAAGGTCAACGTCTCCAACCAGAGCGTGGCGGCTTCGGCCGCCGCCTTTCTGGCCGCGCGTGCCCTGGTGCGGCAGGCGCGCAGCCAGTTCTTCCCCACGGTCACCACGAGCCCTTCCATCACAGGGCAGCGGTCATCCGCCACCAACACGGCCAACTTACCCCCGGGAATCACGCCGACCTCCCCGACCTACACGAGCTATTCGCTTCCCTTTGACGCCACCTGGCAGCCCGATCTGTTCGGCCGTGTCCGCAACACGGTGCGTTCCAGCGTAGCGGCCGCTCAACTGAGCGCCGCAGACCTCGAAAACGTCCGCCTCTCGGTGCAGGCCGAGCTGGCTTCGGCTTATTTCTCCCTGCGCGGCCAGGATGCCCTCGCCCAGCTTTTGAACAGGACCGTGGTGGACTTCCAGGAATCGCTCGCACTCACCAAGGTGCTCTACGAAACCGGCATCAGCTCCGACGAAGCTGTGGCCCAGGCGGAAACGCAATTGGAAACTACGCAGGCGCAGGCCACCGCCGTGGGAATTGCGCGCGCTCAGTTCGAGCACGCCATTGCCACGCTCATTGGCCAGCCCGCCTCGACCTTCTCCATTCCGCCCGAGCCGCTCACTGCCAAGCCGCCCGCGATTCCTTACGGCGTGCCCTCACTGCTTCTCGAGCGGCGTCCGGACATCGCCGCTTCGGAGCGCTTGGTGGCGCAGGCCAACGCTCAGATTGGAATTGCCCAGACGGCGTACTATCCCGTCGTCTCGCTCAACGGTTCCGCTGGCTTTCAAAGCACGAGCATCGCCAACTGGTTCACCTGGCCGAGCCGCTTCTTTTCCGTCGGGCCGGCGCTCGCGGAAACAATCTTCGATGCGGGTTTGCGAAGAGCCACGGTCCAGCAGTTCCGCGCGCAATACGATGAGGACGTCGCGAATTATCGCCAGACAGTCCTCACCGCGTTTCAGCAGGTGGAAGACGATCTCGCGGGCCTTCGCATTCTCTCGGTGGAAATCAGCCAGCAGGACACCGCTGTGGCCTCGGCCACGCGCAACCTGACCATCGCCACGGACCGCTACAAGCTGGGAATCGATCCTTACCTGAACGTGCTGACCGCGCAGACGCTGCTGCTCACCAACGAGGTGACCGCGGTGAACCTGCGCACCTCGCAGATGACCACCAGCGTGCTGCTCATTGAGGCGCTCGGCGGCGGCTGGGACGCTTCCCAGCTTCCCACTCGGCAGCAGCTCATCTCCGAGGCTCCGCCCACTGCTCCGCCCACTCCGAAGCCGAATCCCTGAACTCTGAGGTAGGACGAACCGAGCTCAGCAGCCGCAGCGCCGGGCTTCTTGCTGCGCTCCCGACACGCGCTAGCTCGGATTTCTCACCAGTCGCCCCGGATTCAGCGTTGGTTCCCTCTCAAAAACTGGTGATTATTTCAATTTGCGCGTACACCAAAGCGTAGATCTTGTCGGGGCATCCGCCGCGGCGGATCGTGCCCCAAACATCCTGCCCGCTCCTCCACTTTCCCAATTTGCGTCGGGATGAAACGTTTGTGGGAATGCGCTAGCGAACCCAGCTCGAAGGCACGTCCGCCTTGCGGGCTTCCTCTTCCAGATCATCCATCTGCTTCTGGATTTCCGCCTTCTTCTGTTCCAGCTTTTTCAATTGTGCGTTGCGGTCGTCGAAATAAACCGTGTTGCTGGTCAGGCCGGACTGCACGTTGAAACCGGCGCCGCCGCCCTTTTTCATGTCGTCCTTCAGCTTGTCGATTTCGCTGTCCACCTGGGCCATCTCGTCGCGGAGTTTCTGAGCCCGCCCGCGCCAGTACGCCTCATCCTTCGCAGAAGTCCCTCCCGCGGACATGTTTCCTCCGGTGGCTCCTCCAGCCCTTCCGAGCGCTTTGTTGGCCGCGTCCGTGCCGTTGTCCTTCCCGCTCGCGTCCTTGTCGCTCGACGTGGAGGCTCCGCCACCCCGCGACGAAGGAAAATCGTCCGTGGTGTACACCTTCTTCGTGTCGGCCTTCGGTTTCCCTGCCTTGGCTTTTCGTGCCGCCTCCGCCACCGAATCCGTTTCCTGCTGCCCGCCCGTGGCGGGTTGCTGTGGCGGATTCTGATCCTGAGACTGCGCCTGGCACCGCGCGGCAGGCGCCCAGGCCACGAGCACGGCGGCGAACACCGCCGCGCCCAGTCCGGCTTTCGTTTTGCTCGTCATGATTGCCTCCCGCGTTCTCGCTATCGCAGCCAGCCGGGTGGAACGCCGGCCTGGCGCGCCTCGTCTTCGAGCTGATCCATCTGTTGCTGGAGCTGCGCCTTCCGGTCTTTCAGCCTTTCGAGCGGAGTGCTTGTACCGCCGCGCACATGTGCTCCCACGGTGTAAGCGCTGGGCGGCGGAGGCGGGGGATTCCCGCTGTTCGATCCGCCTGACCCGGGGTGCTGGCTCTGATTCGAGGCCTCGAGTTCCGCGATCTGGTGGTCCACTTCGGCCATCCTGTTGCGAAGCTGTTGTGCCCGGTTGTGCCAATACCGCTCGTTCTTCGGTTCGTTCGAATTGCTCTGGGGAGACTTCGCGGCTGCCTTCGAATTCCCCACCACGGAGACGCCGCCCCGGTCCGTACTTCTCAGGTCGTCGTTTGTGTACACCTTTTTCGGCGGGGGGTTGCTGGGCGCGTCTTTCGGCTGATTTGCACTGTCCGCTTGTGGGGACGAATTCTGCGCGCGCGCCGGGCTGGCGAGCGCCGCGCCCGCCAGCAGAGTGATCGCCAGCGCCCAGGAAATATGGCTTTGCACGGGCTGCCTCCTCCCTCTTGCCATCCTAGCCACGAGCGAAGCCCGGATTCAATGGTACCACCGGACAGTTATTTACTGGTTCGCGCGCCCCGCGGTCATGGTGATTTCCATGCGCGCGCCCCGCGCCAAGCCCACCACGGCTACGGTTGATCGGGTCGGCAGCGGCTCGCTCTTGAAGTACTCGCGGTAGATCTGGTTCAACTGCTGGTAGTCCTTGATGTCGGCCAGATACACCGTCACGGACACCACGTCCGGAAGATCCATCCCCGCGGCTTTCAGCACGGCCTGCGCATTGGCAAATGCCTGGCGCATTTCCGGCTCGAACCCGCCCGCGACGAGCTGGCCGTTCGCGTCCGAGCCGATTACGCCGGAAAGATACAGCGTGTCGCCCACAAGCAGTCCCGGCGAAAACGGAAGCTGCAGCGCCGTCGAGCCTTTCGGTTGGATGAGTTGTTTGCGCGGCCCGAGCTGCGGGGCGCGTGCCGCTCCCGTCAAAGCTATTGCCGCGATTGCACTCAGAATGATCAGCCATGCGCGTTTCATTTCCTTTCCTCCTCCCGATCGTGCTTTTGTTCCGAACTCTTCAGTCATCGAGGCTTTTCCCAAGCGTGCAGCCGCGGCCACCAGCGGCGCACGTTCCGGCAATACTCCTCGTACTCCGCGCCGAACTTCTCCCGCAATGTCGGCTCTTCATAGAAAACCACGAAGAGATGCACCCCGAGAGCGACAGCCGCCACCGCCGCGATGGCCACGGGATTCGCGTGCCCGAAGATGATCCAGAGGCCGATCCAGCCCGTTGCGAAGCCCACGTACATCGGGTTGCGCACGTAGCGGTAGAAGCCCACAACCACCAACCGGCGCGGCGGAAGGACCGGAGCGGGCGTGCCGCGCCCGGTCCAGCCGAAGTCCCAGACGCAGCGCAGGGCCACCGCAAAACCCAGCGCGGAAGGAATCGCTGCCAGCCATCGCCAGGGTTGCGCGCCCGCCGCTACGCGGAATCCCAGCCACCGTGGAAGCAGCCAGAACCACAAGGCGAAAAAGCCAGCGCCCACCGTCAGCGATGCCGCCGTCGTGAGGAGGCGAACTCCCGGCGCGCCTGCCGGAGTACCGGCAGAGTGTTCGTTCGCCACAGGCTGAGCCTGAGATCCAGCCATCCCTATCCGCCCTCATTTCACGGAAACCGGCTCGAGGCTCACCTTTCTGAGGCGCTCGTTGAGAGCGGGCACATCGCGCGATTGTATTTTTGCCCACTCCTCCGCGAGCGCCTTTTGCGCCGCGTTCAACTCAGCTCCGAGTGCGGCGGCCTGCGCGGTCGGCGCGCAGTCGCAGCTATCCGCCACGCGCAGCAGCGCATGGAAATGCTGATTCAACGCGGAGAAATTTTCCTTTTCTTTGCCTGTGGGCGGAAGCCCGAAAAACGGCTGTCGCGAGGCGCCGGCGAGGGCCTCGAGTTGATTATCGAGCGCCGTAATGACGTCAGCCACCGCGCCCGCGGCCGCCTGGTGGCTGCGGTCCACCAACTGGGCGCGCAGCGCCTTCACCTGTTTCAACGCGGTAAACGATTCGTTCATCCCGCGCGCGGCATCGCTCTCCACGGCAAACTGCCGCGCCAGATCTTCCGAAGCCGCTTTGATACGCGGGTCCATTTTCACGGTCAGAGGCTGCGTCCAGCTTTTTCCGCCCACCGTGAGCTTCACGGTGTAGTTGCCGGCGAGCGCCCGCACCCCCCGCGGTTCGAGCGGCGTGTCGTGAAAAATGGCGGAGATGGGGTACTCGTGGTCGAGCGACTCCGGCGGAGCGTAGTGCAGGTCCCACACGAACCGGTGCATGCCCGCCGCAGCGGAAAGAACTTGCGGCTGGCGCACCCAGTACATGGGAATAGGATGTTCCTTCGCCGTTGCGGCCATGTCGATGGGCGCATCCGTGCTCGAGTACCGCCGCACTGGCTCGCCGCGCACGTCCAGGATTTCGAGCGTCACGGGGCCGCTGGCGGCATCTTTCAGGTAGTAGTCAATGATCGCGCCGTCCGGCGGATTCTTTCCCGCAGGCTCTTCCGGCGGCAGCGGCGTGTCCGTATTCCGGTCGCGCCGGATGCGCCAAGCCGTCTCCGGCCGGAACAGAAACACATCCGCCGCCGCTAGCTGCGCGGTCAATTGCCGCAGCGGCGTGATGTCGTCCAGGATCCAGAACGACCGGCCGTGCGTGCCGACGATCAAATCATCTCCGTGAATCGTCAGGTCGCGCATCGACGTGTGCGGCAGATTTAATTGCAGCGGCTGCCAGTGGCCGCCATCGTCGAACGACACGTACAAAGAACCTTCCGTTCCGGCAAACAATAGGCCGCGCCGCTCAGGGTCCTCTCTCACAGCGTTGACCGGCTCATTCTCCGGCAGCCCGGCCGTGATTTCCTGCCACGACTTTCCACGGTCGCGGGTGCGCAGGACGTGCGGGTGCAGATCGTCCAGGCGAATGCGGTTGATGGCCGCGTAGACCTCCGCGGCGTCAAAATGCGAAGCCTCGATGACGGAAACCTTGCTCCACGGCGTAAGCGACGGCGGCGTCACGTTCTTCCACGTTGTTCCCGCGTCGGGCGTCACGTGGATCAGCCCGTCGTCCGTCCCCGCCCAGATCAGGCCGATATCCTTCGGCGAAGGCGCCACTGCATAGATTGTGCCGTGATGTTTGCCTTTTTCGGGGTCGGAAGCAGCAAACACGCCGAGCGACGCGGGCACTTCGTAGCTGTCGCGCGTCAGGTCCGGACTGATTGTCTGCCAGCTTCGCCCGCCGTTCGTGGTTTTGAACAGCACATTGGCGGCGAAATAGAGCGTGTGGGGCTCGAGAGGAGAAAAGACGATGGGCAGCGTGCGCACATAACGATACACCCCGCGGCGCACCGGCTCAGGCGCCACGTCCGCCACTTCCCAGGTGCGCTGGTTAGTGCGCGTGATGCGCCCGCCGTAGAGTATGTCCGGGTCCAGGGGGTCCACGGCGATGTAGCCGTATTCTTCGACGCCCACGGAATGCCATTCGCGGAAGGTGATTTCGCCGTCGTCGCCGCGGCTGGCCGTGCCGATCGAGCCGCTCTCCTGCTGCGCGCCATAGACGCGGTAGGGAAATCGCGTGTCCGTGGTCACGTGGTAGAACTGCGCCGTAGGCTGGTTGTACCAGGAACTCCAGGTCGCGCCCCCGTTGAGGCTGATGACGGCCCCCTGGTCGCTCGTGAGCGCGATGATTTTCGGATTGCGCGGGTTGATCCAGATGCGCTGGTAATCGTCGCCGCCGGGCGCGCCTTTGATGGCCGTGAAGGTGTGCCCGCCGTCGGCCGAGCGGTACGTGGACGTGTTCGCCACGTAAACCACGTCGGGATTGTCCGGCGCCACGGCGATGCCCATCGCTCCCGGGCCGCGCCCGCCGATGCGCCGGTCGTCGTTCACCTGCGTCCACGATTCGCCGCCGTCATCGGAACGATAGACGCCCGCCTTCTTTCCGGCTTCGACGGATGCGTAGAGGCGCTGCGGCTGCGAGGGCGCCACAGCAATCCCGATTCTTCCCAGCCGTTCCTCCGCCCCGGGAAGACCTTTCGTCAGCGGCTTCCAGGTGTCTCCGCCGTCGGCGGATTTATACAGTCCGCTCCCGGCTGTGATGAACGACTCGCCGCTGCGCACCTCCCACGGCGCCACGCGCGCTGCCCACAGCACCGCGTAGATCGTCTGCGGGTTCGTAGGATCAAACGCCAGGTCCGACGCTCCCGTGTTCTCGTCGCGATACAGCACCTTCTGCCACGTCTCGCCGCCATCGGTCGAACGGAAAACCCCGCGTTCCGCATTAGGCCCGTAAGGATGGCCCACCGCGGCGACAAACACGCGGTTTGGGTCGCGCGGGTCAACCAAGATGTTCGCAATCTGCTGGGCGTCTCTCAGTCCAAACTGTTTCCAGGTGCGCCCGCCGTCGGTGGATTTGTATATTCCGTTGCCCACGGAAAGGTCTGGTCGTTGCAGCCCCTCGCCGCTCCCCGCATAGATGATGTCCGGGTAGGACGGTGCAATGGCCAGCGCGCCCACCGAACCCGTCGGCTGGCCGTCAAAGACCGGCGCCCAGGTGCGTCCCGCGTCGTCCGTTTTCCAGACGCCGCCATTCACCGCCGCCATGTAGAACACGTTGGGCTGCTCGGGAATGCCAGCGATAGCCACCGTACGGCCGCCGCGAAACGGCCCGATACATCGCCAGCGCATCTCGGAGAAAAGTGTGGAGTCGTACTGCTGCTGCGCCAGGGCCCCAAGCGCGAGGAGTCCCACACAAGCAAGAAGCGTCAGGAAGCGCAGCGACCGCATGCGGCTGGTTAGCATCGTTCCCCCCGGACAAACTGAAGAGTGGGAGGATACCCCAGGAAGGGGGAAGTGACGAGGGATGAGTGGCGATTGACCAGTGATCCCTCGATTTGGCGCGGGGAACGACTCATTGCTGGCTTCCTTCCGTGGCGCCGCTCGTTTCGAGCTGAGTTGTTGCTGCGGCGCCTCGATTCGCGGCGTCGTTTTCCGCGAAGTACCTGGAGTAATCGGGTTGCGGTATGTGCGTGATGAAATCAAACGGGGCGCTGAGGGCGGCAGGCTTTTCCTGGCGCTCGATTTGAGGAAGCGTTTGGATGAGCGACTGGAAGAGATAGCCGGCCACGGCAGCGTGGCGCACGGGAATGCGGCCGCCGAGAAACAGCGCGATGAGGTTTCCCAGGCTTTGATTCACGGCGCGAGCGTCGGCAAAGTCAGGGGACGAGCCGAGGATTTGGGAGACGAGCGCCTGGGGATCTTCCATCGCCCCGTCGGGATTAAGCCGGGCGTGGTGCGCGCAGAAGTCGGGATGAGTAGCCTTGCGCGGAAGGCGGCAGCGGCGACCGGCGGTGTCGCGGTAGGTGCAGCGGTCAGACGGATTGTGTGCTGGCATGATGGTTCACCTCATAAGTAGTTGGAATCATGTGACATAGAAATTGGGGGTACCCCCTCCCCCCGGAGTGCGTAATCGCCTGAATCAAAAGGGGTTGCACGAAATTGAGTGCGTAAGTTGTTGAAAATAAACAGGCAGTGGCGAGTGACGAGTGGCGAGCGCGGACGGAAAAGAGTGATAAACGGGGCGAGAGTTGACTGTCAAAGGTCCGCAGACAAATAGAATGGCGCGATACTAGCGTGGGCGCAGGCATAGGGGGTCCTTTCGAAGAACTGAGCATCCGACCCAGAGGGAAGCTCCGCGTGGCGAGTGCTGTTAAGTCGTTGGCGGAGAAGGGAATTAGGGTGGAGGGGACAGCAACGAGACACCTAAGGGCCGGGATGTGGTGGTGATCGTGTGGCGCGAGCCTCCTATAGTAATGCTCGGTAAATATGGCATAGTCGGCATAGAAAAGCAAGGGGAAAATGATGAAGCAGTGGCGAGTGACGAGTGGCTAGAAAGCATGCGTGTCCGGTTGAGAGTTCGGAGATGTTCTCCAAGTTCTTAGGACGAATGCATTTAATGCGAGAAAGGCTCGTTTTCGATTTGAACCGCAGATGCCCAACTTCCCATCCTTCTGTTGGAGGAGGGAGGGGCGATGAACTCGGGCCGGGCGGTGTTCGCACAGTTGATGGAGTACATTCCGGGGCACGAATTTCGGCGCTGTGTGGCGCGTTATCCGCGGCGCTACCGGGTGCGAAAGTTTTCCTGCTGGGATCAGTTTCTGTGTATGGCCTTTGCCCAGCTCACTTATCGGGAGAGTCTGCGCGACATCGAATCCTGCCTGCGCTCGCTGGGAAGCCGGTTGTATCACCTGGGCATTCGCGGTCGGGTCTCGCGCAGCACGCTGGCCGACGCCAACGAGGCGCGCAGCTGGCGCATCTTCGCCGATCTGGCCCACGTGCTGATCGCGCTGGCACGCCCGCTGTACGCGCACGACCCGCTGGGCGTGGACCTGGAAGAAACCGCCTACGCGTTGGACTGTACGACCATCGACCTGTGCCTTTCGTTGTTTCCCTGGGCCCGCTACCGGCGGTTGAACGCCGCGGTGAAGATGCACACGCTGCTCGATCTGCGCGGCAGCATTCCGGTGAGCATCGACATAAAACCCGCCAAAATCCACGAAATTCGCATCTTCGACCAGTTGCTGCCGGAACCCGGCGCTTTTTACCTTCTGGACCGCGCGTACCTGGATTTCGGGCGCCTCTACACCCTGACGCAGTGCCTGGCGTATTTCGTCATCCGTGCACGGAAAGATTTCCGCTTCCGCTGTGTGGCCTCGCGGGCGGTGGACAAGAGCAGCGGCCTGCGCTGCGACCAGACGATTCGTCTGGTGAGTTTCTATCCGCTCCACGGCTATCCCGACTGCCTGCGGCGCATCCGCTACCGCGACGTGCAGACGCATCGGCCGCTGGTATTTCTCACCAACAATTTTTCGCTGCCCTCGCCGACCATCCCGCAACTGTATCGGTGCCGCTGGCAGGTCGAGTTGTTCTTCAAATGGATCAAACAGCACCTGCGGATCAAAGCCTTCTACGGAGTTTCCGAGAATGCGGTGAAGACACAAATCTGGACGGCCATCGCCGTCTACGTGTTGGTGGCCATCGTGCGCAAGCGACTCGGACTGGACTTGGAGCTCTACTCGATGCTGCAAATTCTCAGCGTCTCGCTGTTCGAGAAAGTTCCTTTGATTCAGTTGCTTACGCAAAACGCGCTCCAATCCGAACCGGGGCACCTGCGCAACCAACTGGAAATGTTCACGTTGTAACCGGACACGCATGGCTAGAAAGGAGTGAAGAGGGGACGGAGGAGCTGTGCCAGTTGTGAGACCAGCGCGCAGGGCGTAGCAATGGAGAGAATGTGCCTCAGGTCAGGCCCGTCCCCAAAACCCGGGACGGGGCCGGGACCTGAGCTACCGGAGGCAGAAGGCCGGCAAGATGCCCTTCCCGCTGCGACGGGGCGAAGGCGGGTCTCATTCTGCAACACCGGGACCCTTCCGGGCCGCGCATTAGAATCGCCCCTTGCCGAAATCCCTTATCACTACCCACCAAGCGATATTCGCCGCCAGCACGAACAGAGCCGCGATGAGGAGTCCGATCGCAGTGCGCGTCTGCTTCCTGCGCAGGAAATAGATGCCCACTGGAACGATATAAATTGCCTGCGCGATGCCAATCCCGAACGCCACGATCATGTCCACCGGCGGCAGGTTGGCTCCGAGCAAGATGAACAAGCACGTCAATCCCGCCCCGAGGACAATTCCGAAGAACACGCTTCCGGTGTTTCGCTTCGCAGGAGCTTGTTCATCGCTCATGTGTCGTCACCTCGTGGGCCCGCGTGCCTAACGGAGCAGGGGAGGCAATCCGCCGCGCGCAGCCCACTGGTAGAAATTCACCAGCATCATCAGCACAGCCTGGCAGAGCAGCCCGTGTGCGGTCTTGGTCTGCTGTCTGCGCCAGAAGTAGATGAGCGCGGGGCCGACCACGATCCATTGCGCTATTCCAAATCCTTGATAGGTCAGAATCACGTAGAGACTGTCGATCCACCCGCCGAATGCATTTCTCAAGAAGGCCATCGCTCCCGTCAATTCCAGAGTGAGGCTGCCGCAAAACCACAGAAAGTCGAGTCCCAGCCCGAAGACAAAACCCATGAGCAGACTTCCGCGGTCCGCGATTGGCAGAGGGGTAGGAGCGCTCATGGGCTCTTCTCACGCTCGGTTTGTCTGTCGAGTAGGTTTTCCGCACTATATCACGCCCGTGTGAGCAGGCAGGCCGGCGGCAGACCCGCCGCCAATCAAGAGGCCTGCGCGCCGAAGCCCGCCGCGGCGGGTCAGGGTAAACGGGTGGCGAGCGGGGAGCCTCCAGCACAGGCCGGTGGCTCACACGTCGGCGTCACGCGTGGGTTGGTCCATCCCTTGTCCCAAACCCTCGGGACGCAAAGCGTGGGGCGACTCAGACAGCCTCCCTTCCAACAGTCGCATCAGAGCAGGCAGACAGTTTTCGGGGATTCGGTCGATATTCAAAGCTCTTTTGAGCTGAACAGGTGTGAAATGACTGCGACACCTTCCGAGGGGAGATCGCTAATGGAGCGCTTGGCAGCCGGGGTATCGAACGTGGGCCGGGCCATCTTTGCCTTGGCCATCATCGGAATCGGGATTGAAACCTGGGTGTGCGCACGGACGGTCAGCACTCCGCTTGGCCCTGGCTACGAAGCGCTTAACTTGATCCCCTGGCTCCCGGCCATTCCGTGGCTGGCGTATCTTTTCGGGGCGATATGGGTGATTTGTGGAGCAGCCTTCTTCGCGAAAAACCCGTCCGGGCGGGCGGCGATGGTGGTGGGCATTCTGTTCATCGTGTGCTCGCTGGTCATCGTGCTGCCGAGATATCTGGCGCACCTCCGCAGCATTCCCTTCCGCACTGTGTTTCTGGAGCCCATCACCATTGGCAGCGTTGCGTTGCTCATCCCCGGGCGCGGAGCGGTGCCCGAGTGGCTCGTGCGCGCGGGCCGCTACCTGCTGGGGTTTTCGCTCGCTGTGTTCGGCGCGGATCATCTTCTGGGGCTTGCGTTCCATGCGTCATTCGTGCCCTGGTGGCTTCCGTGGCACACGTTCTGGGCGGCCTTTTTCGGTGTGGCGTTCATTGCCGCGGCCGTGAGCATCACATTCCGCGTGCTCGAACGGTGGGGAGCGGCCGGACTCGGATTGATGTTCGGAATCTGGGTGCTGACGCTGCACCTGCCGCGCGTGCTCGGCTTCCTCGGGGGAGGAGGGCTGCGGGATCCCGATGAATGGTCGAGTATGCTGATTGCGATGGCTATTTGGGGAGGAGCGTGGGGGAGTATCCCGAGCAGCAGAATCTTGAGGGAAAAGACCGAGAAAGCCGTCAGTCCGTAGCCGGTGCCACTGGGGGAAATTCCACCCAATTCTTCACTAGGGGAACAGTGTTCCGCCCGCCCATCAGTAGATGTAGACCGGATGGATCTTGCAAATCTCCTGAGAGGTGGCCGGCCGATAGACCAGCAGCTCGCCGGTTTTCGTGATTCCCAAATAATCGATACGAATATGGGAGGCCTTCAGTGAATCCTGGGTTACGAGGGGGTCCGCGCGGCGGTTCGCCACACAGTAACGCATGATGCGGAGCTTTCGGGGCTGCCGTTCGTTGGAGTCATAGCCGGCAAAGTAGAGGCAATTCCTGTCCGGCAGCCAGGCAAGAGGAGCCTCCGGGTCAGCGTCAGCGGGCACCTCCGTCCAGGAGCCGGCAACGCGGTCGAAGACGAACACCCGGCCTCTGCCAATCGCCGCCAGATAATGGCCGTCATGGGACCAGCTCTCCGACCTCATCCCCTGGGAATTGGGCACTTCGCTGACCCGCTTGGTGGCCACTTCGATCAGCTTCAAGGACGATTTGCGGTTGAGGTCGTAGAATTCTGTGAACGCAAGCCAGCGGCCGTCTGGCGACCACTCGGGATCCTCCTGATCTTTCCCATCGTTGGGAATGGGCTCATATTGCCCTTTGGGCCTCGGGATCAGATAGATCTGAGACACGGAACGGGCAGGCGATCTCGCCACGAAGGCAAGGTTCTTGCCGTCCGGAGAGAGAGTGACGTACACCGGAGACGGACACTGAGGGTACTTTCCGAGGTCGTAGGATTCCGATCCCGAGGGCGTACGGATGTCAAGGAACTCGTCTTCCCCCCTGAGAGGCGAGCTGTAGAAGCCTCCGTCGGTAAACACTCCGCGGGGCCGCCCGCGTCCGCGAAATGTGGAGGCCGGCACAAGCTTTCCGGTCACCGGGTTGAGATGGAGAAGCTCTATGGCATCCACATCCGCCGTGAGGAGCAGATCCGGCAAGGGTCTTCCCCGGCGGGGCTGGTGCAGCGGCGGCACACTGGATTCGAAGTGCCACAGCCGGGGATCCTGGGGCTCTCCGTGAGTCGGAACCGCCCAGATGGAGGATTTGCCCTCAATGGCGGCCTCAAAGAAGAAGTACTCAGCGT
>OCOJ01775623.1_pt1 | contig 18634 bp, 18 predicted proteins | sample 1539251 | NCBI WGS metagenome assembly OCOJ01 (sample SAMN01911457, study PRJEB22624) | soil metagenome | biome: Soil | place: Malaysia | collected 2012-04-30 | depth RA_metagenome m | reverse complement strand
TCCTCCCCAGCTCTTCCTCGTCGACCTCTCTAGGACTGTGCCAGGGAGTGTGGTTGGTGTACCCCAGCGTTATCATCTCGTGCTCCCCGTCTATGGATACGACCTTCCCTTCGGGATTGATCACGTAACTCGACGAGCTGAGCACTGGGTCCACGTCGAAGAGGTCGTCGTTTCCAGGGGAGATGTAGCACTTCACGTCTGTTTTCCCTAGCCTATCCTCCGCGAGGTGCACCCATTCCACGACGCGGTCGACCATCGCCTTGTTGAAGGCAGCTGTAACATTCTTCGGGTCAGCTGAGACCTCGTCGAACTCCTTCCGCGTCATGATTCGTGTGTACAGTCCGGCGTCTACAGCCCGCGCGACCACCTCGTCAACCTCCTTCCTGTTCTTCAGCGACAGCTCATTCCCCTCGAACCTGCACCTGTACGTGCCGTCCCCCTGGTCCACTATTGGAATCAGGACCTTGCCCGTAAGGTCGCCGCCGAGCACCAGTATGTCGGCCTTGTAGAACTTCGCAGCGTTCAGGAACTTCTTGAAGCATCTCGTGGAGCCGTGTACGTCCGTGATGAAGAAGACCCGGGACTTCACTCTGGATGGAGCGGAATAGCGAGTAGATTAAGGTGCAGTTTCGGTAGCGCGGACTCTACTTCGCCGTGCCTGCGAGGAGCGCGAGCACTGCCGCTCTCACGTAGAGGAGATTCTCTGCCTGGTCGTAGATAACGCTCCTCGGCCCGTCCATGACGTCGTCGTCTGCTTCCTGTCCCCGAAACACCGGGAGGACGTGGGTGACGATTCCGTCCTTGGCCATGGTGTCTGCTAGTCCCTTGGTCAGGCGCCAGTCCTTGTGCTCGTTGTGCATCGCGACCTCCCTTTCCTTCGTGAAGCGGTTCATCCCCGTCATGACGCATTCGTGGCTTGCCCAGCTCCTGGGGAAGACGACGTCGGCCCCCTCCATTGCCCCGGCAGGGTCGTGGCTTATCTCGAGGCTCCCCCCCGACTTCGAGGCGTTGTCTCTGGCGGCGTCGACCATCTTCTCGTCAAGGTCGAACCCTTCAGGGTAGGCGAGGACCGTGTCCATGCCGTACTTGGTTGAGATGAGCATCTCGTCCTGCATGCTCCCCCAGCTGCGAATGTGGTCGCTGTACGTCCAGAGAAGGACGTACTTCTTCTTCTCGAGCTTGGCCCCAAGCTTCTCCTTCAGAGTGAACACATCTGTTATGGCCTGTGTGGGGTGATACATGTCGTCTGCCATGTTCACTACCGGTATGTCTGCGTACTTGGCGTACTCCCTGATCACCGAGTTCCCCCTTCCGTACACGAAGTCGACGGCTGACTCGAGGATCCTTACCCCCAGCGCGTGCCCCATCCTTTCGTACATCTTCGCCATGTCCTTGACCGATTCCCCCTCCGAACCTCTGGTCGTGGCGAAGTCGATGAACTGCGAGTGCCCCCCGAGTATGGTAGCCGCAGCCTCGAAGCTGGACCTGGTCCTTGTCGAAGTGTTGTAGAAGAGCATGAAGAAGGTCCTGTTCTTGAAGAGCTCGGGGACCGAGTTCGAGCGGTACTTGCGCTTGATGTCCGCCGCGAAGTCCATCAGGTAGTCGATTTCTTCCCTTTTCCATTCCTGTGTAGATATCAGGTCTTTGCCGAGAAGGTCTTGGGGACGCATGACAACGGGCCGGGAGTTTCTGCTTATAGATGTAAAGGCCGCGAAGGCTAGGCTTTCTTTCTGGCCGCCTTGAGAGCCTCAATCTGCTGTAGGTATCCGGTGCACCTGCAGAGGTTCCCGGACATCAGCCGCTTGATTTCGGCGTCTGAGGCGCCGGGCGCATGCTCGAAAATCCAGGACAGAGTGACGATCATACCGGGTATGCAGTACCCGCACTGCACTGCGTCCTTTTTCACGAACTCCCTCTGGACAGGGTGTGGGGCTGACAGCGTTCCGAGCCCCTCGGTGGTGACCACTTCGCGGCCGTCGACCTGGGGCGTTAGGACAAGGCAGGACGTGACGGGCATGTCGTCCAGCAGCACCGTGCATGCCCCGCACTCGCCGGTGTCACACCCCTTCTTTACGCTCGTCGTCCCCGCAACGTCATGCAGATAGTCGCAGAGCGTCTGATTGGGCTCTATCTCGTCGGTCTTGCTCGCCCCGTTGAGCCTGAACCTCACCTTCACCTTCAAGGCGCCAACGACTCCGAAAGGATCTGCAGTACCAATCGCTTGGTCAGCACAGAGACCAGGCGCTTCCTGTAATGCGCGCTTGCCCTGATGTCTGATATCGGCCTGGCGTCTTCGGCGGCCAAAGCCGCCACCCTCTCCGCCTGTTCTTCGGTCGCTTCGCTCCCCGTCATCGCCTCGCTAGCCTTCTCGGCAAGGATTGGCGTGGGTGCGACCGCTCCCAACGCGACCCTGCTCGGGCCGAACCTGTGGTCCTGTACGATGGAGGCAACTGCCACGGAGACAGTGGAAAGTGCGTTCTCGTTCCTCACGGCGGACCTCGTCCAGGCGCTCCGGACTTCCTCGTTGGCCCGGATTTCCACTGATGACACGATTTCTCCGGCGCGGAGACCGTTCCTCTTCGGCCCGAGGAAGACGCTCTGGACGGGCAAGGAGCGTTCTCCGGACCTGCTCAGAAGGGTAACGGTGCCTCCCAGAGCTATCAGGGGAGGTGCAGCGTCTGCAGCGGGGGATGCGGTCGCCAGGTTTCCACCCAGGGTTGCGATGGATCGTATCTGGAGGGTTCCAACATTCGCCGCGGCCTGGCGGAGGGCGTTGGCGTACCTTGCGATGAAAGGACTAGATTCGATCTGGGAGAAGGTTGCCAGGGCGCCTATGCGCAGAACCCCGTCTTTGACCGCTATGCTCCCGAGCTCCTTCCGGAGCCGGCCCAGGTCCACAACGACTTTCGGAGCGACGGCTCTCTCCTTCAGGGCGATCATCAGGTCTGTCCCCCCGGCTATGACTTGGATGTCCCTGCCATGCTCATCAAGAGTCTCGAAGAGCTCCGGGAGGGTCCTGGGGGCCGAATACTCGAAGGCCGGGATCGGGGCCAGGTACTGAAAGGGTTTCATTGTTGGGATGCCCTTTCCTCGATTGCCTCGGAGACCCTTTCCGGCGTGAATGGGAACCGGCGGATGGGGAAACCCAGGGCGTTGTAAACCGCGTTTGCGACCGCGCCAGCCACGGGTTCGATCCCCGCCTCCCCCACACCCTTCGCGCCGAATGGGCCGAAATCGTCTGGCGCCTCGACTATTATGGTCTGGATGCTGGGAATGTCTGCGGCCGTAGGGATGTGGTAGTCCAAGAACGTCTGATTCCTGATGACTCCGTCTTTGAGGATGAGTTCCTCCATTAGGGCGTACCCGAGCCCCTGGGCAACTCCCCCGACTATCTGGCTCTCGTACTGCTCCTTCGAAACCACGGTTCCCGAGTCGTGCGCAGCGGTGTAGCCTACGACATCCACCTTGCCCGTCTCCATGTCCACTTCGACTTCCGCCACGTGGGCTCCAAAGGCGTAGGAAGGCGCCAGGTCCCCCCGTCCTGCCCCTCTGTCCCACGCAGGAAGGGCCTTCGCGACCTTCCCTTCCTCCTTCAGGTTCATCCCTCGTCTGGAGCACTCTGATACGAGCTCCCCGAACTCCAAACGATTGTCTTCATGACCCAGCCTCCTCACCGAGTCTCCCTCGAAGACGATTTCGTCTGCCGGGCAAGAGAGCATCTCCGACGCCACTCCGGCAAGCCTCTCCCTCAGTTTCTCGGTTGCAAGAAGAATCGCCTTCCCCCCGAACACCGTGCTCCGGGACGCGACCGTGGGGCCGGAGTCTGGGACCAGGTCTGTATCAGGAGAGACGACCACCACCCTGTCCGCGCTGGTGCCCAGGGCCTTCATTACAATGCGGGTGAAACCGGTGTAGATCCCCTGGCCGTATTCGGTGAGACCCGTCTTCACCACGACTTTCCCCTGAGGGGTTATCTCTACCCATGCGGTCGCCGAGTCTGCCTCTCCGTTCAGTCCCTCTGGATGAATTGTGCATGCCATCCCAATCCCACGCCTCCTTGTTCCGAGCCCGGGTCCGGCGCCGCGTTTCGCATCCCAGGCCGAGGCGGCCCTGGCCCGGAGAATGCACTCCTCAACACCGATTCCGTTGGGAAGGGTCTGGCCAGTGGGAGTGATTGAACCGGCCCTCAGGACGTTGCGAAGTCTGAAATCGGCAGGATCCATCCCGACTTCGGCGGCAGCCTCATCCATCTGAAGCTCGGCCGCGAACGAAGCCTGCGGCTTGCCGAAGCCTCTGAAGGCCCCCGTAGGCACGTTGTTGGTGTATACGACCGAGCCCTCAATGTGCACGTTTGGGACTTCATATGGTCCAGCTGCCACCACCACGGCCACGAACAGGACCCGCTCGCTCAGGGAGGCGTAGGCACCTCCATCGGCGAGGATGCGAGCTCTGACCGCTGTTATCTTTCCTCTGGAGTTCACCCCCATCTCCCTTTCGAAGATCATGGGATGCCTCTTGGGATGGAACGCGGTGGACTCCTTTCTGGAGAAAGCCAGGAGCGCTGGTCTCTTGGCTAGCCATGCGCCCAGGGCTGCCATCGCACACACTTCGTCGGGGGCGTCCTGTTTCCCTCCGAATCCCCCGCCTGTGGGAGCCTGTATGATGCGGACCTTTGGCACCGCCTTCCCCAGCACCGTCGAGACCGCCTTCTTCACCATGAAGGGGTTCTGCATGGACCCCAGCACCACGATGCCGTCCCCTTTCGGGTAGGCAAGTGCTGCTTCGGTCTCCAGGTAGGCGTGCTCCTGGACCGGGGTGCTGTAAACTCCCTTGACCACGTAATCTGCCTCCGCAAGCCCCCTCTCGGCGTCTCCCAGCCTTACGAAGTGCCTCGCAGTCAGGTTTCCGGCAGGATGGATCACCGGCGCCCCAGGGCGCAGCGCCTCGCTGGGGTCGAAGACGGCTGGAAGTTGTTCATAATCGACATCGACGGCCTGGACTCCGAGCTCGGCCGATTCTGGCGTGTCGGCTATCACGAGCGCGACGGAATCCCCGACGAATCTCACCCTGTCGTGGCAGAGCAGCGGTCTGTCTTGGACAACATAGCCGATGTAGTTGGACCCTGGAACGTCCCTTGCAGTGGCAACCCTCAAAACTCCTGGGACGTTTTCCGCCTTTGAGGCGTCTATGCGCTTAATCAGGGCATGCGGGTGGGGGGATCTGACAACTCTGAGGTAGAGGGCGTCCTCCTGCACGTTGTCGGTCGTATACTTCGTCACACCCAGTGCCTTCTCCAGGGCGTCTACCCTAGAGATTTCGATGACGCGTTGGATTGGCTCTTCGAGCTCCACCGAAGCCATTCAAATGAAAGGGGCCAGTCGGCCTTTAAATTCTATGTGTCAAACTTGACTGGGCCATAGAATCAGGGCCGATCGGGTCTGCCTTTCTGTTCACCTCCCGCATTCCTCCCCTCGAACATGTCGATGACCCTGTCGGGCTCTTTCAGACCAGAACCCGTGACCAGGACCACCACCCTTTCGTCCTTGCCGATGCCCCCCTTTGAAAGCAGTTTCTCCAGTCCCGCGAGACCAGCGGCTCCAGAGGGTTCGGCAAAGATACCCTCGTAGGCGGCCAACTCCCTTACGGCCCGGAGTATTTCCCTGTCGCCAACCGAGACCCCCGCACCCTGCGTGGCCTTCGCCCCTGTCAGGGCGGCGTCTCCGTCCCATGGGAAGGGGTCAAGGAGGCCCCCGGCAACGGACGCAGGATAAGGCTCCGGAATGATCTTGTCGAAGGAAGCCCCCTTTTGGATAGCCCTTACCAGAGCTTGGTTTCCGGCTGGCTGTACCGCCATGATGCGGGGGTAGGCCCTGATCAGGTCGAGTTCCCTCAGGTCTCGCAGACCCTTCCAGATGCCGGTGAAGAGGCAACCGGACCCGGTGGGGACCAGGATAGCATCCAACCCTTCCCAGTTCCTCTGCTCGTAGAGCTCGTAGACGATTGTCTTCGGCCCCTCGACCTGGTAGGGATTGAAGGGCCCGAAACTCGGGCAGGGGTAGTATCCGAACCTGTCAACTGCATCGAGCATCGCTTGAACGGTCGCGTCTTCCCCCATCTTCACCTGCGCACATCTCGCTATCGAGGCTCCATACAGGAGGAGTTGGGCGATCTTCCCGGCAGACGCGTCCGGGGGGACGAAGGCGTGACATCTCATGCCCGCACGGGCGGAGTAGGCGGCCAGGGAAGCCGCCGCGTTGCCGCTCGAAGCTATCGCGACGTCCTTTTTTTTCAGCTCGACCGCCTTCGCAGACCCCACGGCCATGGCCCTGTCCTTGAAGGACGCAGTAGGGTTCCTTGTGTCGTCCTTCAGGTACAGGTTTTTCATGCCGAGTTTCTCGCCGAGGCGCTGAGCGCGAACCAGTGGAGTCCCACCTTCGCCCAACCTTACGGCAAATCCGGGAGAGACGGGAAGCAGCTCTTCGTATCGCCAGATGTCCCTCGATTTTCTCGACCCAAGCATCTTGCGATCGAGCCTGTTCGAGACCTTGTCGTAGTTGTAGAGGATGTCGAGTCTCCCGAAGTCCCTCAGTCGGCACATCACGGGATTCTCGTCCGGCTCGTATTTCGTGCCGCACTTGGAACATACCAGCCGTTCTACGAAGGACAAGCGACCAGCTCCAAGGAGCGCCTATTCTACTATGTCGAACCCTTTCTGGTACTTCCTGAGCTGCTCTACCGTGTAGGGATCGAGCTTCTTGCTTGTCCTGGTCACAGTCTGCTTCTTCTTCATCCCGAACACCTCAGTGGAGAGGTACCTCCCACCCGAGTCGTTGATCACGGTCGCTATCCTGCCCAATTCTGGATGCTTCCTTGCGAGCTTCACGGCAGCGGCCACGTTGCACCCCGACGATATGCCACAGAATATGCCCTCCTCCTTTGTTAGTCGGCGTGTCATGTCGATTGCCTCGTCAGATGTGGTGGTCACGACGCCGGTCAGCAGGCTAAGGTCAAGGTTCTTCGGGACGAAACCGTCACCGATGCCCTCGATCTTGTGAGTGCCCCACTTGCTGTGAGAGAGTATGGGCGCCTCCGAAGGTTCGACGGCATAGAGTTTGACCTCCCGGTTTTTCTCCCTCAGGTATCTTCCGATACCTGAGAGGACCCCGCCCGTCCCTTGGGATGCGAGGAAGGCGTCGATTTTCCCTCCCATCTGGTTCCAGAGTTCGGGTCCGGTGCTCTTGTAGTGTGCCCTCGGATTGTCCGGATTGTCGAATTGTGCAGGGAACCAGTACTTCCCCCTGTTCTTGGTCATCAGCTCCTCAATCTTCGTGAGGCAGAAGTCGACGTCGCTCTCGCCGCCTGGGGTGAGTATCAATTCTCCCCCGAATGCCTTGATCATCTTCTTGCGCTCGTCGCTCATCCCCTCCGGCATGACAATCGTCACCTTGTACCCCATCCTAGTTCCGATGAAGGTGCAGGCGATGCCCGCGTTGCCGGTGGAGCCCTCGAGTATCTCCATCCCAGGCTTGAGGTCCCCCCTGTCGATGGCCCCGAGTATCATCTCCTTGTAGATCCTGTCCTTCAGGCTCTCGGTGGGGTTGAAGAACTCCAGCTTCGTGAAGATCTCTGCGTCCAGCTTCTCTGCGTCGGGAATTCTCGACAGCCTGATCGTGGGTGTGTTCCCTATGACGTCCAGTATCGACTTGTCCTGTGCTACCAACCAGCTACACTCCTGAGATCATCTGTGCTTGGAGCCCATGACCATGGCCATGACTGCCTTCTGGACGTGCAGCCTGTTCTCCGCCTGCTCGAAGTAGAGAGAGTACTTCGGGTTGTCTATGACCTCGTCGGTCGCTTCCTGCCCCCTGTCCGCGGGACCGCAGTGCATGTACTTCCCTCTGTTAGTCAGGTCCATCATTTCTTGGGTGCACTTCCAGTCCTTGAACTGGTCCTGGTACTGCGACGCGCCATCCTTGTTCACAGTTTGGCTGTACGGCGGGACGAATTGCTTTGGAGACCAGGCCTTCGGGTAGACGAAGTCGGCCCCTTCGAAGGCCTCCTTCATGTCGTTCGAGACTTCGAAGCTCCCGCCGTACCGGTCCGCGTTCTTTTCGCAGGCCATGATGATGTTGTCCTCAAGCTCGAAACCCTTCGGGTGGGCCAGGACCACGTTCATTCCGAACTGGGTCCCTATCAGAACGCAGCTCTGGGGGACCGCCAGGGGCTTCAGGCCCCCCGAGTATGCGTAGGACACCACGAACTTCTTCCCCTTCGGCCTGGGGGCGACGTCTGTTATGGCCTTCATATCAGCAAGGGCCTGGAAGGGGTGGTACAGATCATCCTCCATGTTGAGGATAGGAATGTCGCTCCACTTCGCGAACTCCTGGATTATCCTATGCCCCCTACCGATCGTCCACTTCGCCGCGTCACCGTAGACCCTTATCGCAATCGAGTCGCCGTACCTGGAGAGCACCCGGCCAACGTCGGCTATCGCCTCTGTCTGGTAGGGGACCATGTCCTCGGGGAGGGTCGGCGTGTAGACGTCGCTGGGACTTAGGAAGTGGGCATGGCCGCCAAGCTGATAGATGCCCGCCTCAAACGAATTCCTTGTCCTGAGCGACCTGTTGTAGAACAGCATGAAGAGGGTGCGGCCTGGCAGGTAGGGGGTTGGCGTCCTCTTTCTGAACTTGACCTTCAGGTCTTCCGAGGCCTTCAGGATCTTTCTGATTTCCTCCTGTGAATGGTCGTTTGTGTCCAGGAAGTCTCTCCCTGCCAACGAGCCGACATACGGTGGTGCTTTCATGACAGAACGACCCTGGAAGCAGCGACTTATAGGCGGTTCGAATGGACGGGCACCAAAAGTCATTCGCCGGTCTGGGGAAAGGAGTCGGGTCCTGCATGGCATGAAGTTTTTTAACTCTAAGAGGCCGCTCTCATGGCAGATAGTCGTATTGTCGGTTCTGGAGCTCTACTCCCCCACGGACCTGAATGACGCGCTTCGCTTCTTGGGTCACGATCATGGGAACGTGGCCATCATAGCCAGTGGGACAGATCTGCTGCCGCGCATCAGGAAGAGGCAGGTCCCCCCGTCAATCCTGGTTGACATCTCATCTTTCACGGAAGACCTGAGGTACATACGGCAGTCGGACGGGACAATCCGCCTGGGTGCGCTGACAACCGTGACGGACCTGCTCGAATCTCCCCTGTTTTACGGAAAGCTCTCGATAATCAGGGAAGCCGCGACGCTCTTCGGGGCACCACAGGTGCGGAACGTGGCTACGGTTGGCGGCAACATATGTTCGGCTGCATCATCGGAAGATTTGATTCCTGTCTTCATGGCCCTGGATGCCAAGCTGAAGCTTGTCAGCGCAGGGGGGGAGCGGACCATCACTCTGAAGGATTTCATTGTAGGGAAGAGGAAGACCGCCATGAAGCCGTCGGAGATCCTCGCCGAGGTCAGCTTCGGCCCGCCGGGGGAGCATGGCTGGACGGCCTACGAGAAGCTGGGGCGGAGAAACATGCTCATCTTGGCCATGGTCAACGAGGCCCTCTCGCTGACGTTGGAGGACGACCTCCAAACAATCCGCTTGGCGCGGGTTGCCCTGAACAGGGTGTCCGGGAAGATACCTGCGCTGGCCGCCAAGACTAGCGACTTCCTCGAGGGGAAGAGGGTCACAGACCAGACAATTGTCCAAGCCCAGAAGGTCTTGGCCTCGGAACTGTCTCTCACTTCCGATTTCAGGGGATCTGGAGAGTACAGAACAGTTGTGGCCCAGGCGTACCTGAGGAGGCTCATGGAGCGCTGCACCCGGCAGATAGGAGGGGCTTCTTGAAATGGTGAATCGGGGAGTCACAATAAACGTAAACGGCACAGAGCATCCACTTGAGGTCGACGCCTCTGACAGGCTCATAGATGTGCTCAGGGATCGGCTGAGCCTGAAGTCTGTCAAGGAGGGGTGCAGCACCGGGGACTGCGGCATCTGCGCCGTACTGGTCGACGGGAGGCTCGTTAACAGTTGTCTGATGCTCGCCGCCCAGTGCGATGGGAGAAGGGTCACAACACTGGAGGGCCTGCAGGAGGACCCGACCATGAAGCGGATGCAGGGGAGTTTCATCGCCAACAACGCCGCCCAGTGCGGGTTCTGCACCCCGGCCATGCTGGTGGCGGCATGGGACATTGCCAGGCACTCGCCTGAACCCACTAGCGAAGAAATCAAGATAGCCATCAGCGGGATACTCTGCCGCTGCACCGGTTACTATCAAATCATCGATTCGGTCCGTCAGAGTTGCGAGGGTGGAGGAAAATGAGCGAGCAGGTATCGCAGCTTCTGGATTCACTGCGGGCGAAGGCGGAGAGGGGGGAGCTCCTGTACATCGGGGAGAACGTGGTCAGGGTCGACTCCCTGGAGAAGGTCCTGGGGAGCCCCGTCTACACGGCGGACCTGATCCCCAAGGGGACGGTGTATGCAAAGCTCTTCCACTCGACAATCCCACATGGAGTCATCAAGAGGATGGAACTCGGGGGGGCGAAATCGCATCCGGGAGTCCTGGGCGTGCTTACTTCCAAAGACATCCCAGGGCTGAACGAGTCCTCGGCTGTCCTCCCCGACAGGCAGCTGTTTGCCGACCCAGTCGTCCGGTCGACCGGTGATATCCTCGGCGCGGTCATCGCTGAAACCTCCCCTGCGGCGGCCGATGCATCAGCGAGGATTACAGTTGACTATGATAAGCTTCCCGCCATCTTCGACCCGATGCGGGCCCTAGAGCCCGGGGCCGTCAAGGTCCACGAGAAGGGTAACATCGCGAGGCAGATGAAGATCAGAAAGGGGAACGTCGATGACGGGTTCTCGAGGTCCGACATCATCCTCGAGAAGACCTACAGGACCCAATTCCAGGACGCCGCTCCCCTGGAGCCGGAGGTTGGGCTCGCGATACCCGAAGACGGAGGAGTAAGGGTCATCGGTTCTATGCAGAGCCCCCACCACACCCAGGCGGCCGTTGCCAAGGTCCTGAAGCTCCCCCCTGAGAAGGTCAGGGTCATCCAGGCGGTAACCGGAGGGGCGTTCGGACCGAAGTCCGATGAAACCCCCTTCGACGTCTGTTCGACCGCCGCCCTGGCTGCGGTGAAGTTCCGCAGGCCGGTGTACTGCGGCATGGACAGGGAGGACTCCATGGTCATGCACACGAAGAGGCACCCCTTCGTCATCAGTCACAAGACGGGCGTTAGCAAAGATGGGATGCTCATCGCCGACGAGTCCAGGATTGTCGGGGACACTGGAGCCTACGCTTCCCTTGGCGTCTTTGTGATTGTACGGGCGACCTTCCACACGGTTGGCGCCTACGAGGTGCCAAATGTGAAAGCTGACTCATACCTCGTCTACACGAACAACACTTACACCGGGAGCCTGAGGGGGTTCGGGGGCCCCCAGGCCATCTTCGCAATAGAGAGCCAGATGGAGGAGCTCGCCCGGAAGCTCGGGATTGACCCGCTGGAGTTCAGGCTGAGAAACATGCTGGTGCCGGGGAAGAAGAACGCTACCAGCGCCGTGATGGACGCCAGCTGCGGTCTTCCGCAGTGCGTCGAAAAGGTCGTTACATCCAGCAACTACAGGGAGAAGGCGCGCCGCTACAGGAACCAGGAGGGGAACGCAAGGAGAGGGCTCGGGATCGCCCTCCTGATGCATGGGAATTCGCTCGGCCCCGAGGGGAACGACTACGGCGCCGTCCACATTGAAGTGCTTTCGGACGGCAGCGTTTCCGTTGGATCCGGCCTGACCGAATACGGGACGGGAGCAATCTCAGGGATGATGCAGGTCGCCTCGAGCGTCCTCGGCGTCCCGCTGACTCGCTTCCGGCTGGAGCGTCCCGATACTTCCAGGCATAGGGAGAGCGGCCCGACCGTGGCGTCCAGGGTAGTGGTAATCGGGGGGAACGCGTCCAAGCTCGCTGCTGAGAAGCTGAAGAGCAGGATAATCCCCCTCGCGGCCGAGCTGCTGAAGGTCGGTCCAGAAGGTGTGACCATCGCCGACGGCGTGGCCTTCGACCGCCGCCACCCCTCTACGAGGGTGCGGTGGGACGACATCGTCGCCGAAGCGTACAGGAGAGGCGTGAGCCTGAAGGAGGAGGGCTTCTTCATGGCGCCGGCAGCGCCCTGGGACCAGGAGGTAGGGCAGGGAACACCATACGTCCAGTACACCTGGGGGGCACTCATTGTTGAGGTGGAGGTCGACATTGGCACTGGATTCTACAGGGTCGTCGGGGCCCACGCCGCCTATGACGTGGGGAAGGCGATCAATCCAAACGGAGTCCTCGGTCAGATTTACGGCGGGACGGTGCAAGGACTCGGCTACGCGATGATGGAGGAGCTGGTCCACAAGGACGGGGTCGTCGTGAACCCGAACCTTGGAGACTACTACATCCCTACCTCGATGGACATTCCTGAGGAGTTCAAGGCGTTCATCGTGGAGGTGCCCGGACCGCTCGGCCCCTTCGGGGCCAAGATCATAGCAGAACCGCCGATAGTTCTCCCCGGAGCGGCGGTACGGAACGCGGTGCTGAACGCGACGGGGGTTTCCGTGGACGACCTCCCTGTCACTTCCGAGAAGGTACTGATGGGGATGAGACGGGAACCCGAACTTCCCCCTCGATGACACGACTCACTTGGCGAAGGGAGGGACGAACCTCTGTCTGTCGACGTCGAAAATGCCCTTGTCAGTTATTCTGGCATGGGGTATCACGGACAGCGCGAGGAGGTTGGGAAGGGGCATGTAGGGGTGGTCAAGGACCCCCATGGTCTTGAACGCCCTCCTGAGGGTCTCCATATCCCTTGAGACTTCAATCAATGACCCGTCGGACATTAGCCCTGCTATCGGGAGCCTGATTCTGGCGAGGGTCTTCTTTCCGCGGACGGCAGCGATTCCTCCTCCGCTCCTGATCACTAGGTTTGCGGCAGCGCACATGTCTTCGGGATTCGTTCCCACGACGAGAAGGTTGTGGGAGTCGTGGGCGACCGTCGTAGCCAGGGCGCCGTCTCTGATGAGGTGCCGCACGAAACCGAAGGCCTTCCCCCCGTTCTTTCCGTGCCTTTCGAAGACGAACACAAGCGCCGTGTCGCCGAGGGAAAGCTTACCGTCGACCACTTCGACCCTTGCCTTGCTGAGCCTTGTCAGGATCATCTCGGCGAAGGCCTCCCCCTTGTCCTCGTGGTTCGACTCCCCGAAGTCGACCGTGTTGACGTAGACCGGCCCGTTCTTTACCGGGGGGGCGACCCTGAAGTCCTCCACGGTGAGCGGGTTGAGCTTCATGGTATGCCTGGCAGGGCCGTCCAGGGTCCTCCTCCCGATCTTCACCAGTAACTTTCCTTCCTTTGCCACCGGCACGCCGTTGGCTATCACGAGATCGATTGTGAAATCCTTCAGGTCCTTCAGAAGGAGGATGTCGGCGATCCGCCCCGGGGCTATGGCGCCCAGGTGAGGCATCCTCATGTGAAGGGCGGGCCTGAGGGTGGCGCTCCTCACCACCTCCACTGGGTCCATCCCGGCCTGCATGAAGGCGCGGCAAGCATAGTCGAGGTGCCCCAGGCGGGCGAGGTTGTCAGGCATGACGTCGTCTGTGCAAAATATCAGGTTGTAGGGGTGTGGGATGGTCTTCAGAGCGTCTGCAAACCTCTGCACGTCAAGGACGTAGGGTCCCCTCAGCTTGACGTACATTCCGAGCCTGAGCTTCTCCATGGTCGTATCGACGGTGAAGTTTTCGTGGTCAGCTTCGGCGCCCGAGGAGATGTAGGCGTTGAGCCTACGCCCTGTAAGGAGCGGGGCGTGACCGTCGATCACCACGTCCCGGGTGGCTGCCGAATCGAGAATCCGCGAAATCTTCCTCCCTCCTTTCAGGACGGCGGGGTAGTCCATGACCTCCCCCAGCCCCCAGACACCCTCCCAGCCTAGCATCTCGTTGATGTCCTCTGGGGTGAGCTCTGCACCCGAGGTCACTGCCTTCGATTCGGGGACGCAGGTGGGAGCGTAGAAGTAGATCTTCAGGGGGAGCCCTCTGCTGTCCTCCACCATCGCTTTCACCCCGGCTTTACCCATGACGTTTGCGATTTCATGAGGGTCAGCGAACGCCGTGGTGAGGCCATGGGGAAGCGCCGCTTCGGCAAAGCGGGATGGTGTGACCATGCTGCTCTCCACATGCATGTGGGACTCGATCAGGCCCGGGATTGCGGTCAGACCCCTCGCGTCTATGGACCTGGTTGCGGCCGGGGCATCCGAGTCGGGGCCGACGTACACTATTCTGTCCTTGTAAGAGCCTATGGCCGCTGGGTAGATTTCCCCAGTGAACACGTTGAACAGCCTCGCGTTCCTAATGAGCAGCGTAAGTTTTCTCTGGCCTAGGGCGGCAGAGACGAGTCCGTGAATCCGACCGGACATTACTGAGTTTCTTCGAGACGGCCTAATAAGTCTGATACCTGATTTTCATCGCGGAGAGCAGCGGGCTGAGGGGACCTAGTCCCCTGGGTACCCCTCCGCCTTCCCTTCGGTCACTTTTTCGTGAACCTCTGACCATTCATGACCGCAGTGGTTGCACCTGTACTTGTACAGGAAACCTTCCGCGTCCACTACCGTGGGAACGCTCTCCTGCAACACTGCCCAGCCAGGCCTGTCGGTCTCGTGGCTGTCCCCAGGCTTCATCCTGTTGAATTCGTCCACGATCCCATCCGGAGTCCCCCCCACCGTATCTTCCTCGCCCACCTTGGATTTGCTTACAAGGTGCACCTCGAACCTGCGTCCGCATTCGGGGCATGTACGGAAGAACGTCCTTTCTTCGCTCACGCCGCCATCGAGTCAACCTTCGATTGATAAACCTAGACTAGTGAGAATGGTGGCGGCACCCATCAGTTAGGAGCTCAGCTTCAGGATTGCCCGCGCCACCTCCCCCTCCGACTCCTCAAGTGCGGCCGCGGCCTTCTCCTTTGAGGCCCCCGTCTGCTGCTGGACGAGGAGAATGTCTTCTTCGCTGAACGTCTTCTTCTCGACCTCGATCTCCTCCACGTCCCCTGCCACCTGGAACATCCTGTTCCCCTGGGCGTTCACCTCGGACACCGAGGCGTTCGTGACGTGCAGTTCCCTGTCGGGGGTCCTGATGATGACCTCCTGTACGTTCGGGATCTCCTTCATGTTGATTCCCAGGCGGTCCATCATGCGCCGGGCGTTCCTGTTGTCCATCTTCATTTGTCGAGGCCTGCTCTGACCTTCACGGCCGCCCCCGACTTAAACTGTGCCATCGCGCCCCCATTCAGGATTGCCATGCCGACTCCGATAACCCTCCCACTGCTGTCTATGATGGCCACTTCGCTTTTGGGATACACGTTTTTCCCAGCCCATCTTACGAATTTGCAGAAGACTGATTTCCCTCCCTTCACGAACTCGGCGACGTCGTCCGACACCTGAATGCAGTTCTGCCTGAACCTGGGGCTCCGCGCTAGCATCGAGGCCCCGGCTACGGAGAGCGCCATGGCACCGTTCGGTTTGACGGTGGCGAAGAGCTTTCCCTCGTGGAAGATTGTCTTCACCCTCCCCGACCTCCGGGAGTAGTACAGTCTGAACCCCTCTTTCGGGAGGGCCCTGCTGACCCCCCTGCCGAAAAGGTAGTCCACCATTATCCCCAGGCGCCTGAGGTCGGCACTGGAACCCAACGAAGCAGTTGTTTCATCGCCCCTGATAAAGGAGTGACGGCCCCTCTAGTCGAAGACTGCGCTGCCTACCATGAAGACCAGTGCCAGCAGCAGGAGAAGTGCGACCGCCATCGCTGCCATGTTGGCTCTCTTGAGCAGCTTGGGGAGCTCGGGAGGGGGAGGCCCTTGCGGTCCGCCCATCGCCTGGAGGGCAACCTTGGCGACCTTCAAGAGTGTTGGAATTGTCACAACAATGGCAACGAGGTAGGCGATGAATCCGAAGCCGAACCCGGCCTCTATGTAGTTGGGCCAGGATGAAGGGTCGGTCCCGAAAGTCGCAAAGAGTAATGCAAGGCCGAACACAATGGTGCCGGTCGCCACTGCGGCGAAGAACCTGATCTGCTTCGGCCCCACCTTCGTCAGGAACTCGAGCTGGGCGGGGGGTGTAAAGGCCCTCGCGCCCGGTCCGACAGCCGACAGGAAGAAAATTACTCCCCCAAGCCACCCCATTGCGGTGACAATGTGAAGGAATGTCAGAACCGCGATGACCGACTGATCGACCAACTGACCTACCATGGGGGACTGGTTACATAAGACTGAGCCCCGCCACCGTACTGGAATTCGTGCCTACGGTGCCAGAGTCGGACTCTAATCGTTCATCTAGTCGGATTGGAGGCGGTCAGACCGCGGATGAAGAGCATCAGGGTGCTCCGTTTGGGGCAGCGCTATGTAAGGGACGATAGGACACTCACACACCTTTGCTTGGTGTCCAGGGCACTGGGGGCGGAATCGATCTTCCTAGAGGATGCAGAGAAGGACGTGACTGGCACCCTCGAGGAGGTCAACAGGACCTGGGGAGGGAAGTTCCAGGCGACCCTGGGGGTGCCGTGGAGGAAGGTCATCCAGGAGGCCAAGAGGGAAGGGAGGAGCGTGGTGCACCTGACAATGTACGGGCTCCCTATCCAGGATGTCGTCCAGGAACTCAGAAAGCTTGACAGTGTTCTGTTGGTCGTGGGGGGGCCGAAGGTCCCCGGGAGGGTCTATCATGAAGCGGACTTCAATGTCGCTGTCACATCACAGCCTCATTCGGAGGTGGCGGCCCTCGCGATAGTGCTTCATGAAATCCAGAGCGGGGAAGAGCTTAAGAGGACGTTTCCAAAAAGCAGGCTTAGAATCTTGCCTGCCGCCCATGGCAAGAGAGTTGTAGAGAATTGAAAATTGAATATGAGGACACATTTGTGAAAGTGGCCGGCCTCATCGGAGGCCCAGACTATGTCAGGGTCGCCAGGGCCCTCCTGAACAATGAGAATGCCACAGATGAGGAAATCGCCTCGGCGACGGGGCTAAAGATCAAGACCGTACGGAAGGCCCTTTACGACCTGTTCGGCCGAAGCCTGATCACTGGGGTAAGGGTGAGAGACCCGAAGAGAGGTTGGTTCGTATACAGATGGAAGGCCCAGCGGGACCAGACCGACGGCTTCATCCAGACCCAGAGGAGAAAGGTCCTCAACCGGCTCAGGCAAAGGCTCGAGTACGAGGAGATGCACGAGTTCTACCACTGCGGTACCCCCACCTGCCAGACAAGGACATTCGAAGACGCCATGGAGAACTTCTTCAAATGCCCCACGTGTGGGAAACCACTAAACCGCCTGGACAACTCTGAGCTGAAGGACGCGCTTCGTTGGAAGATCAACCAGCTCGAAGAGGAACTCGCCAAGTGATCCCGTCCGAAGGGGAGGCCATGGCGATTCATGCCAAGTACAAGACCGGGGTGTACATCGTCAGGCACTGCCAGGCCGTGGCCATGGCGGCCAAGATCATGGCTGACGAGGCTCGGCGGAGGGGTCTTGCTGTAGACGAGCGGGAGGTGATTGCAGGAGCACTCCTGCACGACATCGGAAGGACGAGGTCCCAGACTGTGATGCACGGCGTCCAAGGCGCCGAGATCCTCGAGAAGGAGGGAGTGGACGAGAAGGTGGTCGAGATCGTGAGGAGGCACGTGGGGGCGGGCATATCCCCCGAGGAGGCGAAGAAGCTGGGGCTCCCAGACTTCGACTACATCCCCCACACCCTCGAGGAGAGGATAGTCTGCTTCGCAGACAAGATGGTTGACTCAGACAAGGTCAGGCCCTTCGGAGAGGAGGTCCACAGGTTCACGGTGAAGTCCCACGACGTGGGGAGGCTCCTCGCGCTGGAACGGGGTCTTGCAGAGGACCTGGGAGGGGACCCAGAGAAGCTAATCTTCGACAAAATTAAAGAATCCGAGTCGAAGGCGGCGAAATGATGGCCTCCTGCATCTGCAGGGTCTGCAAGCACAAGGACTACGAGAGTTGCTCCAAGTGCACATGCTGCAGATACTACAGGGCCGCGTGTATGCAGTACCCTGTTTCTCAGTAGCAGTCTTGGCCATCAAAAATCGCCGACCCATGTCAATGCACGAATCCATTCCCACTGGAGAAGGAGGACCCTTTCGAGGTTGGATGGCTTACCGGGCTGATTGATTGTGAGGGGTTCATCCATGTTCAGTACAGGAAGAACCGATACACGACGCACCCTCGGCTGAGAATCTACTGGACCACCAAAGAAATCATTTTAGAAGCGTGCAGGATTATGGGCGTCAATCCCTACCCTCGGCGAGACCATGGCAAACTACTCGGCTGGTACGCCCATGTCTCAGAACAGAAGGCAATGAAGGTGCTTCGTATCATAGCGCCCCATCTCGTAGAGCCGTCCAAACGTTGCAGAAAGTCGAATCCTGAATGAGTTCGGTGACACCGGAAGCATTCCCGGCAGGCACCCATCGTCAGAATTCTTCGAAGGTCGTCCGCTCCAACACGATTGAGGAAGCCGCCCGAAGCGTATAAGAGCCGACTCTAAGACACCCATCAAAGCGAGGTGGGGAAGCCAGACCCCCTGTGGGGGTAAGGATCATCCCGGCGGGCTCATAAGCGAAAGCCGAGAGAC
>OCOJ01036102.1_pt1 | contig 18665 bp, 13 predicted proteins | sample 1539251 | NCBI WGS metagenome assembly OCOJ01 (sample SAMN01911457, study PRJEB22624) | soil metagenome | biome: Soil | place: Malaysia | collected 2012-04-30 | depth RA_metagenome m | reverse complement strand
TGGTTGGATTGCTGCTGGGGATAACGTACCAAGTGCCGTCGGACGGGCGCCACACAGCATAGTCCGTCTTCCCGTCCCCATCGAAGTCTCCTCGCACAGGCATGTCTGTGCTGAGGCCCCATTGCTGGGCAAGGAAGTTATTCGGGTTACTGCTGGGGATGACGTACCAGGTGCCGTTCGACTGCCGCCACACGGCATCGTCTGCCTTCCCATCCCCGTCAAAGTCACCCGAGGTCTTAAAGGTGCCGGAAATGAGCAAAGTGTAGTTCGTTCCGGCCGGCACAGTTAGGCTGTAGTTGCCAAATGCGTCCGTGTTTGTGAAGTTCTCGAAGGAGGTATTCGAGGCGCCGGTGATTTGGCTTCCACTTACAAACACCTGGGCGTTGGCCACAGGTGTGATGGTACCAGCGACTGTGACCTTGCCCGAAATTGTAAATCCGGTCGCCGGCCCAGGAAACGCTGGATAGTTGACGTTCCGCACCGTATCGGCCGTCAGCATTTGTGGACCCGGATCCGGCGGAGCGTAAGTGCCTGTTGGCGCAGGTGATGGCAGAAGCACAACGGGAAAGAACGCTTCAAGGGAGTACGTCCGGCCCGTTTCCAAGATGTTCGAATATGCTCCTGCTGAGGACACGCTTCCGATGAAATCGGTACCTGAAGAAAGGGTCTGTGGCGGGGCTCCCGCGGAAGTATCAACGGGCAACAGAAATGAACTGCCGGGAAGATTGGGGGTCCCGTTAACTGTCACCATACCCGAGAGAGTAGCGGTGGGTATCGTGGGGGCGTTGAAATTTTGAGCGGTGGCGCCGNNCCACGACTGTCCCAAGGTTTGAAGTCGTCAGGGCTGACGTGCCGAACGGCACGGCTGAAGACGTACTTTGGGACAAAGAGGCGGGAAATGAGCCATTTGGAAGTATTACGCTGTAATTTCCACTGACATCAAGTACTGAGAACGCACTGACTGACGTAAACCCCGAGATGCTGGTTGAATTGAAGCTCACGCTCCGAGTCTGGAAATTCGAGTTCAGGTTGCTCACGGTGCCGGTGACCGCGGAAGTCGTTACCACCGGGAGAGTGAGATTGTGGATGGTGTTGGACGACACTATGACCGGAGAAGTTGGATCTTGGAAAGTGAAGACGGCAACTGCTAAACCGGCAACGTGCTCGAAACTGACGTTAAGAGTGTAGGTGCCTGCCGGCAGAACAATTCTATACGTGTTGTTGGTGGTGTCTACCTCTCCGGGAAAAATGCTTGCGCCGGACACGGCCACCACGGACGCGGGCGTAGAGTTAGGGTCACTTGTGCTGATCGTGCCGGACAGGATAAACCCCCGCGGTAGCTGAGCATTTTCCACGACGTTGGCAGATACATTCACTCCATTAATTACCGTAGGCAAAAGCGGCCCTCCTCCACCCGGGTTGGCCGTGGCCGTCCCCACGCAAAAAACGACGGCAAACAAGAGAGCAAGCAGCTTTCCCTTCATCGCAACGTTTGATAGATAGACTATTCTCGTGCTGTGCATGGCGATCCCTCCCGATTGCCTTTCTTCATGTCTAAGTAAACGTAAAATCCTGGCGAAGTGGCTCATCACGCTCGAAGAAAATCGACTGCTCTCGATCAGCCGGGCGGTTTGGCAATTAGGACGCAGAAAAACCCGGAATGTTTGTCTAGCAGTGGAGGCAGCGGAACGATCTTCCGTTTTATCGTGCAGGCGCGGCGAGAGGAGCAAGAGACCCCCCACGTTTCGTCACGGCACCGCCCCCCGTCGAAACTCCTGCGCGGGCCTTGCTACTACGAGGTCGTTTAAAAAGTCTGCGGAAACCCGCAAAGAAAACACTGCAGGCCCTATCATTGTCAAGCTGAAAGAGTTGGAGATACGGACCCATCCTGCCGACCGAGAAGTTGTGGTCGTATTTCCCAGTTGCTCGCTAAGGTACGCTTGGGCTAAACCCTTCACTGCCCAATGGGCTTTTGGACCGGCACATCCCCGCTGCTCCCCCACTGGGTAACGGTGAACGTCGACGGTGCTGAGGAGGGAATAATGAACCAGTTCCCGCTCGAGGGTCGCCACACAGCAATGTCTGTCTTTCGGTCGCCGTCGTAGTCTACCGGCACCGGGATGTCGCCGCTTGTCCCCCACTGCCTAAGGATCGGAGTGCTTGGATTGCTGCTGGGGATGATGAACCACACTCCATCTGATGGCCGCCACACGGCGATATCGGTTTTGCCATCACCATCATAGTCCCCTGGCACCGGCATGTCTCCGCTGGCACCCCACTGTTCGATGATCAGAACGCTGGGGGTGCCGCTGGTGGTAATCCACCAAGTCCCAGTCGAGGGTCGCCACACGGCGATATCGGTCTTGCCGTCGCCATCGTAGTCTCCTGGTACTGGAATGTCGCCGCTTGTCCCCCACTGCCGGATGATCGTAGAAGTGGGATTGCTGCTGGGGATGATAAACCATAGGCCATTGGAGGGCCGAAAGACGGCGAAATCCGTCTTCCCATCACCATCGTAGTCCCCCGGCACTGGAATGTCGCCGTTCATCCCCCACTGCTGGATGATAGGAGAACTCGGGTTGCTGCTGGGGATGATAAACCAGAGACCATTGGAGGGCCGAAAGACGGCTACGTCATCTATCCCGTCGCCGTCGTAATCACCTAGTACTGGCACGTCTCCCTGCATTCCCCATTGTTGAAGGATGAAACTACTCGGACTGCTGCTCGGGATGGCAAACCATAGCCCACTGGAGGGCCGAAAGACACCTTTGTCTGCCTTCCCATCTCCGTCAAAGTCTCCGGCACGAGCCGCAGTCGGTCCAAGGGTCGTCGTTGAACTTGGCGTAAGCGGAGTAGCCCCAACACTTACAGTGAACGGAGCGGAAGCCTGACAATTGGTAAGGGCTCCCGCGACTCCGATCGCGCAATTGGGCGGATTGTTTGTAATCGCAAAAAGAGGGATGTAGTCGCCGGCAGTTAGCTTGCTGCCATCGAGATTGAGCTGAAGCGGGCTTGAGGTAGGAAGACCCGTCGTGTTCAAGATGTCCTCGAGACAATTGGCTAGACTTGCTGCGCCGGAACAGCTCTGCACATTCGTGGCGTTGCCAGCAAGGTCTTGATCCTGGATAAGCCCGAAATGCAATTCCCCGGAATTGCTTTCGTTGTACGGCGCCATGAAGGAAAGACTGAAGGTCTGTGAATTTGTTGCGTTTACGGTGATTCCGTACGTATAGACATAACTGACGTTATTCGGTGGCCCCTTGGATGACCCCAACGCCTGAACTGCCGGGGAGACTGTCAGACTGACCGCGCCGTTTGTCAGAGTAATATTGCTTTGGGTTTGCAGGGAACCGACTCCCTGCGCGAAGTAGCCACTCATGGTGTTCGGTCTTCGGCCCGCAGACAGTGGTGCCGGCCCGAACACTGGAAGATTCGCCGGACTTAACGGGGTGCTTGAGCCTGAAGCCCCAAGCGCCGGGGCCGCGCTGGACTGGCCCGCGCACGGCGAAAGCGAGGAGAGACTCGCTGGAGGCGGCAAAACGTCGATTTTGCAGCCGGATGGCGGATTGAACGAAGTGATGAAGAGGATGAGCAAGTCGCCGGCCGCCAACTGTTGTGTTCCCGTTGTGTTAATCAGACCCGTTGGATCAATCTCATAAGTTATGCCCGCAGGCGTGACTCCCGAAGCGTTGCCTAGGACGGAGTCGATGCAGCTGGTTTGGGTGCTAGCATTGGCGTTCGTGCATGCTGCAATTGTCGACACAGGATTGTTGCTTCCTGACGTATCCACTTGTCCGATAACACCAAAGTCTAAGTTTGGATTGTTATGCAGGTCATAAGGGCCAGGAATGGTAATCTGAAACGGAGTTGTGATCGTGCTCTTCACTGTGACGAAGTAAAAATACGCATAAAATGTATTCGCAGTTCCGCAATTAGATGCTTGGGTTACACAGCGGACGGAGGATTTAACTGCAAACAGCTCCTTGGTGCCCGTAGCGTCGAAGATTTCGATGCCGGCCGTGGGAGTTCCGGGGTCGATCGTGAAGCCGCTTGTGGGCATCGCCTGAGCAATCTCGTCCGTGGGAGTTGCACCGTAATTCCCCTTCGCAACGTTGAACTTGTGCCTCGTTGCTTGCGAGGTTTCAACCATAGTCAGGAAGAAAATAGACAAGAATGCGGTACCGCGTAGAGACCAGTGGAATCGCACGGCTGGGCGCCTCCAGGGAAGAATTGGCGAGCACCCTACCATCGGAGTGGTTAAGAAGGCAAGTGATTTCCTGGCTTGAAGGAAGGAGCGCTAATTTGCGCCCGTTTCCGGTGAACGCGCTTCCTTTTTGCGATACTTATGGCATAATCGCCCGCACATTACCGCCATTCGGGTACTCAGGTGGCCGAACCCAAAGATAGCCAACTGCCGGAAGATCTGCCAAGAACAGAACTGCCTCGCACGAGGTGTTCGCCCACTGATCCTCCCTCGCCTACCCAAGGGAGCACAATCCTGCCTTCTTCGGAAACGAATCTGTTCGCAGTCGGCACGGTGTTGGCAGGCCGATTCCGAATCATCCGGCCGCTGGGCCATGGCGGTATGGGCGAAGTCTACGAGGCGGAAGACCTGGAAATTCATGAGGCCGTTGCGCTCAAGACACTTCTGCCTGAAATCGCTGCCGATGAGCAANNNCGAGCGATTCCGCCGCGAAGTGCAACTGGCACGCAAGGTCACGCACCCCAACGTGTGCCGCATCAATGATGTCTTTCGGCACACGCTTGCACCTTCCGCTGGGGGCGCCGCACCCGGTGGGCTTCTTTTCCTGAGCATGGAACTCCTAAAAGGGCAAACGCTAGCCGACTTCTTGAGGTCCACTCCCGACGGGCGAAAGAAGAAGCTCAGCATGCGGGACGCGCTTCCCCTGACGCTCCAGATGGGTGCCGCTCTGGAAGCGGCCCACAAGGTTGGAGTGGTTCACCGCGACTTCAAATGCAGCAATGTGATGCTCGTTCCCCAACCTCGCCAACCCTCCCCTCGAGCCGTGGTTACGGATTTCGGCCTGGCGCGTTTTGCCTCCCAGGAAGGCGTGCAGTCTCTTCGCTCCACGAAACCGGGTGACTTCGTCGGGACTCCGGCCTATGTCGCCCCGGAGCAGGTTGAAGGCGGAAAAATCACTGCCGCAACCGATGTCTATGCCTTCGGAATCGTGCTGTATGAAATGGTCGCGGGACAATTGCCATTCCTCGGCGACACTCCCATGGCCACTGCCTGGATGCGCCTCACCGAAAAACCGACTCCCCCTAAGGATCTCAATCCAGAACTAGATGCCACGTGGAACAACGTAATCCTGAAGTGTCTGGCCAGGCACCCCGAGGATCGCTTTCATTCGATGCAAGAAGTGCTGGCGTCCTTTGCTGGCGACCAAACGGCATTGGCCAGGCTTACCAGAGAGCAACGCCGACGCCGGAGGGCCGCTTTGGCTGCGGCTGCTTCGATTGCCTTCCTTAGTCTCGGTTCTTACTTTTTGTACCGCGCAATCAAAAAGCGAGAACCATCAACGCCCGTCGAAAGACCAGTTGTTGCCTTAGTGCGTCTGGAAAACAGTCTGAAAAAACCGGACAAGAACTGGATCGCCACATCTTTGGAAGAGACACTGCGCAGAGAGCTTGTCCCTGGCAACAAACTCCAAGTCATTTCCGGTGAAGATGTCGCCAGAATGCGGAACGAGTTAGCGTTGCCAGAGGGCTCATTTTTTGACAGCGCTACCCTGGACAAAGTCCGNCTACCCTGGACAAAGTCCGCGCCAACCTCGGGGCGAATAAGATCATTGTTGGCGGCTACGAATCCCTTGGTGATCAGTCCGGCGGCCAGTTAAGGGTGACTCTGAACGTACAAGACGCTGTACGGCATACCTCTTTGCCACCTATCCCTGCAACGGGGCGGGAAGACGATCTTTTTGGGTTGTCTGACCAATTGGGTCATTCTCTTCGCCAGGCGCTAGATGCCGGCGAAATTACCTCCGCTGACGTCGCCGAAATCCGCAGTACGGTCTTGGCGACCTCTCTGGCTAACCGTTCCTACGCCGAAGGACTTAACAAGCTTCAAACCTTCGATCCCCTCGGAGCGACACGTTCCTTGGAGGATGCCGTCAAGGCAGATCCGCAAGCTCCTCTGCCCCATGTGGCGTTCTCGGACGCTTGGTCCGTGCTGGGCTATGATCAAAAGGCTTTGGCCGAGGCAAGAATTGCTCAAAGTCTTTATGCCAATCTGCGGCAGGCCGACAAACTTGCGATTGATTGCCGCGCTCTCGAATTGGCTCGAACCGACTGGAAGAATGCAATTCGGGAATGCAAAGCAGTGTGGGATCTATCTCCCGGTTTGAGCCAAGGGCTGCGATTGGCTGACGTGCAATTCCAAGCGCAGCGCTGGAAGGACGCTCTCGCCACTCTCGACCAAATCCGCGAGCTGAATACTCCGGAAAAAGACGACCCCCGGGTCGACTTAAGTGAAGCGGAAACCCGCGAAGCACTGACGGAGTTTCAGAAACAGGCCGATGCCGCGAAACGGGCCACCGAAAAAGCGAGGCAGCGTGGCGCCAAACTCTTGGAAGCCGCTGGTCAACTATGGAACTGTGTCGCTTTGCAAAGTCTGGACCAATTGGATCTGGCGCAGACGGCGTGTGGCGATGCAGACAGTTTGTATCTAGGAGTGGGAGACAACATCGGCCTGGCAAGAACGGCAACCCAAATCGCGCATGTTCTCAGCAAGCAGGACCATCCCAAAGAATCAGCAGCCAAATATAAGGAAGCACTCCAGTTGGCGACTAAGGTCGGCAGCATGAGAGACCGTTGCGATGCGTTGCTAAACTATGGAGGATCCCTGCAGGAGCGCAATGACTATCCGAACGCCAAAAGGAGGTATCAGGAGAGCCTCGCTGTTGCCAGGCAGAGTGGCAACGACCTTTGCAAAGCTCGTGCCACAGAGAATCTGGGCTTGATTGCCAAGAGCGAACACCAGTACCAGGAAGCCCAACTGAATCTGCAAAAGGCGGCTGGCATCTATCGCCAACTTAATGTGTCTGCGGATGCCGCGCGGGTCATGACCAACCTCGGCGAACTCTATTGGACTCAAGGCAAGTTGACGGAGGCTAGGCAATTACTCGAAGAGGCGGCGCAACGAAATGCGGAACTCGGGCTGAAGGACGCAGAGACTTTTTCGGTCTCCATTCTTGGTGATTTGTTGCTTGCCCAGGATCACCCCGATAGCGCTGTGCAGCAATACGATCGAGCGATTACCAACATGAACGAATTGAACCAAGAGAGCGAAGCGCGGGAATCGAAGATTCATATCGCCGCGGCGCTGATCGAGCAGGGTAAAGCCGCAGAAGCTGAAAAAACAGCCAGGGAGGCGCTTACCTGGTTTGCCTCCAGAGAAAAAAAAGACCCCGACAATGAAGTGTTCGCTCGGGACGTCCTGATCCAAGCGCTTCTCGCGCAGGGCAAGGAGAAACAGGCTGCTGAAGAATCAACACTTTTGAAAAGCGGGCTCCCGGCTGTAGATGATGAACCTACGAAGATCTCCGCGCAGGTTACGCTCGCACGAGTGGCGGCCGTAGGTGGACAGGTTGACGACGCAGTCTCTAACCTGCAGAAATTAATTGAGGAGACGGAAGAAAAAGGTCTTGTACAACTCCGCTTACAGTCGCAACTGGCGCTCGCGTCCGTCAATGCCAGCAAGCACGACCCGGAAGCAGAGGCGCAACTTCGTGGCCTGGGACAGGTATCGCGCTCTCAGGGGTACTTGCTGATCTCGCGCAAAGCGGCCGCGCTTTTGCGCGCCTTGCATTCGTCTGGAACCTCATCCCCTAGCCCCATCTGATTCTCTACCTGGTTCATCTCCGGTTTCATTGTCTTCTGCCCTCGCGAGTCACTTGTTGGCTCAAACAGGCCGATTCGTTAAAACCATCTTCCCCCCTGACTGCGCGAGGACGAATACAGTTCTCTGGTCGATTCCTTCGAGGGCCTCAGCTTTTTTCCCTGTCTCTGTCCAGAGGAAAACCCGTACTGGCCCGTTCCACAAGCGTTGGAAGGATTGGTTGTCGTCAAAGATTTGCGGAGCATCCGGGAACAAAGATCCGTACCAGAGGTTCGCGCTGCGGCCGTTCAAGATCCGGACCTGGTGGCCGGTATAGTAGTTCAGCGTTGACCCACCTTCGTACTCACTATTGATTTCAATGATGTCCCCCGGCTTGTAAACCCGCGCAATCGCATCGGCCAGCGGTTTGGAAGTCAGGACAGGGCTGAACGTCACGAGCGCGATGTGCACAGCAATGAGCAGTGCAGCGCTCATGAACGCGAGAGACCAATTGCCCAGTTCCGGTCTGTTTCGGTGGCGAAAATACCAGTTCAATCCCGAACCCACGGACAAGGACAGCCCGAACAAAATGAGCGGCGCGCGGAACATTGCCATCACCCGCAGATTGAGATCCAGAAAATGGCCGAGCGAGAGCGCGTATTGCTGAGATGCTTCCGGACCTGAGTGCAACAGGTCCGCGATATCCGCAGAAGACGCAACGGGCGGTGAAGCGAGCACCAGGAAAATCGTCGCAACGAGTATCAAGCAACCAAGCACGGCCAATACCAAAGCGGAGGACCTTCCAAGGATGCGAAGGCGCGAACTAATTTGCGAGGCTTCTTCCTCCGCAAGCCAGCTTCCCACGAGCAACGCAAGCGGAGGAAGCGCCGGTAGAACGTAGTATTCCTGCCGCGTCGAGAAGCTGAAGAAAACCACGACGGAGAAGGCGCAAATAAAGAGCACAAGTTTCCCTTGATTCTCGCGCGAAACAACTGCTTCACGAATTCGGAACAGTGGAACGCGCAGCAGCGCTTGGGGCAGGAAGCTACTCCAGGGAAACAACCATATGAGGAGAAGCCCCCAAAAGACCACTAGCGGAACGGTGCCGTAGTCTCGCGGCACGCGTTTGTTGAGATAGCGTAGAAAATGTTCGTTCACGAAATAAAACCAGAAAAACCCGCGCGCCTCTCCTTGCCCCGGATTGCGCAGTCCGGCGAGGAGATGCCAAGGCACAGCGATCAACGCAAAAACAAACGTGCTGCTCACGAGCCGCATCTTCGAAAGGTGCCGCAGATTTCCAGTTAATAGGAGATGGAAGCCAATCGTTGCCACTGGGAAGGCTAGTCCGATCAAGCCCTTTGTGAGAACGTTCAGGGCGCAAACCGCGGCGAGCCCCCAACAGGTCAGTCGTGAAGGCTGCGCTTCGTCTAGAGTTCGCAAAAAGAAATCCAGGCTCAAAATCAGCCACAGCGCAACGAGGATATCGGGAATCAAAAAACGCGTAAAAATGTATGGGCCCAAGGCCAAGCCAGAAGCCAACGCACCATAGAAGCCAGCAGCTTCGCCGAAGCCCCGCCGGCCCAGGTAGAACACGGAAAATAGCAAGGCCAGCACACTCAACGCCAGTGGCAACCGCGCAGACCAATCGTGAACGCCAAACAACCTAAAACTGGCGGCCATCGTCCAATACAGGAAAGGCGCCTTTTCCAGGTATCGGATATCATTGACGTGCAGTGTTACCCAATCGTGGCGAAGGAGAATTTCTCGGGCCGCTTCGGCGTGAACTGAGTCCGCATCGTCGAGAAGCGCAGGTCGGTAAAGGGCCGATCCGTAAACTGCAAGCCAGAATAGGATGAGGGCACTAAGATAGATAGGTGTGCGACCGAATCGGCCGGGTTCAGACGGCATTTCCACGCCGTTGACTGAAACTAAGAAGTTCGGAGGCGGAAAATAGTATTCGTCGCATAAGACGGGATTCTAATATATAAATATAGGATCAGCACTATCACCGAGTACGTCATACAGGTCGGTACTCGGGAAATTTGCAAAATTCAATCAGGACGAACAGGAGAGGGGGNCTCTTGTTGCTTCGCGAGGCGATTCTAATTCTGGCCCTGGGGCCGTTTACATTCTACGTGCTGACGCTGTGGGCCGCAGTTACCTATTTCCGGCGCAAGAAGCAGGACCAGTTTGCCCGATCCAGTTACACACCACCTGCAAGCATCCTTAAACCAGTTCGCGGTCTCGATCGCGAAGCCTATGAGAATTTCGCGAGTTTTTGCCGTTTAGACTACCCCGAATATGAAATTCTTTTCTGCGTCAAGGACCCCGACGATCCCGCCGTGCCTGTTATCGAAAAACTTCAGCGGGATTTCCCGGATTGCTGGATCCGTCTGTTGATTGGAGCTCCCGAAATTGGCGCAAGCGGCAAAGTCAACAAGTTGTGCCGGTTGGTCCAAGAAGCTACCTACGATCTTTTAGTCATCAGCGACAGCGACGTGCGAGTCGAGCCGAATTACTTGCGGGAGGTGGCTGCTCCCTTTGCCGATCCGGAAGTCGGCGCTGTCACCGTGTTCTTTCGAAGCCTGATCAATGGAAGCGCGGGAGCGACGCTTGATGCAGCGGGATCCGCCGTCGAGTTTGCGGCCAGCGCCTTGCTTTCGCAAGAGCTCGAGGGCATTCACTTCACGCTGGGCGCCACCATGGCCACGACGAAAGCACGGCTTGCNGCTTGCGGAAATCGGGGGGTTCGAGGCGCTCGCGAATCATTACGTGGACGATTACGAGCTGGGCAGGCGCGTTGCGGAGCGGGGCTATCGGGTGGAACTTGCAACTACTCCGGTCTCAATGGTGTACCCACGCGAGAGTCTGTCCCAATTCCTGCGGCATGAATTGCGATGGGCTATAGGTTTGCGCAATGTTCGACCGGGTGGTCACGCCGCATTGGCGTTCACATTCGGTCTGGCCTGGACGATCTTGGCGGCTGTAGCTGCCCCTTCAGCGGCAGTCGCGGCATTCTATGTTCTCGCTTATTTGCTGCTGCGTTCCGCGGTTTATGTCACGGTCGGCGTTTGGGGATTGCATGATGCGGTAGTTCGGCGGACATGGTGGCTCGCTCCCCTGCGGGATGCCGCTAATTTTGCCGTCTGGGTGGCTAGCTTCTTCTCCAATCAAATTTCATGGCGAGGACTTGAGTTCCAAGTCGAGAAGGGCCAGTTGATTCCGCTTTGGAAGTCTCGTCCCGAACCCGCTCTGTCTTCTTTCGCGCTCCATCTGGGCAACACAGCCGCAGAGCAGGAACTTGTGATGGCCATCGACGAAATGCGTAACTTGCCGAGGGCGGCAGTAGAGTTTTCTGCGACGCGCACGGATGTGGCGACATTGTCCGCGAGTGAATCCGCCTCGATCGGCAACGATTGATTTGTAGATAGTTGGAATGCAGCGATTCAGCCTGTGGCTTGGGACGGCTTAGAGGCCACCACTAAGGGGGACGGGTGAAATCCTCAGAGCAGAGTATCCGATGAAGGGTGTTGTGCTTGCAGGTGGGATTGGGTCTCGGCTAAATCCCCTAACGCGCGTCACGAACAAGCACCTGCTTCCTGTTTATGACAAGCCTATGGTGTACTACCCAATCCAGACTCTGGTGAATGCTGGGATCCAGGAAATTCTTCTCGTGACCGGTGGAAAGAACGCCGGTGACTTTCTCCGTCTGCTCGGAAACGGCCGTGATTTCGGCTTGAGGCATTTGAACTACACTTATCAAGAAGGAGAGGGCGGCATCGCAGAAGCGCTAGGTCTGGCGGAGCATTTTGCGGAAGGCGAGCTCATTTGTGTCATTTTGGGTGATAACATCATCGAGAACAACATTTGCCAAGCCGTCGAAAATTTCAAAAAGCAGAAAGAAGGAGCCAAGATTCTCCTGAAGGAGGTTCCTGACGCTAAGCGTTTCGGCGTTGCGGAGATTCACGGAACCCATGTCACCGCCATTGAAGAAAAGCCCGAAATGCCCAAATCCAACAAAGCTGTCATTGGGATCTATTTTTATGATGCAACCGTTTTTCAAAAGATTCGTCGTTTGAAACCCTCTCGCAGAGGTGAGCTCGAAATTACTGATGTAAATAACTCTTATATTGAGGAAGGGAAACTCACATACGAAGTGTTGGATGGCTGGTGGACCGACGCCGGTACGTTTGAGTCATTGCTCCGCGCGAATAACCTTGTGGCGAAAACAGGTGCAAACAAAATGAGCAGCGGAATCGGCATCGCGGTGCCGGCCGNCGAAAGTGACTCCATGAAAATTTTGGTAACTGGCGGTGCTGGATTTATAGGCTCGAATTTCATTCGACACGTTCTTGGGACTCGCAAAGGATACAGTGTCGTCAATTATGACAAACTGACGTACGCAGGGAATCTTGCGAATCTCGAGTCGGTAGCCCGCGATGCGGATTACAACTTTATTAAAGGCGACATTTGTGACGCAGCGGCCGTCGAAACGGCCATGCGGGGCTGCAATGCCGTTGTGCATTTTGCCGCTGAATCTCATGTTGATCGAAGCATTTATGAGCCTGCACCGGTCATTCAGACCAATGTTACTGGCACGTTTCAACTTCTCGAGGTCGCACGTAAATTAGCTNGTGCCGCGGTTTGTGCATATTTCGACCGACGAAGTTTACGGTGATATCCCTGCCGGGACTTTGTCGCATGAAAGTTCTCCCTTGCAACCGAGCAGCCCTTACTCCGCTTCAAAGGCCGGAGCGGATTTGCTGGTTCGTTCCTACGTGCGTACCTATGGCTTTCCCGCAATCATCACCCGCTCCTCCAACAACTATGGCGCGTATCAATTCCCTGAAAAATTTCTTCCGCTGATGATTACAAACGCTCTCCATGACAAACCTTTGCCCATTTACGGCGATGGGGGACAGCAACGCGATTGGCTGCATGTGGAGGACAACTGCCGGGGGATTCTCACCGTTCTTGAGATTGGGAGGGTCGGCGAGATTTACAATATCGGCGGGCTCGACGTGGAAGAAAATCTATCCGTTGCGCGCCGGCTCCTTCGGCTGATGGGCAAAGACGAGAGTTTACTTTCCTTTGTAAAGGATCGTCCGGGCCACGATCGCCGTTATGCATTGGACTCCAAGAAGATAAAAACGGAGTTGGGCTGGAGACCTGTTATTTCCCTGGACGATGGTCTGCGGCAGACAGTCGATTGGTACAAACAGAATGAGAAGTGGGTTGACGGCGTCCGAGGCGGTGAGTATCGCTCCTATTACGAAAAATACTATGAAAACCGCGAGAGTTCTCTACAAGCGATCGCAAGATCCGGATCTCGGACATCCAATTAGTTGTTGGAAGCGCGTGTGAACCCATCTTCATTTTTAAGATGCGGGCGCAAGTATTAAGGTCCAGTGCTAATTAAGTAGCTCAAACCGAGAAACAATGGAGCGATTCGAGACTGCTCTTCCTGGCGTATTTGAACTGCGGCCGAAGATTTTTCGTGACCAACGAGGTTTTTTTCTCGAAACTTATCATCTGGCACGTTTTACCGAGCTAGGCATCAAGGATCATTTTGTGCAAGACAATCACTCTTGCTCTGTTCGGGGGACGCTGCGCGGTCTTCATTACCAACTAAACCATCCGCAAGCCAAGCTCTGCCGTGCGATAGAAGGGAAGGCCTTGGATGTAGCGGTTGATATTCGCATTGGCTCCCCACATTTCGGGAAATGGGCCAGTGTCTTGCTTTGTGCCGAACAGCAGAACCAGATCTACATTCCTGTGGGATTTGCTCACGGCTTCCTGGCACTGACAGAGACTGTCCAATTCCTTTATAAATGTAGTGATTTTTATGACGCGAGCGATGAACACGGAATTCTTTGGAGCGATCCTGATATCAACGTATCCTGGGGCGTTGCGAACCCCTTAGTTTCAGGGAAAGACGCGAAAAATCCAAGATTCACGCAGATTCCTCGCGAATTGCTTCCGCAGTATGCCCCAAAATGAGACCGGAGATTCTGCTCACAGGGAAGACCGGCCAGATCGGCTCGGAGCTCTTGCAACTGTTGCCGGGCCTTGGCCACGTTATCGCACCGGGGCGGCAGGACTTGGATTTCCTCGATTCGTCCAGCCTCGGTAGATTCGTGCGCGATGTTCGACCGCAATTGATCGTCAACGCGGCCGCGTACACCGCCGTGGACGCTGCAGAGAATGACGAAGCGAAGGCGCATACTATCAATACTGTGGCTCCGGGCGTGCTGGCCGAGGAGGCAAAAGCGCTCGGCGCTGCCATGGTGCACTATTCGACCGACTATGTCTTTGATGGTAGGAAAGAATCTCCCTACGCAGAGAGTGATCTGACCAANGACCAATCCGATCAATGTCTATGGGAAAACCAAACTTGCGGGTGAACAGGCTATTCGGAGTTCCGGTGTACCTCATCTGATTTTGCGCACTGCTTGGGTTTACGCCACGCGAGGCAGAAACTTCTTGTTGACCATTTTGCGCCTCGCCACGCAAAAGGAAGAGCTGCGAATTGTCAACGACCAGTTAGGGTCCCCGACCTGGAGTCGAGAGATCGCTGCATCGACAACCAGGATTCTGGCGCAACTTCTTAGGCAAGACAGCCCGATGTCAGCCTTTTTGCATTTCGGCGGGACGTATCACATGACGGCTGCAGGCCAGACGACTTGGTTCGGCTTTGCCAATGCCATTCTTGAAGCTGCTGCGCGTGTTCCTGGGGATGCTTCTTGGTTTGCCGCCGCAACCGGCGGAAGGCCTCTAATCACTCAGCGCATCGTTCCCATCTCTACAGCTGAGTACCCGACTCCTGCTTCGAGACCAAGCTACTCGGTTCTTTCGAATTCTCGACTGCTCCAAGAATTCGGATTTGCGTTGCCGGACTGGCGCATTCAGTTGCATCGATGCCTGGGTGTTGAGCCCCAAGGTAGATAGATATGCGGCATGCGGCGCAGAGTGCGACTCGAGGCGTTCACGCTATAATTTAGCGGTTGCGCAATGAACGCCGAGACTTCACAACCTGCTTCCTCTGGCTTGGAATGGGCGCATCCTCTCGTCCGTGATTGGTTTATCGCCCGCTTCGGCGCACCCACCGAGCCGCAACAACAAGGCTGGCCGCACATCCTTACGGGGAAAACCACGCTGATCTCCGCTCCGACAGGTTCCGGAAAAACTCTCGCGGCCTTTCTGATCTGCATAGATCGGCTGGTGCGCAAAGCATTGACTGGAGAATTGTCCCATTGCACCGAAGTCCTTTACGTCTCTCCGCTCAAGGCGCTGAGCAACGACATTCAGAAGAACTTGGAAATCCCCCTCGGTGAAATCCTTCAACTTGCTGGACAGCGCGGAATGCTCATGCCGGAAATTCGCACCGCCGTCCGCACCGGGGATACGCTCGCGCACGAGCGCCGTGCCATGCTGGCGCGTCCGCCGCACATTTTAGTGACCACACCGGAATCCCTATATATCCTGCTGACTGCCGCGAAGAGCCGCGAGATCCTGAGGACCGTCGATTCAGTCATCGTGGATGAAATTCACGCGGTTGCCGACGACAAACGTGGCGCCCACCTGGCGCTCTCGCTTGAACGGCTCGACCATTTGACCGGCAAGCGCCTCACACGCATAGGCCTTTCGGCCACGCAAAAGCCCATCGAACTCGTCGCCCATTTTCTCACCGGTACTGAGCGGCCCGATCCGGTCATTGTGCAAATCGGACACCGGCGCGAGCTCGATCTGGCCATCGAAGTTCCCGGCAGCGAGCTTGGCCCCGTGACCACCAACGAGATGTGGGAAGAAATCTACGATCGAATCGCCGCGCTCGCCACGCAGCACCGCTCCACGCTTGTGTTTGTGAATACGCGCCGTTTGGCAGAGCGCATGGCGCATCATCTTGGCCAACGCCTGGGAAATGACGCCGTTGCTGCGCATCATGGCAGTTTGTCGCGCAAGCTGCGAATTGCCGCCGAACGAAGACTGAAGGCCGGAGAAATCCGCGCGCTGGTGGCAACCGCTTCTCTCGAACTGGGGATCGATATCGGCAGCGTCGATCTGGTTTGCCAGATCGGGTCTACCCGTTCCATTTCCGTGGCCTTACAACGCATCGGTCGCGCCGGTCACTGGCGCGGGGCTGTGCCCAAAGGACGCATCTTCGCCACCACGCGCGACGACTTGCTCGAATGCGCCGCGCTGGTGCGCGCCATTCGTCAAGGGGATCTCGATCGCATCGCTGTCCCGGAAGCGCCGCTCGATATTCTGGCCCAGCAAATCGTGGCCATGTGCGCCGCCGAGGATTGGAAGGAAGATGAGTTGTTTCAAGCCGTGCGCCGGGCTTTTCCGTATCGGAATCTGGCACGTGCGGATTTCGCTGAAATCGTCGAGATGCTGGCCGAGGGGATCGCTAGCGCGCGCGGACGTTACGCAGCATATTTGCATCGCGATCGTGTGAACGGCGTCGTGCGCGCTCGCCGCGGCAGCCGCTTGGCGGCAATCACCAGCGGTGGCGCCATTCCCGAAAATTCGCTGTACAGCGTAGTCGCGCAGCCCGAAGGCACAATCGTCGGCACCGTGGACGAAGACTTTGCCGTGGAAAGCCTCGCTGGCGACATCATGTTGCTCGGAAACACTTCCTGGCGCATTCGCCGCGTGCAATCCGGCAGCGTTTTGGTGGAAGACGCACAGGGAGCGCCTCCCAACGTGCCGTTCTGGCGCGGCGAAGCGCCGGCGCGCACGGAAGAGCTCTCTGCCCACGTCTCGGAGTTGCGCGAGAGAATCAGCGCGTTCGTTCCGCGCTCGGCACCGGACTCTAACGGCTCCAATGCCCAAACCGCCATAGACATTGCTGCTGCGGTGAACTGGCTCAAACTCGAATGCGGCCTCGACGACCAGGGAGCCGAGCAAGCAGTGGAGTACATTATCGCTGGTCGTGCGTTGCTGGGCGCCGTTCCTACGCAAACGACCGTAGTCGCCGAGCGCTTCTTCGACGAAAGCGGCGGCATGCAACTGATGATCCATGCGCCATTCGGCGCGCGTATCAACAAAGCCTGGGGCCTAGCACTGCGCAAGCGCTTCTGCCGCTCGTTCAATTTCGAGCTGCAAGCTGCTGCTACTGACAACGGACTAAATATCTCCCTTAGCGAGCAACACAGTTTCCCGCTTGCTGACGTTTTCCATTTTCTTCATCCAAATTCCACACGCGCCGTTCTGGAGCAGGCTGTCCTAGCTTCTCCGCTGTTCACCACGCGCTGGCGCTGGGATGCCGGACGCGCATTGGCCTTGCTTCGTTTTCGCGGCGGGAAAAGGGTGGCTCCTCAGATCCAGCGGATGCGCGCCGACNGATTTGCTAGCTGCCGTTTTCCCCGAAGCCCTCGCTTGCCAGGAAAATATTCCAGGCGACATTACCATTTCTAATCATCCGCTGATCCGCGAAGTAATGAAGGACGTTCTTAGCGAAGCGCTGGATATCGAGGGCCTCGACCGCGTGCTTCGCGACATCACCGGTGGCCGCATTACTTGTCTCGCCGTGGATACGCCTGTCCCGTCGCAATTTTCGCACGAGATCTTGAACGCCAATCCCTACGCGTTTCTCGATGACGCGCCTCTCGAAGAACGCCGCGCTCGCGCCGTTGGGATGCGCCGTGTCCTGCCCGATGCTGTACTTGGAGAAATCGGCCGTCTCGACCCCGCCGCTATCGCCGAAGTGTGCGACGAAGCCTGGCCGGATGTGCGTGACTCCGAAGAGTTGCACGACGCGCTTCTCACTTTGACCGCATTGCCTTTTGGCGGCGAAGCAGAAACCGAAGGAAGCAGCTGCTTGCGCACCAAATTGCAAGAATCACTCCCTGCGTGGAAGGCATTCTTCGAGCAGTTAGTTGCAGAACGCCGCGTGGGGCGCGCGCAGGTCAGCAGCGAGACATATTGGGTCGCCACGGAACGCTTAGGCGCGTTCACGGAAATCTTCCCTTCGGCACACCTCGAAGCGCCGCTACCCAAAATAGAATCAGCTAAAACCTCACGCGAAGATGCCCTTCTGGCCCTTATGGCAGGGTGGATCGCTCACGTCGGTCCTGTCACGGCGAACCAACTTGGAAACCTCCTGACTCTCCCTCTTCCAGACATAGAGAAAGCTTTGCTGCGTCTGGAGTCAAGCGGCGTTGTGCTGCGCGGCAAGTTCACCAATCCCGCCTCGGAACAAACGGAGTGGTGTGAGCGCCGCCTGCTCTCGCGCATCCACCGGCTGACCCTCGGACACCTCCGAAAGGAAATCCAGTCCGTCACTCCTGCTCAATTCATGAACTGGCAGCTTCGCTGGCAGCATGTGGCTCCCGGCACTCAACTTCTAGGCGAGCGGGGTACGCTGGACGCTGTCCGCCAAATTCAAGGCTTTGAAGCGCCCGCGAATTCTTGGGAACGCGAAATCCTCAAGCGCCGCATCGCCGATTTCGACCCCAAGGTGCTGGATCATCTTTGTCTGACAGGGGCGGTTGGCTGGGGCCGCCTCTCTCCGCATCCCGCAACGCTCGAAGCATTCGCGGACGGCAAGCGGCGCGTGATTCCCACTAGCGTTGCGCCGATTACTTTTTTCGTGCGCGAAGACGCCGATTGGATGATTCCACGACGTCAAGCTGAAGAAATAAACGGTCTCAGTGCTGACGCCGCCGTGGTTCTCCAGTTTCTGCGTCAGCGCGGGGCCTCATTCTTCGCTGATATCGTGCGTGGCACGGGCAAGCTAAAGTCAGAAGTCGAAACTGCTCTCTGGGAACTTGTCGCCGCCGGCCTGCTCACCGCGGATGGTTTCGATAATCTGCGCGCGCTC
>OCOJ01039220.1_pt3 | contig 18666 bp, 21 predicted proteins | sample 1539251 | NCBI WGS metagenome assembly OCOJ01 (sample SAMN01911457, study PRJEB22624) | soil metagenome | biome: Soil | place: Malaysia | collected 2012-04-30 | depth RA_metagenome m | reverse complement strand
CCGCCGCCATTTCGTTTTCGGTCGGAGCCCGGCTGAGTTCGAGGCTCAGCTTGCGGTGCGCTTCTTCCACCCTGCGCGCCTTGCGGCGCAGCTCGCGCGGACCCCAGTCCATCTCCCGCAGGCTGTCGAGGATGGCGCCGCGGATGCGGAACTTGGCGTAGGAGCCGAACTGCACCTGCTTGGAGCGATCGAACTTGTTGAGCGCGTCGATCAGCCCGATCACTCCGGCGTGCACCAGATCCTCGAGCGGGACGTGGCGGGGCAGGCGCTCGTGGATGCGGCGCGCCAGGTAGCGCACCTGGGGCAGCTGTTCGAGCAGGATGCGGTCGCGCTCTTCCTTGTCCTGCCACGAGGTGTAGGCTTCGGCGGTGTTTTTGCTCATCGCCGGCCTCGCCCGTCTGCGCCTGCGGACACAAGACTCACGCACTTTTTTCGTCTCACGCTCTTTCTCCGTCTCACGCTGTTTCTCCGTCTCACGCTGTTTCTCCGTCTCACGCTCTCTCGTTGCTTCCGGTTCTTTCTGGTTTCACGTCTCTCTGCGTCTTGCCCGCTCAGTTCCCGACCCATGGCTCAGCGCAAGACTCCGACCGACTGCACTTCCACCACGCGCGGCACCTCGGGCGGAGACAGAACCACGATCTTGGGCAAAAAGGGCTCGAGCAGGCGCTTAAGGTGATAGCGCGCCGGAGTGGCGCACAACAGCACCGGGCTGGCGACCGCCACCTGCTCGCCCGCCAGGCGGCGCAGGCCTTCGAGCACCCGGCGGGCAAAGGGCGGCTGCAAACCCGCAGTCCCGGATAGCGCGAGCTGCGCGGTGAAGGCGCGGCCCAGCTCGTCTTCGAGCGCGTGATCGAGCGTGACCACGCGCAGCCCTCCGTTTTCGGAGAGCAGGGGGCGCACCAGCGCCCGGCCCAAGGCCTGGCGCACAGCTTCGACCAAGAGCACCGGATTCTTCGAGGCCGGGGCCGCATCGAGCAAGGTCTCAAGGATGGTGGGCAGATCGCGGATCGAGACCTGCTCCCGCAACAGCTGCTGCAGCACCTTCTGTACCTCGCCGAGACTCAGTACCTTGGGCACCAGCTCCTCGACCAGCTTGGGATGGCTTTCGGCCAGACGGTCAAGCAGGCGCTTGACCTCCTGGCGGCTGAGCAGCTCGTGGGCGTGCAACTTGACGACCTCGGCTAGGTGCGTGGCCAGCACGGAAGTCTGATCCACTACGGCATAGCCGGAGGCGAGCGCCTGGTTTTGCAGCGCGGGCGCGATCCACAGAGCGGCGACGCCAAAGGCCGGCTCCTTGGTCGGAGTTCCCGCGAGCGGCCGCGGTGAGCCTTCCGAGCTGATGGCCATCAGCTGCTCCTGCGCCATCTCCCAGCGCGCGACTTCGACGCCGCGCAGCGCGATGACATACTCGCGCGGCTTGAGGCGCACGTTGTCGGTGATATGCACCGGCGGCACGATGAAGCCCAGTTGCTGCGCCAGGTTCTGGCGCAACGCCTTCACCCGGGCGAGGAGCTGCCCGCCCTGGTTCTGATCGACCAAAGGAACCAGGCCGTAGCCGACCTCCAGACTGAGCTCGTCGAGCTTGAGCAAGTCCTCGACCGACTCTTTCGCCGGCTTCTTCTCTGCCGCAGGCGCGGGCGGAGCTTCCGCCGCGGTCTTCGGAGCGCGCCAGGCCAGAAACCCGGTTGCGGCGGCGAGCAGGAGAAACGACAGCTTGGGCAGGCCGGGAATGGCGGCCAGCGAGAGCATCACGCCCGCAGCGATCAGCAGCGGACGCCGGCGCGAGAGCACCTGGCGGCTGACATCGACCGAGAGCGTGGCGTCGGAGGAGGCGCGGGTCACCACCATGCCTCCAGCCATGGAGACCAGTAGCGATGGGATCATGGTGACCAGTCCGTCGCCGACGGTGAGCACAGTGTAGGTCTTCAGCGCTTCGCGGAAGGGGATGTTGAGCTGGAAGACGCCAATGAGAAATCCGGCAATGATGTTGATGGCGGTGATAAGAATGGTGGCGATGGCGTCGCGCTGGTTAAAGCGGGCGGCGCCGTCCATGGCGCCGTAAAACTCCGCGTCGCGCGCAATCTGCTCGCGGCGGGCCCGCGCCTGCGCTTCGTTGATCAGCCCGGCGTTCAGATCGGCGTCGATCGCCATCTGCTTGCCGGGCATGGCGTCGAGGGTGAAGCGAGCGGTGACCTCGGCGGTGCGCACCGCGCCGTGCGCCACCACGATGTACTGGATCGCGATCAGGGCTACGAACAGAACGAAGCCGACGACATAGTTTCCGCCGACGACGAACGAGCCGAAAGCCTCGATGACGTGTCCGGCGGCCGAGACCCCTTCGTTGCCGTGCAGCAGAATGCGGCGGCTCGAAGCCAGGTTCAGCGACAGGCGGAACAGCGTCAGCAACAGCAACAGGCTGGGAAAGACAGAAAACTGCGCCGGACGGAGAATCTGAATCGCCGAGAGCAGCACCAGCACTGAGGCGGTGATGCTCAGTGCCAGCAGCAGATCGAGCAGCAGGCTGGGCAGGGGAATCAGCATCACGAAAATCAGGCTGACCGCAGCCACCGGCATGATCCACTCCGAGGCCGTGTTCTTGGGGGCGGTGGCGGTCGCGGGGGCGGACGGTGTGATCGGAGCCATGCGCTAGCTCCTCCCCGGAGCGGCGCTGGGAGCGGCCGCCGCTGCCGCGCGCGACGCGGCCCGCCAGATGGCGGCGAGAATCTCGGCGACCACGGTGTAGAGTTTGGGAGGAATCGCCTGCCCCACTTCGACCGCCCGATAGAGGGCGTGCGCCAGCGGCGGATTCTCCACCAGGGGAATGCCGTGCCAGCGGGCGACTTCCTTGATCTGCGCTGCCAGCAGGCTCCGTCCCTTGGCCACAACCACCGGAGCGCTCATCTCCAGGTTGTATTCGAGCGCGATGGCGAACTCGGTGGGGTTGGTGATGACCACGGCGGCGCGCTCGACGTCTTTGAGCATGCGGCGGCGGCGGGCCTGGCGCTGCAGCCGCCGGATGCGCATCTTGACCGCGGGATTGCCCTCGGTCTCCTTGAACTCGTCGCGCAGATCCTGGCGGCTCATCTTCAATTCGTTCTCGTGGCGCCAGCGCTCCAATAGATAATCCGCCGCCGACCAGACCAGCAGGACCAGTGCCGCCTTCCAGGCCACTTCAAACAGGCGGGCGCCGGCGACGGCCAGGACAGCGCTGCGGCTCGCGTGCAGTAGCGCGGGCAGCTCGCTCCAGTCGCGTATCACCACCGCGAGCGCGAGATAGACAAGAAGCGCGGCCGGCAGCAAAGACTTGAGCAGGCGGCTCACCGCGCTCAGCGAGAACAGCTGCTCGATCCGCGAGGCCGGATTCAGGCGGTTCAGGCTGGGGGCCAGCGCCGAAGACGCGAACACCAGTCCGCCTTGCGCCAGCCCGCTGAGCGTTGCCGCGAGCCAGCTCAAACCGGCAGCCACGGCGATGCCGCGAAACACCACGAGATCGTTGCGCCAGGCAGGCAACAGCTGCTCGGGATGCGTGGCCGCGTTTTCTACTTCATGACGGAACATGGAGCGCCATGTGCCGGCAAAGGCGGGCAGCTGCCAGGACAAAAGCATCACCGCAGCCATCGCGCCCACGCCCGCCACCAGATCGCGGCTGCGTGCGACTTGTCCCTGCTCGCGCGCTTTCTGCCGCCGCCGCGGGGTGGCTTTTTCGGTTTTGTTCTGATCGGCCATGATCGGAATGCTCTACTGCACCATCTCCCGAACCCGCGCGCCCCCGTTTCAGCGCGCCAGATGCAACAACTTTTCCCCCGTGGCCACGGCCTCGGCAAAACGCTGGCTGAAAGTGTGCGGCCAGTACGCGACCACGGCCACCAGCACCGAGAGGCCGAGCAGATTCTTCACTGCCATGCCGACAAAGAGCACGGGCAGCTGCGGCGAAGCTTTGCCGAGAAACCCCAAGGCAGCGTCGGCGATCAGCGTGGCCACGAGCGCGGGCGCGGCCAGCTGCACCCCCGCCAGAAAAATTCCTCCCGCCGCGTGCAGCAGGCCGCCCGTCGCCGCAAGTGTCGCTGCGGCGGTTCCGGCGGGCAGGTAGGCAAAGCTGCGCACGACTGCGCGCAGCAGCCAGTGATGCACATCGAGCTGAAGAAAGATCAGCAGCGCGCCCAGGCGATGCAACTCGCCCAGCACGGGAGTGTCGGCCTGGGTCTGGGGATCAAACAGCGAAGCCAGCGAGTAGCCCATCTGCACGCCCAGAATCTGTCCGGCGAGAAGCGGAGCCTCCATCAGAAAATTTGCCGCCAGGCCGAGGAGCAGCCCGATCACGAGCTCGCTCAACGCGACACCCGCCCACTGCCAGCCTCCCAAAGCCAGCTGCGCCGGCCCGTGCAGCGGATGCACCAGCGCGGTGATCAGCAGCGTCAAGGCCGCTTTCAGCGGCGCCGGAATGGCGTCGCTCGACAGAAACGGACAGAACACCATCAACCCGGACACACGCGCTCCGGTGAAGACCGCAGCCGCCAGCCATTGATCGAGGTACAGTCCGTTCATCAGGCTCTTCCCGCGAATCCTTTCCTCGGAATCTCTTTCTCTTGATCTCTTCTTCCATCCAGCTCGGCCGCCGATCAGCGCAGAAACGGCCGGAAGTCGGAAAACACCTGCAGGGTGAACAGAATCAGGCGGCGCGTCATCCAGGGCAGCAGCAGCAGGGCGGCGGCGGCCACGGCAAACAGCCGGGGCACGGTCGACACCGTGGTTTCCTGCAGCGAAGTGAGCACCTGCGCCACGTTGATCAGGAGGCTCACCAGCGTGGCCACAATCAGCAGCGGCGCGCCCATCCACAACGCGGTTTCAAGCGTGTGCCGCAGGATCTCGACGATGTTGTCCGGCCCCATTTGCTTCCTCCTCCCGCAAACCTCTGCGCGCCACCAAGTCGGCTCAGGCAAAACTCTTGAGCAGCGAGCCCACCAACAGGTTCCAGCCATCGACCATGACGAACAGCAAAATCTTCAGCGGAGTCGAGATCACCACCGGGGGCAGCTGCAGCATGCCGATGGAAGTGGTCACGGCCGCGACCACCAGATCGATCACGAGAAAAGGCAGAAACAGCGCCGCCCCGATCTGAAAGCCAGTCTTGAGCTCCGACAGGATGTAAGCCGGCACCACCACGCGCATGGGCACATCGTCGGGGCGGGCGGGCGCGGGCGCCTGCGCCAGCTCGAGAAACAGCGCGATGTCTTTTTCGCGCGCGAACTTCAGCATGAAGTGGCGCAGGGGCGGAGTTCCCCGTTCGAACGCTCCCAGGACGTCGACCTGTCCTTTTTCGAAGGGCACCACCGCCGACTCATAAATCGCCGCGCCGACCGGCTGCATCAGGAAGTAGGTCAGCACCAGGGACAATCCGATCAGCGTCTGGTTGCTGGGCGCAGTCTGCGTGCCCAGCGCCTGGCGCAGGAAATGAAATACCACCAGCAGGCGGGCGAACGGCGTCACCGCCACCACCAGCGCGGGCAACAGCGTGAGCAGAGTAAGCAGAACGACGATGTTCCATGGCACCGAGCCGCTTGCCGCGCCGGGCGCGCTCCAGTTCAGTCCGGAAGGTGAAGCGTGGTGGGCGTGCAAGGGACGGGCCCAGGCCGCGCTGGCCGTGGCCAGCAGCAGCGCGATTGTCACCGCGCATCGCCATGCGCCGCGCATGCTCACTGCTGTCCTCCCGCGCCTTTCGCATCGCTGGATATCGCATGGCCCGGCTCCAGACGCGCCAGCAACACCAGGGAGGAAGACGTCCCGCCCAGAAGAAAGCGCGAGTTCTCGAATTCGACGACCGCCACGAATCGGCGTTCCCCAAGCGGTAGGCTTTCGGCCAGGCGCAAGCGCCGTGGCGCACGCCGCCCCAGCCGCACGATCCGCTCCCACAGCGCGCTGGCTCCGGGCCAGATCCGGCTGGGCGCCACGCTGGTCGTTCTTGCGATCACTCGATCTCCTTCGCGGATTGGCCGCTGGTCACGCCAGCTCCGTGAGACGCACGGCCAGGTGATTGCCGACGACTTCGAATTCACTCCAGCCGATCAACGTCCCATTGACCAGCAGGGGAACGTCGTGTCCCACCGGCCAACTGGTGCCTACCACCATGCCCGTCTGCAGCCGCAGCAAGTCGGACACCTTGAATCCGGGCAGGGGAAGGTCTACGGTGAGTTGGCAGGCGAGACCCAGCACCGGCTGCCAGCGCGGCTCTTCCGCGCTCATGGCGGGTGTTTCGACTGTTGGGCTCGAAGCTGGGCTGGCCGCTTTGCCGGCAGCGGCCTTAGTGCCCTTCGCTTCTCCCGCTGCTGCCGCCGCTCCGGCTGCCATGGCTCCCTTCCGGCTCCTCAACTTCTGGGTTTCAGCGCTGGATCAGAAACTCGGTAAAGTAGACTTCTTCCACGCCCAATTCCGGCACGCGCTCGCGCAGCGTGCGCAGCAGATCTTCCTTTAGCTGGTTTTTGCCTTTGGCCGTGAGTAACTCGTCGACCTTGCCCTGCGCCAGCACACCCAGGATCGTGTCGCGCACCAGGGCGATGGGCGGCCCGTCGCCGCCGGTCTTCAGCTCTGTACTCAGACCGAGATCAATGCCCACGCGCAAGTACGACCTTTGCTCCGGGTCCGCGAGGTTCAGAACAAAGGTCTCCAGATGCATCGTGGACTTCACCCGCGGCTCTTCCCCGGGGGCCGGCGGATCGCTGCCACGGGTGCTCCACAGCCAGCCCCCCAGCACGGCCATGACAAGCATGATGGGAACCAGGAGAAGCCAACGGTTCCACGATCTTCGGACGTCCGGCGCGGGCTGATCGTCGGCAGTTAAGTTCTCGTCAGTCATGCGTGGGAGAAAAAGCACGTCACATACCGACGCGTGGACACGAAGGGGAGGGGGCAAGCGTGTGGCACAAACACCGGCAAGCGGTCGAAGAATCAATCGATAGTCGGCGCTGGCCCAGCTAAACCTAACCCAGTTTGCGGGCAGCCAAGAAAAGACGTGGCTTAGTCTCAGCGGGTTTTCATTAAACTCCACTAAGGACTTTCGTCCCCGGCAGCGAGCTCGCCGCCGGAGACGATAGGCACAGTTCGTCCTTACTGCTTCAAGTTGATCGTGTCTTGCGTGATCTGATCGAAGGTCGTCACCGCCTTGGCGTCAGCCTCGAAGCCGCGCTGGGCCACGATCAGGTTGGCGAACTCGGTGGCGATGTCCACGTTCGATTGTTCCAGGGCGCCGCCGGAAAGCGTGCCACAGTCGCCCGCTCCGGGCACGCCAATCACGGCCTGGCCTGAGGCCAAAGTGGGGGTGAAATCGGTATTGCCCACCAGATTCAGACCTTCGTTGTTTCCAAACGTCGCCAGCGCCAGTTGACCCAGGGCTTGCGTCTTGCCATTGCTAAAGGAACCGGTGATGACTCCGTCCGGGCCGATGGTGAAGTTCACCAGCGAGCCGCTGCTGCCGCCGCCTTGCTGGATCGACGATGTGCTGCTGGGAGCTGCCACCTGGCTCACCAGCGGAGTCGTGCCATTGAGCACATTCCAGTTGAAGGTCATGTTGGAGGCGCCATCGGCGAGGCCATTGATGGGGATGGCGGTGATGTTGGTCAGGGTCGGGTTGCCCTTGGCGTCGGTGCCATCAGCGATCAAAGTTCCGTTGCCATTAAAGGTCAGCGTTCCCTGCGAGAGCACGCCCGTCTGCGCTACCGGCGGGTTTCCTGCCGGGTTCAGGTCGCCGGATGGAATGGAGAGGCTGTAGCTCCAAGTGTTGGGAGCGGTCTTGGTGAAGGTGAAAGTGAGCACGTGGCTGACGCCGAGTGAGTCGTAGATGGTGACCGGAGTCGAGAACGTGTCGCCCACATTCGCGGCCGCGTCTAGGTTAGTGGAGAGCTGCACGTTGGCGGTCGCCGCCGGCGGACTGATAATTCCGGCGCCCAGCTGCAGGGGAACGATTCCACCGCCGGTGTTGATCACTCCGTTCGCAGCGGGATAACCGAGCACTTGCTGGCCCTCAGAGGTTACCAGGAAATTGTTGGCGTCCACCGAGAAATCCCCGGCGCGGGTGTAACTGATGACGCCGCTCGCATCCTGCACGGCGAAAAATCCGGCGCCCTGGATGGCCACGTCGGTGGCCACGCCGGTCGATTCCACGCTGCCCTGGGTGAACAGCGACGGCATGGAGCCAATCTCGGTGCCGGCTCCTTCCTGAACGGGATCGCCCGAACCCGTGGTGCCCAGATTCTGATAGAAGAGATCGCTGAACAGCACATCTTTGACCTTGTAACCGGTCGTGTTCTGATTCGCGAGGTTGTTGGCAATGGTCGCGAGCGCCGTAGATTCAGCGGTCAGACCAGAGAGTGGAATCGTAAAGTTTGGCATTAGAGCCCTCCTTGGATCGTGTGCATGAGTGCGGACGAGGTTGAACTTGCGCCACTAGCAACGGTGGCCGAATTCGCAGGGGCTGCGAGCGCAGAGCCGGAGTCTGTTGCTGCCGGCAGGCTGCTGCCCGTGGACGAGCCGCCACCGGAACCGGACCCCGTGCCCCCCGATCCTGATCCTGACGACACCACTTGTTGCAACAGCTGGTAAATCGAGGTGACTTCGCTGAGCTCGCTGAACTGCGCCAGCTGTCCGACAAATTGCGTGGGATCCATCGGATCCAGCGGACTTTGGTTCTGCAACTGCGCCACCAGCAGTTGCAGAAACATGTTGTTCAATGCCGGCGGGCTGGTCGGATCCGTGCTCGTGCTCGACGCGGCCGCGCTGGCGGACTGAGTGGATGTCGGATGGGAGTCGGAAAGAATCGGTGCGATCGTCATCGCGGATTGCCTCCTTCAGGCAAGAATGCTGAGCCCGGTCTCTCGGGGCCGCGGAATCTCCCTGGTTGCTACTGTGTCGTTGTTTTCCCCGACTTCTTCTGCAAAAAGAGAGGGAGATGGTTTTGCGAGGGGAGCCAGATAGCGCGACTGCGCATCGCCCCCCGATCCCAGGTTGCCCGAGAAGGCGAACCCTTGATGAAAGTTCACCTGCTGCAGGCGCAGATTCTGTTGCTGCAGCGTGCTCGCGATGCCGGGCAGTTCGGTCGCCAGCAGGGAGCGCAAGTCCCCCTTTTCGCTGCCGATGACCAGCCCTACATCACTGGCGTGAACGACAGTGCGAACCTCAACGCTGCCAAACGCGGACGTATTCAGCCCGATCCGCATCTCCGATTGCGCCGCGCGGTTGACCATCTGCGCTATCTGGACCGGGCCAGCCGCAGCGGCAGCGGGTGGTTCGGCCGAAGCGGTCAGCGGGCGTGGATTCCCGTCACCAGGGACGTTGCCGGGTGTCTTGGCGGGTGGCGCAGACGCGGAAGCCGAGCTGGATGCCAGCTGCGGCTGCTGGGATGGATCGGTCGCCACCGCTGGGGCCGCAGCTGGCGATGATGCCGGATGCGCAGCCGCGCTCTGTGAGTCCGTAGATCCCGGGTTCGCGGATCCCGAGTTCGTAGAGGCTGGGGTGGCAGTGGCCTGGCCTGCTGCATTGCTGCTCGGCACACTCGCCGGAGAGGCCTTACTCGGTGAGCCAGTTTGCGGACTAGTGGTCGCAGTGGAGCTCTGCCCATTGGTGGCAGGAGTGCCCTCTGCAGTTTGTGCGTCTCGTGCTGCCTGGATTCCAGTCCCGGTGTGGGCTGCGTTAGTTGCAATACCCAGAGCGTTGGGAACTGCCGAGCTGCCGGCCGAGCCTTGCACATCCCACGCAGATGCTGAGATGCCGTTTCTCGCACGCCCCGTTTCGTCAGTCGAACAAGATCCTGCTGGCGGCACTGCAGGTGAGTGCGGACTGTGCAATGCCAAGCCTTCGTGCACTTCCTCCGAAAGAGTCGCGAACGAATGGCTCACCACCGAATGGAGCACTACGGGGAGCGGCTTGCTCTGAGGGGCGCTCGCTCCCTGGATGTTGGGTCCACTCGCGACGGATCGAAACGTCGGCGGGGCCGCTGCTGGGTTCGAAGATGTGCTGATCGGCGATGCGAGGGCAAATCCCGACATGCTCCGGTACGCAGCGCTCGCGTTGGGCGAGAAAGCCGACGAGGCAGCCACAACCGAATCCGCGGGAACCGCACTCACGGGGATGTTTGGACTGGTCGAGTCGTCGCCCTGCTGGAATACGGCGGGGGAAGAAAGGCTTCGTGGCGTGACGTCCTCGTACTCCTTGGGGGAAGTGGGCGTGGTTGTGGGGACAACCGACTGCGGGGATACCGCACTCGCGGCAGTGCTTGCACTGGCCAGGTTGGTCGAATCGTTGGCGTCGCTCTGCCTTGGAGCATCCGTCCAGAGGATTCTGACCGGCGATGCAGACGCCGGCAGCGACATCCCTCGTGGTGCCGCGTTTTCGCTGGGCGAGACGGCCATGGGGCTAGCAATCGCGGAATCAGGGAGAAGCGCACTCGCGGCCGAGCCGTTAAGAGCGGCGTTGCGAGATCCCGCAGCGTCGCTTTGGCTTCGACCGTCACCTCTGAACTGCCTCACGTTCGCGGGGATGACTGCCGCGAATTCCCGCTGGCTGGGGATATTCTCCGATGCATCGACGCTCTGAGCGGGCAGACTGCTCATCTTCGGCGCAGCGACGGAAAGTAGGGTTGGATCGGGTTCTGCCCTGATAAGGTCACCCTGGGCGGGAGCCGCGTTCTGCAGCAGGACCACAGGCGCGCTGGGCGCACTCTGTGCCGAAGATGGCGACTGCGACGTGGGCGTGGGATTGATTTCTTGCGCCACTGGCGTCGGAGTGAAGCTCGACGCGGGCGTGCTGCTAGCCACAAAGTTATAGATCCCGAGGTTAAGCTGCTCGGGTTGTGTGACCGCCGCAAAGGATCCAGGAACGGTGCCGTTCTTGGTTGAGCCAGAAATCGCGCTCGTATTAGGCAGCGGAACACCAACACTCGTGTTGGCTTGAAGCGATTGTGAGTGCGTGATTTCGGACGATGGCTGAGAAGAACCGAACTGCGGCGCATCCGGTGTCGATTCGACGGCCGCCACTGGCGTCGGCTCCATTGGCGGCGAACCCGGCAGGAGCAGAATGATTCCGGGAGAAGCGCTCACGACCGCAGCGGGGAGATCTTTCAGAGCGTCTTTCGACGCGCACTTTTTCCCGTTGTCCGCTTGAGCGCCAGCGTTGCCCTGCGGCTGCGCCAGGCTTGATGAGGCTGCGATGTTTCCAGTTGCCCCGCCATCATCGCCCGCTGATGCCGAGAGCAGCGAGGAACACATTACCGCGAAACTTCCGGCCCTGGGGGAGGCAGACGTTGCGCCGTTGAACGGATTGGACCCCGCTGGCGCTGCGGCGAGTGAGTTCAACAGGTCGGCTTGGATGACGGCGGTCACGGCAATCGGCCCAGTCGCTCCGGGCTCGCGACCATCCATGCATCTCATTCGCCAAGATCGCAGGTCATCTCGCGTTCCGCCGCAAGCGGAAGAAGAGTCGTGAAATCAAGGAAATCCGGAATCTGCCGATGAATGCGGCGAAGGCTCGAAGTGTGCCGACTGGGCAAGGCCTGCCGGGAGCCTGGGCAACTCTAGCCGCGCCGCCGATAGTCCCGGCGCAGGAGAAAAAGATCGTCGAGGTTGCGCTGTTCGCGCCGCGCGCTTTCGCGCGTGTATTCCCGGCTCTGCGCATTCCGCAAGGCTTCCAGGGTTTCGCGTTGCCGCCGCGCCTGCTGGAAAATCCGTTGCTGCTCGTCGCGCAATTTTTCGAGACGCGTCAGCTCGCGCTCGGCCTCTTGCCGCTGGCGGGTGAGCGCGGCCTGGCCGAGCAGTGCAAAATGCAGTTCGGCGGAAGTAGTCCCGCCGCTGAGGTCCCGCGATTGCTGCGCGCAGGCTTGTTCAAGACGCGCATCACAGCGCTCGATCAGCTGCTGCACCCGAGCCACGAGCTGGTTGGCGGCACGCAGGCGCAGCTCCTGCTGGTGTTCCAGGTTCTGGCGGAGATGAAACACGGCCTGCAGCGGGAAACGAAAGGGCATGACGTCAACTCGGCAGAGCCATCAGCTTACCGATGGTTTCAGAAAGCGGTGCGGCTTCGTCCGGCTTCTGCATCAGAAAACGCTGCAGTTCGGGCATCAGGCTGAGCGCCTTGTCGAGCGTGGCATCGCTGCCTTTCTGATAGGCCCCGATGCGGATCAGGTCTTCGGACGCGGTGTAGGTCGCGAGCAGGCGCCGCAGTTCGTGGGCTTTTTCAAGGTGGGGCGCAGACGAGACCGCGGGCATCAGGCGGCTGACGCTGTCGAGCACCGCAATCGGAGGATAGTGGCTGCGCACGGCCAGCCGCCGCTCCAGCATGATGTGGCCATCGAGCAAGGCGCGCGTGCCGTCGACCAGCGGATCCTGCTCGTCGTCGCCTTCCATGAGCACGGTATAAAACGCCGTGATGCTGCCCTCGGCGAATCTCCCCGCCCGCTCGATCAAGCGCGCCAGCATGGCGAAGCAAGAAGGCGTGTAGCCTTTGGCCGTCGGCGGTTCGCCGGCAGCCAGGCCGATTTCGCGCTGGGCCATGGCCAGGCGCGTCAGCGAGTCCACCACCAGCAAGACGTTCTTGTCCTGTCGACAAAAGTATTCGGCGACTGCGGTTGCGGCCAGCGCCGCGCGAATGCGCAACAGCGGAGACTGGTCGGAAGTCGAAACCACCACGACGGCCCGCTTGCGGCCTTCCTCGCCCAGCGAGTTCTCGAGGAAGTCGCGCACTTCGCGCCCGCGCTCTCCCACCAAGCCGAGCACGGTGAGATCGGCATTGGTGTTGCGCGCCATCATGCCGATCAGCGTGCTTTTGCCCACGCCGCTGCCGCCGAAGATGCCCACGCGCTGGCCGCGGCCGCAGGTGAGAAATCCGTCCACGGCGCGAATCCCACAACTGACCGACTCGCGGATGGGGACACGCTCGAGCGGCAGGGGAGCGGCCCCGTCAAGCGCGCGGTATTCGCGCCCGCGATAGGAATCGGCAAAGTCGAGCGGCTGTCCGCTGCCATCGATCACGCGTCCCAGCAACTCGTCGCCCACGCGCAGCGTCGGCCGCTCTCCCCAGGTGACCACGTGGTCGCCGTAGCGCACGCCGCGCGGCAGCTCCAGCGGCATCGACAGCACCGTGGTGCCGCGGAAGCCGACAATTTCGCCGGGCAGTTCGCGCCCGCGCGCATCGATCACCTGGCAGACTTCCCCCACCGAACAGAACGGGCCTTCGGACTCGACCAGCGGGCCGACCACCTGCGTTACCCGTCCCTGCCAGCGCAGACCCGAGCAGGTCTCAAGCCGGGCCAGATACGAGGCCAGCGATGGCTCGGGACTCATGGCGTCTCCATTCATTTCGCCTCCGTCGGCCGCGCTGCCAGCAGGTCCATTAATCCACGCTCGACTTCCTTCAGCTGCACTTCCATGCCAAGTTCGGCGGTCCCCATCGAGGTGCGCAGGCGACACTGGTCGGGCGGCAGCGCGGGATCCTCGACGATCTCGGGCAGATCGCCCGGCTCCATGCGCAGAGCCAGGTATTTCCGCCAGTCTGCGGCGTGCTGGGGATGAACCTGCAAGACCACCCCGGTTGCGCCTTCGATTTTTTCCAGGGCCACGCGCACGATTCCGGCCAGCAGCATGGGATCGACCTGAGCCTCACGGTGCAGGATCTTGCGGGCAATACTCAGGGCCAGCTGCACCACTTCTGCCTCGACTTTGATGTAGTAGGCGGCGCGATCGCGGGTGAANCTCCGCCAGCGCCGCCGCCAGCGCGGAACGCTCGCGTGCCACTTGCTCGTCGAAATTCTTCCGCGCCTCCGCTAATCCCTCCTGCCGGCCCTGTTCGCGGGCCCACGCCTCGCGCGAGGCCGCATCCTCGCCGGACCCGGACCGCAACCCGTGGTCTTCCCAGCCAAGCCCGGCGCTGGCAGGAATTTCAGCATAGGAAAACGGCTGCACTTCGCCGTGTTCGTGGGCTGTAGGTGCGGTCCGGGCCGCGGCCGCCGTTGTCCGGCTAGGCGACGTACTCATCGTCTCCCTCCGGCGACAGCGACAACTTGCCTTCGGCTTCCAGCTTGCGAGCCACCGCTACCGCCTCGAGCTGCGCCCGGTTGATCTCCCGCGACTTCAGTGGGCCGAGCACTTCCATGTCTTCCTTCAGCATCTCGACCGCGCGCGACGACATGGACTTGAAGATGTAGCTCCTCAGCTCCTCGGAGGCGCCGCGCAAGGCCGTGGCCAGGGTCTTTTTGTCCATCTGGCCCAGCAGCTCGCGGATGCCGGCCTCGGGCACGGTGAGCAGATCCTCAAAGGTGAACATCAGGTTGCGGATGGAGAGCGCCAGCTTCGGATCTTCTTTCTCAATGGCCTCCAGGATGGTTTTGGCCGCGGCCAGTTCGAGACGGTTCATCAGCTCGGCCACGCCTTTCAACCCGGCATAGGCGCGGCGGCTCTGTTCGCCCAGCGCGGCCAGGCGCTTGTGCAGCACCACCGAGACCCGCTCCGCCATCTCCGGCGAGAATTGCCGCAGCTGCGCCAGACGCTTGATGGCCTCGGCGCGCAACTCGGTCGGCAAACGCATGAGCAGCACCGAGGCCTGGCGGGCCTCCAGATGGGCCAGAATCAGTGCGATGGTTTGTGGATGCTCGCCCTCGACGAAGCGGGCGAGCTGCACGGGATCCGCCTTCTGCAGCGAGTGCAGCCGGCTGGCGCTCACCTCGGCGCTGCGCGAGACCTGGCGCAACAGTTCCTGCGCGCCCTCCTCGCCAAAAGCCTTGACCAGCAGCTTGTTGGCGTATTCTTCCCCGCCCTGGGCCAGGTAGTCGCCGGTCAGCACCAGCCGGTCGAATTCTTCGAGCACCGCCAGCGCCGTTTCCTGCGAAACCGAGCGCAAGCCCGCGATCTCCCGGGTGACCTGCTCCACCTCTTCCGGCGGCAGGTGGCGGCAGATCTGGCTGGCCGCGTCTTCGCCCAGGCTCACGAGGAGGATGGCCGCCTTGCGCAGACCGGAGGATGCGTTCATCGTGGCTTCTCCTCCCGCACCCAGGCCTGCACCAGGCGGCTGGCCGATGCAGGCTCCGCCTTCACCTTCTCACTGAGCATGCGCTTCAGCTGGCCGGCACGTTTCCCTTCCTCGCTGCCACCGTGGGCGGTGTCTGGCGCTCCCAGCGCGCCGCTGGCCACAGCTGCAGCCAGGCCGGGAGAGGCCGCGACTGCGAATTTCGCGGGGATTTGCCGGAAAGCCGCCAGCGCCTGCTTCTTCACTGGACGCAGGATCAGCAGGTAAACGACCAGGAACAGCAGACCGATCGCGGCATAGCGCAGCGTCCAGGCCCAGGGCTCGACCAGCCGCCGCCAGCGTTCGGTCGCGACGGGCGGGGGCAGAGTCTCGCCCGGGATCTCCTGAAACGAGAGATTCTCGACCGCCAGCACATCGCCGCGCTGGGTATCGATTCCGAGGGCAGCGCGGGCCAGCTGCTCGATCTGCTTCATCTCGTCCGCGGTGCGCTTGCGGCGCGTACTGGTGCGCTTGCCAGCCTGGTCTGTGACTTCGACCGCGTCATCGACCAGCACCGCGGCCGCGATGCGGCGCAGGCGTCCCGGGGGCTCCACGCTGTGATGCAGGCTCTTGCTCACCGCGTACGTCGAGGAATCGGAGCGCGAGCTCGACTGTTCGCTCGAGGCCGGCGCGGCCACCGGCTTAGTCCCGGAGGGCACGTTGCTGGCGGTTCCGGGCACACCGGCGGGAGCGCCACCAGAGGCGCTCTCTTCCGAATGCTCCTGCGTGAGCGTGGCCGTGCTCTTGGGATCGTAGGTCTCTTGCGTGTCTTCGCTCGTGCCGAGGTCGTACTCGACATGCACGCTGGCGCGCACATGATCGGCGCCGACGACAGGCTCCAGGGTGTGCACCAGGGTTTTGGCCAGTTCGTCATCCAGGCCGTAGGCGCTCCCGCTGGCGCCATCGCGATTGTGCAGTAGCGGCGTGTTGCTGTCGGCATCGACCACGGTAACGTTTTCCGGACGCAGACGGTCGACGGCGCTGGCCACCAGCTGCGGAATCGCCTGCTGGGCCTGCTCGGAAAGCCGCCCGCTGCGGGTCTTGAGGATGACCGCCGCCTTGGCCTCGTGCGCCTGCTCGGTGAAGAGCGACTCCTGAGGCAGCACCAGGTGTACGCGCACCGCTTCCACCTCGCTCAGCGTGGCCAGCGTGCGCTCCAGCTCGCCTTCGAGGGCGCGCTGGTAATTTACTTTTTCCGTGAAGTCCGACCCGGCCCAGTTTGGGGTATCGAACAGCTCGAAGCCCATGCGGGCGCTGCGCGGCAGCCCGGCAGCCGCGGTCTCCAGGCGGCTCGAGTCCAGTTTGTCTTCGGGCACAAGCAGGCTGCCACCGTCGGGGGAGATCTGGTGAGGAATGTTCTTCGCCGCCAGGCGGGCGGCGAGGGACTGGGCCTCATCCGGCCGCAGTCCGGAATACAGCGTCACGTACTTCGGCTCTCCCAGCAGCACGGCGAACAGCCACAAAGCGCCCCCAACGATGACTGCGCCGGCGGCCAGAAGCAGGCGCTGGCCGGGGCTCAGCCGCCGGAAGAATTCTCCGAGGCGGTGGAGAACATCATTGAACGATGAGGTGCTATCGGCCATTTTCTTGTGCGCGATTCATCGCCGCTCGCTGCGCCTCAGAACTGCATGCGCGAAATTTCCTCGTAGGCGGAAACGATCTTGTTGCGCACCTGCATCATCAGCTGAAAGCTCAAGTCGGCCTTCTCCACCGCGATCAGGGCGCTGTGCACGTCGGCGCCGTTGCCCGAGAGCACGCCCGCCACTTTGGCGTCGGCCTCGCCCTGGAGCTGGTCCATGTCGTCCATGGCGCTGCGCAGGACTTCCTGGAAGCCGGATTCGGATTCTCCCGCCGGCCGCAGGGCAGGCGTGTCCAGCTCTGCCGGCAGGATGCGTACGGACGAAACCGCGCCGTTCATACGAATGATTTCTCCCCCAGTCGTTTCCCGCTTAACTCAAAATCTGCAGCGACTGCTGAATCATGTTCTTGGCGGCCTGCACCGCGGCCGCGTTCAGCTGATAGGCGCGCACCGCGCTCAGCAGGTCCGTCATCTCCATCACCGGATTTACGTTGGGATAAGTCACGTACCCTGCGCTGTCGGCATCGGGATGCCCCGGCTGGTAGCGCCGCGGCAGGGGCGTGGGGTCCTCGACCACCGCCTCCAGCCGGACACCTTCGGCCGGCGGGTTGCGCATTCCCGCCAGCAACAAGGGGAAGCGCGGCACAGGCCGGGCGCGAAACACCACCAGCTGCCGCCGGTAGGCGCCGCCTTCAAGGGTGCGCGTGGTTTCGGCGTTGGCCATGTTGGCCGAGACCACTTCCGCCCGCCAGCGCTCGGCCGACAGAGCCGAGCCGCTCACTTCCAGCATGCCAAACAGGTTCATGACGATGTGCCTCCCGAGTTGATGGCCAGCGCGATCTCGTGGAACTGATCTTTCAACAGCTGCACGCCCAGGTTGAACTTCATTTGCGTCTCGGCTAGGAGCAGGCTCTCGCGCTCCACGCTGACGTTATTGCCATCGGGACGCGCGATCAGCCCGCGCACCGGGCGCGCCACCGGGGTGAAGGAGGCGTACTCGAGTTGCGCGGAATCAGCAGCCGAAGCCTCCGCTCTCGCCCGCGCCAGCTCGGCGCGGAAATCCAGATCGCGGGTTTGGTAGCCGGGTGTGTCGATGTTGGCGAGGTTGGTGGTGACCAGCTTGTGCCGCGCCACATCCACATCGAGAAAGCGGCTCAGGGCTTCGGTCAGCGGGGTTTCGATCATGCGGTTCGTGGTCATGGCATCCATCCTGATGCTTCAAGGCTGCGTGTAACTCGCCGAACTGGGCAGGTTGTAGCTGCGCACCTTGTTGCGCACGGTGCGCAGGCTGACGCCCAGCAACTCCGCGGCGCGGGAACGGTTGCCGCGTGTGGCTTCGAGCGTCATGGCAAACAGCTTGCGCTCCATTTCTCCGAGCGATACCCCCGGCCGCAGGCGGTCTTCGACCGCGTCCGCGGCCGGGCTCAGAGACCAGACGCAACCTTCCAAGCCGGCCACTCCAATCTCGTTGCCGCTTGAAAGAGCCACAGCCCGGCGCACACAGTTGGCCAGCTCGCGAACATTCCCCGGCCAGTCGTGGGCCTCAAGGCCATCCAGAAATTCGGGCCGCAGATGCAGCGGCCGGCCCGGCGCACTGTAGAGGCGCGCGAAATGCTCGGCCAGCTCGCGCACGTCACCCGCGCGCTCGCGCAAGGGAGGCAGCGCGAGCGGGATTACGTTCAGACGGTAATAAAGATCGGCGCGGAACTTGCCCTCGCGGACCATCTGAGCGAGGTTGCAGTTGGTGGTCGAGATCACGCGCAGGTCGACGCGAATGCTGCGGGTGTCGCCCAGACGGTCGAATTCGCGCTCCTGCAGGGCGCGCAACAGCTTGGGCTGGAGCCCGAGCGGCATCTCGCCAACTTCGTCGAGCAGAAGCGTGCCCCCATGGGCCAGCTCGAACTTGCCCGGCTTCGCGGCCTGCGCGCCGGTGAAGGCGCCTTTGGTGTGGCCGAACAATTCACTTTCAAGCAGGGTCTCGGGGAAGGCCGCGCAGTTGACGGCCACAAAGGGATGGTCGCGACGCGGGCTCAAGCGATGAATCAGCC
>OCOJ01032919.1_pt3 | contig 18732 bp, 19 predicted proteins | sample 1539251 | NCBI WGS metagenome assembly OCOJ01 (sample SAMN01911457, study PRJEB22624) | soil metagenome | biome: Soil | place: Malaysia | collected 2012-04-30 | depth RA_metagenome m | reverse complement strand
GCGAGGCGCGTTCCAGCGGCGAATGAAAATAAACAGACCGATAAACAGGTACAGCAGTCCAACAACGCGGAGGTAGTTCTCCACTGTGATGGGCTTGTGCGGAGGGGTGGTGATCAGGCGGGTCTCAAACTCCTCGCCGTTGCGGGAGAGTTTATAGCGCAGTTGGGTCCACAGGCCAGCGCGGTAGAGACGACGGGCTACGTGAGCAGCATTGGGAACCGGTACGTCATTGATGGCGACCAGAATGTCGCCAGGATGGATGCCAGCGGCGGAAGCGGGGGAGTTAGGTGCCACCTTCCAAGCTTCGATTCCAGCAGCGCTGTCGGACCAAGCCACCCCGTCGTCCACCAGGTCGTAGCGGGAACGCTGCAGGAAGTTCAACCAGGCAAAGATCACCGCCGCTAGGGTTGCTAGCGCCAGGACTACCGCACCGACGCTGACACGTAGGCTTTCCTTCATGGCCAAGGTCCCGCGACTGGCTTGGTTAGTCATACCGTGAAGCAAGTCCTCTTCCAATCTTTGGTAGATATACTTACAAATAAGTGCCTTAATTTCAAATGCCTGTGGCCACTAAGGGTGGGCAGTCGCGGCAACGTCCATTTTCTGGTAGGCAGGATACAACTTTCTAAATCCTCCTGCAGTTCAAAACTGCAGGCTCAACCCACCTCTAATACTACGAAACGCAGGGACTAGGAGCATCTGGCCATCTCGCGTATTTATAGGCACATAGCCTTGCGCAAGCAGGTTGTCGCACTGCGCATTTGCCTCCAACCGTCCCAGCGACACCCAAGGCAGGGGCTGCCGGATCCCGACGTGAAGGTACGGATTCACGTCGTAAACCCCTTCTCCATAGGGATCCACCCGAGACAAGGCCGCGCCATTAATCCACTTGTACCCCGCCGTCAGCTTCGTGCCGGTTACAGGAATCCGCCCCGTTACCTTCACCGCCGCCGAATGACGCTGCATGGTGTGCAAAGCATCGCGCAGAGCGCCATCTGGTGCATTCAAGGGCACTAGGGCTCCCGAGAAAGCGTAGATCGTAGTCAACTCCAGATCTTCGCTGAGCTTCTCTCGCAGTGCTGCACGGGTTCCCCAGGAAACTGAGGATCCCGCGTCATAAGCGAACTCCTTGGAATAGAAATCCTGGAAATACTCTGGTGCGGGGAGATCGGCGCCTCTTCCAAACAGGGCTACGTGGCTATTGTCGTCATGGAAGGCAGCCAGTTGTAAAACCCCGCGGGTTCCGAGTTTGTGCTCCCCGGCCAATTCCTCGTGCCTGCCATTCTCGAGAACTGGTCTGCCGCTGCGCCACATCAGCGCGGGAAACGAATCCAATTGGTCCAGTGCTGAAGTGAGGACCCCGGGAGCAAGACTACCGGTGAGACCAGAAAAGGAACTGTCTGCTTCCGCTGTGCCAACGGGCAGCGCGGCGTAAACTGCATCTACGTACCAATTGGGCGCGACTCGGCTTTCCCACTTCACGCGTGGCCGAACACTCCACGCTGCGGCCCCGGCACCGACGAGCACATATTCGCCACCGACGCGGAGCACGAAGCGATCTCCAAATGTCACCGATGCACTTTGGTCCAAGCGAACGCCGCGGAAAATCGGAGAGTCGGGCCCGATTTTGGCCTCACGAAGAACCATCGTACTCCGCGGTCCGTTCTCCAGTGAGCCGGTGGGCAGCCACATCGCTGCCAATCCGCCCGCCGGTGAATCCTCGTCGTAGCTGACCTGCCCGGCAAAAACAATCTGGTTGGACCCGTCGATGCGCTGGTCGTAAGCAAAAGCAGTAGCAGGGGCGGCGTCAATGTTCGAAACCGAGCCGGGCCTGCGTGCACCACCGGTGATCTCGATCCTGCCGAGAGGGAGCGACTTGCCCGTATCCGCGACCACCGCAGAGCTGCCCCCGGAATCTTCTTCATGCCACTGCAGGACAGGCCGCAAGCCAGATGCCGATCGCAGCACCCATTTCCAGTCGTCGGGTTCCGCCACGCCATTCGTCGGAGCGCGCCGCAGTTCCTCAATCGCGGCGTAGAGAGATTCCAGCTCGATGCGAACGACAGTGGTCAGGTTCGAAGAAATTTGAACGTGCTTTTCCAATCCCGGCAGAAAACCAGCGAGCGTGACGCGAATTGTGTAGAAACCCGGAGGCAGATTTTCCGCGCGGAAAACCCCCTGGGTATTGGTCAGGAACTGTTGACTGAGAGTGATGCCGGGAGCTTCGGAGAGGATATCGACGGTGGCGCCAAGCTGGGGAATTCCACCGGCGTCACGTACCTGGCCCGCAATCGTTCCCGAGGAAGTTTTCGAGTGAACCTGCGCAGCGGCTGGGCACACACTGAGCGTAATAGCGAATACAATGCCGAAGCACAGAGACCAACCGTGCTTCACCTCGGTTACCTCCTCGGCGCAACGTTCTCCGCAGCCTTCTGGTCCACAGGAGTTCTGATTGAAAAGTCCGCTGACCGCGAAATGGACGACTGCGCCAGCTTATCAGTCGCGGTGACCTCCAGAGTATACTTCCCGGGGGCCAAGGTGGCCAGAGGCAAAAGCCGCTCGATGGTGACCTGGTCGCCAGTCTGCTTCAAGTCCTCGGAGTTCTCCTTGAACTGCATGACCTGCTGGTCGCCCCTTTTCACGGTATACACAAAAGTGGCGTTGGATTTGTGCGTTTTTTCGTCCGGCTTCAGGTTGTACACCTGCAGATAAATTCCCAGCTTGTCCCCGGTGGTAAAATCACCGTCGAGGCGCGGGCGAACTTTGGAAGACCCCAGCACAAACTGACCGAGGCCAATTTGCCTCGCGGGCACGTGCTCGATCTGATCCGCAAGAATGAGCGTGCTGGCTTCGAGTTTCTCCTCGTCGTAGCGGGGCACTGCCAGCCGGGTGTTTTCCGCGCCAACGTTCCCACTGCTGACATCCTTGATGACCAAGTCCAAACGGTATAGGCCGGGCCGCAGTGGCAGCGTCTTCTGGTAGATAGACATCTGCTTGACGGAAAGCTGGAACAGCGAATCCGGAAAATCCTTTGTCACGGAATCTTCAAAAGTCTGAACAACGCGGCCGGTCGGGGTAGTCACGCGTCCGAAAATATTTAACTCCGCCGAATGCACGCCGTCCTTGGACTTAAAGGAGAGTTGGTTGTTGGGGATTTGCACGGTCACCGGAACGAGCACAGTGTCGCTCGTGACCTTAAGAAAGTCGGTGCGGTAGTGGAACTTCAATTGATCCCGCACCATGCGCGAAGTCACTATGGCTTCGAGGTCCTTATACTTTACCTCCGGCGGACGCTGTATTTTTGCGTACAGTTCCAAGCGGGTGAACTCCTCCATGCTGCTGTTCTCGCCGCCCAGGGTCGTTGGCAAGTGCGTGCCATCCGTACGGTTGAACCGGTCGGCCTTGGAAGCCATACCCATCTCTTCCAGCAGGCTCAAGCCTGCGCCGGGAACGTTCAGCAAAGCGTCCTTTTCCGACGGATCCATGGTCAGGTGGTATTCGCCGGTCATGGTGGTATCGACGAATTCCAGTTCCACGTTTTCCCCGATGCCTTCCAGGTAGCGGTAGCGCCAGCGCTCCCACGGATAGGTGGTCGTCGTGCCGCCGCCCTCCTCCATCGGACGGTCGTACGTGCCACCGCTGGGGTGCGACTCAATTTCGTCCGGCTTGCCCCACATAATATAGGTACGCCCACGATCCGTCTTCCATCCCGGGACGCCAGAAGCAAAATGCTCGTTGGCGTAAGCAATGCGCCGGTAGTGCTCTTCCTTGAAATCGTTGTCAGGCAGGTCGGGATTATCGCTGCGGCGCAGCCAAAATTGTTCGATGAACTGTTCCCGCTCTTCATTGGTTTCCAGTTGAAGGAAAGCTTTGCGTTCGTCCGGGGAAATAATATAGACCACGTCCTCGTTCAGCCACGTCTTGTAAGGAGAGTCCAATTCCTTGAGCGTCTTCTTCATTTTCTGCTTTTGCTCTTTGGTCAGTTTCTGATTCTCTGGGATGGGAATAGGCGCGCCCTGATCCTGACCCTGTTGGGCAGGCAGAGGCAACGGGAGAGACAAAAGCGCAATCGCGGTTAACCACGTAGGGAAACTTCTGAAATTTATGACCATTGCAAACACCCTTAGGACCGAGTGATTCTAAACCCCCGTCAGAACAGCGTCAAATCAGCAATCTCGCTCATTCGAAAACACTTGCCCTCTTGCCTAGTTAGACGGGGAGGAATTTCGGGGAGTTGCCTCAAAATCATCCTTCGCTAATGGGACACAAGTAGTTTAGCGCAATCATCTCGGGCGCAAGCAAAAATCTCGGTACTAGAACGGCGAGGGACTACTGCAGAAGGTGGGACTGGTTTTCCGAACCGATGAGGTTATCAAAGATAGCCAGCACATGGCGGCGGTACTCCACCATGCGCGTAAACACACTACGCAGGTGGGGCTCGCGTTCGGCGTCCTTGTGCCATTTGGCGAGAACTGCAGGCGGCACTTCGATGTCGCGCCGCAGTTGTTCGGCGGAATGGCCGCGCAGGAACAAACCGTAGAAAAAGGCCGCTTCGCGCTGCGGAAACCCGAGGTCCGCAATCAGTTCGATCGGCAGTAATGGAGCAATAGTCGCCATAGCGAAAGGGCAGTTTACCCAAAACTTTGTCCACGTCAAGTAGAACCGCAGTTCTGCTGGCGCGAGCCAGTCAATGCTTTTCTTCAAACCTTATGCAACGCCAGCCAGCTTGACCGGGTCTAACCAGGCATAGGATGCTTGTCCGAATGGCCAAGTTACCCAAGTCGCTGGCAGGCCGCGCCGTCAGACGTTTCCTGCGTTTTGGCATGTTGCGCGGGATGCGCTCGGTCGAGATTGATCCGGAGGAGTTTCGCCAGAGCCTGGCAGACAAGCATGGACTCTGGGTTCCGCACTTCGGGCGGATGAAGGACGTGCCCCTGGAAAAACTGGACGCGATTGCTGAGCGCATGATTCATGACGCCCAGCGGCTGGCCATGGCCCAGGGTGCGGGCTTCGGCCTTGGCGGCATGATCACGGTGCTGCCGGATGCTGGTTTGCTGACCATTATCACGCTGCGTTTGATCCAAAAGCTGTGTTTGCTTTATGGCTTCGAAGAGGATGGAGCAGAGCGGCGCGTGCAAATGTGGATGGCAGCCGCGGCGGCCGCGGGTATCGATTTCAGTAAGGACTTGGCCGAAAAACAGATGATTGAAAAACTGGCGCCGCGCATCGCCAGCCGGCTCGCCGTGCGCATCGGGGAAGAGAGCGCGGAGAAATGGGTCGGCCGCATGGTGCCGCTGGCCAGTTCAGCCATCGGCGGAGCGCTCAACTATACGTTTGTGCGGAGCTGGGGACGTCGCGTTCAACGGCACTTGCGTGAGAAGCATCTCGCCGAACGAACCCCTGCGGCAATGGTTCAGGGTCCAGTTATCCCAATGCCCAGCCAATGACCGGATCGCGTGCTTTCTTTGCGCCTGCGCCGGATTGCACTGAGCTTGATCCTAGCGACACTTTTGGCAAGTGACCTGACTGCGTGCCGCACACGGCAGACGTATGGAATTCCAGCGCCGATCGCCGTAAAGTTAAGAAGTAGAGAAATGCAGGGCGGAGAGGAATGAAGACGGCATGAGAAATGTGGCCACATACCTAACGGGATGCACATTAATCGGGTTGAGCGCTGCGCTCCTGGTTCTTCCCCAGTTTGCCGCCGCCCCACCCCAGCAATCGCCCACGGATCACAGCGCAGGTGCCCCGACCGAGCCTGTCCCGGCTTTTCACGCGCAACCGCCGAGCGCGGAACTGCCTCCTACCATGGAACCTTCCATTTACACGGACAAGCTTGTCTTCAATGCTTACGCTGTGGCGGCACGCGTGAAAAAGGTCTTGTACCAACAGCCTTGCTACTGCCATTGCGACCGCAGCCAAGGTCACGGCAGCTTGCTCGATTGCTTTGTTGGGCGCCACGGTTCCGGGTGCGACATTTGCCTAAAGGAAGTGTTCTACTCCTACGAGCAGACGCGTCGCGGCAAAACTCCAGCGGAAATTCGTCAAGGCATCATTCGCGGCGACTGGCAAAAAGTCGACCTCGCCAAATACCAGAAGGATTACCTGCCTCCTGTAAATGTCCCTGTGAAGTAAGCGCATTGCACTGCACCGCGAGGAATCTTCTGCTACACTGCCCCCCTGTAAGCCTCCATGCTCCTTTCTGCCCATTCTCAGTAAAAACAGGGGTGCTTTATGAAATCTGTTGGTGTTCGCGTGATTTTAGGTACTTGCCCGCTTCTAGGACTGGCAGCCTTGCTGCTTCTTGCCGCGCATCTTCCCGCCAAAGCCGCCGGCGATGCCCCCTCTTGGGGATTCTCTTTGAGCAACCTCGATCGCAGTTGTAAGCCCTGCGACGACTTCTACGAATTCGCCATGGGCGGCTGGATGAAAGCGAATCCCATCCCTCCGGAATATCCCTCCTGGGGCACGTTCACCCAGCTTCGCGACAACAATCTGACCGCCATGCGCACAATCCTAGAAGCTGCCGCCAAGGCCAACGCACCGGCGGGCTCGAACGAGCAGAAGATCGGGGATTTTTATGCCAGTTGCATGGACACTACCGCGATCGAAAATGCCGGATTGAAGCCCATCGCGAACGACCTGGCCGCCATCGACGCGATCAATGATCGCAAAGCGCTCGATGCGCAGATTGCACGCCTCCAGCGGGAGGGAGCCGGCGTAGTATTCCGCTTCGGCTCCGGCCAGGACTACAAGGACAGTTCAAAGGTGATTGCTCAGGCCAGCCAAGGCGGGCTCGGCATGCCAGATCGAGACTATTATTTCCGCGACGACGATAAATCCAAACAGTTGCGCGTGGACTACGTCGAACACGTGACAAAAATGTTCGCGCTCGCCGGCGACGCGCATGAGAAAGCTGCCGCCGAGGCCAATACCGTGATGACCATAGAGACGGCGCTGGCGAAGGCATCGCGTAACCGCGTCGAATTGCGCAACCCGGAGAAAAATTACAATTTGATGCCGCTCTCCGAGATGAAAACGCTCACGCCGGACTGGTCTTGGGAGAGCTATCTGCAGGCCATTGGCGCCCCGAAATTGGGAGAAGTCAACGTGCGCCAGCCGGAATTTTTCAAGGAGATGAACCAGGAGCTCTCCTCGGTACCCTTGGCTGACTGGAAGATTTATTTACGCTGGCATCTCCTTCATGCGAGCGCACCGGGGCTGCCAGATAAATTTGTGCAGGAGAATTTCGATTTCTACGACAGGAAGCTGAACGGCACTAAAGAAATCCTTCCGCGCTGGAAGCGTTGCGTGCAATCCACCGACCGCAATCTCGGCGAAGCACTTGGCCAGGTTTATGTCGATAAGTATTTTCCGCCAGCCGCGAAAGCGCGCGCCAAGGAGATGGTGAACAACCTGATTGCCGCTCTACGCGAGGACATTCCCACGCTCTCCTGGATGGGGCCGGAAACCAAGAAGGAAGCGCTGGCGAAGCTCGAGGCCTTCACGGTGAAAATCGGCTATCCGGACAAGTGGCGCGATTATTCGAAACTCACCATCGAGCGCGGCTCCTACGCCGAGAACGTGCGGCGCAGCTTTGAATTTGAACACGCGCGTCAGCTCGCGAAAATCGGCCAGCCTTTGGACCGCACGGAATGGGGCATGACGCCGCCCACCGTGAATGCCTATTACAATTCCGGCATGAATGAGATCGTTTTTCCCGGGGGGATTCTTCAACCGCCGTTCTACAATCCGAATGCAGACGATGCGGTGAACTATGGAGGCATTGGCGCCGTCATCGGCCATGAAATCAGCCACGGCTTCGACGACCAAGGATCGAAATTCGATGGCAAGGGCAATCTGCACGAGTGGTGGACGCCCGAAGACCGCAAAAACTTTACAGAGCGCGGCGACTGCGTGGTGAATCAATTCAACGGTTACGAAGTCGAGCCTGGCTTGCACCAGAACGGCAAGCTTGTGCTTGGCGAAAGCATCGGCGACCTCGGCGGCTTGGCCATTGCGTATGCCGCGTACGAAAAATCCATCGAACGCAAACGCCCGAAAGACATTGACGGCTTCACGCCGGAACAGCGCTTCTTTCTCGGTTGGGCGCAAGTGTGGGGAACAAATCAACGGCCGGAAGCCGCGCGCACGCAAACCAACACCGACCCGCACCCGCTCCCGCGATTCCGGGGTAATGGGCCGCTCACCAACATGGAAGCGTTCGCCAAAGCCTTCGGTTGCAAGAAGGGCGACCCCATGGTCCGCGAGCAAGCCTGCAAAATCTGGTAGCCTCCGGCCGACTCGTCTGTGAGCCCAAATCAAAGGTTCCTCCATACTCCAAGACACTCACAGATCGCGGGAAATGAAGCGCTGGCTGTGTTGCGCTGGATGGGCACCAGCCGCCACCTGTACGGCTATCCGGCACTAAAGACAAACCTGCCACTAGCGCGTCTGCTCCGAGTCATGCGCGAGAAGAACTTCTTTGGCTCGCATCTGCAGATTAGGAACAAGCCAACGAAAAACTATCGTGGCCGCAAAACCACCGAGGAACTGAGCGAAAACAAACCAAGGGACGTCCACGGGCCGGATCCCAGCGAAGGTGTCACTGAGACACCTCGCAATTGTGACCGCAGGATTCGCAAACGAAGTCGAAGCCGTGAACCAATAGGCCGCCGTGATGTACGCCCCGACGGCGAATGGAACAGCGTTAGACCGCAGCCGCGAACAGCCCCAAATCACCGAGAGCAGGCCAAATGTCGCTACAAACTCACTGAACCACTGGGCCGGGCCGCTTCGCGTGTGTGGCGAAAGCGAAATAATGGAAAGTCCAAACATTAAATGAGCGGCGATCGCCCCGCTCACCCCGCCGAGGATTTGAGCCAGAATGTAGTGCGAGGTTTCGGTCCACGGAATTCCACCTTCCCAGGCGTCAGCCAGCGTGACAACGGGATTCAAGTGCGCGCCCGAAATTGCTCCGAACGTCAAAATCAAGGCCACCAGTGCCGCACCCGTGGCGATTGTGTTTGCGAGCAGTGCGATGGCCACGCTTCCACCGGCTAACCGCTCCCCCATAATTCCTGAGCCTACGACCGCGGCCACCAGAAAGCCAGTTCCCAAGAACTCCGCAACGGCCCGACGTGCAAGCGTTATTTTCATGCGCGCCCGATGCGGTCGATCTCTTTTTTGATCGCGAGTTTGTCAAGGCTAGAGAGCGGGAGACAAAGAAAAAGGCTGATTCTCCTATCGAGCATCATGAATGCCTCACGGAAAGCCTTTTCAATCTTCTCTGGCGTACCCTCGACGGCGGCAGGGTCGGGTACTCCCCAGTGAGCGGTCATCGGCTGCCCCGGCCACACAGGGCACACCTCCTTCGCGGCGTTGTCGCAAACCGTGAACACAAAGTCCAGCTTGGGAGAGCCCGGCTTAGCGAATTCACTCCAGTCCTTGCTTCGCAGCCCTGTCGTAGGCAGTTTGGCAATCTCGATTTGGCGAATCGCCACCGGATGCACGGCGCCCTTCGGATGACTTCCTGCGCTATAGGCCGTGAAAGTCGGGAATCCCTTCTTGTTCATGATGGCTTCCGCCATGATGGAACGAGCGGAATTTCCAGTGCAGAGAAACAAGACGTTATAGCGTCCCTTCATAGTTCACCCCGTCGGGCCACAACCACCGCGGCCGCCGCAGCAATTCTCCATTAGGAAACTCGTAAGCGCATTCACGCTTTCTAGATTTGCCGAGTACGAAATCGATCGCCCGTTCTTCTGTGGCCGGATGAGTGCCGCTCCGGCCAAAACGTTGAGATGAAAAGAGAGGGTCGGACTGGGCAGTCGGAGACGGCGCGCGATCGTACCGGCTGGGAGACCCCCCGGGGCATGTCGAACCAACAATCGAAAGATGCCAAGCCGCGTCTCTTGTGCTAATGCGCTGAGTGTCGTGATTGCGTCAGATGTCTTCATAGTTCCAAAACTATGGAAATATAATCGACCTGAGCTTAATCTGTCAAACTTCTGATTAACGCATCATAAAAAGGAGTTTCCTTACTTCATCGGGATGTCGTGGCGCAGGTAATCGTCAGACTTGTTCAGCCAGTCCTCACGCGGCGGGGTGAACACGTCCAGGTCCAACGTGTCCTCGAGCGCCCAAGCTTCATGCGGCATGTTCGAAGGAATACAGAGCACCTCGCCTGCGTGAACAACGATCTCTCTGCCGTCAATGGCAAATTTCAACGCGCCTTCCAGGATGTAGGTGACCTGCTCGTTGTGATGGTGGTGCCTCGGCACATGGGCGCCTTTTTTCAGAAACACACGCGCCAGCATGACCTTTTCGCCGACCACCATCTCGCGGTCGATTAGGTCGTTGAGCTTCTCGCGTTCGACCTGGTTCCACGGAATGTACTTCAACCCAGTGTTAGTCTTCATTTCTAACCAACCTGTTTAGTTGAGTGCGGCCCGACACCGAGGAAGCGCCCTTCTTTTTTCCGGCTCCTTGGCACGAGCCAAAACCGCGAGCGCCTCTTGCACCGGAAATAGCTTCTTCCCGCAATCCTGGCGCATATTTAATGTACTGCAACCTGCGGCTTTGCGTTATCGTCTAAGAAGCAGAGGCTGACCTCCTTGAGGTGTTCCATGAAAGCCCTACTTGCCTTGTTCACGTTCCTTTCCCTTTTGCTTCTGTGCGCGGTTATGCCCATACCGGCTGCCGCGGATTCCAGCCACGCCCGAATTGTCCGGCTGAGCTTAACGCAAGGTGATGTCCGCTTCACGCGGGATTTTCACAAGGATTCCCTTGCGGACTTCAAGGCCGTATGGGAAAGCGCACCCCTAAATCTGCCCGTTCGCCAAGGGTATGCTCTGGCGACAGACAGTAGCGGGCGGGCTGAGGTGGAATTTGAAAACGGCGCCATGGCCTTCTTGAGCCCTAACACTGTGCTCGAATTTTATGATCTGTCGCTGGACGATGGCGCGCTCATCACTCGCCTGATCCTGCGCCAGGGAAGCGCGATCTTCTACGTACATCCTGCAAAGGATGACTTTTTCAGCGTCACCGGCGGTGACTTCAGCGTGCAGGCAAATGGCCGCGCGCGCTTCCGCCTGGACAATTACGATGACGGCAGCAATGTGAATGTCGAACAGGGCCACGTCAACGTCCTCCGCGGCAATCAAACAAAGCCGCTCGAACAGGGCCAGTCCTATTCAATCAACGTGAACGAGGGCGGAAACCCGGTTGTGGGACGCGTAGGAGACATGGACGATTTCGACAAGTGGGTTTCTGGACGGATCGACAGCGTGGCTACCGCGACCACGTACTCCAGTCAGTATGTGAACTCGCCGGATTACTCGGCTGGTTTTGCCGATCTTTATAACTACGGCTCCTGGTACAACGTTGCCGGGTACGGTTACGGCTGGCAGCCGTATGGCGTGGGAGTGGGGTGGTGCCCGTTCTCGTTTGGCAGTTGGTATTATGACTCGTTCTTCGGCTGGAACTTCATCGGTACAGCTCCTTGGGGCTGGTTGCCGTATCACTACGGCGGCTGGGTATTCAGCCCGGTGTACGGCTGGGTGTGGATGCCAACGGGCCTTGGTTTTCGCGGCCCAGTGCGTTATCGGCCGATAACGGCGGTCTGGATACACTCCGGCGGGGTGACTGGGCTTGTGCCGATCCATCCGTTGGACAGTCGTGGAAGGACGCCTCTCAACCTGGGTCAGGGTGTTTACGCGATTCAGGGAAATGCCATTGCCGCCGCGCCGGTTGCCAGCGCAGGCGAAAAATGGTCGATGGTGAGCCATCCGCCACGCGCCTCGCTCACTGCAATGAGTATGGCTCCCGCGCCTGCACCGACCCGGGTTTCCCGAACCATCCTTTCGGGCAATTCCGGGAGCCGCTCGGTCACGTTGAGTCGCGACTCTTCGATTGCTTATGATCCCGGCCAACATCGCTTCGTCAACAACAACGCGGTCGCCAAGGTTTCAGATGAATCCGCAAAAGCGGGGAACAGCAACAGCACGGTAAGCCGAGGCAAAGAGGGGGCAGTACCGATCATCGTCGGCGGTTCCACCGAGAAGCCGAATGTGCCTTCCATTCCACGCGCCACCGTGCCGCGGCCCAGCGTCGCCCCGCCATCACCTCCCGCTTCCACCCGCTCTTATGGCGGAGGCACGTGGAGCCGGGCGGGTTCAGGTAGTGGCGGGGGTAGTTCGACGGGCTCGTCTCACGCTTCCTCGGCGGGGGCGTCTTCGCACGGCGCGAGTAGCGGCGGCCATCACTGAACGTTCATTGAATCCGCACGTGGGAAACGGCTCGAGAGAACACGCCTCGGGCCGTTTTATTTTGAGGCGCGGAAGTCCCCAGGGTTCCTAAAACTCTATCCGAAGGTCATGCCCGCATAACCAACGACGGCATCTCTATCGCCGCTGACATCACCCGAGGTGGCATGGCGGATGAGTTCGGCCTTGCCGACGCCTAGGGAGTTCATTGCCGTGAGCATGACAATCGCGGGTCCCAGGCCGCACATGGAAATTTCTTCGCGATGACAAACGTCGTAGAGTCCCTGGGCGTTCAGATTCAGCAATTGCTCAATGGCCTGCTTGTCTTTCCGCCGCGTGGTGACGTCGTCCTCGTAATGATTCATGTCCGATGAGGTCACGATCAGAATGTCTTCTTCTTTCTCGCCCAGGACTCGCGCGATGCCTTCCCCTGTCTCTTTCAACTCTTCAAACCGAAGTGTTCCTACCGCCACGGGCACGAAAGAGAAGTGCGGGTTCAGAAACTGAAGGAAGGGAAGCTCGACCTCCAGAGAGTGCTCCCGGCTATGGGCTAGGCTGTCCTCCCGCAGTCCCGGGCATTCCTTCCGCAGTTTCGCGGCGAGGGGTGCGTCGATTGGCACATCACCCAACGGTGTTCTCCAAGCGCCTTCGGAAAGAATCGCCAAGGCTTCGCCCCGCGGATAATGCCGCACGCCGATGAGCAATATTTTCTTGGGCAAGGAAATCCGCGAAAACACAGCCCCGGCAACGCCGCCCGAGTAGATATATCCCGCATGGGGCACCAGGCAAGCGCGCACGCGAACTTTGCTCCGGGGTTTTTCCTGTTTTGTGAATCGTTCGACTAGCGCGGAAAGCTCTTTGGGATTGCCCGGATAGAACTGCCCGGCAACCGCAGGAAGGCGCAACATGACTCCCTCCCGAATTAGAGGGGTCGCGACGGTTTACCTTTGAATTTCAGGGCGCGGTGCGTTTGGGGATCGTAGTAAACGGTGATCTTGTCGCCGTACTGGTAGCCACCCTTGTCGATGATGGTTTGCATCTTGGCGGACGCCTTTTCGCTCAGGGGAAAGGTCTGGATGGCCATGTCGTTGCCCCTGGCTTTCAGCGTCACTTGGGCAATATTCCCGTTCAGGAAATACCCTTGAAATTTCCCCAGTCCGGTATTTTTCTGTTTGGGCGTGATCACCTTGGTGACGATCGGCGCCGCGGCCTCGCCTGCAATGACCGGCGTCACGATAGGGTCCTGTGCCGCGGCTCGCTGTGGCGCTGGAATCCCGAGCGCCATCAGCCCCAAAACGCTGACCCCCGCAAAGAAAAATGCCATCTTCATTCGATGTCGTCCGTCGCAATCCTCAAGGACTTGAGAAAGCGCACATCCTGGGGAGTCATGGTCAGTCGTGTAGCCGGCCGCTTGTCCGGTTCCTGTTCAATGGACTCCTGGTCCACCTGAATCCGCAGCGATTCCAGAAAACGCCGGTCCTGCGTGGTCATTCGCGCGGACTCACTGCCATCCCGCTTTGCCAGGCCGATCGTGGCATCCAATTTCAGCACGATGTCGTAGCCGTGCGCGCGCACTCCGGCAATCGCACCGGTGATGCGTTCCGATTCCGACACCGTGTCGTTGATGGCATGCCCCAGTTCCCGCAAGAGGTTCTTTAGATGATCGTCGAGTTGCAAGGCAGGCTCCCCAGTACAGCTCAAGTTGATTTTAGGCCCATGAGCCATTCGATACAAGGTGGCCGTCGTAACGTTGTCTCCAATCCATCTACACCGCTGCCTGTCCTATTGGACGGGCGTACTGGCACCGCCGCAGCCTCTCGCATTCTGCGCTAAGATGGCGGCATGTCCATGGTGGCGGGTACAGCACCCCGCTCGCCGGAACTGCGTGGGTTTCAGCGCCTCTGGCGGGTTCTCAAACAGCTTTTTTACGAAACCGTCGGCGCGGTATTTGCGGTTCTCGCGCTGGGCTGGTTCAATTCCGCGTTTCGCGCCTGGACGCGGGACGTGGCGCACTGGTTGATTGGTGTATCCGTCGCCGTGGCTCTACTCTTTGTTTTTTTCGCGGTCAGCTCGTTCCGCCGCGCCCGTCAGTTGTAAACTAATGCATCTCCATAGTGATCGTGGAGACACCGGTTCAATCCCTGCGTTCGCTCCGGAAACTGGTTTCCTTTATGGCTGACATCAAGTCCAATTCCGATGCCGCTCCTGAGCGCAAATCTCAGTTCACCACTCTTTCTGGCTTGCCTGTTGAACGCTTGTACACCGCCGATTCCCTTAACGCCGGGCTGGCGGAGGAAAGGATCGGCTTCCCTGGGGAATTCCCCTTTACGCGCGGCATCTACCCGACGATGTACCGTGGGCGGTTCTGGACGATGCGCCAATACGCCGGCTTTGGCACCGCCGTAGAATCCAACCAGCGCTACCGCTACCTGCTAAGCAAGGGCCAGATGGGGCTTTCCGTCGCGTTCGATCTGCCTACGCAGATTGGCATGGACTCCGACCATCCGCTCGCGCTCGGCGAAGTCGGCAAAGTCGGCGTGGCCATCGATTCGCTCCAGGACATGGAAACTCTCTTCGACCAGATCCCGCTTGAAAAAGTTTCCACCTCCATGACCATCAATGCCACAGCTTCAATTCTTCTTTGTCTTTACGTTGCAGTGGCGAAGAAGCAAGGCGCGAGCCTTGCCAAGCTCTCGGGCACAATTCAGAACGACATTCTGAAGGAGTACATTGCGCGCGGCACCTACATCTATCCGGTGAAGCACGCCATGCGCATCGTCACGGACATTTTCGGCTGGTGCCGGGATACGTTGCCGAAATGGAATAGCATTTCTATCTCCGGCTACCACATTCGCGAAGCGGGCTCGACCGCCGTTCAGGAGGTCGCGTTTACGCTTGCGGATGGCATCGCTTACGTCCAGGCCGCCCTGGATGCCGGTCTCAGCATCGACGAATTCGCTCCGCAGCTTTCCTTCTTCTTCAATGCGCACAGCGATCTTCTCGAGGAAGTCGCGAAATACCGCGCCGCGCGCCGCCTTTGGGCAAAAATCATGCGGGATCGATTCCACGCCAAGGATCCGCGCTCGTTGCTATTGCGTTTCCATGCCCAGACGGCCGGCTCCTCGCTAACGGCACAGCAACCGGAAAACAACATCGTGCGCGTGGCCATCCAGGCGCTCGCCGCCGTTCTGGGTGGTTGCCAATCGTTGCACACCAACTCGATGGACGAAGCCCTTGCCCTTCCCACCGAAGAAGCGGCGCTCATCGCTCTGCGCACACAGCAAATCATCGCGCACGAAACCGGCGTAACTAACACCATCGATCCCATTGCCGGGTCTTACGCCATCGAGACTCTCACAAATGAAATCGAGGCCCGCGCCCAGGAATATCTCTCCAAAATCGATGCGATGGGCGGCATGATCAAAGCCATCGAGTCCGGCTTCGTGCAGATGGAAATTCAACGGGCCGCTTACGATTTTCAGCGCGCCGTCGAAAAGAAAGAACAGATCGTCGTGGGCGTGAATGACTTCGTCGCGCAGGATCCGCGTCAGATTCCCACGCTGCGGATCGACGCGGAGATCGAAGGCGCCCAAGTGGCTCGCGTTCAGGCGCTCCGGGCAAAACGCGGTGCCACGAGAACAAAGTCCGCGCTCGCCGAACTCGAACGCCGCGCCAAAACCTCCGAAAATCTTCTCCCTGCCATTCTTGGTGCCGTCGAAGCCTACGCTACCGTGGGCGAAATCTCCGACACCCTTCGCCGCGTCTATGGCGAGTACCAGGAATCCGTCGTCATCTAAAGCTGTGCATGGGGCTCCCAATCGTGGGACTTTCTGCCCTAAGCAAAGCTGCCATGCTGGTGGGTCTGTAGTATTCTGGGCGCGAACACAATCCCATGAAGCTGATTCTCGCCTCTGCCTCCCCGCGTCGTGCTGAAATTCTCCGGGGTGCGGGCATTTCCTTCACCGTGCTCTCTTCCGCCGTTGACGAAACGCTAGTCCCCGGCGAGACACCTCAGCAGCACGTGCAGCGCCTCGCCGACGCAAAGGCGGAACTCGTGGCCGCACGTGCCGTCGGCCCGGCGATCATCATCGCTGCGGATACCGTAGTTGTTCTGGAGGGTCAGATCCTTGGTAAACCGCGCTCCACCGAAGAGGCGCGCCGCATGCTTGAACTCTTCTCCGGCCGCACGCATTCCGTAGTCACCGGCGTTTGCATCCTCCGCCTGCCCGAAATGGAACGCCGCCAGTTTGTGGAGATTACCCTCGTCCACTTCGCCAGACTCTCTCGCACCGAGATCTCCCGTTACCTGGCTACCGAAGAACCGTACGATAAAGCGGGCGCCTACGCGATTCAGGGCCACGCCGGCCGCTACATCCCGCGCATCGAAGGTTGTTACTTCAACGTGGTTGGGCTGCCGCTCGCNGCACGTGGTTGCTGCTCTCCGCGAACTCGGCTGGTCGGAAGAACCCGAACCCTTGTAGCGCCGAGCGCATCTGCAAGGCCTACGGCTTTTCTCTGACTACGGCTCAACTTCAAAACAAAAGCGCCCCGATCTCTCGGGGCGCTTCCTCGACTTCTATGCGCGGCGCTTACTTCTTGGTGCCAGGCTGCGTTTTCGCGTTGTGCTTCTTGTTGTAAATGTTCTTCGAAGCCGCGTTCTGTTCTTTATTGACTTGCTGCTTCTCGCCTTGCGTCAGCTTGCCGCCATTCGCCGCGCGATCCGCCTTCACTTGCTGGTTGATGCCCCTTTGCTGATTCTCGAGCTTGGCTGTTTCGCCGGCAGTGAGCTGGCCGCTCTTGATGCCCTGTGCGATGCGCTGCTGCTGGTTCGTTTGGCGCTGCCCGACTTCGCTCTTCCCGTAATTCTGGGTCGCGGCGTTGTGCTTGTCATTGTAAATCTGTTTCGAAAGCTGATTCTGCTGCTGGTTAACCTGCTGCTTCTCCGCGGACGTCAACTTGCCGCCGTTCGCAGCGCGGTCCGCGCGTGTCTCGCCGTTGATCGCCGCTTCCTTCGTTTCGAGATTGGCGGTCTCGCCGGCGGTGAGCTGTCCACTCTTCACACCTTGTGCGATGCGGTCCTGCTGATTTTCCTTGCGCTGCGCGATGGTCGGCTGCTTCGCCGGGGTGGACGAAGGCGTGCTTGAACTCTGCGTAGAAGAACCGCTCGACGACTGATCCTGTGCCAGCGCTACCGTGCCCAGCAGCAGCACCGCNCCGTTGATCGCCGCTTCCTTCGTTTCGAGGTTAGCGGTCTCGCCGGCGGTGAGCTGCCCGCTCTTCACGCCGTTGGCGATGCGGTCCTGCTGATTTTCCTTGCGCTGCCCGATGGTGGGCTGCTTCGCCGCGGTGGACGAAGGCGTGCTTGAACTCTGCGTAGTAGAACTGCTTGACGATGGATCCTGTGCCAGCGCTACCGTGCCCAGCAGCAGCACCGCTGCGGGCAACACGCTCCACTTCGAGAATTTGCTGCTCATAACCCTTTTTTCTCCTTCTGTGATTTCCTCGGCTAAGGCCCGGGTACTTGGTAATACCCAAGTGTGGGCAAAAAGTTGTGCGGCCTCTACTGGCCAGTGGTACAGCTGTGTTTACTCGCCGTCGCGCATAACTAACTCTTTACGCACAAATCTTATTTACTCAAGAGCCAACCAAGAGAGCTTCCTCACTTCGCGAACTCCGTTCGGAATGACGAATTCGGGTTCACTCGTGGCACAGATCCTTCTCCAAAAACACAACGGCCCCGGATGCACCGGGGCCATTTCCCAAACTCTTGAATTTTCCGCTGCCGCTTACTTCTTCTCTTCGCTCGGCTTTTCGCTGGGCGGCTGTGCAGGCGGAGGAGTCTGCGATGTGCCGCTCATCCCTTCCTTAAAACTGCGAATTCCTTCACCCAATCCTCGCATCACTTCGGGAATCCGGCGTCCCCCAAAGAAAATCAGGACGATGGCCAGCACTACCAGCCAATGGAAAATACTAAATTCACCCATGGACTACCTCCACGCGGCCTCTGGCTCTCCGGCTTCCTTCGAACCTGGCGCACTTTGGACCCCTGGCATGCCGGGGCCGCCCTTCTTTACACGCTTATAGGATAACACGCTCGTCCCCCAAGCGCCGTGTTAAACGCTGGCGATCGAGATATTCCAGCAACGGAATGGCGTACTTTCTGGTGATGCCGGTCAGCTCTTTGAAGGCGGGCACCCCGATCCGTTCCCCCTTGGTTTTCTTGTAGTTTTGCAACATACCTGGCAACCGTTCCAAGGCCTCCCGATGAAAGATTAGGTCCGCTGATACCCTGACCAGTTGCTTATCACGTAGCAGGATCTGCAGAATCTTTTCAGCTCTCCGGTTCTCGATGGCTAGCTGCGCCAAGACCTCCTTGACGGATGGCACCGTCAGCCCGGCTTTACCAAATGCCTGCTCGATCTGTACCTTGGCGCGCGCTTCTTCCGGCGTCAGTGTGATTTCCGCC
>OCOJ01032867.1_pt1 | contig 18755 bp, 17 predicted proteins | sample 1539251 | NCBI WGS metagenome assembly OCOJ01 (sample SAMN01911457, study PRJEB22624) | soil metagenome | biome: Soil | place: Malaysia | collected 2012-04-30 | depth RA_metagenome m | reverse complement strand
CGGCCGTTTACGCAGCTCGTCTGGCTCGCCTACTTCGCAAAGAAACTGGTGGACGAGAAGCGGACTTCGACACTCAGGGACGTTTTCTACTCGGCCCAAGCATTCAATGTTGAGTTCCAGGACCAGGCCGAATCGGACGAACTCATTACGGACCTGGAGGTCCTAATGGGAATGGCCCGCGAAGGAATGAACATCTATCCCGAAGAGAGGAGCGCAATTTTCGGGAACATGACCATCGAGTACACCGTCCCAGGCTATGAAGGGAAGAAAGCGGACCTGTCAGCGAATCCGGACGGGGTGATGATAGGCCCCGCACTTACGACCGCCGAATTCAGAGATACGGACGCCGAAATCGTTCTGGCTATCGAAAAGGGAGGCCTGTTCACACGGTTCACGGAGGAAAGAGTTCATGAGAAGCATAAGGCACTTCTGATAAACACGGCAGGCCAGCCCCCGAGGTCAACCCGATACCTCATCCGACGCTTAAACCAGGAGCTCGGCCTGCCCGTTGGAATCCTATGTGACGCCGACCCTTGGGGTGCCCACATCGCGATGGTAATACGGTCAGGCTCAGCCAATGCTGCCCACATCCGTGAATTAACGACCCCCAACGCAGTCTGGTTAGGAGTGACCTCCACCGACATACAAACCTACAAGCTCCCGTCAGACAAACTGACCGAAGTCGACATCAAGCGGCTCTACGAGTTGAAGGCCGACCCCAGGTACACCGAGAAGATGTGGCACGATGAACTGGAATCGTTCCTCAAGTACAAGCGCAAGAGCGAGCAGGAGGCCTTCGCGAGGTACGGCCTCAGTTACATCGTCGACACTTACCTCCCCGCGAAGCTCGAACTCATGAAGAGCGCCTGAGGCTCCAGCGACCGCCCGAACTCGTCGAGGCATGGCCGCATGCAACCCCGACCTGCTCTCATAGCGAAGAAGCGCTATATACCCTGAGCCGACTGGCCGAAGTCGAAGTTGACCATAGAGGCACAGCAGTCCAGGGTAGACGCTTTCATTCGCCTCTTGGGGCTGATCATTTTCGTCTTCGGGCTGATCCTGATCTACTTCACCTACACCAACGCCGGTGACGCGGGTCTCGCCACCGAGATAGTCGCGACCAATTACGCCCTCGGCTTCATCCTCGCGGTCGTCGGGGCCGTCGCGATGTTCGCGAAGTTCAAGTGACAGGGTTGGCAGTCAAGATAGCCATCGCAGGAGTCGGGAACTGCGCGTCCGTGTTCGTGCAGGGACTGAGGTTCTATTCAGCGGGCGAGCGAAGAGGACTATGGCACCCTAACGTGGCCGGACTGAGGCCCAAGGACATTCAGGTCGTCTCTGCTTTTGACGTAGACTCCCGCAAGGTTGGCCTTGAACTTTCCAAGGCCATCTTCTCTCCTCCAAACGTTGCTAGGCGGTACCTGAGGGTCCCTAAGGGAAAGGTCACGGTCGAAGCCGGCATCTCGAAGGGTGACTCAGCACCTCATCTCAGGAGTGTCAAGCTTGAGAAGTCAGGCACGGACGAGGTGGCGAAAAAGCTCGAGGCCTCTGGCGCTGACCTTCTTCTGAACCTGATTTCATCCGGCTCGGTCCCTTCCTCCGAGGAGTACGCCAGGGCAGCTCTTAAGGCCGGATGTGGTTTCATCAACTGCACTCCCAGCCTCGTGCTCAGGAACAACAGGCTGGTCGCCGGGTTCCAGAAGGCGAAGCTCCCTCTCATCGGCGACGACCTGATGAGCCAGTTCGGGGGTACCATATTCCATAAGGGGCTCCTGGGCCTGATGGTCAAGCGAGGCATCAGGGTGTCCAAGAGCTATCAGCTCGATGTGGGGGGAGGTTCCGAGACCCTGAACACTATAGATGAGGAGATCAAGATGGCGAAGCGCGGAGTGAAGACAACCGCGGTCGCCTCGGAGGTCCCGTACAAGTTCGAGACAATAGCGGGGACAACCGACTTCGTTGACTACATGGGGAACGACAGGACGAGCTACTTCTGGTTTGAGGGGAGCACGTTCATGGACAGCGGTGTCTCTGTGGACATCTACCTCCGCTCCTCAGACGGTGCCAACGCAGGGAACGTCCTGTTCGACATAATCAGGGCCGCATATCGATGCAGGCAGATCGGCAAGGTTGGGACGGTCGGGGAGATATGCGCCTACGGCTTCAAGTCTCCGCCGAAGCCAGTTCACTACGACGAGGCCTACACCAAGTTCGCCGCGCTGTATATCCGCTGAGCCGCTGCGGCAGATTAATTAGGGGACCTCCTGCCAAGAGTCCCGTGAATTCAGGAAGGCTGGCCCTCATGATACTCGGGGTGATACTCCTCCTGGCGGGGATCGTCTTCAGCTTGCAGGGAGCCGATGTCATCACCGGGAGCTCGCTCATGAGCGGCAATTCCACCTACATCTACGTGGGCGCAGTGGTGGCGATAATCGGTCTGGCCCTTCTGGCACTGTCGTCGCGCCGCGGCAAACCCCCCGCCCCAACGGCCTCGGCGCCGGCTGTGGCTCCGTGAACCGCCACTGAGGTATGAAGTTCACAGTCGTGGAGCAACCACGGTTGCAAGTGCCCGCTTTCCAGAATACACCTCCGTGTCGTAGCGGCCGGCAGCCCTAAACAGGCTGTAGGCGGCCTCACGGATGAACCCATTAACTAGGGCGAGCAGTAGGCTCCATCCGACTCTGAGCCCTTCGTCGTCAGGCCAGTCGAGCTCCCTCTTGCTGAACATTGTGTCTCTGTTCGCGCCTTCGAGGCTCCCCTGAATCCGGGCGAAGGCCGCAGCCCTTTCTCCCTCCGGGAGCAGGAGCGCTTCCTCCAACTTCTTCATCGCTTCCCTCGCGATGACCTGCTGGGATGCCACCCACCTGAATGTGGAATCGTCTATGAGTCCGTGCCTGTGCTTCAGCTCATTCAGGGCGGAGGCCACGTCGTAGCTCGCGTTTATGATCTGCTCACGCGTCATTGAATCTGTCTCGTAAGAAAGAATTGACTTCCAAGTGTGGAAGAGGAGGGCCCGGCGATGCTCCTCGAGAGAACCGTAGAAGTGGGTGCATCCATTAGAAGGGTCTTCGAAAGCCCCGCACCCTGGGTCCAGGAAAGGCCCCAGCGGAGAGACGAAAAACCTCAGGCGTTTGTCTCCGTCTGCCAGCCTTAGCAGTCGCTCACAGTAGGGGACCGTAGACATCACATCGGCGTATGTCTGGTGAGGGAGGCCAACCATGAAGAACAGATCAAGTCGGCTGCACCCGTGGGCCAGAGCGCTCCCTATCGTCTCTTCAATTTCAGAGTTCGGGACTGCGAACTTCAGCCTATCGAGCCTTCTCAGTTTCTCGTTAGGTGTTTCGATCGAAATCTGGAGGCTCCACCTGGGAACGCTACCATTTATCATCTGGAAGAGGTCGTCTTTCGCCGGGAAGAATAGCTCGAAGATGAGCTCGTTTGAGACTCTCTCCCCCCTCAGGAGCTCAAAGAAACGCGCCGCCCTGTTGGGACCTCCTATCCTCGGGTCTGTGATTAACATGATGGGGCCGAGTGAGAACGTTCTGATTGCCCTGATATCGGATATCAGCTTCTCGGGAGACCTGTAGGCCGGCGTCGACCGCATACAGATGGTTCTGTAAGCAGATGCAGAACCACCGCATACGGAACAGTCGAACGTACAGCCTCGCGCCCCCAACAGCATGGTCGTAGGGTGCTTCAGCCACCGCGCGTAGGGCGCGATGTCCTCGAGGCTCCTGTACTTGAAGACCGTCGTGACGGCGTAAAGGTAGTCAGGAACGTTGACGTAGTCCAAGTCCGTAGGAATGAATGTCAGAGGATTGACCACCACCTCGCCGTTGGCACGCTTCCACGTCAGGTTCTCGACGGACTCCAGGGGTGCCCTCCTACGGAGGGCACTGAGCAGCTGCCTACACGGCTCTTCTGTGGAGTCGCCCCTGATGACGAAATCCACGAACGGGTACCTGACGAGCTCCTCATGGTAGTAGCTCGAGGAAAGTCCACCGTAAAGGACGAAGCTCTCCGGGTGAAACTCCTTGACGAGCTCTCCAATCGCGAGTGCACCGTTGGCATGAGGAAGCCAGTGCAGGTCGATGCCGAAGACTGTGGAGCGCATTCTCCTCAACCTGTTGACCACGTCGTAGGAAGGGTCTCGGAGCATCCTGTAGGCCAGGTTAATGATTCTGACGTTGTAGTGATTCTTCCCAAGATAGGTGGCGATGCTCGTCAGGCCCACGGGGTACATCTCGAACTCGTCGGTCGAGGGAACGGCGTCGGCAACAGGCCCCATCATGGCTGTCCTTTTTCGGAAGTCGTACACCGACGGGGCATGGAGCAGGGTCAGGTCCGTCCGGAACACATCGACAAGTCCCATGGGCTTCTAACCCCTCCGCCCCTTCGGGGCCTGCCGGGTGGTCGTTCAATACACCTATTCCCTAAAGGACCTGGTTCCCACCGCGAGCTCGTCGATGTCCGGGAAGAGGTCGGATCGTAGTCGCCCCGCCATCGGCGACCCCTCGGTGCGCCGGCTCAGGCGAGCCGTCGGACCGAGTGGCATACACGTTTGCCAAGATTGAGAATTGCATTGGCCGTTTAAATGAGACGAACGGAAATTTTATGAGGTTGATCAGGGGGGGAGGCGTCCCCGAGTCATTCCCGCCAGCGGCCAATCCCACTAGGAGNTCTCCCTAGGGCCTCCACCACTTCCACCGGAACAGCTCTGGCCGACGAGGTCATCGAGCTGGGTGGGGACGGGATAAGGAACTGCTATCAGTGTGGCACTTGCACAGCCGTCTGCCCCCTATCANGAGACATCCTCGACCAACTTTAGGAAGACGATAAAGTACGTGCAATTGGGGCTGAAGGAGAAACTCCTCGGGGACATGACCCCCTGGCTCTGTTATTACTGCGGAGACTGCCAGGCCTCCTGCCCTAGGAATGCGAACCCTAGCGAGATAATGGCAGCGGTAAGACGGTATCAGACCGGGAAGTACGATTGGACGGGGTTCTCTTCGAGGCTCCTGAGATCCAAGAGGGTCGAAGTGGCGTCGATAGCGCTACTTGCCGCCCTGACAATCGCCATCGTCTGGCTCTTCCACGGTCCCATCATCACAAGCAGCGTCCAACTGGAGACGTTCGCCCCCATTTCCATCGTAGAACCGGCCGGGTTGGCACTTTTCGGTGTCCTGGGGGCCCTGCTTCTGAGCAACACCTACAGGATGTACAGATTCACGCGCGTTAACTCCGGCCCCGAAGATCCGCCTCGAGAGTCCACCAGTCCCTCCTCATCAATGAAGAAGGCGGTCAGCGTGCTGGGGGTCCACTTCCTCACCCAGTTCCCAATGAGCCGATGCGGAGCAAGGAGGAGGTGGGTGGATCATCTGCTGATTTTCTCCGGGTACGCGGTATCATTCGTCCTGTTCGTCATGCTGCTCCGATACACCCTCACCAACCAGCTCTACTCGATTACGAACCCTCTCCTCCTGGCCGGGTATTTTTCCGCCTTCGTGTTGATGTATGCGACTACCATCTCCCTTCTCAGAAGGCTGACGAAGGCCGACACCTACTCCAAGTCCTCTCGGCACTCAACCGACTGGATGTTCATAACACTCCTTTTCTTGACGGCCCTCACCGGCCTTCTGGTTAACGTCTTCAAATATCTCTCGATGCCGCTTCCAACCTACTACGTCTTCACGATACATCTGGCAATAGTCGTGCCGTTGCTCGTGCTTGAAGTTCCCTTCGCGAAATGGTCACATCTCGCCTACAGGCCCTTTGCCGCCTACTTCGCTGCGCTCAAGGGACTGAAGGTCCCACGGATCGGAGGAGAGAACGTCGCCTAAGCCTGTTCTCGTCCTGGGAGGGGGGATCGCAGGGATCCAAGCCGCTCTCGACGTGGCTGACCAGGGGCTCAAGGTCTTCCTCGTGGAGAAGACGCCCAGCATTGGAGGCAAGATGTCCCAGCTCGACAAGACCTTCCCTACGCTCGACTGTGCATCATGCATTCTGACCCCCAAGATGGTGGCGGTGTCTAGGCACAAGAACATCGAACTCCTTACCTATTCAGAAGTCGAGGGAATCAGTGGGTCCGCGGGCAACTTCACGGTCGTGGTTAAGAAGAAGCCGAGGTACGTGAACGCCGACGCATGCACAGGATGCGGCGAATGCTTCCTGAAGTGCCCCGCGAAGGTCCCAGACGAATTCAACATGGGTATGAGCGAGCGCAGGGCGATCTACGTCCCATTTCCCCAGGCGGTCCCTCGCAAGGCGACCATTGACGCCGAGCACTGTTGGAGGCTCAACCCACCGGAGAGCATGAGGAAGAACGCGCGGGAAAGAGGAATCGTCCTCTGCGGGGTCTGCGCGAGGATCTGCCCTCCGAAGGCCGTAGACTTCGACCAGAAGGAGAAAATGGTCGAGCTCAATGTGTCGTCGATAATCATCGCCACGGGCCTGGAGCTGGAGGACCCTCGACGGGTCCCGGAGTATGGGTATGGCAAGTATGCCAACGTGTACACCCACCTCGAGTTTGAGAGGCTCCTTTCATCCACCGGCCCGACCACAGGGGAGATAATCAGGAAGTCCGATCGATCCCATCCCAGAAGCATAGCCTTCATCCAGTGCGTCTGCTCCAGGGACCTTCGGACCAACTTCTACTGCTCCACGTTCTGTTGCATGGCCTCCGCGAGGCAATCAATGCTCGCTAAGGACCATCTCGCCGGGGTAGACTGCACCGTCTTTTACATGGACATCAGAGCCTTCGGGAAGGGATACTATCAGTTCTTCAGGAGAACACAGGAAGAGTACGGAGTACGATACGTGCGCGGCAGGGTCGCCCGAATAGAGGAGAAGCCCGACACGAAGAACCTGATTCTCACCTACGAAGACACATCGAAGGGGTCCTACGAAAAGGAGGAATTCGACATGGTCGTGCTAGCCGTCGGCATCAAGCCGAGCACAATCTCCCCGCCCATACTCGTGAAAGCGACCACAAAACACAGGGCGGTGACAGAGGCACCGTTGGCTTTGGAAGTCGAAGAGGACCGTTTTTTCAAGCTCCTGAACCCATATCTCAACCCGGTCGCCACGTCTGTTGAAGGAATCTTCGTGGCGGGGGTGGCCGCGGGGGCGAAGGACGTGCCCGACTCAGTGATGCAAGCGAGCGCCGCGGCCATGAAGTCGTCCATTGTCTCAGCAGAGGAACTGGAGACATGACGGGCGAGCCAAGGGTCGGGGTGTACATCTGTCACTGCGGCCTCAACATAGCAGGCGCCGTGAACGTCAGCGATGTAACGGAGTACGCGAAGTCCCTCCCAGGGGTGACTTCGTCCCGGGACTACGTCTTCATGTGTTCTTCCCCGGGCCAGGACATCATCAAGGAAGACATCAAGGAAGGGAGGGTGAATAGAGTTGTCGTCGCCGCGTGCTCGCCTGCCATGCACGAGACCACCTTCAGAGGAGTGGTCAAGGACGGCGGCCTGAACCCATACCTCCTCGAGATAGCGAACATAAGAGAGAACTGCTCATGGGTTCACCCAGGAGACAAGGAAGCGGCCACGAAGAAAGCAGAGGACCAGGTTCGAATGGCCGTGGCGAAGGCCCGGCTCTTGGAGCCCCTCGACGAGCTTGTCGTCCAGGTCAATCCAAGGGTCCTGGTGCTGGGCGGGGGGGTCGCAGGGATGGAAGCTGCCATCGACCTGGCAGATAGAGGCCTGCAGGTCGATCTGGTCGAGAAGGCACCCACGCTGGGAGGAAGGGCAGCGCGCACGGGATGGCTGGCTCACTCCAATGAGCGTGGTATCGACATGGTAAGATACATGATCAGTTCGGTAGAATCAAACCCGCTCATTTCCGTAACGACTGACGCCGAACTCAAGAAGCTTGATGGTTCGGTTGGCAACTTCAAAGCCCTCATCCGAGTCGGCCCCAAACTTGTCAGTGACGCGTGCCTGCTGTGCGACGACTGCTCCCCCGTCTGCCCCGTCGAAGTCTCGAACGAATTCGAGTACGGACTGAACAAGAGGAAGGCGATTTACCTCCCGTTCCATGAGGCGAGCCCCCAGACCTATTCCATCGACCTTCAGTCATGCACTCTATGTGGAAAGTGCGTCGAGGCATGCAGGTACGGGGCCGTTGACCTCACTCGGGAGCACACGACCATGGAAACCGACGTAGGGGCGGTGGTACTGGCGACCGGATATGCGCCTTACATACCTCCGGTGGGGGAGTACGGCTACGGCCTCAGTTCCAGGGTCGTTACCCTCTTCACACTGGAAAGGATGCTGGACAGCCACGGGCCCACCAAAGGAGAGCTGCTCGTCGGCGGCGGAGTGCCGAAGAGCGTCGCCTTCATCATGTGCGTGGGTTCCCTGGGGACAACCCCGAACGCCACGAACTACTGTTCGCGGATGTGCTGTGCGACGACGTTGAGGAACGTCATCAGAATCAAGGAAACGCACCCCGACATTGACGTCTACGTCCTTTACAAGAACATCACCACCTACGGCAGAGGAGACGAGAAGCTGTACGAAGAGGCGGGGAAAAAGCTCGTCAAGTTCGTGAGGTTCGACGAAGCTCCCCAAGTCATTGCCGATCCGAACCGGCTGTTGATCCGGGTCTTCGAGACGGTCATTCAAGACGAGATCCAGATCCCTGTGGACGCCATCGTCCTTTCTGTTGGGATGGTCCCCCGGCCCGACTTGGCTGACGTCCGTTCGGTCGTGAAGGTGGGTTGCGGGCCTGATGACTTCCTTAGGGAGGCGCATCTGAAGCTACGCCCCGTCGAGGCGCCAACGGACGGTATCTACCTCGCAGGCACCGTGACAGGCCCCAGGAGCATCATCGAGAGCGTCATGTCGGGGAGCGCGGCTGCCGCCAAGGCCGCCAGTCTTCTTGCCAAAGGGTACGTTGACATCGAGCCGATTGTCGCGTCGGTGGACGAGGAGAAGTGCAGCGGCTGCGCCATCTGTCTCGCCATGTGCCCGTTCAATGCCCTGTCTCTTGCGAAGAAGGGCGACAACGAGAGGGTTGCGAAGGTGGATAGCGCGCTCTGTAAGGGGTGTGGCGTATGCATCGCCGCCTGCCCATCGGGCGCCCTGAAGGAGCCCTCGTATACTGACCTGCAGCTGAAGGCCCAGGTGATCGCCTGCCTAACAGGAGGAGAACGCTCTTGAGCCGCGGGATGAAGATCGTCGTGTTCGCGTGTAACTGGTGCAGCTACGCAGCGATAGACCTCGCTGGGACGAGCCGGCTGAAGTACCCCGCAGACACCAGGGTCATCAAATCGCTCTGTTCCGGAAGGATCGACTCCCAGCAAATCTTGGAGGCCTTCAAGGACGGGGCGGATGGCGTCCTAATCGCAGGGTGCCATCCAGGTGACTGCCACTACATGGTGGGCAACATCAAGACGCTTAGACGGTATAAGTTGCTGAGGAAGCTGCTGGACGACTTCGGACTAGAGAAGGAGAGGCTCAGGCTCGAGTGGATCTCTGCTTCGGAGGCTGACAAGTACGTCAGGGTCGTCAAGGAGATGGTCGAGGGTATACGGGGGCTCCCCTCACCCCCTTCCGCCCCGATGGAGGTAGAGGCCACTGCCTAAGCCGAAGGTTGCGCTGTACTGGTGCGCGAGCTGCGGAGGGTGTGAAGAGGCGGTGGTTGACCTCGCAGAAAAGGTCCTTGACCTTGTCGGACTCGTGGACATCGTATTCTGGCCAGTCGCCCTCGACTTCAAGCTAAGCGACGTGGAGGCCATGCCCGACAAATCGATAGACCTGACGCTCATCAATGGGGGAATAAGGACCGAAGAGAACGAACGAATCGCGAAACTCCTCCGCGGCAAGTCCAAGCTTGTGATCGCCTACGGCGCATGCTCCTCTTGGGGGGGAGTTCCTGGGCTTGCGAACCTGTCGAGTCGCGACGAGATCTTCGACTGGGTGTACGGAGGAGCTCCCACCAACGCCAACGAGAGCAACACGAGGCCGTCCCGGGCGGTCGAGGACGGCGTCAGTCTGGAACTGCCTCCCCTCCTGGCGCAGGTGAAGCCGCTGGACAGGGTGATTGACGTGGACTACTACATTCCCGGTTGCCCGCCGACGCCAGATGTCACCTGGAACGCCCTCCAGGCGGTCCTCTCGGGGAAGTTGCCCTCCGGGGGCGCGGTGGTGGGGGCGGACAGCAAGGCACTCTGCCACACCTGCCCGCTGAACGAGACTAAGCCGGACAGCGTGCTGGTCAAGGAGTTCCGAAGGATTACCGAGTTCTCCCCCGACCTTTCGAAGTGCCTCCTCGTCCAGGGGCTGCCGTGTCTCGGGCCCGTCACCAGAGGGGGATGCGGCGCCCTTTGCGTCAAGGGAGGGATGGCCTGCACCGGATGCTTCGGTCCGCTTGACGGCGTGGATGATTTCGGGGGGAAGGCGATAACATACCTTGCCAGCATACTCGACCTTGACGACGAGAAGGAGATTGACGCAGCCCTCTCCAAGCTCGTAGATGTCTCGGGGCTGAGCTACAAGTACACGCTGCCGGCTTCGGCACTCCGGGGGAGACTGACAGTGGAGGCACGCTCTTGAAGGAGATCGTAATCGACCCGATAACACGCCTCGAGGGCCACGGGAAGATAGTCGTCGTGCTGGACGACAAGGGAGACTGCGACAGGGCGTACCTCCAGATTCCGGAGCTAAGGGGGTTCGAGAAGTTCGCCCAGGGGAGGGCGGCTGAGGATATGCCGCAGATAACCTCTAGGATTTGCGGCGTGTGCCCAATGGCGCACCACATGGCTTCCACAAAGGCCCTGGACGACCTTTATGCGGTCGACCCGCCGGTCTCCGCCAAAAAGATTCGAGAGCTCGCTTACAACATCTTCATGCTCGAAGACCATTCCCTACACTTTTACTTCTTGGGAGGACCGGACTTCATCGTCGGACCCGACGCGCCAAAGAGCGAGAGAAACGTCCTGGGCGTCATACAGAAAGTCGGGGTCGAGGTTGGGAAGAGGGTGATAGGCATGAGGAGGAGGCTGAGGGAAGCGAACACGCGCATAGCAGGCAAGGTCATTCACCCCGTTTTCGGCGTAGCCGGCGGGGTTTCCAAACCGATTGGCCAGGCCGACTTGGAGGAGCTGAAGGGCGTTGCAGAAGACGGCGTAGACTTCGCTCAGTTCACGCTGAAGGCCTTCAAGGATCTGGTCCTCTCCAGAAAAGACTACGTTGACATAATCACAAGCGAGGCCTACACGCACAGGACCTACTACATGGGCCTGTCCGACGAGAAGAACAGGGTGAATTTCTACGACGGGAAGATTCGCGTCGTCAACCCGTCAGGTGGGGAGTACGCCAAGTTCGACGTGCACGACTACCAGAAGCATATCGCGGAGCACGTCGAACCTTGGACATACATCAAATTCCCATTCCTGAAGGAAGTCGGATGGAGCAGCTTCGCCGACGGAGACAAGAGCGGGATATACAGTGTGGCGCCCTTGGCGCGACTGAACGCCAACGACGGAATGGCGACACCCATCGCTGACGCAGCTTGCAGAGAGATGTTCGAAACGCTCGGGGGGAGGCCCGTGCACCACACATTGGCGAACCATTGGGCCAGGGTGGTGGAGATGATCTACGCAGCCGAGAGGGTGAAAGAACTGGTCGAGGACCCCGACATAGCCGCTGGCAAGGTGAGGAACATCCCCACTGCTACCCCCGCCGCCGGAATGGGAGTCGTTGAGGCGCCCCGCGGCACCCTGATACACCACTATGAGACCGATGAGCGCGGAGTAATCAGAAGGGCGAATCTTCTGGTGGCTACGCAGCACAACGCCGCCAGGATCGCTCTCTCAGTGGATAAGGCTGCAAGGAGCTTCGTCAAGGGGGGCAATGTCGACGATGGCATGCTGAACATGGTCGAAATGGCATTCAGGGCGTACGACCCCTGCCATGCCTGCGGTACCCATACACTGCCCGGATCCATGCCCTTTGAAGTTGAGATTCTCGACTCCCGGGGCAACCCAATCGGCGTCAAGAGAAGGGGAGTCTGACCGGTGCCCCGGAGGACCGCCGTTTTTCTGGGAAACAGCATCTTCGGGGACGACCAGATAGGCCTCGTCGTGGGAAGGATGCTGGAGGGGAAGCTCACCGACCTGGGTTTTGACGTCCAAATCGTCGAGCGGACGGGGTTCGCCCTCCTGGACTGCCTCGAAGGTTACGATAGCGCGGTGGTCGTTGACAGCGTTAGCACCGGGAAGGACCCAGCAGGCCAAGTCCTTTTCTTCGAGCCTGAAGACTTCGCCCGGGTGCAGACGGGCGTCCCGCACTTCGCGGGGGTGCCGGAGGCCGTCCAGCTGATGAAGGAGCTGAATCTGGGGGCGACCTCGCTGGCCATCATTGGTATCAACGTCAAAGATCCCTACACGCTCTCGGAGAGCTTGTCCGACGACCTCAAGCGGGGGGCGGACGACATTTCGAGGGATGTCTACACACACATAGCAGCCAGGAAGTGGGCAGGAGCGAGCGCCTGAGATGTGCATCGGTCTGCCGGCGAGGGTCCTTCGCGTCGCTGACGGTAGCGCCGAGGTGGACACCGGCGACGGTCGAGTCCGCTCGGCGTGCATCGCTACTCCTGAGGGTGTCCGCAAAGGGGACTACGTGCTGCTCTACGCCAATCTGATAACGGAGAAGATAGACCGTCGCTCTGCGCTGGAGGCCATTCGGTACATGGGGGAGATGGCCGTCACGGCTTTGGAAGAGGACGGAATTGACACCAGAAGGGCGAAGGGAGCCTACGAAAGGAGGGCGAGGCGGCTGGCGAGTCCTCCCGGTCTGAAGACCGGCTGATGCGCCTCCACATCAGTCATTCCCTCCCGCTGCTGACGCAATGATTATCCATGGGGTCCCGCGGAAGATGGGAAGGAGACAGTACAGGGTTTGCATGAGCTCTCGCTCGTTCAGGGCGTCTTGGACGCGGTCGAAGAAACCGCAGAAGCGAAGGGTGGAAAGGTTACGAGCTTCAAGGTCGGTATCGGTGAGCTCGCCCAATTCGACGCCCGCCTTGTCAAGCAACTCCTTTCGGATTTGAGGAAGGGGACTCCCCTGGAAAGGGCAGACGTTGTCATCGAGACCGAGAAGTCAAAGGTCAAATGCCTCAGTTGCGGTGCGTCCTTGGATTTCCAAGAGCTGATCGGATTACTATCCGACGACGAAAGGGAGATGGTGCACTTCCTCCCCGAGCTCCTGAGTTCATTCTCGAAGTGCCCCTCCTGCTCAAAAAGCTACTTCGAGATAGAGGAAGGCAGGAGCGTAAGAATCCTCGAGGTGATCCTCGATGTCTGACAAGGAACAGATAGCCGATTTCAGGCAGGGAATGATAAGGAAGCAACTGAAGCGCACCAAGAGAATACTGCTGGTACTTAGCGGAAAGGGCGGGGTGGGGAAGAGTGTCGTATCGGCCACCCTGGCAGCCCTGATGGCCGATGCTGGTCTCAAGGTGGGTCTTATGGACGCAGACATCTACGGTCCCTCATCCGCCCTCCTGTTGAACGCCAGAGGGCTCCCGGTAGAAGGTGAGGAGGGCCTCACCCCGATTACATGCGACGGTGTGAAGGTGATGTCTGTCGATCTCTTCGCCTCTGGAAAGCCCCTCCCTCTGACGGGCTCCGGGGCCAGACAGGTCATCCTTGAGTTGCTGGCACTGACCAACTGGGGAGAGCTTGACTGTCTCATTGTGGACATGCCCCCCGCCACAGGGGACATCATGATGTCATTCACTTCACTTTCCAAGAAGGATGTGGCCGCAGTCGTTGTGACAATGCCCGACAGGCTGTCAACGACGGTTGCACGGAGGGTTCTGGAGCTGCTCAGGTCAGGTCGAGTCCGGACCCTTGGCGTGCTGGGAAACATGATACCCCCGATGGAATCAAGGCGCGTGACACGAAGCTCTGGGCCCAGAGATCTGGCAAGAGAGTTTGGCATGCCCCTTCTGGGGCTGCTCCATTACGACAAGGCTGTTCCGAAGGCCGTGGAGAAGGGAGGCGTCGGAAGCCTGCTCTCCACTGGGTTCGCAGTGGAGCTCCGCCATTCGATGCACCCTTACATTGCCGGTCTCGACGCGCGTGGGCGGGCCTAGACCCGTCACAGTCACCTCCGTCTTACGCGCATATGTACGCATGGGCGTAAAAACAGGTTACCTTCAGCTCATGAAACGTGTCGACAGACCTGGATCGCCGAGACTTCCTCAAGCTCTGCGCCCTGATCGGGGTCGGCGCTGTGGTCACACTCTATTCCGCCCAAATCAAACGAGTGATTGGTCAAGCTGCGGAGCAGGGTGGCGGCAAGGTACACCTGATCTGGCTTACTCTCGCAAGCGAGACAGGGTGCACAATCTCGATGCTGCAGGCCTCCAACCCTGACCTAATCGAAGCAATCGAGACGCTGAGCATATCGGCTGACTTCTGGAAATCGCTGATGACGCCCGACTACGACCTCGGCTGGGTCTCCGCCGGCTACACTCGTGAGGACCTCTCCCAAGTGCCCCTCTTGAACGCAGCCTTCGGAGATGCGCCTGTTGACGTGCTCGTAATAGAGGGCGCCCCACAGCTCGGCACCCCCAGCGGCGGCACTCCGGGAATGTTCTGCACCGTCGGTAAGTACAACGGGAGCACGGTAACGGGTTACGAGATCCTGCAGAAGCTGGCCGCAAAAGCGTCCAACGTAATAGCGGTGGGCCAGTGTTCGTCCTTCGGCGGCATTCCAGCAGGCAAAGGAAACGTTACAGGGGCGGTCTCTGTCACGGCCGCACTAAAGAAAGCGGGAGTGCCGACGAAGAAACCTGTGATAAACATCCCCGGCTGTCCGGCGAACCCCGACTGGACCCTGGTGACTCTCGCCACCATCCTTCAGGGGTTCGACCCAGAACTTGACGACCAGGGGCGTCCGAAGGCTTTCTTCTCATCGTACATCCACGACGACTGCCCCAGAAGGGACGCATACAATCGGGGACAGATGGCAAAGACCTTCGACGACCCCGTCGGCTGCTTCTGGGATCTAGGGTGCAAAGGTCCGATCACGCAGTCGGCCTGCGCCTTGAGAAAATGGAACAGCGGGATCGGCTTCTGCACACAGTCCGGGCCCATGTGCTGGGGGTGTATGCACCCGAACTTCCCCGATCCACCGAGCAGCGAATTCTTCTCGCCAGTGGAGCTGACTCCGACCATCGCCGGGCTCACCGTCGACGATGTCGGCGCGGCCGCCGTCGTGGGGACGGCTTGCATCTTGGCCGTTCACGCCACTAGGAGGGCCCTCGGCAAGACGAACGAGGAATCAGAAAGCGCGAGCGAAGAAGTGTCTCCACAGCCTGACGAATCTCAGGAGGCAGGACGATGACCAAGACAGTGGTGATAGATCCGGTGACGAGGATTGAGGGGAAGCTCTCGCTTGAACTTGAAGTCGACGAGACAAACAACGTCGTGACGTCAGCGAAGGCCTCAGGCAGCCTCTTTCGTGGATTCGAGACAATCGTTCTGAACCGGGACCCCAGGGACGCAGCCCCCATCCTCTCCGCCATCTGCGGGGTCTGCTACTGCGACCACCACCTCGGCTCAGTCAGAGCGGTGGAGAACGCGGCTGGCATGACAAGCTACTCGTCCGACTACTTCACAGAGCAGACGTCGATTCCCCTCAATGCAGTACTGGCAAGGAACGTGGTCATGGGCGCCGACTGGGCGTATTCGCACATGGTCCACCTACTGGCCCTCGCAGGCCCCGATTTCCACCTGTACGGGCTGATCGACGCGCTGAAACCAGCGTTCTCCATCTCGAGCTACGCAGACCTCCTGCGCCAGTTCATCATCCCTGCCCAGCAGTACATGAATCAGGCCATCACCCTCTGGGGAGGGAAGACGCCCCACCCCAGGGCGACCGTACCCGGGGGCAACCCCGTGCGGCCAACCACGGACGTGATAGAGCAGACCAGGGTCAAGGTCGCCCAGGCCCGTGCCCTCACTGATATCATCGTCCCCGTTGTGTGGAACTACCTGACCGCGAACGTTACTTTGCTGGGGACCCTCGGTCATGGCCCAGGGAACTTCGTGTCCATGGGCGGATTCCCCGACCCGACAACCTCCGCCGGCACAGGGAAGATGCCCCTCCTGATCCCTCGCGGAGTCATCACCTACCCGGGCACTACGCCGGCTCCTTTCGACCCGCAAAAGATCACGGAAAACACGTCGCTTTCGTGGTACAACCAGCCCGCGACCCAGGCCGTCATTGGGGAACAGTCTCCGACGCCAGACATGTCAAACCCGCCCGCTTACACATGGACAAAGGCGCCAATGTACAACGGGATGGTCTGTGAGACAGGTCCCCTGGCCCGCGAATGCATCTCAGGCATTTACCCCAAGCTGGGCAGGATCATTCACTCGGCCGTCTCAGGGGTGGCTGGGCTGCCCTACAACCCCAAGGGGTCGGCGTTCGACAGGCTCACCGCCGAGGCGATCGAGCTCCTCGCCCTCGTCGGGTCCGCGAACACGACCCCCAGCTTGCAGTTCCTCGGGCAGCCTCTGAACCTGTCCCCGGTTGACGTACTCCAGGCCCTCGGTCTACCGCGGTCTGGCCTGCTTGAGAGCTGGCTGGACGGGATGCAGGTCGGGGAGCCTTCGTACACCGCCACCTATCGGAATCCCGGCAACGCCGAGGGAATCGGCCTCTGGGAGGCACCCAGAGGCTCGTTGCTCCACTGGATTCGCATAGGGAACTCCAGGGTGGCCAATTACCAGGTACTTGCGCCGACTACATGGAACGCCAGTCCGGGCGGGCCCCTGGAGACCTCCCTTGTCGGCACGCCATTCGGCCAGACAGGGACCAACGACGACCTCCGCCCCACCGCCTACATCGTGAGATCGTTCAACCTGTGCATGGCCTGCGCAATCCATGCGGTTGACGCCCGGGGCAACGACAGGTACGTGAAGGTGGGATGAGGTGACGTCTCAAGAGAGGACGAGCGTGCTCAGGCACGACCTGCTGTTCAGGCTGGCCCACTGGTCCATATTCGTTGAAGGGGGGCTCCTCGTGATCACGGGCTTCGAGCTGGGGGGGATACTGGGTGGTTCCATCTCTCCCCTGAGCAACGTCACCGTGCACGAGGCGATCGGTATCGCGTTCATAATCACTGCAGCGGTTTACTTTATCGGCTTCCTCACGGGAGGAGACTACCACTGGGTCAGCCTGCGGAGGATTCCTTACTCTTTCAGATTCATCATAAAGGAGACGAAGGGATGGTTCGGCGTCGCCCCGAAGCCGGCAAATCCGATCGCATACGATCAAGTGAGCGGGGAGTACACGGAGAAGCTCGTCCCTAGCGTAATAGTCGTCTTCTGGTCCTTTGCCATCATCGGGGTGGTAATGGCCCTGACCGGGCTCGCGCTTGCCTTCCCCCAACAGTTCGGCTTCATCTTTACTCTGACAGATCTGATAGGGGGCCCACTTACGGGCGTCACCGGGATGGCATTCATGCTTACTTTCCACCGGCTAGTGACCTTCCTTCTCGTGGCGCTGGTCATGATGCACGTCTACGCGAGCTTCATCTTCCATCTGGTAGGCTCGATGATAACGGGGAAGAGAGACGAGCGGATTGCCCCCCACGTAGAACGAAGGCGATTTGGATTGACCACTCCCCTGAAGCTCTGGAATGGAGAAGGGCGCCCTCTGGAAGAACCGACCGTCCCTGACCCTGACATATCAGCGACTGGAAAGACGGTGGTGCTCGGCCTGGGGAACAGGTACCTCAGGGACGACGGGGTCGGAATTGCTGTAGCAAAGGAGCTCCAGCGCCGCAACCTGGGTGAAGGCGTGCTGGTGCGCGCGCATCAGACCTTCGACCTGTGGTTGCTATCTGAATACAGCGGGGCTTCGCAACTGATAATCATCGACGCGGTCAGGTCCGGCTCTTCGCCAGGCACGGTGAGTGAATACGAAGTGGAGCCTCGCCCCGGCCCACTCGATTCGCTCCCAGGCCTTCACTCGCTTGAGCTCCACGACCTGATCGATTTCGCGAGCAGGACGGGCTTGCTGAGCTGTCCGCTGGCAGTCATCGGGGTAGAACCAAAGGATTGCAGCCCAGGCGAAGGCCTTTCTGTGGAAGTAGGGCGGTCCGTCCCCGCGGTGGTCGCCCTGGTCGTCAACAAGTTCGAGCAGCGCCTTCAATCCATCGCCGTCACCTAGACGCCGCCTGTCATCTCGTGGCATTCATCACGAGTCAGTCATCCGAGGCGACCTTTGGACTCGAATCAAGTCTCTCTTTGATTTGGCGCTCGACCGGGATTGGAGCCGAAGTCTCTCCAAAGATGGGAGAGATGACTTGCCGACCCTCTAGTTCGGCATCGGCTCGCCCAGACGTTTGAGGACTCGTAGCGCTCTAAGTGTTATCATCTTGCTCGGTTCACCCGGCGCCTCCAGGGAGAAAGGCTTCAGCCTGCCTGTGTACTTCGGAAACCACCTTGGCAGCTTACCCCCGTTGAGATAGTCCGGATGCACCGCATCCATCAACCATCGGCCATCCTTCTGCCTCTTCTTGTTTAGAAGTACGATGGCCTCCTCGGCCCTGTGGTCGCTGCCCCTCCCGAGGGCAGTGACAAACTCGAGCCCCACCAGCGCATCGTAGTAGTAATGGTACGGGAAATGGAACCTGTACCAGGGGTCATAGTGTCGGCCCTGGTGGAGCAAACGGCGTTCCAGGTAGAATTCAAGGCCCCTGTCTACCGCTCCTTTCATGCCACG
>OCOJ01034449.1_pt2 | contig 18758 bp, 19 predicted proteins | sample 1539251 | NCBI WGS metagenome assembly OCOJ01 (sample SAMN01911457, study PRJEB22624) | soil metagenome | biome: Soil | place: Malaysia | collected 2012-04-30 | depth RA_metagenome m | reverse complement strand
GAGCCGCAACAACCGCAGATAGCACAGAGCGGAACGGAGTGCGGTGCGAATCCAGGGAGGGAGAGTTCATTGCGCGGCTCCTACGGTGATCTTCTGCCGCTCGATGCGGTTCCACAGATATCCGCCGGGGTTCCACACGGGCTCATCGGGCTGGACGTTTCCTTTTTCGTCGGCGGCGCGGACGGCCAGAGTGTGCGCGCCCGTGCGCCGGGGAATCCAGGAAAAATCCCAGGTGCAGAAACTGTATGGTCCGTAGTCTTCGCCCAAGTGCGCGGGCGCCCAGGTGTGGCCGTCGTCATCAGAGACCTCCACCTGGGTGACTCGGCCATGGCCGCTAAAGGCGATCCCGCGGAAGGTGACCGGCAGTCCCACCGGAATTTTTTCATCCTGCTGGGGGGTGATGATGAAGGAGCGCACCGGCATGCGCCCGATGGGAATCGTCTTCACGCCGCCCGCTTTGACCGCGTCCGGAGTGGTAGTGCCACGCGGCGTATCGGGGATGCGATAAGCCGATTTCATCCAGAAATTCTCGTCGAGTTTGTCCAACACGCGGATGGAGGTAAGGGATTTCACCCAGTAGGTTGCGAAATATCCCGGCACGATGACGCGCAGCGGAAAACCATTGAGCAGCGGCAACGGCTCCCCATTCATCTCGTTCGCCAGCAGACACTCCTCAATCACGGGATTGGAAAGGTCCAGCGACTTGAGAAAGGCATGCGACCCCAGACCCTCGGGGCCGGGCCCTTCATCCAGTCCCTGGAATTGCACTTGCGCCGAACCGGGCTTCACCCCGGCGGCGTGCAGGACCTCGGCCAGGCGCACGCCGGACCACATGGCGTTGCCCATGGCGCCATTGCCCCACTGGCCGCCCGGCACGCGCGGCTGCAGGTAGCTGCGGCTGTTTCCGGAACACTGGTTGACGGCGGCAACACTCGCGGGCTTAAAGCGCGCGAGCAAGTCCGGCAAGCTCAGCTTGAGAGGCTTCTCGACGTTTCCCGTCACTTCCAGGCGCCACGCGGCCAGATCCACAGTGGAAGGGATGCCCTCCAGATGCCAGCGAACATAAAAGGCGCCGTTGGGTGTGAAGGGAGAGAGAAAGAAATGGCGCGGCGTTTCGAGCTGGACAGGGCGGTCGGTGAGCAGTATTAAGGGATACTTTTGCGGGTATGCGACCACGGGGCCGACCGAGGTCCAGTAAGGGTTCGCGCCCGGCCCTGTAAAGGGCGGCAGGTGATCTGCAGCGGCCTGCTGGCGCGCTGCTCCGGCTTGCACTCCGCCCAGCGGCCCCGCGAGGCGTGCCAGCAGAGCCGTGCCCGCACCGGCCGAGAAAGTCTTGAGCAAGCGCCTGCGAGAGAGTCCCGCCATCGAAGACTCCTGTAACGGGGGGCCGCGAGGCGGGCTGGCTGCCCCCGGCTGGCGCCCCGGTCTATTTCCCGGCGATATTTTCCGCGATGCCGCCAATCACCGGAAGCATGAAGCGTTCGTGCTGATACGCCTTGACCATGCAGAGAATCCAGGCGATCAAACCGATCAGGTTGAGCGCGGCCAGAATCATGCCCAACACCGACCAGGCCCCGAAGAATCCACCCATAAAGAAGCTGCCGCCAATGGCGAAGCCCAGAATGATGTGGATTACATGGAGGCCGCCAAACGTCACCAGAGACTGAGCGGCGTGGAAGCGCACAAACGGGCGCTTATCGATAAGCAAAAAGATCAAACCGGTCACCCATCCGAGCACGTAGCAGAGCAGACCGGCTATATTTTCTTCCATTCCCGCAGCTCCCGCGGCCGGCGCTCCAGCTGCAGGCCGTGATCCAGCGGCAGCGGCGGATTGAGGAGCCCCGCATCCGGGGCAGAAGACTGTACCGGCGGCAACTTGCGCGCCGCATTTTGCGCAGAAGGCCATACTTGTACACCTCCCAGGGTACTGCACCACCTTTACTCTTAATTGCAGCGTATCAAATGCGCGCGGGAGGGACAAGAGAGGGCAGCGGCGGGCGGGGTTTATTCCGTGCCCATCGGATGGCGAACGATGCTCAGTCACATCCGGAACTCCGGAACGTGCCCCCGGTCCCGCTGCAGCGGGACCCGGGCTACATGCCGAACTGAGTCGCTTCCCGGCGGAGCCGGCTGCGCTTGCGGGCGCAGGGAGCCGTGCGTGTGTGAGCGAACGATGGGTTCGGTCACAAAAGGTGCAAGGCGCCGCTCCCGCGGCGCCTTGCCGGGCCAAAGGCCGTCGGATCATCCGGAAAACGGCGAAGCGGTTCTGCGCTGCTAGCGCTAGTGCTGCGGACGACCGCTCGCGGGTTTTTCCTTCTGCTGTTTTTCCTTCTCTGCCGGCTTTTGCTTTTCCTGGGGCCGGGGCTCGCTGGGTGCCGGAGGCTTCTGCTGCTGCAGTTGCTCCTGCCGCTGCTTCTGCCACTGTTCGAACTTGCGCTCTTCTTCCTGCGACTCCTGCTGCGTCTTGGGGCGGGCGGGCGGAGCCAACTGCACATTCGGGTGGCTCTCCGTAGTGCGCGGAGCCTGCTCGATGACCCGTGGCTGCGGCGTTCCAACCTGCTCGATGGGAGCAGGCCGCGGGGCCGCCGCGGGCGGTGACGGCACGGGTGTTGGGGTGGGGTGCACAGGCGCGGGCGAAACCGGCACGGGCTGCACGAGCGTGGGCTGCACAGGGATGGGCTGGACGGGCACAGGCTGCACAGGCGCAGCGTGCGGCGCAGGTGTAGCAGCCGTACCGTGCACGACCGGAGCGAATTCACCGCGCGCCGGGGGCTCACCGGGATGCTCATTGAGCGCCGGTTCGCGCTTGGAGAAGGAAGGAGGAGGGGGAGGAGGCATGCGGTTCGTCACCACCTTGCGTCCCACCAGGGCCGCAGGCGGGGCCGCGGAAACCTGCGACGCTCCGCCGGTTACGCTGGTGCGCACCGGAGCCAAGGCCGCTATGTGGGAAACGGGAGCCCGGGCCATCTCTTCACGATTGACCTGGACTACGTTGGCGGCCACAGGACGCGCGTTCACAAACGTCTCGCGGGATACTGCCGTAACCGCGCCGGGCACCTGCTGATTGACGTAGTTGACCCGGGTAATCGTGGTGGTGTTGCGTGTGGTGTAATAATTGTAGACATTGGTGACGTGCGTAGCTTCGACGNCGCGTGTTGGTGATGTTCACATTCGTGACGTAAACAGGACTGACCCGATAGGCAGGAACAAATACCTCTCCGGGGCCGAGCGGAAACCAGCCGACGCCGGGGCCGCCGCCAATGGTCAGCGCGAAACCGGCTCCCGGTCCACCACCGACAAACGCAACCAGGGCGGGGGCGTATACAGGACGGACGGCGACCGGTCCGGGTATCCACACCCAACCCGTACCGACAAAGGCCCAGCGGCCGTAATGGAAGGGAGCAAAACCCCAGGGCTGATCATCCACCCAGGTCCAGCCCCACGGCTCGATCCACCCCCAGCGGCCGAAGCGGTAGGGCGCCCAACCGAGAGGCACGCCCACCGGCTCCCACACCATGCCGTAGGCGCCCGCGTAGCGCCAGCGGCCGTAGTCGTCCAGATCTTCATAGCCTGTCAGCTCGCGGGAAACGTAATTGGAGGCGTCCGCGCGCTCTTCCCGGCGGTCGCGCTCCATGGACCATTCGGAGAAGCGGTCTGGCGCGGGCACGGGAAAAATCTCGTATTCCAGGTAGTCACGGCCGGTAAAACGCGCCTGCTGGCCGGCAACCACGTAGAAGGTGCGGCCGCCGCCGTTCACCTGACCCTGGCCGCGCCACACCGCAACGGAAGCGCTGCCGGCGTCTTCGGGAACGTCCAGCCGATATTCGCCGGGACGCAGGAACGAGAAGGCGAGATTGGGGGTGTCGGCCTCGAAGAGGTCGTCGTCATCCAGATGGCGCAGGCTGACGATCATCGAGCCCTGGGCCAGGCTGAACTGCAAATTGTGGTCGCTCAAATCGAGGATGGTGAGGCTGGTGCGCTCCGCCAGACGAATGGCCGTGGAGCCGACGTGAAGCTCCGCGCGCCCGTCCGAGTCCACCCAAATACTATCCCCTGAAGTGAGCGGGCGGTTCGGAATGGCCTCGACCCAGTCCTGTTCACCTGCCGGCTGAAAGGCTACGGAGCCGCGGACAAAGCTGAGCCGCGCTACGCGGCCGGGAGGATCATCATCCGCCGCGGCGGGCAGGGCCGCACTGCCCAGCCAACAGGCGGCTGCAAACACCATGAACCATGGACGAACCTGGAACGATTTCATCTCCACTCTCCTGTGCAACAAGGGCAGCCGGCGGGGCAGGGCGGCAACTATCTAGTTGGATGCATGCCCGGTGAAACGCGCCGTCCGGATTTCAGGATGGTAGCAGGAAAAGAAACGGCCGGGCGCCTGGGAAAACGCCCGGCCGGGAATGGGAAAGCGTGACGCGCAGCGGAAGTCTACGGCTTGCGTGTCGCCTGGTTGTGCTTCTTGTCGTAAATGTTTTTGGACGCGTGGTTCTGTTCCTTGTTGATCTGCTGCCGTTCGCCCGGGGTGAGCTTGCCGCCGTTGGCGGCGCGGTCCGCGGCCACCTGGCGATTGATGTTGCGCTGCTGATTTTCCGCACGGGCGGCTTCGCCGGCGGTCAACTGCCCGCTCTTGACGCCCTGGGCGATGCGGTCCTGCTGATTTTCGCGCCGCTGGCCGACTTCATTGTTGCCATAGTGCGCGGTGTTGGCGTTGTGCTTGTCCTGATAAATCTGCCGGGACATGTTGTTCTGCTGCTGGTTCAGCGCCTTGCGGTCCGCGGCGGTCAGATGACCGTTATCCTGGGAGCGCATGGTCTGCGCTTCCTTGTTGATGGACGACTCCTGTTTCTCCAGGTGCTGCGTCTCTCCGGCGGTCAATTGGCCGCTCTGGATGCCGTTGCCAATTCGCTGCTGCTGATTGTTGCGCCGCTGGGCATACGTGCCCGGCTTGGGCGCGTTCTGCGGCGTGGCGGAAGTGCTGGTGCCGGTTGTGGTGGACGAAGTGCTGCTGCCCGATGTGCTGCTGGACTGCGCTGCCGCGGTCAAAGCAAAGAGGCATCCCACGGCCGCCACGGCAAGAATCCGGAATCCCTTGGATGAATTCATGACCGTTCCTCTCTTCTCAAGACGCAGCTGATGGAACGAGCCCCTGGACGCGGCAGGCTGCCGCCTCCGGAAATCCTGGGCTCATCTCTCCCCAGGGCCTCTCTGATTTCCCTCTCGCTGTCTCCCCGTCTTGCCAGCGTACAGTAGGCAAACCCGAAGGGCCAGAGAAAGTTGCGGCGAAGGTGCTGAAGAATATAGCGGTGGGGGCTATCTCTACCGCGGGCAAATGAATAGGCCGCGGAACCCCCTCCGGGATGCGGCGTGGTTTCCCCTGACTAGGCGATGCCCGAACGCACCCCGCCTCTAAGGAGGCTGTCTAGAGCGACCCGTGTCACCATGTCGGGGCAAGAGACGGGAAGCCGGAGGGCCGCAAAGAGAACCGGGGAACTCCGTTTCCGGAATTCCCCGGTGGCGAATCAAACGATTTGTGCGCGGACGTGGCCCTAATCCGCGGCGGCCGGCGCTCCACCAACTTCCTTCCAGATGATGGTGCCATGAGTCTCCGGAAGGAAGAGGCTGCCCACGATAAAGGTCATGGCGGCGATAGCCATGGGGTAATAGACCCCGGCGATGATGTTCCCTGTGCCCGCACAAACCGAAAGCCCAATCAGCGGCAACAACCCTCCGAACACGCCGTTGCCGATGTGATAGGGCAGTGAGAGTGAAGTGTAGCGAACCTTTGCCGGGAAGGCCTCCACCAGATACGCAGCGATGGGTCCATAGGTCATGCACACAAATACCATCTGCACCACCACGAGCAGGACCAGCATGGGCACGTTGGGGCTGGCAGCCTCCTTCGCGGCTACCAACTGATTGGTCGCGGGATCCGTGGTCATGGGCGTCAGGCTGATGGCGCCCGTTACCTTGTTGCGCGTCGATTGCACGGTGACCACGTTATTGCCCGCGGCGCGCTCCATGGCCTTGTAAATGGGGATATAGCAAATCACGGCGAGCAGGCACCCCACCATCATCAGCTTCTTGCGGCCGATCTTGTCGGAGAGGGAGGCGAAGACGGTAAACAGGGGCATGCCGATGAGCACGGCGATGGCAATGATGATGTTGGCGGTCTTAGGATTCACCTTCAAGATGGCCTGCAGGAAGAACAAGGCGTAGAACTGGCCCGTGTACCACACCACTCCCTGTCCTGCGGTGGCGCCGAAAAGCGAAACCAGCACGCGCTTCAGGTTGGCCCAGTTGGTGAAGGCGTCCTTGAGCGGTTGCGCGGAAGTCATCTTCGTGCTCTTCAGATGCGCGAAGATGGGGGATTCCTTCATCCGCAAGCGGATGTACAGGGAGATGGCCACCAGGATGATGGAAATCAGGAAGGGAATGCGCCAGCCCCAGGCCGCGAAGTCTTCCTTGCTCAGAAACTCCTGGCAGCCGAGAATGACCAGCAGCGAAACAAAAAGACCCAAGGTCGCGGTGATCTGAATGAAGCTGGTGTAGAAGCCGCGGCGATTATCCGGCACGTGCTCCGCCACGTACACGGTGGCTCCGCCATACTCACCGCCGAGCGCCAGGCCCTGGAACACGCGAATCGCAATCAGCAGGACGGGCGCGATCCAGCCCGCGGTGGCGTAAGTGGGCATGAAGCCGATCAGCGCGGTGGCGCCTCCCATCACCGTGAGCGTAACCAGGAAGGCATACTTGCGCCCCACCAGGTCGCCAATGCGTCCGAAAAACAGCGCTCCAAAAGGCCGCACCACGAACCCCACCGCAAAGGTGGCCAGATAGGCGATGTAGGAGAAGGTTTGATTGCCGGGCGGGTAAAACTTGGAAGAAAGTACCGCGGCCAAACTGCCGAATATGTAGAAGTCATACCACTCAATCATGGTGCCGACGGTGGATGCCGCGATGACTCCCGGAATGCTGTATCCCTGTCCTACCACGGGCGCCGCTGAGGACTGAGCAGCCATGGTCCCTCCTGGTTGATGTGTCGAACCCTGTAATACCGGGCGCTAGGAGCAGGGTTGGGACAGTACTGGTACTGCTTCCCGACCGCGCACCTGCCCAAAAGTGGGCTGCTTCTTACACGCGCTGGAAACTAAAGTCAAGAGTGCATATCACATTAAACTGTTTTCGGCGACCACGCGTGAGCGGGCAGATTTCTGTGGCCGGCCCCGGCGCCGGGTGGGGTCCAATTCAGGTCGCAGGGAGGCCAAGCGCATTCAAGCCACCTGCCGATTTCCAGGAAGTGCCCCAGGCCCGCTGCAGCGGGACCCAGGCTACATGCCCCGTATTAAGTCGTCCAATCAGAACGGCGGCGTCTGCAGTTGGAAAAGTCCCAAGGTGACGCCATTGGTGTCCGTCTGGGTGATGACGATCTGCGAGGGGCTGATCAGGTAGTAGGAAAGCTGTACGGCGCCTGTGGGCGTCGAGTTCAAACTTCCCGTGAAGCGGCCTGAGGACGCTGAAGCATAGCTCCCGCTGGCCGCGGCATTGGGAACAGGCACCCCGTTGGCGTTTACATCCAGCGTGGCGGCGATACTCCCTGCGCCGTCCGCGAAGAGTTGGCCGGCCACATCCTCCTCCGCGGTGGCCGCAGGGTTGAACGCGGAATAGTTCAGACCATAATTGCCCTGGAAGGACGCGAGGTTGAACGTGCTGGCAGCTTTCTGATAATTGAGGCCGGACGTCACCCCGCGGGCGTCGAGCTCCAGCACCATTGCCGGGTCGGGCCCGCCGGTCAGATACATGGCAAACTGCTTCAGGGCGCTGGTATTGCCGCTCAACGTCACCGCCACACGTCCCACACCGGAAGCAGCCACGGCATAGGTACCGGTCAGCGTGCCGCTGGAGGGAACTCCGCCGTTGTTCACATCGGAAACGCCGTTTTGAAGATTCGAGACGCCGTCCGAAGTGAAGGTGGCCGCCAGGCTGATCGGACCGAACACGCTGCCGCTCGATCCAAAGGTGGAAAAGACATAAGAAGTGTTCACCGGGAGGACGGAGGCGGAGCCCAGCTTCCCGGTGTTGGTTCCCTGCCCGACAGCCAAGCCGGCGGTGATGCCGAAGTTGGAATCCAGTTCCATGCATTTCAGATGGGCCGCGTCCTTGATGTAACAGGCCATTACCGCTGGCCCGGCCAGGCCCACGTTGCCGAACACGGAGGAATGCAGAGTCAACATGACTCGGCCCGAGGAGTCGGGCATGGGGTAGCTGCCATTGAGCCCTTGCTGCGTGGAGACGGCTCCCGAGGCGTTTGCGTCCGCCACGCTGCCGGCGCCGGAAATCCCGCCGGCGCTATCCACGTTGAACACCCCGCCAAATCCCAGGGGGACCGAACTGCTCACATCCGAACCGGAAAACACGAACGCGTAGCCGCCGGAGAGCGTGGACTGCGTGAACGAAGTGGTCGATTGCAGGTCCATGGTCCCGCTGCCGGTGGCGGCATTATCCAGTTCGGTGATCAGCATCTGGCTGCTGGAAAGAAACACTGCGCTCAGGGTTTCAACGCCGGAGCCATTCAGAATCTTTCCGTCGCCGTTGTTCAAGGTGATGGTGCCGCGGCCGTCAGGGCCGAAGGTGTAGTGGCCGGTGAGGTGGTCCGGAGTGTTGCCGGTAGAGAATCCTACGTCACTGAAATCCTGCTCCCCGGCGGTGATGTTGCCCATGCCGTCGGCAGTAAAGACTCCGGCGATTGTATAAAAGCTGCCGCTGCTGGCGCCGCTGGTCTCCGTACCGGAGACGAAATACGTGTAGTTGCATCCAGCGCAGAGGAAGGCGGCGGGGGTCGAAGCGCTGAGGGTCACCACCGTGGAAACGGTAACCGCCGGGCTCGTCGTCGAAGCCGCGGTGATGGTTACGGTCCCTCCGGCTGGTATCGCCGGCGGCGCGGTAAAGGTGGTGGAAACAGTGCTGGCCGTATGCGCGCTGCTGAATCCGCCACAGGCGCCCGCCGTCCCGCAGGTGACGCTCCAATCCACGCCCTGATTCAGCAGGTCGTTGGTCACCACTGCGGCCAGGGACGCAGTATTGAACCCCGCGGAGGTGCTTAGGGTGACGGGAGGCGGCGGCGCAGCGAAGGTGATGGCCTCCGTACCCGCGCTGATGATCACGTTCCCGGCGGCGGCACGCGTGGAATCGGCAGCGGCAGTGGCCATGATGCTCACCGTGCTGCCCGCAGGCACAGAGTCAGGCGCGCTGTAGGTGGTGGCGGTGCCGCTGGCCGTATGCGTCGCGCTGAAGGAACCGCAACTCGCTCCACCGCACGTCGCAGTCCAATTCACGCCGCTGTGCGAACCATCCTCTGTAACGATGGCCGCAATCATAAAATTGCCGCCCACATTGACACTGGCGGGCAAGGCGGAATCGAAGGTCACGAAGATTCCAGGATTCGGCCCATTGTTCCCGGAACCGTTGCAAGCGGCGAGCAGGAAGGCGCCGGCCGCGGCGATGAAGCAGCAGGCTCCCCGCGCCAGGCGGCTCATGAAAGCCCGCCCTTCTGGTCTGCGCCGCGCACCACGCGCGGAGTTGGAGCCACTTGGCGGACGGGAATGCCGTTGGCGTTGCGCACCTGGATGGTTTGGCCACCGGTAACAATGGTGCGGACGAGGAAAATATCGCCCGCAGGCAGATGAGCCATCACCCCAACCATCTGCACGGAGGCGCCGGCAACCAGTCCCTTTTGGCCCGCGCAAGCGGCCAGGAAGGGGCCGAGATGCGCGTCCACATTTCCCTGCTCGCTGGACACCACCAGGTGCAAACCCAGCGGCAGTCCCGGGGCGGGACGCGTGATCACCTGTGCGATCGCGCCGCGGAGGACCACTTCGTTCGTGGCGTTATAGACGACGGGCGCCGGCCTCTGAGTCCCGGCAACAAACTGCGCCTGCACATATCCGGCGATGGGGAACAAGCACGAAAGGACGAGCGCGAAGGAGAGGGAATGGACGGCGCGCGGCATGCGTATGAGACCTCCTCGCTTGCTTAGATGCAGGAAGCAATCGGAAAATTTCGCAGCGGGAAGCGAACCGCGCGGCACGTGAAGGCAGCACGCTCGACAGAACAGCCGGAAAGCCGCGCGCGCAGTCCGCGGGGCACACACCCACGCTCTCTCCAACACCTCCGGGCGGAAAAAGTTGCGCAGGCAGGCCGGCAATCCGCGGGATGCATGGCGGAGCGCCGCGGGCGCGTTTAGAGCCCCAGATAGGCGGCGCGAACCTGTTCGTTGGCCAGCAGTTCCCGCGAGGAACCGCTGAGCACCACGGCGCCGTTTTCAATCACGAAGGCGGTGTCGGAAATGCTCAGCCCGTCCACCACGTTTTGCTCGACGATCAGCACGGTGATGCCGGCGCGGGCCACCTGGCGGATCTTCTCGAAGACCTCTTCCGTGATTTTGGGCGAAAGGCCGAGCGAGGGCTCGTCCAGAAGCAGCAGGGTCGGCTGGGCCATCAGCCCGCGGGCGATGGCCACCATCTGCTGCTCGCCGCCGGAAAGCGTCCCGGCAAGCTGCCGGCGGCGCTCCTTGAGCCGCGGGAACATCTCGAACTGTTCTTCCAGGAGCGCCTTCAGCCGCGGCCGGGAGCGCGGCACATAGGCGCCGAGCGCCAGGTTTTCTTCCACGCTCATGTGCGGGAAGAGCTGGCGGCCTTCAGGAACGTGGCTGATGCCGCGCTCCACCATTTCGTAAGGNCTTCACGCGGGAGATGTCCGTACCCCGGAAGCGGATGGCGCCCTCGTGCGGGCGCAGCAGACCGGAAATGACGCGCAGCGTAGTGCTCTTCCCCGCCCCGTTTGCGCCGATCAGCGTGGTAACCGTGCCCGCGGCGATCGTCAGGGAAACGCCAAACAGGGCCTGGAAATCTCCATAGCTGGCCTCGACGGATTCGAGCGCGAGCAGCGGTTCGTTCATAGTCCCAACTCCTTATACTTCGAGCCCAGATACGCTTCGATCACCCGCGGCTGGTGAACCACGTGCGCGGGCTCGCCTTCGGCAATCAGCGCGCCGTGGTCCAGCACGATCACGCGGTGGGCGATGCTCATCACCACCTGCATCACGTGTTCCACGCCGCCTACCGCGGAAATCCCCCAGTCGGGCAATTGTTTCAGCAGTTCAGCCAGACCCAGGGCTTCCCCGGTGGAAAGCCCGGACATCACTTCGTCCAGCAGAATCAGCCGCGGCCGCGTGGCCAGCGCCCGGGCAATCTCCAGGCGTTTCAATACCGCCAGCGGCAGGCCCTGGGCGGGAAGGTCCGCGGATTTTTCGAGCTGCAGATAGCGCAGCACGCGGCGGGCCTCCTCGGCGGCTTTGGCCGTGCTGCTCGTGCGCAGGAAGGCGCCCAGCATCACGTTTTCGAGCACGGAGAGATTGCGCAGCGGCTTGACGATCTGAAACGTGCGTCCGATGCCCAGCCGCGCGGCCTCATAGGGAGGGATGCGGGTGATGTCCNCGGCCTTCAAAGCGAATGGCCCCGGAATCGGGGTGAAAAACGGCGCTGATCAGGTTGAAGAGCGTGGTTTTTCCCGCGCCATTGGGGCCGACGATGAAGGCGATTTCGTTTTCGCGGACGGAAAACGTCACGTCGTTGGTGGCCACGAGGCCGCCGAATCGCTTCACCACGTGTTCGAGTTCCAGAAGCGCCATCGAGATCCGTCCTGCCCTTCCGAGTGTCTTCTTCGCCCTTCCCAACCGGCCCGCGCCTCCCGCACTCACAGGGCTTCGCGCCGCCGGCTTTTTGCGCCGCGCCTGCGGAGCAGCGCGGTGGCGCCGCCCACGATGCCCTCCGGGAGAAACAGCACCACAACAATCAGCAGGATGCCGTAAATGAGCAGGTGCGCCTCCTGAAATATATTCTTAAACAGTTCGGAGGCAGTTTCCAAAACCATGGAGCCCACGATGGGCCCCAGGATCGTTCCCGCTCCGCCGAGCATGGCCACGATGGCGATTTCGTTGGAGAGGTCGATGGAGAGCACCTGGTCTGGAACAATGAAGAGATACAAGCTGCCATAGAGCGCGCCGCCCAGCGCGGTAAACGCGGCGCTGGCGAGCAGGGCGTGCAGCTTGGTGCGCGCGGCATTCACGCCCACGGAGAGCGCGGTGTCCTGGTCTTCGCGGATGGCCATGAGCCAATATCCGAAGCGCGAGCGCGAAATGAGCACCGTGGCCGCGGCGGCTGCGGCGGTCAGCAACACGGCGCAGAAATAAAAGGACCGGTGCACATGGTTCTGGAAAAGCGCGGGCACCGGCACGCCCACGTCGCCTCCGGTCACCCCGGGAAGATTCTTGGCGGCGGCGTGCAGGACTTCGGCAAAGGCGATGGTGGCCAGGGCAAAATAGGGTCCGCGCAAACGGAAGGAAACGCCGCCGATGAGCACCGCGAAGAGTGATGCCAGCGCCACGAGCAGCACCAGCGCGAGCCAGATGGGCAGCCCCGCGCGTGTGAACAGCGCCAGGCCATAGGCACCGGCGCCAAAATAAGCGGCGTGGCCCAGCGAGAGCTGTCCGGCGTAGCCTCCCACCAGATTCCAGGCCAAGCCGAGGGCAGCAAACAGATAGATACGGAACAGGACTTGCAGCATGTAGTCGCTGCGCACCACCAGCGGGACGAGCAGGGAGAGCAGCAGCGCTGCGGCGGCCAGCAGCAGATTCCAGCGCCTCATGCGCGCTGGCTCCCAAAAATTCCGCCCGGGCGCAGAGAAAGCACCAGGATAAAAAGCACAAAATCGAGCGCCAGGGCCCACTCATTGCCCCAGTAGAGACTGGTAAGGCTTTCCGCCACGCCCAAGACGAGGCCGGCCAGCGCGGCGCCGACGATGGATTCCATCCCGCCCAGCACCACCATCACAAAGGCTTTCAGCGTGAATTGATCGCCCACCCCGGGATACAGATAAAACACCGGAAGGAGCAGGCTGCCCGCGATGGCCGCCACGGCCACTCCCAGGCCGAACCAGAAGGCCTGGACGCGGTGCAGGTGAATGCCCATCAGCGGCGCGGCCGCGCGATTCTGGGCGATGGCACGCGCCGCGCGGCCCATCATGGTATGCATTACGAAAAAGTAGAGACTGCCACCGGCCACCAGCGCGATGGCAAAGGAAACCAGCCACGGCGCGTTCACCGTGATGCGGTTGCCGAAGTGAATGTTGCGCTCGAGCAGCGGGAGATTGATCTGGTGATAATCCGCGCCGAAGACCAGCTGGATGCCGTCCGTGAGGGCCAGGCCGATGCCCAGCGTCAGCAGGATCTGCATGAAGTCCGATTGGCCGTGGATGGGACGCAGCAAACCCTGATAGATGCCGTAACCCAGCGCGAACATGGCCAGGCCCACCAGGGGAAAGCCGTAATACGGGCTGATGCCGGCGCGCAGAAACAATTCATACGCGGCATACATGCCCAGCATCATGAAAGCGCCGTGGGCGAAATTGACGATGCGCATGACCCCGAAAATCAGCGCCATGCCCATGCCCACCAGCGCGTAGAGCGCGCCGGTGAGGATGCCATTGACGACAGCCTGGAGCGCGGTGAAGAGATCCATGCATCACCTCATTGCCTGCCGGCGGTGCCACCGGAATGCGAGGGACATTGTCGCGTATGCCCTCTCGAATCTACAGAGCGCAGCCAGTCCCGAGGCTTCGGGAGGCCGCGCCACTAGCGCTTGTTCCAGGGCGGCGTGGGGAGAACGGGCTGAGTTTCCGCGGCCGTGCGTGGCCAGATCACCTTGTACTGGCCGCCCTGCACCTGAGTAATCAGAACGGGGTGAGCGTTTTGCCCACGCGAGTCGAACTGGATGGGGCCGAAGGGCGTCTCGGCAATCTCCACCGCCCGGATGGCATCGCGTAGCGTGGCGGGGTCGGTGTGCGGGGCTTTCTGGATGGCGGCGGCGGCCACCAGCAGCGTGGCGTACGCTTCCATGGCGTGATAGGCGGGATGCGCGCCGGTAAGCTTGAAGAACGCTCCGTCGAATTCCTTCGAGCCCTGCCATTTCGCCGTGGGCAACCATTGCGAGACGCTGAAGGTGTATTCGGCGTACTTGCCCGCGCCCTTATCCTGCGTGGGAAATTCCGCGGCGGCAAAGCCGGTGCCCGCGGAGGTGAAATACTTGGGATTCAATCCCACCTCCGCGGCCTGGCGCATGAGCGTGGAAGCGTCCAGCAGGTAAGAGGCGAAATAGACCGCTTCCGGGTTCTTTGCCTTGACGCGCTGCAACAGCGCTTTGTAGTCGGGGGAGCTGGCCTGGTAGGCCTCTTCATCCACGAGGGTCAGGCCGGCCCTCCGCGCCTCGTCGCGCATCGATTTGTCGTTGGACTGGCCAAAGTTAGTATTTTCATAGACGATGGCCAGCGTTTTCGGGTCGCCGTTGTTTTTCAGGAAGTCCACCGTGGCCCGGGCGTACGCCCCGGAGCCTTCGCAGACGCGAAAGACCCAGGGTGAGCCCGTGTCGAGCACGTTATCCGCAGTAGCCGTAGGCATGAGCAGGGGCACCTGCTTCTGGGTGACCGCGGGTACGATGGCGCGCGTGTTTTCGCTCGAATAGGAGCCAAGGATCAGCGGCACGTGGTCCTGGTCCACCAGCTTGGAAACGCCTTGCACGGCTTGGTCGGCGCGGCTCTGGTCGTCGTAGTAGACCAGCTCGATGGGCTTGCCCAGCACGCCGCCCTTGGCGTTCAATTCATGGACCGCAATGGTGTAGCCGTTCTTGTGCGCCTGGCCGAAGGCCGCGGTCGAGCCGGTGAGCGAGGTGATCACCCCGATGCGGAAGGTATCAGCTCTCCTTTCGCCGCCCGTGCACGCCCCGAGCAAAGATGCCGCCAGAATCGCCGGGAAAATGACGCTATTCCGAAGAGTTCTCATGAATTTCCTCCGTCGTGGAGCATAGCTAGCACCTGATCCGCCCAGGAGCAACTCAAAACTGGAAAGCCATGAAGGGGACCATGCCGCACAGAGATATGGAAATCGAACTGGCCAATGTGCTGCCGTGACCGGGGTCACAAGGGGCCAGTTTGCGGGTTACACCTGGAATCGCTCAACGCAGGGCTTCCCGGGACATCCGGAGGCAGGTATGCGGGGACTGGCCGCAATCCTCCTGTTGACAGCCGTCTGGGCACAAAGCCCCCCGCCGCAAATCTCCATTCCTCGGCAGGATGACGTGCGCAGACAGTATTCATCGAGCCGCGACGATGGCTCGAACCGCTGGCCGGAACAAACCCTCCGTCAGACGAACGCTGACCGTGGCCACCCGAGCCGGATGCCCCGCGGCTAGCCGGCGTGGGCGGCAATTGCGGCGGGCGGCGCCGTTTTTGCGCGCCCGTTCTGAATTTGCTCGAGACCTTCCACCAGGTCCGCCACCAGATCCTTCGCGGCCTCACAACCAGGTGAAAGGCGCACGAGCGTGTCGGAAAGCCCCAACTCGGCCCGCGCCGCCGCGGGGATCGAGGCGTGCGTCATGGTGGTGGGATGGCACACGAGCGCCTTCACTCCGCCCAGGCTCTCGCCCAGCGTGAAATAGCGCCGCGAAGAAACAAACGCCGAGACTTCCTCGACCGTGCCTTCCAGCTCGAAGGACACGATGCCGCCGAAGCCGGTCATCTGCCGGCGAGCGATTTCGTGGCCGGGATGCGAGGTGAGGCCCGGGTAGTAGACGCGGCGGACCAGCGGATGGCCGTCCAGGGCGAGGGCCACGGCCGCGGCATTTTCTGCGTGGCGAATCATGCGCAGCTCCATGGTCTTCAGGCCGCGCAGGGTGAGCCAGCAATCAAACGGGCCGGGAACCGCGCCCGTGGCGTTCTGGAGAAACTTAACCGGCTCGAACACCGCCGGATCGCGCGCCAGCACCGCGCCTTGAATCACGTCCGAGTGCCCGGCCAGATATTTGGTCACGCTGTGCACCACCAGGTCCGCGCCGAGCGAAAAGGGCTGCTGGAAGTAGGGCGTGGCGAAGGTATTGTCCACCACCACCAGCGCGCCGCGCTCCTGGGCGCGGCGGGCGATGGCCACGATGTCATAGACCAGCAGGCGCGGATTGGTGGGCGATTCGAGCCATACCAGGCGCGTGCGAGTGCCCAGCGCGGAGTCCAGAGCGGCGCAATCCGCCAGGTCGAGCTGGCGAATCACCACGCCCAGCGGCTGAAAAACACGGTTCAGGATGCGGTAGGTGCCGCCGTAGACGTCCAATGGCAGGATGATTTCGTCCCCCGGGCGCAGGTAGGCCTGCAAAACGGCATTTTCAGCGGCCAGACCGGAGGCGAAAAGCGCGGCGTGATTCACGCCCTCCAGCTCCGCAAGCACATGCTCCAGGCGCTCGCGCGTGGGATTGTTCGTGCGCGAGTAGTTGAAACCCTTGTCGCAGCCAGGCGCCTCCTGCTCGTAGGTGGAGGTCTGGAAGATGGGAGCAATCAGCGAACCGGTCTCAGGCTCGGAAGGTTGCGCCGCGTGGATGGTCTTGGTGGCAAATTCCATTTCACTTCTCCTTTTTCTAAGAAATGCGGAAAGCGGATCCCTCACCTGCCAGGGCGGGCTCGGGATGAGAGCACAATTCCGGGAACTCGATATTGTTCGCCACAGGAACGCAAACGGGGCCATGGGAAACCACGCTCACCGCAGCGCGCTCATCCAGGCTGCGGATGATGAGCGGGAGTCCGTCACGGGCGGCGGCTTGAATGGCCGCGCGCTGCACCAGGTCGCAACCGGCATCGGCCAGCTCGAGCGCCCGGGAAAAGCTCAGCGCCGGAAGCTGCTGCGCGCGGGGATCGCGGTGCGGATCGGCGGAGAAATATCCTGGAACATCCTTTACCAACTCGCAGCGGGCCGCGCCCAGGCTGCGGGCCAGAAGCACGGCGGTCAGGTCCGAACCTCCGCGGCCCAGCGACACGATCGTGTCCGCAGAATCCGTGGCGAGAAAACCCGGAACCACCACAACCGCGTGATTTGCCAGCGCGGCGCGCAGGCTCTCGCCGTGGAACAATACAGCCTCCGGTCCGGCCGCGCGCCCGCCCGCGGAAATCCGCAGGCCGGTTTCATGCACGTTGAGTCCGGCGGCAGAGACACCCAGAGCTTCCAGACTCAGCGTGAGCAGCGCCACTGAGCGAATCTCGCCGGTGGACCAGAGCAGATCCAGCGCGCGGTGTGAGGGCTTGCCTCCGGCGGAGGACAAACTCGCGGCCCGGCACGCCTGGCGTTCGAGCGCGTCCGTCGAACCGTTCTGCGCGGAGACGACCGCAACAAATTGCTCACCGGACCCCGGATGCGACTGCAAACCGGCGCGGAGGCGGTGCCGCAGGAAGCGCGCGGCGCGGCCATAGGCCTTCGCCGAGGAAAGCACCGAGCCTCCCAGCTTGACCACCACCACGGGACTTGCCGCAGCCTGCTTGCCGGACATGGCCATGCTCCCTCAAACGCAAATAGCGGACACCTCGCGCAAAACGACGTGTGCGCGGCGGCCTACACCACGCCCGCAGCAGCACGCCTTGTTTTCCTCGCGCCGCGCGAACGGCGATGGAAAAGTGCGCGCCGGGCATGCGCGGCTGAACGCATGCCTCGGATTCAGCTTCAGTTTGGGAGCTAAATTCTTTCGCTGTTCCCGTTGGGGGGATCAGCTAAGGTTTTTATCTCTCCCGTACTGGGCAGGAAGTAGCACCTTGGCGCTTNGGGCCAGGTTGCTGTGGCTTCGTAGGGCCTGTTCCCTCAGCCACTCTGGATAAACGCTGCCGCGAGGGCAGCGATTCACTTGTAGCAAAGCAGGAAATTCATGTCAAGCAATTTCCCGGACAGCTGGTGACTCATTTCGGCGATCCCGGGTCCCGCTGCAGCGGGACCAGAGCGCGTTCCGGAGTTCGCGATGTGGTTCCGTTACGTTTGCCGCCTGATGAGGACGGAACGAACCCCGCCCCCCGCGGCGGCGCGCTGCCGCAAATCGAGTCAGTACCTCAGGACCGGCGACAGATGAATTTCGTGCCGCGCCTGTCCAGCAGGAACAGGACGACTTACCGCGGAGATTGTGGTGCGCGCACCAGCACCACCGAGGTTTCTTTCTGGCGCAGAGAAATCCTCCAATAAGACCCGAGCAAACGGTCTTTCTCTTCCGGCGAAACCAGGCGAAAGCCGTGTTTCTGGTAAAAGCGAATCGCCCAATCCGCGGCCGCCCAGGTACCGACCAGCAATGTTCCGGTGACTTGTCCGGCAAGCGCATCGAGCAACGACCCGCCGACGCCGCGGCGCTGCCGGCTCGACCACACGTAAGCGTGACGGATCAGGGTGACATCACGCACCTTCTGCAGCCCCATGACGCCCACGAGGGCTCCGGCCTCCTCCCAGCCCCAGAAGTTGACGCCCGCGGCAATTTCGGCCGCCAGTTCCGAGCACGTCATATACGGCTGGTGCCAGCAATCGGCGGGAATCACGCCTCGGTAAGCCTGCGCGGCCTCGTTAATGATTTGGTCCATCGCCGCAAGGTCTGCGTCGGTGCATTGCCGGATCATCGTGGTTCCTCTTGAGGCCCCGCGAGCGAGACTCGAGCCGGCGCGACGAGGCTGTTTAGGATGCGGCAAAAGACCGCAAGGTTCCATCCCCGTGGCGTTGGCTCGGCACCCGGGAATCCATCGGCAATGCCCAGACACCGGGCCAGAAACATTTCTACAAACGACTGCCGGAGCGAGCATCGAGGCGGTGCAAACCGGCGGCGTGAGCGGCTTCGAGCGCGTGCCCGAATTCGCCGCTGGTG
>OCOJ01036116.1_pt1 | contig 18899 bp, 22 predicted proteins | sample 1539251 | NCBI WGS metagenome assembly OCOJ01 (sample SAMN01911457, study PRJEB22624) | soil metagenome | biome: Soil | place: Malaysia | collected 2012-04-30 | depth RA_metagenome m | reverse complement strand
GCATGTTCTACGAGCGTGTAACTGGACTCAAACTCGAGCTGGCGGGAGACTTCGCGGATGCCTACCATGACATGACCGCGAAATCTTCTGCCCGGCCCGAAGATCGAATACATCAACGCCGGTATCTTCAGCCCTGGTTTGACCGCGCTCTCCGGCAGAACAAAATCCGCCTCCAGCGCGTCCGAAACATCATCCTCCATGATTTTGAATGCGCCTTTCGCCTGCGTATCCGCGAAGGCCATGCGGAATTGGTAAAAGCGTCCTTCTGCCAGCCGTTTCCCGGCAACTTCCCGTTTCGCGTGCTGCAAAAGATCTAACTCTTCGGCCTGGTCTCGGTCCCCATCGCTCGCCTTTCCATAACGCTCGCGGCGAAGCCGTTCCACCTGGGCCGAGAGGATTTCGTCATCATGCTTTTGTTGGAGACGCTGGAACACCGATCGCCTGATCCATCCACGGCAGTCATTGGTTCCAAGCTTCCTGTCGGGCACAACGAGCACACGAGCCTCCGGCTCCTCCATCATCACCTTGCAGGGCGAGACAAGGATTCCAAAGTAGACGATCGCCGCCTGCGGCCAGTGCTGGAACCGCTCGGCAATCGCCCGGCTGTGCTCCCGGTCCACAAAGTAAAACTTGCCCTTCTTTGCAGAGCCGCTTGCCCCGACTAGTTTGTAGTGAACCCCGTTCCAGACGAGCCGGGCCAGAGCGTTCTCGACCTGTGCTTCTTCGTAATCATCGAGAGGCTCGGCCGGCACGTTTACGCTGGCCACCTTGATTCCGGGATAGAGCACACTGAGCAGCGTGTTCTTGAGTGGCTNCAAGATCGTGCAACCGCGGTGCAACCCGCCCGTTGCGGTCGATCTCGAGGTTCTGGAGTTGGTCGGCCGGGATTCTGTAATTGTTCGTCGTCGTATTCTTCGTCATTGCTTGTTCTCCTTAACTATTTGTTTTCCTGGAAGACCAGGATCGAGTTAAGGAGTTTGCGTGACCGCAAGCTTCAGCACTCTCGCCTGGCCCCCGTTTTGGGTTTGCTTGGCCAGGCCCTCGATCGCGAGAAGCTCCGGTCAGCACATTTCCCCGCATCAAGCCGCGGGGTGCTCAAAGGACCAAAATCAACGTCTTGGTCACCTGAGAACTGTTTGTGCTGATCTCGTCGAACTATTTCTAAATCGTCTTCTGGGCAACAGCCTGTTTCACGATCACAGGGTTGCCGCCGTTCACCTCCGGAACCGCCTTCCAAGCCGTCAGTGTGTAGAACGGCTGGCCAGTCCTGAATGCCTCAATCAACGCTTCTCCCTCGCTTGCCATCTCCTGGCCAAGTTCCGGTTTCGCCGGAGACGAGCCGGGCTTCACCAGAAAATAGCGAAGGTTTGCGTCATTGCCATTCCGGCGCCTTCGTGGGGTGTTGGCACCATCGGCTTTCGGTGCGCTCGGCCGTTCCGTCGCCTCTGTAGTCCCTTTGCCTTCCATATTTCAAAGCTCCCTTTCCCAGATTTATCTCAGACCCAAGTCCGCCTGCTGCAGAACCCAGTCGCGCTTTTCACCTTCGATCGCCCGTTCCCAATACTCTCCAACCAGCAGTCCGCTAGGGTTCTGCTCCGAACGCCTTTCTACGAGAAGCCTTACATAGAATTCGCTGACGACCTTGTCGATGGTTTCATTGTGTTCGTGAATGTGATGGACTTCTTTGACGCCGAACGCCGTGTAGGTCAACGGGTCATCCTTGGGGGCTTCAAGCGAACGCATCTGAAATTCCGAGGTCGTCTGATCGTCCTCGATCTTTCCAATGAAGTCATCTTTCTGCATGCCGGCATAGGCGGTCCGCCGCAGATTGGCAGTCATCATGTTCAAACTGTCCGCCCAGTTGCGGCTCACATTCGTTGGCGAGAAGTTCAGATAACGTTCCAGGAACAACCGCACGAATGCCCGCTTCTCAAACTCGGTCGGCTCTGACCCTGGGCCTTGCGTTACAGAAATGGCCGGTTTTCCGACCCCCAAGACCGTCGCCTGGCCGTTCTCATCCACGCGAATGACAGTGGGAGGCTGCAGGCGAACATAGACGGCGAAAGCCAGCGCCAACATCGTTATTGGAATGCACAAGAAGGCCAGCACCATCGCCCGATTGGCGTACGCACGCAGGATCCCATCATGCTCGTAATAGCGGCTGTAACGGAGCTTCTCCGGAGCATCGGCTTCCTTAGACGGGCTTTTCTTTTTCAACCACATGTTTGCGCACCTCTTGGTGTTCAACGACAATCAATGACGCCGGCCGAACAAATGGCCGAATAAACGACCGAAGAACTTTCCGATATAAAAGAAGATCAGGGTCGTGATGCTGTACGGCCGGAACTTCGTCCCTTGCGGCTCCCAGATCGGTGGCTGCCTCCACATAGAAACCTCCTCGGCCAGAGCTAATTGTTCTCGGCATTGTTCCTTCCCGCGGCTCTTCCGAGCGCCCTCCCCACGTTAAAGCTGATGACCTGGGCCACCGAATGGGGTCGATAACTGGACAAATGTCGGCCACTGCTGCCCGACATGGCAGCGGCAAGATCCCGCTTATCGTTGTTGCTTGCATTAGATGCAGGCACTGCTGGGCTGCTGCTGCTGCTCATCGCGCTCGCAACTCCGGAGCGAATGAAATCGGGCATCGAGGGATTAGGGGGCGCTGTCGACGACGCCAGGACAGTAGAGGTGGACGATGCACCCACACCACCCGACACTGTAGCGCCCGCGAAAGCCGGACTCGCTCCTGCCGCAAAGCCGGTGACTCCAGCCAGGGCGGTGCCGGCCGCAACCCCGCCTGCTCTCACCAGCGCAAAGGCTGTTGAGCCTACATCGCCCGAGATGATCCTTTTCGCAATGAAGGGAATCAGAGCGATGGCCAGGGCATAAAGGATGCTGACCAGCCCAAGCATGACCGAGTCTCCCGTCCCTTTCAGAAAGCCAAGAAACCCGTTGCCCAGAATGTTGTTGACTTGGTTGACCTGGATGGCAGTGATGAGCGCGCCGAACACTGCATAGAGAATGCCCCATGCATTCCAGATCATCACGTTGACGGCATACGACTTCCCCAACTGGCCGACCCCAGAAATGGGAATGAGCGCGAGTACCAGAGGGCCGACCACGTAGAGCACCGCGCCAAACAAGGTGTAGAAGAAGCAGAACACGATCATCGCGAGGGCATAAAGAAGATAAGCAACCACGAGCAGGACCACAGTGATGGTGGCGGCCGCATCACCCGTGATGATGTCCGTAAGGGTCAACGAAGGGTTGTTGGCAAACTGTTGCTGGAGCTGTCCCATCCAGCTCTGGAACATGTCTCCTGCGCCGGAACTGCTGCCGATAAAATTCGCAACCGTGTTGAAAGAGCCGTTGACGCCGCGAAACACTGTTGCCCAATTGGACACGATCATGGCAACGACCAGATACTTGACGGCCGTTCCCGCAAGCGCCTGCAAATCGCCTCCACGAAACGCTGCCTGGTAGAGTCCGATCAGAAAACCAATCAGCAGGATCGCGAATGCGAAATTCGTGACCGTCGAGATGATGGCAGTGCCATCGATTCCGGCTAGCGCGGTGTTCAGGAGTTGCTGGAAGTAAAACACGGTTACTGAACTCCCTGTTGAAGGATCTGGTTGCCCGTAGTCTGCAGCGTCGCTGCGTGAGAAGCGCTGAACTTGAGCTGACCGCTCGAGTTGGCCAATTCGATGGAGCGCACTCTTACAAGTTCCGCCATAGCCGATTGCGTGTATGCGTTCGCTCGCACAAGCCATGCCGCGGTTTCAGCTTCCAAAATGGTGGAAGTGCCGGGCGCGGCACTTTGCAATTGCTGGTTGATCTGTTCCGCCGCTTGTAGCTCAAGGTTGGCCAGGGCATCGATTTCAACCGCCTTCTTCATCGCGGCTTGTGCTTCCGCATCAGTCATATCGACTATGTTCCTGACCGGCTGCGGCGCGTTCGCTGGCGGCATCACGGTGCCGTACAAGGAGTAGTAGTTGCTCGTGATCTGGGGCATTGCGCTCGGATTGCCTGAGAGCAAGCTCTGTTCGAGCATTTGCGGCATGGGCAACGTGGCGCTGGCTACCGGCAGCTGGAAGAGCTGGCGCATCTGCACAAATTGGCCCTCGAATTGGAGAGCCATGTTTCTGGCCTGATTGATCGCGGCCATCGGAAACACTACCTGCTGCTCGAAATTTGCGGATTGCTGTTGACTTTGCTGGATAGAACCCAGCGGCACAGCCACGGAGTTTCTGAGCAGGCCGGAGATTGTGTTGAGCCCGACCTGCATCATGGCGCAGCACGGATCAAGCCCAAGCTGACTGCGGGCCTTGCTGGGCAGCAGCGCAATTACGATAACCAGACCGCATACCACGGCCACTGCGTTCCTGAGAACCTTCCAAAGACGAGAGAGCATGGGCAATTTCATTCGCGAACTCCTTAGGGATGAGCTAGAACTTGTTGGATCTGGTTCTGCAGATTTTGTGTCGCCGCGGATCTCTGCTTGAGCAGAGCATTCTGGTGCGCCAGCTTCGTTGCTTCCTCGCGTAGTTGCGCAGCCAGCATTTTCGCAAGCTGCGCCTGAGTTTCAAGATCGGCAACGCGGGCTTGGGCCGTGATCATCGAGGCCGACCCAGGAGCCGCGGTCATTGCTTGCTGTTCGAGAGAATCAGCCAAGGTCAACATGCTCTGGGTAGTCTGATCGGAGACCATGGCGGTCTTCAGCGAATCCATCGACATCGCATCGTCCATGTCCATCAGGTTGCGCTGCACTGGCTGGGCATTTCCAGCCAGCGCCACAGGCTGGTAGACCTGCGCGTAGATCGAGGGAAGCTGACCCATGGACCCCGACTGGGCGCTCCGGAACATCGACTCCAACTGCATGGGGAGAGCAAGGGTTGCGCTGTTGTTCTTGATGCCTTCGATCTGGGACATCAGGCCGGTGTAGCGCGCCCGGGTTGCACCGACAAACGATCTCGTTTGGTTGATCAGCGCTAAGGGCCAGATGATCTGCTGGCGGAAATTGTTCACCGCGGTACTCACCTTCCGCATTTCGCTCAATGCGTCGCCAATCGGGCCCTGGAGAGTGCTAGTGATGGTATGGAAGAGAGATAGAATGTCTCCAATTCCGTCAGCCCTCGTGTTCGAGGGAATCAAGCAAAAGGTGATCACAGCCACGAACAGCCATCGCTTGCTGCGGCTCAATCTGTGTTGAAGGTTGCGAAGCAGTTCCAAAGTTGTTGTCTTCATATGCGTGTACCTCTTGCGACTTCTCCCGAGATCTCTTCGGGAAGTGGATCGACATCGGCCAGTCCGGCTGGGAATCGTTCTGCCAGTTCTGAATAGGCTTCCATCAAAGGTGCGGCCTTCCGCTGTTCCAACCACCAGGACCGGTACACGCGTTCCCGCGCGTAGGTCGTCATGATCCAGTAGTCGACCGGCGTGGGCGACATGCGGATGGTGTGCGTGGTGTCGGCCTTTTCGCCGATCACGATTAACGCGTCGGACCGTTTGCCCTTCACGGGAGCGCTGAAATGCTTGATCTGGTTCAAAGCCGTTTCGTTCAGGTGCAAGTGCTCGCGCAGGGCGGTCATGTCCCCCGGCTGCTGGCCGATGATCTTGGTGGTCGAGTTCTTTACGATGCCCGCTCCGTGCGGCCTGGGCTTCGATTCCGTCCCCACAAAATCTTCCGCGGTTTGACTCATTCCCCAGACGCTGGCATTACGTTTGCGCGCCGTACGAAAGAGTTGCACCACTTCGGGGGCCAGCACCGGAGAATCAAGCAGGAACCAACACTCATCAAGAACCGTGATGCTCCGTCTACCCGCTTTGCCTGCTGCCCGTTGCCCAGTGGCGTGAGCAATAAGAAGGCTCATTGCCGTTTCCAGCCGAGGGTCATCGCTCAATTGCTCCACGTTGAAGAACAACCACGGATTGTCGAGTGAGATCGTGGTGGGCCGGTCGAACAGCCTCGAATACACTCCCTTTTCGCCGGTCCAGCTGCGCAGCTTGATCGCTGCCAGGTGGGCTTCGTCCATCACACGCTGGTTCTTGTCTTCGTCACGCCATTGTGAGAGTTCATCGCGAAGGTCAGAGAAGGTTGGAATGGGAGTCGAGGGCCGCATGGATGCCCTCTTGTAAGTCCTCAGGATCGCCTCGGTGATGAGGTTGTCAAGAAGTTCTGTGTCCTCGGCTCCGCCCTCGCCGAGCATGTGGCGCGTCAGATTTTTCAGAAACGCGACTTGATCCTTGCTCGGTTCTCTGTCTCCTTGCGGCAGATCCCACGGGTTAATCGTCTGTTCGGTGTCGAGCGACATGGTGATCATCCGTCCACCCATCAACTCAACCAGTGGACGATACGAATCGCCGCGCTCAAGAATCGAAATCAGCGGATTGCTCCTGGCGGCCATCAAAAGGAACTGCTGCACCATGACGGTTTTCCCGCCGCCTGTTTTCGCCATGACCAGCATGTTCGCGTCGCTCAGTCCGGGATCGAAGGGCGAGAAAGGAATGAGCTGGCGGTAGGGAGTTTCAAGCAGGAACAGTGGTGACCGGGGCGTGCCGCGCCACGGTGTCTCTACCGGCACAAGATCCGCCGCATTCGAGGTGAGCAAGTCCTGGTCTCGCTTGTCAGGTTCCGCCATTGCCGGAAGTGAACTGAAAAACAGACGCTTCTTAGCCAGCGACTCAGCAACGGCTTTGGCGCCGTTCATGCGCGAAATCGCGTAGAGCAGTTGTTGGCGCCGATTGTCGATGGTTCGCTCTGCTTGCTCCAGTTCCGCGGTCGTTACTGCTGGGCGGGAAGTGCGCGTTCCTATGACCAGGCTCAGCTTGGCCGTCTTGACCGAACTCGAAATAATGTCCTGTTGCACCCTGACCAGTTGGGACTCGGCAACCTGGGCTTCCACGTTGGTCCGAAATCCTCCGTTCGAATCGCGCTGGACGGCCTGCATCTTGCGCAATCGACTCTTGTAGCCTTTAAGCACTTTCGTTTGGTCAGGAATCGTGACCTGCGCATTGACGATGAGCGGGAAATCAAGACCGACCAGTTCTCTGAGGATTCCGGGGAACGTTGCATCGGGGAGTTCTTTCAGACTCACAAAGGAATAGAGGATTCCGCCGACGTTCAGATAGGAGTCCGTCTCATCTGCGATGCTTGTGTCGACGATCTGCTCGCGGGCGCTCCGGTATTCGAGCGAATCCTCACCCCGTCTGTACGGCCGAGAATCTGCAGACAAGGGATTGAGAGCTCGTTTTGCCTCAAGAAACAACTCATCGTCGGTCAGCCGGCGCGCGCCGAGTTCTGCCGCTTCGAGCGTCGTTTCGAGGCCACGCAGCAAACTCTCAAACTCTGCCAGTAATTGCTGATGCTCCCGAGCGTTGCGCTCAATGCATTTGCGGGCCGATAGGCTGAAGGGATTGCCCGTCGGCTTGAGCGGTTTACCGGCAATACGGCGATGAACGACCGGGTCCCAAATGAAGTACACGTGCAAGAGAGACCGCATGTAGTGGCCGTTGGCCTCTTTCATGCGCCATCGTTCGACGCGTAGCTCATCGAGTGCAATTATTTCTGCCCGTTCCGATTGCTGGGCTTCTTCATAACGCTCAAGCAGGTCTCCCAGGTCTTCCACTACTTCATAGCGGAACTGCACTCTCATGCTCTGTTCCGGCAGAGAGCGCAGGAGCGCCTCCAGCATCAACTTCCCCCGGTCCCGGCCTTCGTCGCTCGCGTAATACGAAGCCAATCCCTTCAACTCGTAGCCCGCAACAAAAGCGCCGTTCGTGCGAACGACAATGTTGTCCAGGTAGTCGCGGACAGGGAGCTGCTCGCAAAGTGCCGGATCGTGGAGCTTGCGTTCGTGCTGTCCGAGCGTCAGCGGCACTCTAGTCCTCCCTCAGATATGGAGTTCTAATTTCGCGATCACGGGCGAGCGCACAATAAGCGCGCGGTTTCACGTACCAGAAGGCAAGATCGCGAGCATAGCCGCGGGGCTTGCCATACTTGAAGGCCATCAGCACTGGCACCATGAGTAGCGGCACGCCGTACTGGAGAACAAGATTCGTGGGCATTCCGGCGATCTCACCGCCCACAAAATGACCAACGACGTTCATGATGGCTGCCGCACCAAGCACGATGAACAGGTCCTCCAATTCCAGAAGCATGAATGTGACTCGAGTCTGTAGGTTGCGATTCACGGGTGTCACTTGCAATGGCATCTCGTAACTCCTTCCTAGCGCACTCCGGCCGTTCCGTGTTGAACCCAGAACTCTCCCAAGCGCAACAGCCCCGACAAGCTAAAGCTGCACATCGCCGCAACTAGATTGCGGACCCAAGCCTCACCAATCGTCATGCGCTCCAGTAAACCCGCAAAGTGCGCAACCGCTAGCACGACCTGGCCCGCACCATAGAGCGGCAACAAAACATTGCCAACCCAGTTCACCAGCGTCAGCACAGAAATCCAGTAGCGATCTGGGTTGTTCCAGGCCGCTTGGTTGCTGAAGGACTCCATCGCGCGCAATAGCCCGGAGCACAGCAGAGAAGAGAGTGCGGCATAACCGAAATGTGCGTAAGGTTGCGCCTCGCTGAAGCGGTAAATTGCAGCGGCGGCGAANTAAACCGGCCATGGTCGGCATGATGACGTTGCCCAGCCAGTTCGTCAGGTTGAGCAGCCCATTTGAAAGATTCACAGGATCACCTCCCATCCTCATCAGCCGGCCATGGCCCGAACAAGCTGCCAGATAGCCGAAACGCTCAAAAAGGCAAGACCTGATCCCACCAGCGGCATGAAAGGCCGGTGGCGAGCATAGTTGAAAATTGCTCCCACGATGGCCAAACCTGCCGCTTCCGGCAGGATGGTTCCGGCAAGGAAGTTCCACGCGGACGTCAGCATGTCCGTGGTGGCAAACTCCGATCCGCCGTTCCAGCTCTGCATGAGCTCGACGGTGCCAGACACAGACAGCAGGAAGAGCCCTGCGATGATGGATGCCAGTGGGCTCTGCCCTTCGGCCGCATCTAGCGCCGCCTTCAACACGCAGAAAGCAGCCAACACAGGAATCAGTTTGGCAACCACGACGTTCGAAACAAAACCGCTGAAGCTCGTCTGCAAACTCGAGACCCACGCACTGCTGATGCCTCCGCCTTGCGCCGGCATCGTGATACCCTGCGCCGCAAACCAGGACAGGAACTGGGGCAGCGTCAACAGAATCACCGACCACAGCACCCATCTCTGGAATTTGCCCCCCACCTGGAAGTTCACGCCGCCTTCTTGTCGCAATGCGATTCCAGCCAGCACCATAGTGCAGATCGCAGCTGGGACTGCCATGTTGAATAGCAGTGTCAGGAGATCGACGATGATTTGCGGCAGCGTCATTGCGCAAGCACTCCGTAGTGAGCGGTCCTACTGCACGCCCGCAGTACCGTTCTGAATCCAGAACTCGATTAGGCGAGTGAGGCCTGAGATCACCAGCAGTCCGCCGGCCGTGACCGCCCAGCGTGCCACGCCGCGGCCTTGCGAATAGGAGACAACGGCCATGACCACGGCCAGAGCCGCACCGACCGGAGAGATCACGTTGCCCACCCAGTTCACCAGGTTGAGCACCGTACCTTCGGGTTGGGCAGCGGTTTGTCCCTGTACGGCCTGGCCCGTCGCTGGCTGCTGCCCGAGGTTTTGGGCATTGGACATCAATGGAAATAGCTGAAGTGAAACGACAACCAGGAGACTCATGAGCGCAAAGCGATACCGCGCGTCTCTCCAACTCAACAAGTTCATATGCTCCTCGCTTGCGACCGCAGTGAGTAAATCTCCCCCGTCGCAGGCGAGAACATACGGGCATTTCAGATTTCGGGCAAGCCAAGAGAGCTCGTCTCGAACTAGTTTTCAGGAAGGTGTTAGCCCGCGGAAAGGTCGAAAGCGCAGATTGAAGGTTGCCGAGAATCTTAGTTGCGGATGGATTTCTAAGGCGGAAGCTCGTAACCAAGTCATTTGCGCGGTGCGCAAGGAGAAAGTCTTATGAGATGAACAAACGTTTGAGTTTGGTGCATCTCATAACGGCCCATTTCGCGGGGGACAGCCGGCACGAGGCGTTTGCTCAGCTGCCAAATGCGTCTCTAGTGAGATGAACAAATGTTTGACTTTGGTGCATCTCACAAGGATGCTCAATTGCGAAGTCGCATGCGGATTGAAATGTTGCCGCAAGCTGCCGCCCACCAGATGGCGTTTTTCCACTCGCGTTATTGGCAGTAAACTAGAAAGCTCACACGATTGAGGGTCAGCGACGGAGACTGCCATGCCGAGGGGCCTTCCGCATATCGTCAAACAGCACATCGAGAAATGCCGGTCATCCGCGCTCGCTGCGGTTGACTCATACAACAGGCCCGGGCCCAGATTTCGTACGGCTCAGTTCGTGATCCTAATTATCATCGCGTGGACGGCCTTCTTTCACGCGGTCTTTTATCGAAAAGGTCGAAGACCCTGGTTCCGGAGGCAATCACCTGGAGGTCATGGCAGATACGTTCGGATTGACGGAGAACCGAAGCACTGGGATCTCGGCGAATGCCTTAAACAGTACTTCGGGGACAAACAGCCCGCGGAGCGTAAGAATCTTGAATTCCTGATTGGCCTCAGAAACAAGATTGAACACAGACATCTTCCAGACCTAGACCCAGCTCTCTACGGCGAATGTCAAGCTGCGCTGTTGAACCTCGAGAGCATGTTAGTTGACCAGTTTGGTCAACGGTATGCGCTGATGGAACAGCTTGCTATTGCGCTTCAGTTTTCTCAGATCCTCCCTGAAGAAAAGCTAAAGGCCACCAGGGCTCTCGTGTCGTCGAGTGCAAGAACTGTCAGAGATTACGTCGAGCGCTTCAGAGGTGGACTATCGGGGAATGTGCTGAACAGCATGAGGTACTCGTTCTCTGTGTTCCTGGTACCCAAGGTTGCCAATCGGGCGGGTTCAGCGGACGTCGCCGTGCAATTTGTCAAAGTCGACGAGGCGAGTCCCGAGGAGCTGGACAGACTGGAGAAGCTCAACGTCCTCATTCGGGAAAAGCGCATCCCAATTGCCAATCTGGGGCTCTTCAAGCCGAGTGAGGTCGTACAGCGGCTACGAGGTCGCATACCCCACCCGGTAAACATGACCGTTCACACATGCGCTTGGAGGTACTACAAGGTACGGCCACCAGGCGGTGACCCCCATCCTGAGCGGACGACACCGGAGTACTGCCTGTACGACCAGACCCACGAGGACTATGTCTACACACAAGCGTGGGTGGACAAACTTGCTAGGGAACTGGTCGACGAAGCTCAATACAACCGAGTGGTTCGCCGGTTGCCGGACCCTGCGGTGGGTGCAGTCGCAGGTGCCGCCTAACATAACGGGCTGCGACTGGCTGGCGGGTGGCCCAGGTTCGCGAGCGGGTCAGCGAGCTGACCTGGGGAGCAAGCCGCAAATAAACCCCCGCCGCCCAAGCAGAGCTTGGACGGGGCACCCTGCAGGTTGTATTAGAGGTCTAGGCCGGGCCAGCCCCTTGACAGATGGAGAAACTAGGTGACATCTCGCAAGCAGAACTTAAGGTCCTGAAAGATATGCGGGACATCATTTCGAGAATGCGGGACCTATCGTCACAGGACATTCAAGATGTGCCTCAGGGATTGGCCCATCTGAGGAGGATACGATCAGCGATTTCCGAAGATCTCAATCAAATTCAACATGAATGCGTGATCTTACAGGGAATTCGTTGGCTTGGTGACAATGGTTTCGGCCCCGAGGTCGTGTGGGAGTGGAATCCACGCCAGACGGGTGGCGGAGACGAGCCGGACCTAAGAGGAACACACCAGGGCAGGGTCGTCGCTTCTGCAGAGGCGACTGCGTCGCAAGAGCCGAAGGGAATACTGGACAGCCGCATGAGAGACACTCTTGAAAAACTTAGCAAGATGGAAGGTGAGAAATTCTACTTCGTATGTGCTGACGGCATGGCACAGCGCGCACAAACGAAGATTAGCAAGGCGGGTTGGCGGATAAACGTGGTTAGGATATGACGCGTGGCGCGTTCGCTTCGCTGCTAGAGATTTTCTCAGAGAGAAATCATGGGAATTGCAGCCGCCCGCTCAAGCTCGGTTTTGGCTTGAATGGGGATGCGAAGACACCAACCTCTCGTCTTCTAGAATCCACCTATTGCGCTGACTGGTTACTTGCAGTCGATTGGTTTAGCTCCTGCTGCAACTGGAGCAACTGGCGCAGCTGGTCGACATTGGACGAGGTGGAGGAAGGGCTGTTTCGTGGGCTCGTTTGCGCCAAAGGTTGATTGGACTTGGGTGTTTGTTCAAGAACAACATAGATGGGCGCCCCGGCCGAAACGGTCACCACGATCTGCTGGTTTACTGCCAATCGAGAAACCTCTTCGTCCCCGGTCTCGCCGATATTGTTGCTGACTCGCTCTCGCATCAGATCGGACTCGCTCAGCGGCTGGCTCAAACTGCCTTGTCCCACGAACATTGCGCTGGCTTGGCCAATTCCTGACAGCGATCTGACCAGGACGTTCTTTCCCGTGTTCTTGCCCGAGACTTTTCCTTTCAGCGGCCGCAAGTCCAAATCTGTCGCGGCAGCCTCGATGGGAACGGATGCGCCGTCCGGCATCAGCAGAGAATCAAACTGGAGGTCAACATACCCCGAACGGTTCGCATCCCTGATGTGGCCGACCGCTTTGGCACCCGCAGGAACAATAATTTCCCCGTCGCGCTCGTAGTTGTACTCGATCACCGCTAGGACTGGCGTCCGTACAGCAGTGCTTGCAGCCGATTCCAAGCGCGCCCGCAAGCGCGTGCCCGTGGCCAAACCCAAGCCCAGCTGCGGCGCTGCGTCATTGGCGGCCTGAAAACCGGCAGAGCTTGCGGAGACCTTGCGCACGTACATTAACGAGGGCTTCTCCATGGCCTCGCGCTCTGCCTTACCCACGTCGGAAGTCTCAGCACTCGAGCCCGGCTGGTAGGGCGGCGCTTGCCAAGCCTGTTCTCCAAAAGGTGGTATCGAACCCAGCGTTCCCGCTCCGATCGTCTGCCCCGTCTGCGAAGCATTCGATGTCGAACGAATTACTGTTCGCTGCAGGTCACGTTCGTTTAGGAATCCTTGGTGTGTTTCCTTCGCTGCAGGGCGCCCGGAGTCGGTAATAGGAAACAGGCTCTTGTCGTTACTCTCGCTGCTGGTTTGCCCCGTCGACTCGTCGTTAGTCATTGCACCATGACTCTTTGCCTTCTGTGGTTCGCCCCGATGTGGCATGGAGATTGCCACAAAGATCAGAAGCGCTGTCACGATCGCTCCCGCGCCAATGATTACGAATCGGTTCTGTTGGATCCGCTGCCCAGCTCTCTGCTTGGTTCTAGTTGCAAACTCTGGCAAGGCGACCGGTGCGAGCGGAGGGATAAGCACGCTGTTGAGGGTTTCATTTCCGTCTGGCTCCTGCACTAATCCGGCGTTGCCGTTGTCGCTGTGTCCGTTGGGACGGGTCACTTCGCACCTCCCACTACCGGGGCCACAAACGCGATCGGCGTCAAGACTGGACGATCGACCTCCTCCGCCTGGGCAACTGCCAGTAACAACCTTTCGCTGGATTCCTTGAAACTGGGCCGTTCGAACACGACCACTCCATCGGCTCTGGCGCCAGGCGCGAGCCTGCGCGCGGTCATCCAGTAATCTTTGATCGCTACCGGCTCGGCTTTGATCGCCTTCCGATGCTTGTCCCTTGATGTCCCGGCAAGCTGTATTTGAGGTGGCAGCACTTCAATGGTCCGTGCAGAAGCATTAAGAACAGCGAAAGGCACGGCCATCTGCTGCTCTTTCTCCGTCGTCTGTCCCACCGCAACCCGCAACAGTTTGCCTTCCCAATGCGGATTTTCAAGGTGTTGCGCCTTCAGCATTTGTTGCTCTTGGCTATTGGGTTTCTCTTGGGGAGCGGCGGCTGGCGGGTCTTCAGGCGCAGCATTCCTTGTTTCGCCGACTACAAAGCTGGGATGCGCCGGAGTGATCAGAAAACTGTGCGTCCGCTCGCAGTTGAGGACATAATCGACTACTTCGCTATGGTCTGATTTTCCTTGGCTCACCAGGCTAAGCGAGATCTCATGGCCGCCTTTGGTCGTGATCAGAGCATTGGTTTGTGCGGGCTTGGCACTCGTTGCCTTGAAAAACACGAGCTGCGGCTCGGCTTCAGAGTGTTCGGCCTTAAACGCTCCCGGATCACCCAGGACGACCGAACTCACCTCCTCCAGCACTCGCACCGAGCTGACATATCCCGGTCGCACGTGCAAAACCACGACCTGTTCCGGGTCAATACTCAGGTTCACGATTCGGGCTTGCGGCAATTCGGTTTGCGCCGAAGCCATGTACAAGGGCAGCAAACTGATCGTTATCAGATGCACCAAACTCAAACATTTGTTCATCTCACATCTCTTTTCGCAGTGGTATTTTTGCTTTCTCGTTCAAGGCCGGCTTCTCGAAGGTAACTTGTTCTAATCGCTGAGACGTACGCGGCAACGTCGGGATTTCGGTAAGCAAGCCCCCGCCTGCCGATCGTGTCTTCGCCGACGTAATAAGCAGCGGCCACGAGCCTGAGGTCGCTATGAAACTGTCGCATCAACCAAGCGAGATAGCGCACACCGCCCGAGACGTTTTGGTCGAGATTGCAGCGGTCGGCCACGCCCAGCCGCTTGGCAGTCGCAGGCATCAACTGCATGAGCCCCACAGCGTCTTTCGGAGAGATCACACAGGCTTGCCAATTCGATTCGCGTTCGACAATGGCACGTGCCAGAGCAACGGGCACTCGATAGTGTTGCGCGTAGGCCGTAACGTAGTGCTCAGCTTCAATCGCTGCTGATGCCCTACCCGATTGCGCCCAGCAGATCGACATCGCGCAAAGCATTTCCGCCACCATGAATACTGATTTCACGCCGCATTCCCTCGGAGGGCCTCGGCGCTGTACTGCTGCGCGTCGTAAATCAGGCTGGCAAAGCCGTCGCGCAGAAGCAGCTTTCGCCGGTCGGCCTCGGTCTTGGCTAGCAAGGGCAGCAGAATGTCCCTCATTTCCGCCGTAATTTGTTCTGTCCCGAGAACTTTGAGCGCCTGCGCCAAATCGAGAATTTCCGAGACGGACGGTGGTTTCTCCAGGCTCCATCCGCGCAGGGCCTTCGCGAGTCCAGCCATCCCGGCATGGAATTCGCGGCTGGAATCCGGCGTTCTCAGCGCAACGATTTCTGCCTCGCGCTCGGCTGTGGGGTGTTCAACCCGAAGATAAAAACTGCGCCGGCGCAGCGGATCCCCGAGGCGCCGCTCCTCGTTGGATGTGAGTACAACAAAGGGGATGCTCCTGGCTCGAATAGTTCCGAGTTTCGGAATGCTCAACTGCCAAACACTTAGGAGTTCCAACAACGTGGCTTCAAATGCGTGGTCTACTTTGTCTAGCTCGTCAATTAGAAGAACACAGGGCCTTTCGTACTGGAGAGCGCGTAACAGAGGACCAGCGCTGAAAAACTCCTGGCCATGCAATTCATTCTGCAATGACTCCCAATCTGCGCTGCTGGACTTCGATTTCAACTCGACGCAAAGCCGCTGCAGCGGCTCGTCAAATTTCCCAATGGCCTTCTCTTCGTTGATGCCCTCGTAGCACTGGAGCCGTTCGACGCATGTGTTTGCAGCCTCGGCAACCGCATATGCGAGTTGCGTCTTCCCGCTGCCCGCTGGCCCTTCCAGCAGAACTGGCTTACGCAGCTTGGCCGCCAGAAAAACTGTTGTCGTTGCTATCGAATCGGCAATGTAGCCGGTAGAGCGTAGTCCTTCACTAAGCTGCCCCAGCGATGAAAACACAATGGCTCCTAAGCGCAGAACGGATTCTGACGTCCTGAGCAACAGGAACCTAATCCCGAATGAAATTTCAGTCAAATCGCGTCACAGTGCGATTTGACCGAAATCAAGATTGCACATAAATAGCACTCAAAAGCTGTCGGAGTTCCTCTATGGGCCGGATCGGCGGATGCGTGTTGACGTCCCCAATTGCCCAAAGGAACTCCCAGCCCGTCAGTTTGGAGGCATTCATGTCCGCCAGCCATGCTACTGTTCCAGCCCCACCCCCTCAAAACCTTGAGCCGTTTGTCGATGCCGATATAGCGGCCACGTTCTTGGGCATCACCCGGCGCACCTTGTTGCAGAAGGTAAGGGCGGGCAAGATTCCTGGACATGCCTTGGACCGCGGCGCGAAGAAGAAAGAATGGCGATTCAAACTCTCCGAACTAGACCGGTATCTCTGCTCTGCGATAAACTCCGCTCTGCAGCCACCTGAGCCAGCAAACAGGAGGATTTGATGGCCAGGTATCAGAATGGCTCTGTTCGTATCGAACAGAGATTTAACGGTCCGACGTGGGTCTATCGTTTCCAGGTAACGCGATCCGATGGGAAGAGAGTCGAACACAAGACAGCACTCGGTCTCGTGCGAGATGTCGGCCCGAGCGAGAAGGATGCGTGGCAGGAAGTGGATCGGCGGCGTCTCAGGGAAAACGCTAACCAATATCAGCCCTTCCGTGGGAAACCAACGACGTATGGGCAGCTCTGTCAGCATTACATTCAAAACGAGCTGCAGGAAGATCAGTCAGAGGCAACCATCGAGAAGGCATACACAACTGCAGAGACTTACAAGCGGATTCTTAACAAGAAAGTGATTCCCCGCTTCGGCAGGAAGTCACCGTTGGCAATCGAGCCGCTAGAGGTCGAGAAGTGGTTGAGGGAAGTAAAGAAAACGGAGAGTCTGGAGAATCCCACTCTGGACAAAATCCGGCGGGTGATGAATTTGGTCTACAAACACGGGCAACGTTATGGGCTTGTCCCTCGCGATGAGTCGGCTAATCCCATGAATTGGGTTCGTCAGAAGACGACAAGCAACTACACGGCAGTGATCATGAATCCACAGCAGGCGTTCGAGATTCTGCTGAACATCCCAGAGCCACGGCGCACTCTGGTTCTTACAGACGCGGCAACAGCTCTAAGAGTATCGGAGATTCTCGGTCTGATGTGGATGGATCTGGACTTTACAGATCAGGTCATCGAAGTGAAGCGCGCTTACGTCTGGGCCCAATTCAAAGTGCCCAAGTCAAAGGCCTCGAAGGCACCCGTGCCGATGCACCCAGTACTTGCCGGTTTCTTGATGGCATGGAGGGAGAGGACTCCTTATGCGAAGGATGACGACTACGTCTTCCCGAGCTTCCGGCTCAAAGGCAAGAAGCCGTTGTCGGCTTCAATCATGGTGCAGAAGTATTTGCGCCCTGCTGCCGTTAAGGCCGGCGTCATCAAAGAACACCAGCGAGTTCGCTTCGGTTTCCACAACTTCCGGCATTCGCTGGCTTCTTCGCTGGTGAAACTGAAGTGTGATCCGAAGACGGTACAGGGCATCCTGCGTCACGAAGACGTCAGGACGACAATGCAACTGTATGCGCAGTCCGACCAAGAATCGAGGCTCGAAGCACAGGGCAAATTCTTGGCATTGCTCCTCGGAGACAAGGCTCACCTGCTCACTGAGACGATCCAATGACGTATCTTGGGCTGAACCTTGGGCTGGAGAAAGTGGGCGACAACCGCCAAGTCCTTTGGAATGATGGTGGCCAGGGACGGANGTTGAACCGCCGACGCCAGCCTTTTCAGGGCTGCGCTCTACCACCTGAGCTACCTGGCCATTCTTTGGGTTCGTCTGTTCTGGCGTGCTAGAACGCTCGCCAGAACTGTGGACCGTGGATAGTCAAGCTTCTTGAAGCTCGGAACCGCCCCGATTATAGCAATCACGCGGCAATTCCCTCAATGCCAACAGCCTAATTCCTTAAGCCAAGCGAGCAAATTTCTCTATGAGGTTTGCAACTGGTCCGATCCACTGGACGCGACCAGAGTACCATTCAGCACCGTGAAGGCGCACCGGTTGAATGCGACCCAGTAAGCAATCTCGCGGTAATCTTCGGCTTCGAACACGGCCAAGTCGGCGTCTTTGCCCGGCTCAATGGAGCCTTTACGATCCTGCAATCGCAGCGCCCAAGCGGCATTTATGGTTGCGGCCGAAATTGCCTCGGCAGGCGACATCTTCATATGCGTGCAGGCTAGCGACAGTACGAATGGCATGCTCGGCGTTGGCGAAGAGCCCGGGTTGAAATCCGTGGCTAATGCGACCGGCACACCGGCATCGATCAGCTTTCGCGCGGGCGGAAATCTGTCCAGCCCAAGGAAGTAATTGGCTCCCGGCACTAGGGTCGCAACCGTATCGAGCTCGGCCAGTGCGGCGATGTCCGCGTCGCTCACGTGGTCCATGTGATCGAACGATGCCGGCTTGAAGCGTAGCAACGGCTGCAACGCAGTGTGAGTTAACTGGCAGATGTGGGCCCGCACGCGTAAGCCTCGTGCTTGAGCAGCTTGGAAGATTGTTGCCGCGTCTTGAGCGCTGAAGGCTCCGCGATCGGTGAAGATATCGACGAATTGGGCGAGTTTCCGCTTGGCAGCTTGCGGAATCATCTCCGTGCAGACAAGCTCAACGAAGTCCCGTGGGCGGTCTTTAAATTCCTTTGGAACCACATGAGCTCCCAGCAGCGTGCTGACCACGGTTCCGGGCCAGCGGCCAGCTGCGTCGCGAATTGCTTCGAGCGACTTCAATTCGGACTCGACCGTCAGGCCATAGCCCGATTTGGCTTCGACCGTGGTTGTGCCCTGCTCGGCGCATGCGTGCAGGGCTTCCAGCACTTTCTCGGCGAGGTCAGCTTTGGTGGCTTTGCGGACAGCCTCGACACTGCCACGGATGCCGCCGCCAGCGTCAGCAATTTCCTCGTAGGTAGCTCCAGAGATGCGTTTTTCGAAATCGACAAGGCGAGGATTGATGAAAGCGGGATGAGTGT
>OCOJ01033691.1_pt1 | contig 18919 bp, 20 predicted proteins | sample 1539251 | NCBI WGS metagenome assembly OCOJ01 (sample SAMN01911457, study PRJEB22624) | soil metagenome | biome: Soil | place: Malaysia | collected 2012-04-30 | depth RA_metagenome m | reverse complement strand
CCGCCCGCCCATGCCCCTGGCCCTCATGGCCACCCCCTTCCCCACCCAGCCGTACCCGACGACGACGATCCGCTTCCCCGCCAGGAGCAGGGCGGTGGCCCTCAGTATCCCGTCGAAGGTGCTCTGCCCTGTGCCGTACCTGTTGTCGAAGAGGAACTTGGTCTGCGCGTCGTTCACCGCCACGACAGGGTAGGCGAGCCTCCCTTCGGCCTCGAGCGCCTTCAGGCGCAGGACCCCCGTGGTCGTCTCTTCCGACCCTCCGGCGATCCCCCTTGCACCTGCGGCGTGGGCGGCCACGTGAAGGTCGGCGCCGTCATCTATCAGCTGGGCGGGCTTCGCGCCCAGGACCTTGGCTATGCACCAGTCGTACTCCTTCGCGGTCTCTCCCCTCCAGGCGTAGACGTCTGCCTTGGCCGCCAGGAACGCCGCTATGTCGTCCTGCGTGGAGAGCGGGTTCGCCGCTGCAAGCGTCACCTGAGCCCCCGCCCTCACGAGCGAGTCGATCAGGACGGAGGTCTCCTTGGTCACATGGAGGCAGACGCCCAGCTTCACCCCGTCGAGCGGGCGGGTCTTCTCGTACCTCTCGGCGAGAGCCGTCAGGGCGCCCATGTGCGCCTTCGCCCAGAGGAAGTTCTTCTCTCCCTCGGGGGCCAGCTTCGGGTCCTTGACCTTGGTCGTATCTACTCCCTCCTTCCCTCAAGCAGCCCTGCAGCGGCCACTATCAAACTCTTCACTTTGGGCCCCGTCCTCTTCATCCCCCTGAGGACCTCGTCGTGGCTCACCCTGGGCTGGATTCCCGCCGCCCAGTTCGTGGCCACGGCTATCGACGAGTACTCGATTCCAGCCTCCCTGGCCAGCACCACCTCGGGGACCCCGGTCATCCCCACGACGTCGCCCCCCAGCTTCCGGAACATCCTGATCTCCGCGGCGGTCTCGAACCTCGGCCCCTCCACGCAGACGTAGACCAGCCCGGGGCGGACCTTCAGGCCGAGGCGGGCCCCCGCCTCCAGCACCGCTGAGTTCACGGACTCGCTGTAGGGGCTCGTCATGTCCACGTGCGTCACCGAGTCGTCGAAGAACGTCGCTCCCCTCCTGCTGGTGAAGTCGATGAACTGCTCCACCAGCCCGAGCCGGCCCACCCCGAAGCCGGGGTTCATGGACCCCACCGCGCTGGTGGAGATGATCATCCTGACCCCGAGGCGCCGCAGCGCCGAGATGTTGGCCCTGTAGTTGACCATGTGGGGCGGCACGCTGTGGCCTGGGCCGTGCCGCGGCAGGACGTAGAACGGGCCGTCCCGGGCCGCGTAGACCGAGGCCCGCCCGTACTCGGTCCCGACGTCCTTCTTCCCGCTGACCTCGAACTGCTCGGTCACCCCGGTGCCCGTGATCACGGCGACCGAGCGCCGGCTATTCCGTGTCATATCCCACTAGGCTTGTGATCTCGTAGCCGCGGAGCCTTCTCCTCCCCTTCAGGTAGCGGAGCTCGGCCACGAAGGCGAACCCCACGACCTCACCTCCCATCTTCTCCACGAGGATCCTGGCGGCGTTCGCGGTCCCTCCCGTCGCGAGCAGGTCGTCCACAATGAGGACCCGGTCTCCTTTCTTGATCGCGTCCGCGTGGATCTCGAGCCCCTCCTTGCTGTACTCCAGCTCGTAGGTGGCGCTGAGCTTCTTCCCCGGCAGCTTCCCCATCTTCCTGGCGGGGACGAAGCCGACGCCCAGCCTGTCCGCGAGCGGCGCCCCGACTATGAACCCCCTCGCCTCTATCCCGACTACCTTGTCAAGCTTCGTCTTCCCGTATCGCTTCGCAAGGGCGTCCGTGGTCCTCCTCGAAAGCGGGCCGTCCTTCCACAGGGTCGTCAGGTCCTTGAAGGAGACCCCCTCCTTCGGGTAGTCCCAGATTATCCTGATGGCCTTCCTCAGGCTCTCCTCGAGGGGCTCCGTCACGCGCTCAGCCTCGCGTGCTTCAGCGCAGAGCCGCAGTCGCCCCCCCGCCTCTCAGGCAGCGACTTCGCGATCTCAGCTATCAGCTTCCTCAGGGTCGCCTGGTTCCTCTCGAAGACCTTCACCACCTGCTCGTGAGAGACCGGCCTCGCCTTCTCGTCCCCCTCCAGCCCGACGTCGTAGTCAGTCACAAGCGAGATGTTCAGGTAGCAGAGCTCCTGCTCCCGGGCGAGGATGACCTCGGGGTACTGGGTCATGTTGATGACGTCCCACCCCTGGTTCCTGTAGAACCTGCTCTCCGCCCTGGTCGAGAACCGCGGGCCCTGTATCACCACCACAGTCCCGCCAGGGCGGAACCGGACCCCCAGCCTCTCCGCTGCCCTGATGGCGACCCTCCTCATCTCAGGGCAGTAGGGGTCGGCGGCGCTCACGTGCGTCGTCACCGGCCCGTCGAAGTACGTGTCCTTCCTCCCCGCCGTGAAGTTGACGAACTGGTCGCAGAACACGATGTCGCCGGGCTCGACCTCCGGCTTGAGGCTCCCTGCCGTGATGGGGCCGATGACCCTGGTCGCCCCCAGGCTCTTGAACGCGAAGACGTTTGCCCGGTACGGGACCGCCTGGGGCGGGTACTCGTGGTGGACCCCATGCCTGGGCAGGAACGCCACCTTCCTCCCACCGATGGCCGACAGGGCGAGCCTGGCGCTCGGCGGCCCGTAGGGCGTCTTCACGGCGACCAGCTGCGCCTTCTCGAAGAAGCTGTAGAACCCCGAGCCCCCGAAGATGCCTATCTCGGCCCTCTGTTTCACAGCGCCGCTTTCGGGCTTTCTGATTTAATCTTTTGAATCAGCCGGGCCCGGTGCCTTCCATCAGCCAGTATTCGTTCCCGTCCGGGTCGGCGAACATACCGCTGACGCCCCACTGTGTCTTCTTGAACTCCCTCGGGAACTTCACCCCGTTCTTCTTCAGCTTCTCGGCTATGGCGGCGGCGTCCTTGGCATAGAAGGCGATCCCCGTGTTCCCGGGGTCAACGTCGCCCTCGCAGAGGTGCACCTTGGCGCTCGACCCCTCGGGCCAGACCAGGACCCAGTGGCCCTCAGCCCGGGTCTTGAACCCAAGATTGTCCTCGAACCACTTCGCCGACTTCTTCCCGTCGGACACCATCACCGCGATAGAGAATTCCTTGGAGACCATGACGCGCCGACAACCCGCCCGGATTTACATCTTTTCCACAGCGTTGAAATACCCAACGGGGCGGAAAAGCTCCCATGCCCGACTCCTACGAGGAGCTGCTTTCAAGGGCGAGGTCCGGCCTCGACAAGGACGCCAAGAAGTCGGGCGCCCTGAGGCTCGAGCTCCCTGACCCCGACGTCATCTGGGTGGGGAACAAGACCATCTTCAGGAACTACGCTGAGTTCCCGAAGATACTCAGGCGCGACTCCCCGAGGGTGCTGATGTACCTGGCCAAGGAGCTGGCGACCGCCGCCTCGCTCGACGGGGACAGGGCGATATTCATCGGGAGGAAGGACAGGGACTCCTTCTCCCAGCTGCTCCAGAGGTACATGAAGGACGGCGTCCTCTGCCCCGTCTGCGGGAGCCCTGACACCCACCTGGAGAAGGAGAAGAGGATGTGGTTCATGATCTGCGAGGCGTGCGGGGCCCGATCGGTGGCGAAGGTTGCCTAGCGCCGACGGCCGGCGGTTCTCCGTCAGGACCAGCGAGTACAGGGGCAGCGTGCTCGTGAACATCTGCGACGAGGAGCTGATCGGGCGGACGGTCGAGGAGGGCAGGCTAAGGATGCACATCTCCAAGGACTTCTACGCGGGCGAGGTCGTCGGGAAGGGAGAGGCGCTCAGGCTCATCAGGACCTGCGCCATCGTCAACCTGGCCGGGGAGAGGTCGGTGTCGCTGGCCGTCGACAACCAGATGGGCGCCCGGGAGGCCGTCAGGAAGGTGCAGGACGTGCCATTCCTCATGATCTACAAGTTCTTCGGCTAGCCCGCTTCGGCGAACTTCTTCAGCAGCTCCCTCTGGGCGTGCGTCAGGCTCTTGGGGATCGACACGTCCACCCGCACGAACTCGTCCCCTCTCCCCCACCCTCCCACCTTCGGGAGCCCCTTGCCGCGTACCTTGAAGAGGGTCCCCGGCTGCGTCCCGGGAGGGACCTCGAGCTTCACCTCCCCGTAAAGGGTCGGCACGTTCAGCTCGGCCCCGAGCATCGCTTCGGCGACCCCCACCTTCGTCTCCAGGAGGATGTCGGCCCCCTGCCTCTTGAATAGCCTGTGGGGCGCCACGCTCGCTACAACGTAGAGGTCACCGGGCGGCTCACCGTTCTCCCCTGCGTTCCCCTCCCCCCTGAGCCTGAGCGTGTGCCCGTCCTCCATGCCGGCCGGGACGGTGACCACGATTTTCCTGCTCCTGGACACGGCGCCGCGCCCCTTGCACTCCTTGCACGGGGAGTCGACCACGAANCCCTCTCCCGCCGCACTTCGGGCAGGTGGACACCCTTACGAGCCGCGCGAACCCCGCCGACTGGATCCTCCTGACCTCCCCCGTCCCCCTGCAGGTGTCGCAGGGCCGGTGGGTGGTGCCCAGCCTCGCCCCGGTGCCGTTGCACGACCTGCAGACCTCTGTCCTTTCGATCTCGATCTCCTTCTGCGAGTCGACGGCGACGTCCTCGAGGGTGAGCCTGAGGCGGTAGGTGAGGTCCTCGCCCCTTCCGGTCCTCCCGGCCTGGGCCCCCCCGAAGAACTGAGCGAAGATGTCGTCGAAGCCGCCGAACCCCATCCCCCTGAACACGTCCTGGACGTTCGCGCCCCGGAAGATCTCCTCCTGGCTGTACCGCTGGTACACCCCCTCCTTCCCGTACTCGTCGTACTGCCCCCTCTTCTCGTCGTCAGACAGCACGGCGTACGCCTCCGTGATCTCCTTGAACCTCTCCTCCGCTTCGGGGGACTTGTTCCTGTCCGGGTGGAACTGGAGCGCCAGCTTCCTGTAGGCGTCCTTCACCTGCTCCTTCGACGCCCCCCTGGGCACACCGAGCACCTCGTAGTAGTCCCTGCTCGCCATCAGCCCTCCCCCCTACTTCCGGTCGTCGACTACCTTGTAGTCAGCGTCGCTGACGTTCTGACCCTGCTGCGCCCCTTCGGCCCCCGGAGGCTTCTGCGCCTGCTGAGACTGCTGTGCCTGCTGGTACACGGACGCGCCTATCTCCTGCAGGATCCTCTTGAGCCCCTCGTTCTTCTCCCTAATCTGGTCGGCGTCCTTCCCCTCGAGGGCGTTCCTCAGCTCCTGAGCCGCCTGGTCCAGCCGGTCCAGGTTCGCCTTGTCGACCTTCCCCTCCAGGTCCCTCTTCGTCCTCTCTACCGTGTAGAGGACGGAGTCGGCTTCGTTCCTGAGCTCCGCCTCCTGCCTCTTCTTCTTGTCCTGCTCCGAGTAGGACTCGGCGTCCTTGATCAGCCGCTCCTTCTCGTCCTTCGAGAGCTTGGTCGAAGCCGTGATCGTGATCTTGTTCTCCTTCCCTGTCCCCATGTCCTTGGCGCCCACGGTCAGTATCCCGTTTGCGTCGATGTCGAAGGTCACCTCGATCTGCGGGACGCCCCGCGGCGACGGCGGGATCCCCGAGAGGTTGAACATGCCCAGCGAGACGTTGTCGGCGGCCATCGGCCGCTCGCCCTGAATCACATGGATGGTCACCGCAGTCTGAAAGTCCGCCGCCGTGGTGAACACCTTGCTCCTCTTGGTGGGGATGGTGGCGTTCTTCTCGATCAGCTTCTCGGTGATGCCGCCCAGGGTCTCCACCCCCAGCGACAGCGGGGTCACGTCCAGGAGGAGTATGTCCTTGATCTCTCCTGCGAGCACGGCCCCCTGGATCGCGGCGCCTATGGCCACGGCCTCCATCGGGTCGACCCCCCTCTCCGCGGGCTTCCCGGCGACGTCCTCCACGAACTTCCTGACCAGGGGCATCCTGGTCATCCCGCCGATGAGTATGACCTTGTCGATCTGCGTGGGCGAGAGCTTGGCGTCGTTCATCACCCTCCTGATGGTCTCCTCGGTCTTCGACACCACGGGCCTCGCCACCTCCTCCAGCTTCGTCCTCGTCAGCGTGAAGTGCAGGTTCTTCGGCCCCGACTGGTCGGTGGCTATGAACGGCAGGTCCACGTCCGTGGAGATCAGGTTCGAGAGCTCGATCTTGGCCTTCTCGGCTGCCTCCTTGAGCCTGGCCATGGCTGTCCGGTCGCTCCTGAGGTCGATCCCCGTCCTCGCCCTGAAGTCCTGGACCAGAAGGTCGATCACCGCGGCGTCGACGTCGGTCCCCCCGGTCTGCGTGTCTCCGGAGGTCGCCAGCACCTGGAAGACCCCCTGCCCGAACTCCATGATGGTGGCGTCGTGGGTCCCTCCCCCGAAGCTGAAGACGAGGATCTTCATCTCCTTCCCGGACTTGTCGAGCCCGTAGGCGAGGGAAGCGGCGGTCGGCTCGTTGATTATCCTGACGACCTCCAGGCCCGCGATCTCCCCCGCGTCCTTCGTCGACTGCCTCTGGTTGTCGTTGAAGTGCGCCGGGACCGTGATCACGGCCTTCCTGACCGGGTACCCCAGGAAGACCTCGGCGTCGTGCTTTATCTTCTGCAGGATGTACGAGCTGATCTGCTCCGGGGAGTACTCCTTGCCGAAGGCCCTGACCTTGTAGTCGGTCCCCATCTTCCGCTTTATCTCGAAGATGGTGCCGTCGGGGTTGGTCACCACCTGCCGCTTCGCGGGCTCCCCCACGATGAGCTGCCCGTCCTGCGTCAGCGCGACGACCGAGGGGAACATCTTGCCGGCAGGGGTCGCCCCCTCGGCGCTGGGGATGACCACCGGCCTCCCCCCTTCGATCACGGCGGCGGCGGAGTTGGTCGTGCCTAGGTCGATCCCGAGGATCTTCTCCCTCGCGCTACTCACTCGCCGACGCCTCCTGCTCACCCTGTGCCCTCGGAGCCAATTCAACCTTTACCATGCTCGGCCTTATGACCTTCCCCCTGAACCTGTACCCTGGGCGGATCTCCTCGCTCACGACGTCCTCTCCCCCCACGGCCCCCTGCGCCTTCTCCACCGCCTCGTGCAGCGCTGGGTCGAACGGCTTCCCGACGCATTCTATCCTCGTCAGCCCGGCCGCCCGGAGCGAAGCGGCGAGGTTCTTGTGGACCATCTTCAGGCCGTCCAGCAGCTCCCCGCCCTCCCCTGACTTCCCGGCGTTCTCTATGGCCAGCTCGAGCTCGTCGAGGGCGCTCAGGAGCGTCCCCACGAGCCCCATCAGCGCAGAATCCTCCCTCTCCTTCAGCTCCTTCTCCGTCCTCTTCCTGTAGTTCTCGAAGTCCGCCTGCAGGTACCTCAGGCGGTCGAGGAGCTCCTCGTTCCTCCTCGCCTCGTCAGCGACCTCGGCCTTCAGCCGGCCCACTTCCTCGCCATCCCCGGGAATCTTGTCCCCGGCGTCGTGATTGACAGTCACTCTAAGCACCTGAACGGACTTCGCGGCCGGCCGGTTTCCAATTTATAATTTTCCATCGCCGACGGTAAGGCGTGGAGGAAAGGGACGAGTCGAGGAAGATGCAGGAGAGGCTCCTGCGCTCCGAGCGGGAGAACCGGTACCTCAGGAAGGACTCGGACCAGCGCAAGTCCATGGAGGAGGTGTTCGACCGCGCCACGCTCCTCGCCGTGGAGGAGCTGGTCAGCAGGAAGGACCTCTCCGACCTGTTCGGCGTGGTGAACTCGGGCAAGGAGGCCAGGGTCTACTACGGGGTCGGGGTGGAAGGGGACCCGGTCGCGGTGAAGATCTACCTCACATCGACCTCCGAGTTCAGGAGGAGGATGGGCTACATAGCGGGGGACCGCAGGTTCGGGAGGCTTCCGTCCGGCTCCCGGGAGACCATCCACCTCTGGGTCCGGAAGGAGTTCAAGAACCTGCAGCTGGNCCGAGTCCGCAGGGGTCCGCGTCCCCAGGCCGCGCGCCTTCTACAAGAACATCCTGGTGATGGAGTACATAGGCGAGCCTCCGAGCCCCGCTCCCACCTTCGCCGAGACCGACGTCGACGAATCAGACTACGACTGGACCTTCGAGACGATCGCCAGGCTGCACGACAAGGCGAGGCTCGTCCACGCCGACCTGTCGGAGTTCAACNTACGATCGCCAGGCTGCACGACAAGGCGAGGCTCGTCCACGCCGACCTGTCGGAGTTCAACGTCTTCAAGACCGAGAGGGAGAGGGTCCTGTTCGACATGGGCTCGGCCGTGCTGACCTCCCACCCCCAGGCCGAGGAGTTCCTAAGGCGCGACGTAACAAACATGGTTAGATTCTTTAGGAAGCGCGGGATCTTCACCAAGGACGTCGATTACTGGATGAAGGAGATGGCCCCGTGAGCTTCGAGCAGGTGGTTAGGATCCCCGTGGACAGGGTGGGGGCGATCATCGGCAAGGAGGGGGCGACGAAGCGGGTCCTCGAGGAGGACCTGAACGTGCAGCTCGTGGTGGACAGCCGGGAGGGGTTGGTCACTGTGAGGTCGCAGGGGACCGGGGCCGCCGACCCTTTCACCGCCCTCAGGGTGATAGAGGCCATCGGCCGGGGCTTCTCGCCGCAGAGGGCGCGCCTGCTGATGCACGAGGGGTACACCCTGGAGGTCATCGACCTGAGGGGGTTCGCCGGGAGGAGCTCGAAGTCCCTCGACAGGATACGGGGGAGGGTGATCGGGCTGAGGGGGAAGTCCCGGAGGGTGATCGAGGAGCTGACCCGCTGCCACCTGTCCGTCTACGGGAGGACGGTGGCGATAATCGGGGAGGCCCAGGAGGTGCAGCTCGCCTCCGAGGCGGTCAAGTCGCTCGCCACCGGAAGCCAGCACAGGACCGTGTACAACACCCTGCAGAAGGCGCGCACGAAGCGGAAGATGGAGCGGATGTTCCTCTGGGAGGGCTCGTCCCCGGAGGTCCTGTCGGAAAAACTCGCAAAGTTGGAGAGTTAGTATAAATCCGGTTCGCGCAATGCTCCTGGGGCGGGAGCGCCGTCAAGGTCAGAACACAATTTTGAGAGAGAGTTTGAACGAGGGCAGCGGCCCATCGCCGCGCAGCCGGACGAGATTCGGGGTTGACCTGTTCTGAGCAACAAGACCTCCTTCGCAGAGATTTCGCCCTCGGAGTTCTTCTACAGGAACCGCGACCTCGCCGGCTTCACGAACCCGGCTCGGGCCCTCTACATGACCGTGAGAGAGCTGGTCGAGAACTCGATGGACGCCTGCGAGCTCGCCGGCATCCCGCCTAACGTGTACGTCAGACTGATCTCAGAAGGGGCCGGCCTCGACGCCCCCGACCCGAAGCCGTACAGGCTGACGGTCAGGGACAACGGGCCCGGAGTGTCCCCGCAGNCACGTCCCCAGCGCCTTCGGCAAGGTCTTCTACGGCTCGAAGTACGTGCTCAGGCAGTCCAGGGGGATGTTCGGCATGGGCGGGACCATGGCGATCCTCTACGGCCAGATCACCACCAACCGGCCGGTCACAGTCATCACCTCCCCCGAGGGGAAGAAGCAGTACGGCTTTCAGATGATGATCGACATCGGGGAGAACAGGCCCATGGTCCTCAAGCGGTTCACCAGCGAGGCCGACGGGACGACAGGGACCAAGGTCGACCTCACCCTCGAGGGGGACTATCTGCGGGCCTCGCAGAAGATCAACGACTACTTCAAGCAGACGGCGCTCGTCGCAAGCTACGCCAACATCACGTACGTAGACCCGCAGGGCCAGGTCACCTTCTACGAGCGCGTGACCAGCTCGATGCCCCCGCCCCCCAAGGAGACGCTCCCGCACCCCCACGGCATCGACGTTGAGGCCTTCAAGCGCATCGTGAAGGACTCGGAGGAGCACAACATGAAGAGCTTCATGGTGACCCACTTCCACAGGGTCGGGGACAAGATCGCCACCAAGTTCCTCGAGTTCGCGGGCGTCAGCCCGAACCTCCCCCCGAAGAGGCTCTCGAACACCCAGGTGGTGGCCCTCGTTGACGCGCTGCAGCGCTTCCCGGACTTCCTGCAGCCCGACGCCGCGTGCCTCTCACCCGTGGGGCAGGACATCCTGCTCGCCGGGATCAACAAGGAGCTCCGCCCCGAGTTCTCGACCGTGGTCTCGCGGCCCCCGTCGTCCTACTCCGGCTTCCCGTTCCTGGTGGAGGTTGGCGTCGCCTACGGAGGGAAGGTGCTCCAGCCGGGCGAGAAGAAGCTCTTCCGCTACGCCAACCGCATACCCCTCCTCTACGACGAGAGCAGCGACGTCAGCTTCAAGGTCCTGAACGAGGAGGTGGACTGGAGGCGGTACCACGTCCCGCAGGACGCGCCCGTCGCTGTCATAACCCACATCTGCTCCACCAAGATACCGTACAAGACCGTCGGGAAGGAGTACATCGCGGACAGGCCGGAGATCGAGCGCGACATCAGGAACGCCGCGAGGGAAGCGCTGAGGCAGCTGGGTGTGTACCTGTCGAGGAAGGGGAACCAGGAGGCCGTCCAGAGGAAGATGAACATCTACGGCAGGTACCTGCCGCTCATCGCCAGGTTCGCGACCGAGCTGGCCGAGCGCAGGAGGATACCGAAGTACCACAAGCTGATTGGCGAGGGAGAAAGCGGGCAGGGGGAGGCGCCGGGGGCGGAGGCCCAAGAAGGCGAAGGCGGAGCGCCCGGGCCGGAGGAAGCGGTGGAGATTGAGCAAAGGAAGATCGACGAGTACCGCGGCAGCTAGGAAGACGAGCGCCCAGAGCCAGCTGAAGGAGCTGGGGTCGCGCGTCTACGAGGACCTGGACGAGGGGAGGTTCCCGAGCGTGACCCTGCCCAGCAGGTCCGTCAAGAACATAGTCTACGACACGAAGCTGCAGCAGTTCGTCCTGGGGAAGGCCTCGGTCAAGCGCTCCTCCGGGAACATCAAGCACATCCGGCCGTTCACCCAGCTTCTCTGGCTGGCCTACTTCGCGAAGAAGCTGGTGGACGAGAAGCGCACGTCGACGCTCAGGGACGTCTTCTACTCGGCGCAGGCGTTCAACGTCGAGTTCCAGGACCAGGCGGAGTCAGACGAGCTCATCACCGACCTCGAGGTCCTGATGCAGATGGCGAGGGAGGGGATGAACATCTACCCCGAGGAGAGGAGCGCCATCTTCGGCAACATGACGATAGAGTACACCGTCCCCGGGTACGAAGGTAAGCGCGCAGACCTCTCGGCGAACCCCGACGGCGTGATGATCGGACCTGCCCTGACCACGGCCGAGTTCGCGGACACCGACGCGGAGATGGTCCTCGCGATCGAGAAGGGAGGCCTCTTCACGCGCTTCATAGAGGAGAAGGTGCACCGCAAGCACAAGGCCCTCCTGATCAACACGGCCGGGCAGCCTCCCAGGTCTACCCGCTATCTGCTCCGCCGCCTCAACCAGGAGCTCAAGCTCCCGATAGGGATCCTGTGCGACGCAGACCCCTGGGGGGCGCACATCGCGATGGTCTGCAAGAGCGGCTCCGCGAACGCGGCCCACCTCAGGGAGCTGACGACCCCGAGCGCGGTCTGGCTCGGCGTATGGGCGTCAGACATCGTGAAGTACAAGCTCCCCTCGGACAAGCTGACAGACATCGACATCAAGAGGCTGTACGAACTGAAGGCCGACCCGCGCTANCACGGAGAAGATGTGGCACGACGAGCTCGACACCTTCCTGAAGATCAAGAAGAAGAGCGAGCAGGAGGCGTTCGCCCGGTATGGCCTCAGCTACATAGTGGACAAGTACCTGCCCGACAAGCTGCAGCTCATGAAGAGCGCCTGAGCCTGCGCCTGACGGCATCGCTCTGCAGCTCCCTCCTTGCGTCTGACCCGACCCACCTCGCGCTCCCGCTCTCAGCCTTGGAGAGGTCCTCGGCCAGCGCGAGGGCCTTCTTGTTCAGGGCGAGGTTCCTCTTCCCCACCTGCCGCAGGGCCCAGTTGACCGCCTTCCTCACGAAGTTCCTGCCGTCGCCGGCCCCTCTCCGGATCGCAGGAAGGAAGGCCTCGAACGCCTCGTCCGGCGCCTTCTTGTCGTGGACCGCGAGCGAAGCCATGAGTGAGAACCCGGCCCTCTTCACGAACTCCTCTTCACGTGCGGACCACTCCAGCGCCTTCCTGTAGGCGGAGCCCGTCCGGTCGAACAGGTTGCTGCAGCACTGGTCGCAGACGTCCCACGAATCAAGGTCCCTCGCCCAGCGCTCCATCTGCGCCTCGGTGACAGACTCCGGGTCGTCGATCAGCGCCGCCAGTATCCTTGCTTCGTGAATCCCGCTCCTCCACAGCGCAAGAGCCAGGCGGTGGTCCTTGCCGATCCTCTTCCCCATCTCTCTCAGCGCGGGCATGGGCACTCCCAGGGTGTTCCTTGAAGAGATGCCGAAGCGGGCCATCCCCTCCACGTTAGCTCGGTCGCCCCGGGACTTCAGCTCCTTCAGGAGCTGCTCCAGTCTCACGCGGCTGGCTACCCGAGAACTTCTAAATACCCATCCCGTCGTGCCTCGACGAGACCAAAGTGACCGCAGACGTCCAGCAGTCGAGGATCGACGTACTGATCCGGGTTATGGGTCTGATTACCCTGGGGTTCGGCGCCGCCTTGGTCTACCTGAGCGCCATCAACGCGACGGCCGCGGGGATAGCGCCAGAGATCATAACGGTAAACATCTCGCTGGGCGTGCTTCTCGCCATCGTGGGCTTCCTGGCGGTCTTCGCCAAGTTCAAGTGACGGAATTGACGGTCAAGGTGGCACTGGCGGGAGTGGGAAACTGCTCCTCCGTCTTCCTGCAGGGGCTCCACTTCTACGCCGGGAGAGAGGTCAGCGGGCTCTGGCACCCTGCCGTGGCGGGCCTGAGGCCGAAGGACCTCGAGGTGGTCGCAGCCTTCGACGTAGACTCGCGGAAGGTCGGGCTTCCCCTCTCGAAGGCCGTCTTCGCTCCCCCCAACGTGGCCCGGAGGTACATCGACCCTCCGAAGGGAGGTCCCAAGGTCTTCCCCGGGATCTCCGACGGCGACGCCGCCCCACACCTGAAAGGGACCAGGCTCTCCAGATCCAGCAGGGGGGAGGTGGCGGAGCAGCTCAGGAAGGCGAAGGTCGACGTCCTGATCAACGCCATATCGTCCGGCTCCGACGCATCCTCGGAGGGGTACGCGCTCGCAGCGCTCGAGGCCCGATGCGCGTTCGTCAACTGCACCCCCACGCTCATCCAGAGGAAGGGGAAGCTGGTCGCGTCCTATGGCAGGGCGAAGCTCCCTCTCGTGGGAGACGACCTGATGAGCCAGTTCGGGGGCACCGTGTTCCACAAGGGCCTCCTCGGCCTGATGGTCAGGAGGGGGGTCAGGATATCGAAGAGCTATCAGCTGGACGTCGGAGGAGGCTCCGAGACCCTGAACACCATCGACGAGGCCATCAAGATGGCGAAGCGCAGCGTGAAGACCGGCTCCGTCGCAACGGAGGTCCCCTATCAGTTCGAGACGATCGCAGGGACCACCGACTTCGTCGACTACCTGGGGAACGACAGAACAAGCTACTTCTGGTTCGAAGGGAGCGGGTTCATGGACGCCGGCATCTCGGTCGACGTCTACCTCCGGTCCTCGGACGGGGCCAACGCCGGCAACGTGTTACTGGACGTGGTGAGAGCCACCTATCGCTCCTTCAAGACCGGGAAGCTGGGGACGGTCAACGAGATCTGCGCGTACGGCTTCAAGGCTCCCCCGAAGCCCATGGGCTTCGACGAAGCCTACACGAAGTTCGCCGCGGTCTACGTGCGCTAGGCGCCCCGACATCGGAAGGCGGCGTCGTTCGGATTTGAACCGAAGACCAACAGGTTAACAGCCTGCTGCTCTACCATGCTGCTCGGCTGGATTCACCCGGCCTCTGAGCTACGACGCCGCGGGCGGTCGGTTGCGCGTTGTGCTGAAAAACGTTGTTGGTTAGCTTAAATCGGGGCGGAGCCGATTCCGGCCATGGCCACCCACCCTCAGGCAGAGGAGAGGAGGCGGGTCGAGGCGGTCATCTTCGCCTTCTTCGAGGCCGGGAAGAACAAGGACCTCTCTTCCCTTCCGGGCTTCCACGCCTCGCGGGAAAGCTTCACGAAGTTCGACGAGAACCCGCCCTTCACGAGGCAGAACGCCGACGAGGCGTTCATGCACGAACAGGCCGCGTTCGCCAACATCTCCGACTACTCATACAGGGTCGAGGACCTGCGTGTGGACCTGTTCGGGGAGGTGGCCGTCGCCACCTTCTACCTTGCGTACCGCGGGATCTTCGTTAACGACTACACTTTCGAGGGCTCCCCCGTCGAGTCCAGGGACAGGGTCACAATGGTCCTCGCAAGGACGCAGGGAGGCTGGAAGATAGCCCACGAGCACTTCAGCCGCTTCCCCGACCTGAGCCACCGGGAGCGCTAGTCTCCCTCCTCGGGCCGCCCCGAAGCTACCGCTTCGGGCCCTTGAGACTTGCTGAGAAGAAATCGGTGATCTTCGTGTAGCACAGGACCTTGTTCTTGAACTTGATCACGTCGTGGCCCTCGTCCTCGAACACCAGGTACTCGACCGGAGACCCCCTCGACCGGAGGCGCTGCACGACGTCTGCCGTCTCCTTCTCCACAACCCTGGGGTCGTTCCTCCCCTGGATCATCATCATGGCGCACTTCACCCTGTCGATGTAGGTCGAGGGAGAACGCTCAGTGAGGAACTCCTTGTCCTTGTCCGGGTGGCCCACCGTGAGGTAGAAGAAGGTCCTCCAGGTCTCGGGGAGCCTCTCCAGGAAGGTGAAGAGGTTGTACGGCCCGAACATGTCGACTGCGGCCTTCCACAGGTCCGGGTGCCTCGAGGCCAGGGTCAGCGTCATGTACCCGCCGTAGGACCTCCCCACGACCCCCCGCCTGGAGTGGTCCACCCTGGGCTCCCTCTTCTCAAGGGTCTTCAGCCCCTCGACCAGGTCGAGGCGGTCCTTCCCGCCCCAGTCGTGGTCCACCATCTTCATGTACTTCAGGCCGTACCCGGTGCTCCCCCTGACGTTCGGCACGAAAACGGCGAACCCGTTGAGCGTCAGGTGCTGGATCAGCGGCATCGAGAACCAGGTGAAGTCGGGCCTCTCCTGCCCCTGTGGGCCCCCGTGGACGTAGAGCACGAGAGGATAGGGCGGCCTCAGGCCGAGGGCGGCCGCCGGGAAGTAGATCCTCGCGCTGACTCTGAGCCCGTCGAAGCTCGTGTAGCTCGCGTCCTCCCCCACCGAGAGGCACTCCGCGGGTATCCCCAGCACCCTCTCGTTCGAGAGCTTCCTGTACCGGGGCTTCGCCCCCATGGTCGACAGGTAGATCTGCGACGGCGACGTGGCGGTCGCAAACGAGAATGCGTACCCCCGCGCGGCCTGCCTCCCCGAGGGACTCCAGGGTTCCAGCCCGAGCAGCACTCCGTTCGAGACCGGCTCCGATCCCACTATGGTGTTCTCCACGTCGAAGCTGTGCGCCTTGCCCTTGCGGTCCCTGACGAACCTCCCTTCGTAAGCGAAGCTGCAGCCGTCGATGTTGTAGAGGAGGACGTACCGGTCGCCTTCGACCTTCCTTATGTCTTCGAGCTCTCCCTTGCCGAGGTGCTTCGTCCCCCGGACCGCGACGGGCTGCAGGTCGGCGGCGCCTTTCAGCGGCAGGTACGCCAGGGACCCCTCGTCGCTGAAAAGGGTCGTCTTCACGAGCAGGCCGCTTTCGTCGTCGGTGAAGTTGCATGTCGTGATCCCCGACGGCGGGTACGCCTTCCCGGGCTGCCTCTTCTCGAGGGGCGTCCCGAAGAGCGGCTCGCGCTTCCCCGTCCTCTCCGACCACATGAAGAGGACGTTGTCGGCCGCCGAGTATCCGTCCACCAGGACCACCTTCGTGTTGCTCCTGTTGGCCCCCGCCGCGTAGTTGCCATACGGGCTCGTGCCCAGCGAGGTAGTCTTCATCGTCCTGAGGTCCAGCCTGATCGCCTCGAGGTTCCGCGTCTTCCTGTCGTCGTGGACGAAGTATACGACGGAGTTCTCGGTGTCCTTCTTTATGCACCCCAGCTGGTGCCCGACGTACTTCTCGCCGAAGACGTTCGCGGGGATCCCACCTTCGAGGGGGACCGTGCAGGCCTGGTAGTTCTCGTCCCCGTTGTTGTCGATCATGACCAGGATCTTCCCGAGCGTCGGGAAGACGGCGAAAGACTCTCCGACAATCAGGTGCGGGTTCTGCAGCGCGACATCCGGGGGCAGCAGGGGCTCGGGAATACCTCCGTCCTTGCTCATCCTGTAGAGGCTTATCCGCCCGCTGAAATCGCTCAGGAAGTAGACGTAGTCGCCGACAAGGACGGGCGCCTGGAGGTTCCTTGCGGAGAGCAGGGACTCTATTGGATACGCGGGCTTCATGAAGCCGTGCGCACTTCGATTGGATATATCGATATCGGCAGAGGCCCGCGCTCGGGGGTCGTCGGGTGCCGACGCGCTGCCGGCAGTCTTTGACCGTCGGTGGGCCCGAGGCGATTTGAACGCCTGACCAACCGGTCTCTCCCGAACATGGGTATGAGCCGGTTGCTCTGACCGAACTGCTCGCGCGTGCCCTGAGCTACGGGCCCACCTTTCGCTGGTTCCAAAGCTGATGCCTTTAAGCAATCGGGGGCCCAGAAACGCGAACTTTCCGCGGGATCGGCCCATCCGGCAGGGAAGAATCGCCGCATCGGAATCCGTCTCCATCACACTTATTAGCGTCAGGGGCCTTACTCGGGTCAGACAGTGAGCAAAGACCTAGACGAGGGATTCGAGGACATCCTCAAGGAGCTGGACCGCGAGGAGGCGCGCGTAAAGATCCGCATGGAGATGAGACGCTTCGGCAAGCCCACGACTGTGATTGAAGGGCTGAAGATGAGCGACAAGGACATGCACGAGCTGAACACGAAGATGAAGCGCGGGCTTGCGACGGGCGGCACCGTGAAGGACGGGATCATGATACTGCAGGGAGACCATCGCGAGAGCGCCGCGAAGATGCTCATCCAGCAGGGCTTCTCAGAGAGCTCCATAGAGATACTGTAGCTCCCTAAAGCCAGCCCTTTCATCTCTCCCTAATTCCGCTTATCTTTATAACATGTCCGCGAGGCCTCGCCGAACAAGGTCAGCGCAACAACGATGTCGAAGCCCATCACCACCTTTGAGGACTTCATCAAGAGAATCCTGAAGGTAATCTTCTGGGTAGTCGCGCTTTCAATCTTCATCATAGTCCCGATATACTACGCCCTCGACTCGGTCTTCCACTTCCCCCTCGACCTGTTCGCGCTCCTCACCACGAAGCCCCTCGCGATGATCGCGCTCACCACTACCATGCTGACCACCGAGCCCACCAAGACCCTGTTCGCGCTGACGGTCTTCCCCGGCTTCAGCTGGGTCGCCCTGTACGGCACGATATTCATGGGGTGGGTCGAGAGGAAGTTCACCGCCAAGATCCAGCTAAGGACTGGCCCGATGTACGCGGGCAAGCTCGAGGGGATCGGCCAGAACGTGGCGGACTTCTTCAAGCTCCTCTTCAAGGAGATGATAATCCCCTCCGGGGTCGACAAGGCCACCTTCGTCGCGGTCCCGCTGGCCCTGATGGCGGTGGCGGGCGCCCTGATCGCCCTCGTCCCGGTCTCCCCTTCGTTCTACATCGCCAACCCCTCCGTGGGGGCCATCCTGGTCTTCGCGGTGCTGGGGTTCACGCCGCTGATCGTCCTTCTGGCGGGCTGGGCGAGCAACAGCAAGTACCCGTTCCTGGGGGGGCTGAGGGCGCTCCACCAGATGGTCTCCTACGAGATCCCGCTCATCCTCTCGCTCCTGGGGGCCGTGATACTCTCGGGGTGCCTGAACCTTGCCCCCCTCTATCCGGGCGGGCCTAGCATCGTGACCGCCCAGAGCAACGTCTGGTTCATCGTCCTGCAGCCGCTGGGGGCCGTGGTCTTCTTCATCTGCGCCCTGGCCGAGCTCGAGCGCATCCCGTTCGACATCCCGGAGGCGGACAGCGAGCTGGTCGCCGGGTGGCAGACCGAGTACTCCAGCATGCTCTTCGGCACCTTCCAGCTGGCCAACTTCTCGAGGATGTACATCATGGCCGGCCTCTTCACGACCTTCTTCCTCGGCGGATGGCTCGGCCCCGCCCCGGTCCCCCCCGAGGCATGGTTCGTCCTCAAGCTGACGGTCGTGATGATACTGATGATGCTCCCGCGAAGCATAATGCCACGGATCAGGATCGACATGATGCTGAGGGCCGGGTGGGTCCGGCTGCTCGTCTTGGCGTTTGCGAACATATTCCTCACGATGCTCCTCGTGGCGGTGGGGGTGAGGTAGGTGGGGGTCGGCTCGTTCCTGAAGGGCGTCTTCGTCTCCACATGGAGCGGCGTCAAGCACCTCTCCCATCCGAGGATGACCCTGAGGTATCCCGAGCAGAAGCTGGACCTGGAGGGGACCGGGTACGGCTATGATCCCAAGCAGGGAGTGGGCATCGCAGGCTTCAAGGGCCGGCACATCCTCTACCTTGACAAGTGCACCGGGTGCCAGCTCTGCGCGATAGCGTGCGACGGAGTCGCGGTCGCCATCGAAATGCAGACGGTGAAGAAGGGTAAGCCGCAGAACAAGAAGGACATCTGGCCGGCGGTGGACTACGGGAGGTGCGTCTTCTGCGCGCTGTGCGTCGAGCCCGATACTCCCGTGGTAACGAACCCCGGGCTGAAGACCATCAGCGAGATCGTGCCCGGCGACATGGTGCTGACACACAGCGGCAGTTACAAGCCTGTCACGAAGATCTGGGACATGAACTACACCGGCAGGATGTATCACATCAGAGTCTACGGGAGGCCTGACCCGCTCACATGCACGGCCGACCACCCGGTGCTGGCGGTGTCGAGGCCCGCGTCCAACAGGAAGGACGGCAGGCTGCTGAGGGTCACAAAGCCCCTGGCCTTCTACAAGCC
>OCOJ01038604.1_pt2 | contig 18920 bp, 12 predicted proteins | sample 1539251 | NCBI WGS metagenome assembly OCOJ01 (sample SAMN01911457, study PRJEB22624) | soil metagenome | biome: Soil | place: Malaysia | collected 2012-04-30 | depth RA_metagenome m | reverse complement strand
TACCAGACTTACCGACAACTGTCTGGGTGGGACTTTCACCCACTGGCGATCTGCGCCGTTGGGGCGCACTGAGAAAACTGGGCTAAACCCGATAAAAGCAATACCCCTGTGGGGAGTTCATGGAGAGTACTGGACCTTCAAAACAACATAGGTCACGGGAGACCCGTAGCCCTACGGCAGGCTCGACGCCCCGGCGGACCGTGCGCCCTACTGGCTGGCCGCGGCAAGGCGGAGGCGAAGTGATTTGATTTCGTAGGGATTCACGGTGACCGTTGCCGTCTTGCCGTCGAACGGCAGCTTCTCTGCTGCCTTCTCCATCAGGCTGGCGTCCCACACCTCGGCGATGCCCGCGGGAACCGCCACCTGGGCGGTGGTCTTCTGCCCCGCAAACTCGTAAAAGCGCAGGATCAGGTCACCACCGTCTTCCGCTTGCTTCAGCGACGTGAGCAGGAGATTCGCCGGCTCGATCCCGGCAAAGGAATGCGCCGCGGGCAGCGTCCCGGGGTGGGCAGCTTCAGCGATGGCGCGCAGCGGCGTGTTCAGCTCATAGCCGGCGCGGACCGTGCCCGCCTCCCGCCAGCCTCCGGCATGCGGCACGAGCGCGTAGGTGAATTCGTGCGTGCCTTCGTCCGCATGCGGGTCCGGCCATTCGGGCGAGCGCAACAGGCTCAGGCGCAGGACGTTATCTTTCCCGTCGTAGCCGTATTTCGAGTCGTTCAGCAGGCTCAGGCCGTGGGCGGCATCGGAAAGGTCCGCCCAGCGCAGCGCCGGGACCTCAAACTGCGCCTGTTCTTCCGGCGTGCGCCGGGTGGTGGGCCGGGCAATCGCGCCGAAGGGAATTTCATAGCTGGCCGTTTCCGCCTGCACGGCCACGGGAACCGCGGCTTTCAGCAGGATGTGCTTCTCGTGCCAGTCTGCGGTCATATGCACGTCCACGCGGCGGACGCGCGGGTACAGAGTGATGTCCTGGACAAAAGTGGAATTCTGGAAATGTTTTTTCACGCGCAGCACCGCGCGCAGCGGCCCTTTTTCCGCCAGGGCAACCTCGTCCGCGGTGTCCAGCTTCCACATCTGCTTCTCGAAGTCGGCATCAATGTTCCAGGCGTCCCAAGCTTTGGGCTTGTCCACGAACGTTTGCAGCCCGTTTCCGCAACCGCCGGGTGCGATGGATTCCCATTGGCTCTGTTTGTCATAGAGGCTGGTGATGCAGCCCGTCCTGGTGTTCACGCGCACGCGGAAGAATTCATTCTCAAGAAAATCCGGACCGGATTTAAGGGTCGAAGAGGCCGGGGCGGCTCCAGAGGATTGGGTCGCGGCCGCAGGCGGTTTGGGCGCGGCGATAACATGGAACACGCTGTAGCCCAATGCGGGAATGTTCTCCGCGAGAAATCGCACGCGGACGCGCGGCCCTTCGGGACTGGAAATGCGCTCGGAGAGCACTGCGCGCCCGGCCGCGTCCCGCACCTCGATGCCCGATGCGGCCGCGGCCAGCTCGACCGCGGCATCGACGAATCCGCTGCGTGTCCAACCCAGCGGGTTGAACACCACCACGGCCGCACCAGTTCCCTGGGTGTTCACGCGCGCGGCCAGGGCGGAGAGCGCATCGTGGAGATGTTCGCGGCCGATGCGGCCCACTTCCGCGTAATCCCTCGCCGCGTCCTTATAGAGCGCGCTGATGCCGGAGCCCGCGGCGATATCGTGGAACTGGTTGAAGAGCACTTTCTTCCAGGCCAGGCGCAGATCTGCCGACGGATAGGACGCGCCATCCAGCGAAGCGAGGGACGAGAATTTTTCCGTGGTCAGCAGCAATTCCTCGCTGCGCCGGTTGCCCTTCTTGGTTTCCGCCTGCGAAGTGAACACGCCACGGTGGTACTGGAAATAGAGCTCGCTCTTCCACACCGGCAGGTCCAGCGCGGGCGCCTGCTTGGCCAGGGCATCGAACCACGGCTGCGCCGCGCCCAGCTCCAGCTTTGGATAGACGGCGTCGTTGCGCCAGCGCTGCGCCGTCTCCAGCATTTCGCGCGTGGGCCCGCCGCCGTGATCGCCCACGCCGAACAGGTAGAGCATGTCCGGGTATTTCATCGCCGGAGCGTAGGCCGCCAGGTCGCGCGCCATGTTCAGCGGGTTGATCGGATTGGCATAGTCATGCGGGAAATACGTGAGCACGCGGCTGCCATCCGGCGCTTGCCACCAGAAAAGCTTGTAAGGAAATTTCGTGGTGTCGTTCCACATCATCTTCTGGGTGACAAAAAAGTCCATCCCCGATTTCCTGTAGATCTGCGGGAGCTGCCAGTTGTAGCCGAAGGAATCCGGATTCCATCCGAGGCGCACGTCCACCCCGAATTTCTCCTGGAAGTAGCGTTTTCCGAGCAGCAGTTGCCGCACCAGCGATTCGCCGTCGGGCATGTTCAGGTCCGGCTCCACCCACATCCCGCCGACGATTTCCCAGCGGCCCTCCTTCACCCGCTGGCGGATTTCCTCGAACAGCGGCGGATATTTCTCCTCCATCCACTCGTAAGCGGCGGCCGAAGAGTGCGTATAGGTGAGCCCGGGAAACTCGCGCATCAACTGCAGCGCGCTGGACCAGGTGTGTTCCACCACCATGGTGGTTTCGCTGGCCGGCCAGAGCCAGGCCATGTCGATGTGGGAGTTGCCCGCGGCATGGATGGTGTAGCCCTGCATCCACTGGCGCAGCGGTTCGAGCGCCTGGCGCGAGGCACCCAGCGAGCGGTCAAACGCGCGCACCTCGCCCTTCTCCAGCGAATTCCAGTCCACGGCGGCCACGGCCGCGTCCAACTGACTCGCCTTCTCCTTGTCGTTCGGAGCCAGTCCGCCCAGCATGGCCTCCGTGACCAGCAGTTCCTGGGCCAGCATGCCCGGGTCGTTGCGGCCCTGGGGAAAATCGGCCAGCACATTGGCCCCGCGGAACGTCCACTTCCACTGGCTCCAGGTGGCGTGTACAGCCACCAGCAGCGTCTGGCCGGGCACGGCGCGCTCAGTGAGAGGCACCGAATCGCCCTCTTCAAATTCCGCCAGGGGAATGCCGTTCAGGTAGTAGCGCACCGTGTCCGCATTGAATGCCTCCAGATGCAGCCGCAGCCGCGCGCCACGCAGGGGATATCCGCCCGATTGCACGGGAACTTCGATGGGCAGGCGCAGCCATACGGAATTCTTGGGAAAATCGGCGCCGGGCGACCAGAGCGACCAGGCGGAGTCGTTAAAGGAGGGCTCGGCGGCCTGCGCGTCGTCCCCGGAAAAGTAGAGGATGCGCTGCACGCTGAATTTGACCAGCGAGTCCAGCCGCGCCGCCGTCCTCTGCGCTGCGGAGGGGGGCGCCTTCTCCTGCGCAGCGGCCGCGGCAGCCGCGCGAGGCGCGAGGAACGCTGAGGCCGCCAGAATCAGGACGAGAAAGCGCTTCTGTCGCGTGCCCATACCATCTCCTTACAGCATCCGCCCGGCCACGGAGAGCACAGCAATGGCCAGCACCAGCATGGCCACGCCCGCGCTCATCACCCGCAGCGGCTGTTTGCCCGTATTGCGCCACTCCCCGGTGGCCACTCCCCAGGCGCTGGCGGTAATGACGATCAGGGACATGAACAGTGGCCAGGCCAGCACCGGTCCCAGGGCGCCCAGCTCCACCGTAGCCACTCCATAAAGCACCGTGCTGCCGAACCAGAAGAACGCCATCAGCGCCGCCAGCGCCCAGTACACCGCTGTACCGGAAGCTGCGAATCGTTGTCCCGTGGAATTCTTCCGCAAGAGGTAGAGGCAGTAAATCAGATTGGGCACTCCGCCGGCGCACATCAGCGGCAGCCACACCGCGTTTGGCGCCCACATGGGAGCGGCGCCCGCGCGCTGGGCCGCGGCGATCAGTGGTCCCCCAAACGCCAGGCCGAAATTCACCAGCGCCGAGCCCACTCCGCTGATGGCGCAGAACACCAGCCCCTTCCCCGAGGAAGGCTTTCCCGCCGGTCCCCTGCCGAGCGCGGCTTCGCGCTTTCTTCCCGCGGCGGCGCAGATGCCCACGCCGGCCAGTACCAGGCACACCCCGAGCACGATGGCCATCCCTCCGCTGGTGAAAATTTTCTCCGGGTGCAGCCGGATGAGCGGGATCAGGCTGCCCACCGCCGTGGCCGTGCCCAGGATGATAGAGAAAGCGAGCGCGATGCCCAGGGCATCCACCGCCAGTCCGAAAAAAACCTGCGAGATCCCCCAGCCTGCGCCGAAGCTGGCCACCGTCAGCACCGGCGCCCAGCCTGTTTGCGTGTAGACGCTGCTGAGCGAAGGAACCGTGGCCAGGGTTAGAAGCGGGGGAAACGCGCCCAAGGCGAAGAGCGTCCACCCCAGCCAGGTGTTTTCCCAGGCCCACTGGCGCGTGAACTTCATGGGCAGCGTGAAGCTGCCGTTCATCGCGCCGGCCAGGAGCAGCATCAGCAATCCGAGAACCGAAGGACTCACAGCCGGGGCCTCCGGAACGTAGCGCAGAGGATTTCCATGCGGCGCGCGAGTATAACGCCGAACGCGCGGGATGTGGTAAGAAGGTCTGGCGTGGCGCGGACACTCCTGTCCGCGCCGGGCATCCGGGAAGGTAGCGGAACGGCTGTGCTATCGCCAGGCGAGAAACAGACAAAATGTCCGAGGAAAACCAGAACTACTTGCTCGGTGTGGACATCGGCGGCACAAAGGTCGCCGCGGGATTGGTAACCGCCGAGGGTGAAATTCTGACTACCCTGCGCGTGCCGATGGTCTCCAATGGCGGCGCCGCGGAAGGCCTGGGCGCAGTCGAAAGCGCCATCCGCGCGGTCTTCGCGGAGCGCCCGCGGGAGACCGCCTCAGAGCGGCTGGCCGGCATCGGCATCTGTTCGCCCGGCCCGCTCGATCCGGAAAGCGGCGTGGTGCTGAATCCGCCGAACCTGCCCTGCTGGCGCAATTTTCCGCTGGCTGCGGAGATACATCGCCGGTTCGGAATCGCCGCGCGCGTGGATAATGACGCCAATGCCGCGGGCCTGGCGGAAACGCTTTGGGGCGCGGCTCAGGGTTTCCGCTACGTTTTCTATGCCACGCTGGGCACGGGAATTGGCACAGGCATCGTGCTCGACGGACGCATCTATCACGGCCGCACGGGCAGCGCCGGCGAAGGCGGCCACATGACCATTGATTACCAGGGGACGGAGTGCGCCTGCGGGAAGCGCGGCTGCATCGAGGCGCTGGCTTCCGGTCCGGCCATCGCCCGGCGCGCGCGCGCGCGCCTGGCTGAGCCGCGTCCCTCCACCTCCAAGATGCTCGAACTGGCGGGNGATGCTCGAACTGGCGGGCGGAGATCCCGCTCAGGTCACGGCGGAAATCGTGGGCGAAGCGTTCCGCAAAGCGGACGCCTTGGCCGCCGAAATTCTTCTGGAAACCGCGGGATACCTGGCCGTGTGGCTGGGCGACGTGATCAATTTGCTCGAGCCTGAAGTGATTGTGTTTGGCGGGGGAGTGGCGGCGCTCATGAACTCCTTCTTCGGGCACATCCGCGCGCAATTGCCGCGCTGGTCCTACAATCCGCGCTGCCAGGAAATTCCCCTGCTGCCCGCCCGCTACGGCGCGGATGCCGGCATCGCCGGCGCCGCCGCGCTGTGCCGCGTATAGCCGGCCTCAACCGAGAGTCTCGCGGTCCCCTCCGCCGCTGATGGCGGGAAGAATTGTAATCTGCGCGTCCGCGGGCAGGGGCGTAGTCAGGCTGCCGGTGTGCCGTGCATCTTCGTTGCCCACGAAGATGTTTACGTGCTCGCGAAGATCGCCCTGCTCGGTCAGGATGCGGTCGCGGAGGCCCGGGTAGAGGGTGCCCAGCAGGTCCAGACCTTCGCGCAGGGTTCGCGGGGCGGAGTCCATCCGCACTTCGCTGCGTCCATCGGAAAAGCGCTGCAAGGGGCCGGGAATGTGAAACGTGACGGCCACCAGAAGCCTGCCTCACCGCCGGCGGTGCCTGGGACGCGGGCGGGCAGCGCGGGCGCCCGGCTGGCGCGCTCGCGAAGCCTTTTCCGCCACTCGCGGTTTGTGCGCGCCCCGCGGCTGGCCCACCAGCGCCACCCGCACGCTGACGATTGCCGGCAGGCCTTCCAGGATGCGCGTCCAGGAGCGTCCCTCGTCCCGCGAAGCATAAAGTGAGCCGCTGCGCGTGCCGCAATACATCCCGGCGGGATCGAGTGTGTCAGCGGTCATTCCATCCCGTAGAACCGTCTCGTACGCGCGCTTCTGCGGCAGCCCGCGCGACAACGGCTCCCAGGAAGCGCCGGCGTTGCGCGTGCGGAATACGCGCATGCGCCCCTCCGGCGTGCATCGGAATTCATCCGATTCCACCGGGACAATGTACACGCAGTCCGGGTTGCGCGGGTGCATCACCATGGCAAATCCAAAATCCGAAGGGACGCCATGGGCAATGTCCTGCCAGGTCTCGCCCGCGTCGTCGGAGCGGTACAGCCCCCAGTGATTCTGCAGAAACAGGCGCTCGGGCCGCTGCGGATGCAGAGCGATCTTGTGCACGCACTGGCCGAATTCCGGATACTTCTCCGGCATGAAGGTGACNGCGCACGCCGCGATTGCGCGCCTGCCAGTTCCGCCCGCCGTCCGCGGTCACGTAAACGCCGCCCGCGGAAATGGCCACGTACATCCGGCCGGTGTGATCCGGGTCCGGGAGGATGGTGTGCAGAGTGAGCCCGCCATTGCCGGGCACCCAGCGCGGCCGGTGCGGATGATCGTAGAGGCCGCGCACGAGTGACCACGTCTCCCCCGCGTCGCGCGACTGGAAAAGCGCCGCGGGCTCGACTCCACAATAGAGCACGCCGGGCTCCTCCGGGCCGCCTGTACAGATGTGCCAGATGTTTCTCAGGCTCGCGCCGGTATCCGCCGGGAACTTGAGGCTGGCTTCGCGCGGATTCATCCACGTCTTTCCAAAATCATCGCTGGAACGGAGAAAGGTGCCCCACAAGACGCTGCTGGTGGAAGCCCACAGGCGGTGGCGTCCCTCGCGGCCGTCAAAGGCCATGGCGAAAACATTGTGGCCGTGGAAATAGGGGCCGGCCACGTCCCAGCGCTTGCGCTCGCGCGAGGAGCGAAGCAGGAACGCGCCCTTCATCGTCCCCACCAGCAGCAGCACGTCGCCCTCTTTCACCAGGAGATGCTCGATCCCGCGCTGCACCACCAGGCGCGGGCCAAGCTCCTCCCCGCGCGGCTCCCGGCCGGCGACCGTAGCCGCCTGCAGCGCCTCGAGCGCCGCGCGCACCTCGCTGGCGCGCTGGAAACGCTGCGCCGGCTCCTTCGCCAGGCAGCGCAGGATCACTCCCGCCAGGCCTGGAGGAACGGAAGGCGGGAGCGCCGGAGGCGGCTCGCGCAGAATCGCCGAGCTGATTGCGAAGCCGGTCCTGCCGCGGAAGGGAAGCTGGCCGCTGGCCGCGTGGTAGAGCACCACGCCCAAAGACCACAAATCGCTCTGCGGGCCGCCGGGCTCCCCCCGCAGAATCTCAGGCGCCATGTAAGAGATGGTGCCGGCGAGCGAGCTGTCCATCGCCGCATAGGATTTCGTCGCCTCTTCCAATTGGCCGGTGGCCAGCCGCGTGGCCAGGCCAAAATCCAGCACCTTCACGCGGCCTTCGTTGTTCACCAGAATGTTGGCGCCTTTCAAGTCGTGGTGAACGACTCCCCGATCATGCGCGTGCGCCAGCGCGTCCGCGATTTGCGCCCCGTAGCGCGTCACCACCTCGACGGGCAGGCCCGCAGCCCCGGCCAGCGCATTCAGCGGCTGGCCTTCCACCAGTTCCATCACCACGTAGAATTCAGCGTCCGTCTTGCCCACCTGGTGAATGGTGCAGATGTTGGGATGGCTGAGCGCGGAAGCCGTCTGGGCCTCACGCAGCAATTGCTCGGGGCCAAAGCTCTCGACGGCACCGGGGGCCAGTACCTTCACTGCCACGTCGCGGTCCAGCACCTCATCGCGCGCGCGGTACACGACACCCATGCCGCCTTCGCCGATTTTCTCCACCACGCGGTAGTGGTCCAGTTTCTGGCCGATCATTTGGGATTCATCCTTGCAGGCGTCATGGTATCACCGCGCGCAGCCACCGCCATCCAGCCCAGACGCAGGCCGGCGAGCGGCCGGTGTCCGCTCTGCCGCTGAATCCAGCTTTACGGGGTGCGCGCCGGGTGGCGCCCGCTCTTCCACAATTACGACGCTCGACCAGCCATTCCTCGACACGGAAGGACAACAAGTGTGGGCACGCGACCGGGTTGGATCAGTGGCCCGAGCCGCCGGCGAGTTCGCGGACCAGGTCGCCGACAAACTTCTTCGCGTCACCGAAGAGCATGAGCGTGTGGTCCAGGTAATACAGGGGATTATCGATTCCGGCAAAGCCCGGGCTCATGCCGCGCTTGATCACCATCACCGTGCGCGCCTTGTCCACGTCCAGAATGGGCATGCCGTAAATGGGGCTGGACTTTTCGGTGCGCGCCGCGGGATTGGTCACGTCATTCGCGCCGATAATCAGGGCCACGTCCGTTTGCGGGAAATCCCCGTTGATCTCGTCCATGTCTTTCAATTTGTCGTAGGGGATGTCCGCCTCGGCCAGCAGCACGTTCATGTGCCCGGGCATGCGCCCGGCCACGGGATGAATGGCGAAGAGCACTTCGATACCGCGCTTGGAGAGCGCATCGTAAAGCTCGCGCACCTTGTGCTGGGCCTGGGCCACGGCCATGCCGTATCCCGGGACGATCACCACTTTGCTTGCCGCGGCCAGAATCCCAGCGGCCTCTTCCGCCCCGGCGCTGCGCACCACGCGTTCTTCCGCCGCCGGTCCAGCCGCGGCCTGGATTTGCCCGAACGCGCCGAACATCACGTTGGTAAACGAGCGGTTCATGGCCTTGCACATGATCACGGAAAGGATGAAGCCCGAGGAGCCGTCCAGCGCCCCGGCCACCACCAGCACTTTGCTGTTGAGCACGAACCCGAGCAGCGCGGCGGAAAAGCCGGCATAGGAATTCAAGAGAGAAATAACCGTGGGCATGTCCGCGCCGCCGATGGGCGTCACCAGCAGGACGCCGAACACCAGCGCCACCGCCACCATGACGGGAAACAGCGCGGTATTTGCCGGGTTCACTACCAGGGCGATCGCCAGCAGCAGCGCCGCGCCCAGGACGGAAAGGCTCACGATGTTCTGCCCGCGATAGACGATGGGACGCTGCGGCAGAATCTCCTGCAATTTGCCCGCGGCGATCAGGCTGCCGGTAAACGTCAGCGAGCCGATGATTACCTCGAGGCCGATTTCCCCCATGCTGAAGCGCGAGACGTGAGGCACGCCCACGTAGTACTCCGAAATTCCCACCAGCGCCGCGGAGAGCGCGCCGAAGGCATGGCTCAGCGCGGTCCGCTGCGGCACCGCGGTCATGTGCACCATGCCCAGGGGAATGCCCACTCCGGCGCCGATGATCAGCGTGACCACAATCCACTTGTAGGCCACCACCTCGGGATTGAAGAGCGTGGCGCCCACGGCCAGCGCCGCGGCAACTTCCCCGGCCAGCACCCCGCGCCGCGCCGATACCGGCGAGCTGAGCCACTTGATGGCCAGGATGAACAGCACCGTGGCCACCAGGTAGGCGGCGTGCAAGAGTTGCTCGGTGGAAATCGCGCTCATGATTTTTTCGGCTTGCCGCTCTTGAACATGCGCAGCATGCGGTCGGTAATAAAGAAGCCGCCCACCATGTTGCTGAAGGAAGCGGCCACGGCGATGGCCCCCAGTACGGTGGAAAGCGTGCTGGTCTGCCGTCCGCAGATGATGATCGCCGCCACCACCACGATGGCGTCCAGCGCGTTGGTGAGCGACATGAGCGGGGTGTGCAGCAGCGGCGAGACGCGCTTGATCAGCTCGAAGCCCACGAACCCGGCGAGAATGAAAACGTAGAGATTGGAGATGAAGTCGGCTGGCACAGGCTTCCCCTCAGGCCGGCGTCCCGAGCGCCGGCAATTTGAAAAATTCGCGCACGCGGGCGTTTACGATCTGCCCGTCGCGGGTGACCAGGGTTTCACGGATGATCTCGTCCTCCAGGTTCAGGCGCGGCTCGCCCCCCGGAACCACGTGGCCCAGAAAGGCGCTGATATTGCGGGCATAGAGCTGGCTGGCGTGATGCGGCAGGGTGCTGCCCAGGTTGAACCAGCCCACGATGGTCACCCCATGCTCCACGTACTTTTCTCCCGGCCGGGTCAACTCGCAGTTCCCGCCGCGTTCCGCCGCCAGGTCCACGATTACCGAGCCCGGGGCCATTTTTTCCACCATGTCGCGCGTCACCAGCACCGGGGATTTCTTTCCGGGGATTACCGCGGCGGTGATCACCACGTCGCTTTCCGCCACGACGCGCCCCAGCAGCTCGCGCTGCTTCTGATAAAAGGAGTCGTCCTGCGCGCGCGCGTAGCCCCGCGCGTCCTGTGCGTCCTGGGCTTCGATGGGCAGCTCCACGAACCTTCCGCCCAGGCTTTCCACCTGTTCCTTGGCCGCGGGACGCATGTCGTAGGCGGAGGTGACCGCGCCCAGGCGGCGCGCGGTGGCGATGGCCTGCAATCCGGCCACGCCGGCGCCAATCACCAGCACGCGCGCGGGCGTAATCGTCCCCGCCGCCGTGGTCAGCATCGGAAACATGCGCGGCAGCAGATCCGCGGCCACCAGCACCGCCTTGTATCCGCAGATGGTGGCCATTGACGAAAGCGCGTCCATGCTCTGCGCCCGCGTGGTGCGCGGCATCAACTCCACGGAGAAAGCAGTCGCCCCGGTCGCGGCGATTTCTTCCAGCGTGCGCACGGCTCCCAGCGGCCGCAGGAAGCCGATCAGGATCTGGCCTTTCCGCAGCAAGGGCAGGTCCGCCGCTCCGGTCTTGTCGTTGGATCCGTGGCAGAGCACCTGCACAATCACGTCCGCGGAAGAAAAAACCTCGGCGCGCTGCGAGACCACCCTGGCGCCCTTGGCGGTGTACTCGGCATCCGGAAAACCGGACTCGATTCCGGCGCCCGATTCCAACACCACTTCCAATTTTGCCTTGGCCAGGGTGGGAAGCACGGAGGGCACCAGGGCCACGCGCCGCTCGCCGGGGAAGCTCTCTTTCGGCACACCGACAATCATCGAGCGCTTTTCCTTTCCACTTCCGCCGCAACCACGGGAGCGCCGCCTCGCCGGTTTCCCGGCGGAAGCGCGGGAGCCGCCTGCCGGGAAGTGCAATCCCGGGCCCACCCGGGGCGTTCGAGCGCCGACATTTTATCGTTTCTTTCGGCAGAGTCCACCCGCCGAACCCTCCGGTCATGAAATCCCGCCCCCAGGGCTTGATTCTGCTCCGCTGAGCGGGCTTAGGCTGTCTCGGTTGCCAGACTACGATTGCAGATACGATACGCGGCGCGGGATTTTGATTTGACCCGTCTCAGACGGCCTTCCATCATGCGATGAGAATTCCCTAATGCCCAGCTTGGACGCCGTGGGGGGTGTCTGTCTTCAGGTCTCAAATTGGGAATGCGCCTTCTCTCCGTGGAGGTTGTCGTGATTAAACGCCTTGGTCTGGCGGCTCTGCTCTTGGGACTGGCCGCGATGGCTCAATTCGATGGCGCCGCCCGGGCCGGCGCGCGAGCGCAAGGCGCGCGGGACCTGATTACCAGCGAGGTTGACGAAAACCGGCGCGTGGTCCTGCGCGGAAACACGCGCCCGGAAGCCCGGCGGGAAAACGATCGCGGCAGAGTCCCGGATGACTTCCCCCTGGAACACATGTTGCTGCAACTGCGCAGGCCTGCAGAGCTCCAGAAGGAATTTGACGATTACGTGGAAAGCCTTTCGCAGGGCAGCTCGCCAAACTTCCATCAGTGGCTCTCCCCAACAGACGTGGGCGATCGATACGGTCTTTCCGACAGGGATTTGCGGCGCATCGAGAGCTGGCTCCGGTCACACGGCATCCGCGTGAATTTCGTCTATCCCAACCGCGTGGTGATGGACATTTCAGCGAGGGCGCGTGATTTACGCGACGCCATGCGCGTGGAGATTCACTATCTCGAAGTGAAGGGCGAAAGGCACTATGCCAACATCAACGATCCGGAAATCCCGGAGGCCCTGGAACCGGCGGTTGTGGGGATCGTTGCCCTGCACGACTTCCGGCCGCGTTCCCTGCTCCAGCCTCGGGCGCAATATACCTACACGGACGTGAACGGGAACGGGGGAACTTATTACGTGGTAACTCCCCCCGACATGAACGAGATTTATAACCTGAATCCCGTCTTCAACGCAGGAATCACCGGCGCCGGTCAGACGATTGTGCTGGTCGAAGACAGTAATCCCTACACGACGGCGGATTGGGACACTTTCAGGACGGAGTTTCAACTCACCAAATACGGCGGCACGGTTTCCGTAACCCATCCCAACGTCATGGGCCAGCCGAACTGCACGGATCCCATGATCAATAGCGATGATGGCGAGGTTGCCTTGGACATGGACTACTCCACAGCGGCGGCTCCCGGTGCGGCCATCGTGGTGGCAACCTGCTCGAACCTCTTCGTGGCCATCAACAATGTCGTGGCTTCCAGTTCGCATCCTTACATCATGAGCATCAGTTACGGTGAGTGCGAACCTGCGCTGGGGGCCGCGGGCAATGCCTTGATCAATTCCACATTCCAAACGGCGGTTTCGGAGGGCATCTCCGTTTTCGTCTCCGCGGGAGACCAGGGCGCCGCCAGTTGCGACGCCGGAGGGAGCGGGACGGCGGCCACCAACGGAATCAGTGTGAGCGGCCTGGCCACTACGCCCTTCAACGTGGCCGCAGGCGGTACGGACTACAGCGACTCTTTCAATTCCCTCAATGCCACTTATTGGAGCGCAAGCAACAGTGCCACTCTTCAATCCACCAGCAGATACATTCCGGAAATCCCCTGGAACAGCTCGTGCGCAAGCGTTCTGCTTGCCGTATTCACCGGATTCAATCCCCCTTTCGGCACATCGGGCGGAGCGTGCAGCGCCTTCGGTACGACATTCCAGACCATCGCTGCCGGAAGCGGCGGCCCCAGCGGCTGTGCCACTGGCGCGCCCTCCATCTCCAACCAGGTGAGCGGCAACTGCGCCGGTTACGGGAAGCCGTCCTGGCAGGGGGGCCTGTTCGGCAACCCGAATGATAGCGTAAGAGACATTCCAGACGTCTCCCTTTTCGCGGCCAATGGTCTTTGGTCACACTTTTTCCTGTACTGCAACAGTGACCCATCCGGCGGCAGTCCCTGTACCAATCCGCCGCTTCCTACAAATACGCCCACGGCAACGTGTCCCGCCTGCTCTCCCACCTGGAGTGCCGCTGGCGGAACTTCTTTTGTCGCGCCCATCCTGGCTGGGATTCAAGCTCTGGTGAATCAACGGACGCATGCGCTCACGCTCTCGCCGACCCCCGGGCAGGGCAATCCCAATCCCATTTATTACGCGATTGCCAAGAGTGAATACGGAGGCAGCGGAAGTGCGGCCTGCAATTCCAGCAATTTTACGACGGTGCCGCGCCGCGGCCAGGAAACCACCTGCGTGTTCTACGACGTCACGCAGGGAGACATGGACGTCAACTGCACCTTCGGCACCCCCAACTGCTTCGGCGCAACGTCGGGCCACAGCGATGGAACTCTCAGCACCGGCTCGCTCTCCGGCTTGACACTCACGGCCGGCGGCTCGGGTTATACCAGCACTCCGGCTTGCAATATTTCCGGACCTCACAACGCGGCGTACAACGCCTACCCCGGCCCCTCGCAAGCAACTTGTACTGCAACCGTATCCGGAGGCATGGTCACCGTATTGACCCTGGTCAATAACGGCTCCGGTTACGCGCCCCTTCCGATTTGCACCCTCACCGGCGGCGGCGGCAGCGGAGCGACGTGCGCTGTCTCCGGCATCACGGCTACCAATTACCAGCCGGCCTTTCCCACCACGCCCGGCTGGGATTTTGCCACCGGAATCGGAACCATCAACGTCCGCAATCTGGTTTTCGATGCGATGTGGAGGACAGGAACGTGAGCGTCTGCCCCCGGCGCCCTGGGAAAGGGAAATCATGAACATGCCAACAATCGTGCGCCGCCGGTGGGTGAAGCTCATTCCGGTGGCGGCAATTCTGGCGGTCCTGCCCGGGAGTTCCGGACCGGAAGCCGGCCCGGTGGGTGTTCCGGATGACTGGTCGCACCGCCACGTGGTCTTTTCCAATCCCGGCACCGCCCTGGAAGCCATGCGGGCAGGGAGCTACGCGCGGTGGGCCAGGATCGTCAACGACCCGCGGTACATTCTGCAACAGCAGAAGCGGGCGGCGGCCGCGCGAGCGGTGGCGATCTCCACTTTGTCTTCACCAGGCCTGGAAACCGGCGCACAGGCGGAAGCAGAGGAGGAAGGCGCCCCGCAGGCGGATTTCCCCGTGCAGGAGATGAAGCGGGGCGTTGCGCAGACAGACGAGGCGGAGGCATCGCGCCCGATCCGGCTGCCCATGCCGCCGCGGCGCAGGGTCCGCGGGCACCGGCTGCAAACGGATTGGAGCGAGGACCTGGGCTCCGGCGCCACCCTGGGCATGGGCGTTTACGCCGCAAAATTTTCGTTCAGCATCTCGTCTGCAAATTGCGACAGCGCCGGGACCCCGGACTTTGTTGTCTACAACACGGGCCTGGCCGGCACGGGCCTGGCCGGCAGCACCCAGGCCAGCATCGTGGCCTTCGATAACTTGTACTCGGGCTGTAGCGGGTCTGCGCCGATGAACTACTGGGCGTATGACACCGACGGGGCCAAGATCGTCACTTCCGTCATCCTCTCCTTTTACGACAATGGCCAGCAGGTGGCCTTCGTGCAGAGCAAGGGCGGGGCGGCGAGCCTGGTGGTTCTGAAATGGAAAGTGAACCATGCGCAGACCCCCAGCGCTCCTGGCGTCCTCACCGGTACGGCCCCCGCGATGTATCGCAGTTGCGCGGCCCCCTGCATGACGGAGATTCCGTTCAGCGGCCTGACGGACGACACCGGCTCGTCGCCGTTCGTCGCGTATGGCGCGGACGTGATTTTCGTGGGCGATGACAGCGGCGTGCTGCACAAATTCACGGGAGTGTTCGCCGGCACGCCCACGGAGGTCACGACGAGCCCGTGGCCCGAGCTCGTCAGCGCCAATTCCAATGCCTTGTCGTCGCCGGTGATCGATACCACCTCCGGCAACCTGTTTGTCGGCGACCATCAGGCGAGTAGCGCGCCCAACTGCGGCCTGGGGTGCGGCTTTCTCTATCGGGTGAATCCGGTTACCGCAGCGGTGGTCCAGTCTGCCCAACTGGAGACTAATTTCGGCATCGTGGATGCGCCGCTGCTGGACCCGACAGCGGGAAAGGTTTATGTGTTCGCGGGCGCGGACGCAAATGTGAATTCGTCGTCCTCGCCCTGCGGCGCGTTCCTCCCCTGCAGCGGCGTCTATCAGTTGAGCACAACGTTTTCATCGGGAGCGAGCGGAACGGAAGAGACCCTCGGCCTGGGCAATGATTTCATGCTGGCGGGAACGGTTGACAACGAGTACTACACCTCCGCCAATCCCATGAGTCCCACGGGACATCTCTACGTGCTCGGCCAGACCAGCGGGGACATTACCCTCTATCAGATCCCCATCACTTCCAACGCGATGGGCGTTGCGGCCACCGGCCCGGTGATCAGCGCGAACTCTTCGGTGGGCAGCGAGTTTTCGCCGGCCATGCCGGTGAGCGAGATCTTCACCGCAACTCACGATTACATCTTCACCAGCGCGCTGTACTTCGCCGCGCCGGCGGCGTGCGGCGGGGCAACCCTGGCCAACGGCTGCGTGATGGGCTTTGATGTGACCAGCGGGACGATCAGCGGAGCCACCACGCCCACAGGCGCCACTGCGGCAGCCGGCGGCGTGAGCGGCATCAACATTGATAACATCTCCGGATTCGCCGGCGCTTCGAACATCTACTACACGCCTCTGGCGGATCAGATGTGCCCCACTTCCGGCGGCACCGGCGGCTGCGCGATTCAAATCTCGCAATCTGCGCCGTGAGGCGGGGCTTTCTAACTTCCAGCCTCCAACTTTTTACCGCTAGAAATTGACTTGCCCCCGGACGCGGCCTAAGATGGCCGCCACTTCTGCAGCGCTGGCTGTTTCCGGCTTTCACGGCAGCGCGCCACGGGAGGCGCCCGGCGGAAACGCAGGGGCAGTGCACGAAAGCAGCCCGAAGTTCGAATCGCTAGTTCATCGCCGACATGGCCCTGCAAATCACCACGCGTACACTCGATGATGTGACCCTGCTGGACCTGAACGGACGCATCGTGCTGGGAGCGGACACCGAGACCCTGGGCCGCGCCCTGCAGGACGGCATCGCCAAGGGCGCGCGGAAATTGATTGTGAATCTCAAGCGCGTCTCCCAGGTGGACACCTCCGGCATCAGCACCCTCGTCCGGGCTTTCGTGAGCATGCAGCGCCTGGGCGGCAAGTTTGCGCTGATCAATCTTTCCGAACGCGTGCGGCAAGTCCTGGACATGACCCGCCTGCTCAACGTCATCCCCAACTATCCGGACGAGGCGGAAGCCATCGCGCGCCTGCGATGATTCACCCTACCGCCGGAGGGTGATTTCCGTAGCGGCTCCGTTTGACCAGTGGCACAGACTCCCGAGTCCCGAAGCTGCGGGATCGGGACCTGTCCGTGGCCCCGCAGAAGCGCCGGCTCCCGAATAGCCGGGAGCCGGCGCTACGGCCGCTGCGTTGGAACTCACTGTTCGCCTGAGAGATCATGCGGCGTGGTGAGAAAGGGCAATTAAGACAGCGGCAAGCAGGGGACGCGGCCATCAGCCCGCAGTCAGTTCGCAGAATTTGCTCAGGTCGATGTTGCCGCCGCTCACCACGGCCACTACTTTTCCTTTTCCGCACTGGCCGCTGAGCGCCGCGGCCACGGCGCAGGCGCCCGCGCCTTCGGCGATCACGTGGTTCCGCTCGGCGGTGAGCTTCATGGCCGCGCGAATTTCATCGAGCGAAACCACCACCGACCCGGCCAGCAGATGATGCGCCAGCGCCCACATCCGCGGAAACACGCTCTTCCCGCCGCTGCCGTCCACGAAGGTCCGCTGCCAGTTGGGAAAATCCTGCGCCGAGCCCTTGGAGAAGGAATACGCCAGCGGTGACGCCGTTTCCGGTTCCGCGGCGTACACTTTGACGCCCGGCTTCTTCGCCTGCATCGCCGAGGCGATGCCGCAGGTCAGCCCGCCCCCGCCAAACGCGGCCACCACCGCGTCCACATCGGGCAGGTCTTCCAGAATCTCCAGGCCGCAGCTGGCGTTGCCGGCGATGAACTCATCGTCCTCAAACGGATGCACCATCGTACCTTCCATCGCCGGATGCCGCCGCTCGCCCAGGGCCTTCCAGCACTCATCGAAACTCGCCTTCACGATGCGCGCGCCCAGCCGCTGGATGGCCTCGAGTTTGGTGGCCGGGGCCGTGTCCATCACCAGCACGCTGGCCGGCACGCCGGCCTTCTTCGCCGCCAGCGCCACACCCTGCGCTGCATTGCCCGCGCTTACCGTCCACACGCCGCGCGCGCGCTCCGCGGGCGGCAGCAGCCGCACCTGGTTGTAGGCCCCGCGGATTTTGAACGAGCCGATGGGCTGGAAACTTTCCAGCTTGAGGTAAATCTCCGCCGGTGCGTCCGCGTAATTCATCCGCACCAGCGGTGTGCGCACCGCCGCTTCATAGACGTGCCGCCGCGCCTCCTCGACCATGGCCATGGGGATGGTGCGGCGCTCAGCGCCGGCGATGCTCGCGGCTGTGGTCAGTGTGCTCATGGGATTCCCGGCAAGCGCAGGCGATGCTAGTCCGGCGGCGGCAGAGCGTCAACCGCCATTCCGGCCGCTGACCTGCGCGGCCCCGGCCATTCCGGCGACCGTAGCCGGGGGGCGCAGGGTACACTACCCGCGTGGCCTCCGGGCAAACCCCTTCCAGCGATGCTCCCAGTCCTGGGCGGCTGCGCCGCCAGCTCACGCTTTGGCACCTGATTGTGTACGGCCTGGTGGTCATCCAGCCTACCGCGCCCATGCCCGTTTACGGCGTGGTCCGCGAAACCGCGCACGGCCACGTGGTCTCCACCGTGCTCATCGCCATGGTGGCCATGCTGTTCACCGCGGCCAGTTACGGGCGCATGGCGCGGCTCTATCCCAGCGCCGGCTCCGCCTACACTTACGTGGGCCGCGAGCTGCACCCCGCGCTGGGCTACGTCTGCGGCTGGAGCATGGCCATGGATTACATGCTCAACCCGCTGATCTGCACCATCTGGTGCAGCAAGGCTGCGGGAAATTTCGCTCCGCACATTCCCTACGCCGTCTGGGTGGTGTTTTTTGCCGCGCTTTTTTCCGCGCTCAACCTGCGCGGCGTGCGCACCTCCGCGCGCATCAACGAAGTGCTGGCCGGCGCCATGACCCTGGTGGTCGTGGTACTGTTTTATTTCGTATGGCGTTACGTCCACGGGCTTCCGCCCCAGGGCCCGGGATTCTTCACCCGGCCGTTCTATGACCCTGCAACATTTTCCGCCCGCGCGCTGTTCACCGGCTCGTCCATCGCCGCGCTCACCTATATTGGTTTCGACGGCATCTCCACGCTCTCCGAAGAAGCGGAAAATCCCCGGCGCAACATCCTGCTGGCCACGGTGCTCACCTGCCTGATTACCGGCTTGCTGGCTTCGCTGGAGGTCTATGCCGGGCAACTCGTCTGGCCGGCCGTGCAGAAATTTCCGGACGTGGATACGGCTTACGTTTATGTGGCCGGACGCGCCGGCGGGCCCTGGATGTTCCATTTGATCAACGCCACGCTGCTGGTGGCCACCATCGGCTCGGGAATGGCTTCGCAACTGGGCGCCGCGCGGCTGCTCTACGGCATGGGACGCG
>OCOJ01033883.1_pt7 | contig 18927 bp, 20 predicted proteins | sample 1539251 | NCBI WGS metagenome assembly OCOJ01 (sample SAMN01911457, study PRJEB22624) | soil metagenome | biome: Soil | place: Malaysia | collected 2012-04-30 | depth RA_metagenome m | reverse complement strand
GCGCGCCTCACCCGGGAGTAGGAGAGAGGCGCATGCCCACGATCAAAGCGGATGAGATCACTAAATTTCTCCGCGATCAAATTCAGAACTATAAACAGGCATTGGAAGTGGAAGAAGTCGGCTCGGTGATTTCCGTCGGCGACGGCATCGCGCGCATCCACGGCCTGGAACGCTGCATGTCCGGCGAAATGCTCACCTTTCCCCACGACGTGTTCGGCATCGCGCTGAACCTCGAGGAAGACCAGGTGGGCGCGGTGCTCCTGGGCGAGTACTGGAAGGTCCAGGAAGGGGACACCGTGAAGCGCACGCGCACCATCATGTCCGTTCCCGTCGGGGACGAGATGATCGGGCGCGTGGTGGACCCGCTAGGCCGCCCGCAGGACGACAAAGGCCCCATCGAGGCGAAGAAGCGCCTCCCGCTCGAGCGCATCGCTCCCGGCGTGGGTTCCCGCCAGCCNNNCCGCGAGCCGCTCCAGACCGGCATCAAGGCCATCGATTCGATGATTCCCATCGGCCGGGGGCAGCGCGAGCTGATCATCGGCGACCGGCAGACCGGCAAGACGGCCATCATTCTGGACACCATCGTGAACCAGAAGGGCCAGAACATGATCGGCATCTACTGCGCTATCGGGCAGAAGCGCTCCACCATCGCCAATGTAGTGAAAACGCTTACCGACGCCGGGGCCATGGACTACTCCATCGTGGTCGCCGCTTCGGCCACCGAACCGGCCTCGATGCAATACATCGCGCCGTACGCCGCGTGCGCCATGGGCGAACACTTCCGGGATAGCGGCAAGCACGCTGTGGTCTTCTACGATGACCTCTCCAAGCACGCGCAGGCCTACCGCGAGATTTCGCTGCTGCTGCGCCGCCCGCCGGGGCGCGAGGCATTTCCGGGTGACGTCTTCTACCTGCATTCGCGGTTGCTGGAGCGCGCCGCAAAGCTGAACGACAAGCTGGGCGGCGGCTCGCTCACCGCCCTGCCGGTCATCGAAACGCAGGCGGGCGACGTCTCCGCCTACATTCCCACCAACGTCATCTCCATCACCGACGGCCAGATCTATCTCGAAGCGGATCTGTTCAACGCCGGAATCCGCCCGGCCATCAACGTGGGCATTTCCGTGAGCCGCGTCGGCGGCAACGCGCAAATCAAGGCCATGCGCCAGGTGGCAGGAGCGCTGCGTCTGGACATGGCGCAGTACCGCGAGCTGGCCGCCTTCGCGCAGTTTGGCTCCGAACTGGACAAGGCCACGCAGTCCCAGCTCGCCCGCGGCCAGCGGCTGACGGAGATCTTGAAGCAGGACCAGCTCGTGCCGCTGCCGGTCGAAAAACAGGTGCTCATGATTCTGGCCGCTTCGAGCAGCCTGGTGGACGACGTCGAAGTCTCCCAGATGCGGCGCTTCGAGAACGAATTGCTGCAATACCTGGAGACCAACCAGCAGCCGCTGCTCCAGAAAGTCCGTGAAAAGAAGGCGCTGGACGACGCTACCAAGCAGGAGGCCATGCAGGCGTTCACCGCGTTCAAGGAACGCTTCGTGGCTTCTGCGGCCTAGAACGCGTAAGCCGTGAGGATCGCCAATCGCTGACCCATGCCCAACCTGATTGATTTCCGGCGCCGCATCCGCTCGGTGAAGAACACGCAGCAGATCACCCGGGCCATGAAATTCGTGGCCGCGGCGCGGCTCCGCCGGGCGCAGGAACGCGTGTTCGCCGCGCGGCCGTACGCGCTCCAGATCCTGCGCGTGCTGCGATCCGCCGCGGGGCGCCTGGAGCAGCCCTTGCATCCCCTGCTCGCCGTCCGGCCGGAAGAGAGGCTGCTCGTCATCGTGATCTCCGCTGACCGCGGGCTTTGCGGCGCCTTCAATACCAACGTGCTGCGGAAAACCTCCGAGTTCCTGCGGGCAAACGCGTCCAAGAAAATCGAGCTGGTGGCCGTGGGGAAACGGGTCCGCGACGCCATGCGCCGTACGCGCCTGCCGCTCAAGGCGGAGATGATCGGCGTGACGATGAACGTGAAATTCCAGGACGCCAAGGATCTGGCCGAGCTGGCCATTACCAGCTACACAAACGCAGAGACGGACGCGGTCTACCTGATCTTTAACGAATTCAAAAACGTCCTGGTGCAGCGCCTGGTGGTGAGCCGTTTACTCCCCGTGCTGCCGGGAGTCGTTGCCGCGCCTCATGGCGAATCCGCAGGCCTATCCGGTGGCGCCCACGCGGCTGCGGTGGCCGGACGTGCCGTCGAGGTGGAGTACATTTACGAACAGCCACCGAAAGACATCTTCGACCGCCTGATGCCGCTTTACGTCGAAACCGAGGTGTTCCGCGCGCTGCTCGAGTCCTCGGCGGCCGAGCACGCTGCGCGGATGACGGCCATGGACGCCGCCACTAAGAACGCTTCCGACCTGATTGACAGCCTGACGCTGCATATGAACAAGGTGCGGCAGGCGGCCATCACCAAGGAGATTATCGAGGTGGTGAGCGGCGCAGCATCGGCAGGATAGTGACTAGCGAGCGCGTGACTCGTGACTGGTGGTGATTGGTGACTGGTGAAGAGAGACCGTGAAGCTGAAGTCGTATCGGGAGTTGGAAGTTTGGCAGCGTGCGCATGAAATGGCGCTGATGGTGTTTCGCTTGACGGAGCGATTTCCCAAATCGGATCAGTTCGGCATCGTTTCTCAGGTTCGCAGAGCCGCGTCGGCGGTGCCCGCGAATATCGCAGAGGGCTTCGGCCGAGGAACCACGAAGGAATTCCTCCGATCCTTGCACATCGCGCGCGGAGAGCTGGAAGAAACCCGCTACTTCATGCTGCTGAGCCGCGATCTCGGAAAGGTCTCCGTGGCGGATTTCGAGCGCAGGGAGGGTTTATGCGATTCGACTGGGCAGCTCATTAACGCCTTGGGTCGATCGCTGCGCAAACGTATAGAGTCGATTCGCGAATCACCAGTCACGAGTCACGAGTCACGCGTGCATTGAGTTGGGAGGCATCGACGATGGCTGAGAAAACGGGCATAGTGGGGCGCCTGGCCCAGGTCATTGGGCCGGTGGTGGACGTGGAGTTCGAGAGCGGGCATCTGCCCCCCATTTACAACGCTGTGCGCATCACCTCCGAGGGGTTCGACGTCCCGGCGCCGATTGACATCATCGCCGAAGTGCAGCAGCACCTGGGTGAGGGCCGCGTGCGTTGCGTGTCCATGAAGCCGACCGAGGGCTTGGTGCGCGGTATGAAGGCGTTCGATACGGGAAAAGAGATCACCGTGCCCGTGGGGCCATCCACGTTGGGCCGGGTGATGAATGTGCTCGGTGAACCCGTGGACGAGCTCGGGCCCATCTCCGCCCAGACACAGTTCCCCATCCACCGCCAGGCCCCTTCCCTCGAAGACCAGTCCACACAGGCGGAAATGTTCGAAACGGGCATCAAGGTCGTGGACCTGCTCGAACCCTACCTGAAGGGCGGAAAGATCGGACTGTTCGGCGGCGCCGGCGTCGGCAAGACCGTTCTCATCCAGGAGCTGATCCACAACGTGGCCATGCAGCACGGCGGCGTCTCCGTGTTTGCCGGAGTGGGCGAACGCACGCGCGAAGGCAACGACCTGTGGCTGGAAATGCAGGAATCGCACGTCATCAAGGCCGGGGACCCGGAGAATTCCCGCGCCGCGCTGGTCTATGGGCAGATGACCGAGCCGCCCGGCGCCCGGCTCCGCGTGGGCCTGACCGGGCTGACCGTGGCCGAATATTTCCGTGATATGGAAGGCCGCGACGTGCTTCTGTTCATCGACAACATTTTCCGGTTCGTGCAGGCGGGTTCGGAAGTTTCGGCGCTGCTGGGCCGCATGCCTTCCGCCGTGGGTTACCAGCCCAACTTGAACACCGAAATCGGCGAGTTGCAGGAACGCATCACCTCGACCAAGAAAGGCTCGATCACTTCCGTGCAGGCGATTTACGTGCCTGCGGACGATTACACCGATCCGGCGCCCGCTGCGACCTTTTCTCACTTGGACGCGACCACCAACCTGTCCCGCGCCGTGGTGGAGCGCGGCATCTACCCGGCCGTGGACCCGCTGGCCAGCTATTCGCGCATCCTCGATCCGCGCGTCGTCGGGCCGGAGCACTACACCACCGCGCGCGCGGTGAAATCCATCCTGCAGCGCTACCGCGATCTGCAGGACATCATCGCCATCCTGGGCATGGAAGAGCTTTCCGAAGAAGACAAGCTGACCGTGGCGCGCGCCCGGCGCATTGAAAGGTTTCTCTCCCAGCCGTTTTTCGTGGCCGAAGCGTTCACCGGCTCGAAAGGCAAATTTGTGAAGATCGCGGACACCATCCGCGGATTCAAGGAAATCGTGGACGGGAAACATGACGCGCTGCCCGAGCAGGCCTTCTACATGGTCGGCACGATCGACGAAGTGCTCGAGAAGGCGCAGAAGCTGGCGGCAGCCTAGAGGAGTCCGGCCACGATGGAATCCAAGAAACTCACGCTCGAAGTCGTCACACCGGAGCGCCAGGTGCTCCACGAGGAAGTGGATTTCATCCAGCTCCCCGGCCGCGACGGTTATCTCGGCATCCTTCCCGGCCACGCGCCGCTGCTGACCGAACTCGGCGTGGGCATCCTGAGCTTTCGGAAGGGCGACCAAACGCGCTACGCCACCGCCATGGGCGGGTTTGCGGAAGTCCTGACGGACCGGGTAATCGTGCTCGCGGAGCGCTCCGAACTGGCCGAAGAGATTGACCTAGGCCGGGCCGAGGCCGCCCGCACGCGAGCACTCAAGACTCTGCAGGAGAAAGCCGGCGAGGTGGACTTCCGGCGTGCCAACCTCTCCCTCGAGCGTTCGCTGATTCGTATCCAGGTGGCCCCGCGTGTCGCTGTGCGACGCCCCACCGGTCCCCACGAGCGGGAAACCTACTCCGGGCCACCTGGCGCATCCAAATAGCAAGCAGCCACGCTGCCGCGAGGACTCCCCTGCACAGGCCTGGCGGCAGGCGCCTTCACCTCATGAGCGAGATCATCATGTACAGCGCAGGCTGGTGCGGCGACTGCCGGCGCGCAAAGCTCTTCTTGCGCGAACGCAACGTGCCATTCCGCGAGGTGAACGTGGATGAAGATCCCGACGCGGAAGAACTGGTCCTGCAGGTCAACGAGGGGCGCCGCAAAGTACCCACGTTCGAAGTGGATGGCCGGTATTTCTCCTGCAGCCCATTCGATCCCTACAAGCTTTCCGCGGAATTGAATATCCCTTTGAATCCTGGCGCTGCTTCCGATGGCGGCGCCGCATCACGCCGGAATCGCGCGGCCGCGCGTAAAGACCCGGGAGACGTTTAGCCCCTCGTCGAACAGCACAATATCCGCATCGGCCCCGGGAACCAGCCTTCCCTTTCGCGATTCGATCCCCAGCAGCCGCGCAGGATTGAAGCCGGCCATCTGCACCGCAGCGGCCAGGGGAACGCCCAGCGCCACCATGCGGCGCACCGCGCGGTCCAGCGTCAACGTGCTTCCGGCAATTCTCCCTTCGCGGTTCCGGCAGACGCCGCCGGCGACAGTCACTCCAATGCTGCCCAGTTGATAGTTGCCGTCGGGCATGTCCGTCGCCGCGGTGCCGTCGCTCACCAGGAGGATGCTTTCCGCGCTTTTCGCAGCCAGCAGCAGGCGCAGCGCGGGATCGTCCACGTGGACTCCGTCGGCGATGACCTCCGCGGTTACGCGCGGGTCCGTCAGCACCGCGCCGATCACTCCCGTTTCGCGGTGCGAGAACGGCCGCATGGCGTTGAAGACGTGCGCGGCATGGCAGGCCCCCAGTTCGATGGCGCGAATGGCCTCGCCGTAAGTCGCATCCGTGTGGCCCATAGCCACGACGAGTCCCGCTGACCGAGCTGCCTGGATGGTTTCTCCGGCGCCCGCCAGTTCGGGCGCCAGCGTCAGGATGCGCGCGAAGCCTTCCGCCGCCGCCAGGAACCTCGCCAGCAGCGCGGGAGAGGGGGCGACAAGATACTCGGCTGGATGGACGCCACGCCGCGTCGGATTGAGGAATGGCCCCTCCAGATGCGCGCCCAGACATTCCGCCCCGGCACGCGGGTTCGAGAACTGGCCGCGGATCGCGGCGGCCAGGCCCTCCAGAGTGCGCAAGGTCTGCGCGAGGTCCGCGGAAACGGTAGTGGCAACGTAGGAGGTCGTGCCGTGACGCCCCATGCACGCGCCGATTGCTGCGAGTGCCTCGGGCGCAGCTTCCATGGCGTCGCGCCCGGCCGCGCCATGAATGTGCACGTCCACAAAGCCGGGCACCGCAGTCAGCGTGCGCGCGTCGTACTCCTGCGTGCCCGGCGGCAGCACCATCCCGCTGCGCGGGCCGAGGGCGCGGATTCTGCCGTCTTCCACCAGAATCAAGGCATCAGGTATCTCGGCGAGGGGCGTCAGCGCGCGCCCGGTGTGAATGGCGAGCGAAGGCACGCCTCATCCTACCGCATGGCGGCGACACCCGGTACGCGGATTTCATCCGGTGGTGTTAGACTATCGGGCCTGCATCGGGGAGGGAACCGAACTCATGGCGCACGAAAAGCGATTCAAGGCGTGGAAGCGCCATCACCGCCGGCACAAGTCGTCGAAGGGAAAGATGAAGCTGTACGAACAGGGCAAGCTGACCTACGACCAGCTTCCCACCCTGGCCAAGGAATTTGTGGCCCGCAAGCGCCGCTTCCTGCTGAAATCGGCCTGATCCCGCCCCGGCCGGGACGCGCTGGCGCCTCGGCGGGCGACCCGACAGCTATTTCGCCGCCTTTTCGATTGTCTTCACCTGGATGGTTTCGCCTTCCAGTGTTCCCGTGACCTTCACCTTTTCGTTCGCGAGTGGAGCGGCTTTATCCTGCGGCTGGAGGATGTAGAGCTTGCCCGTGTCCGGATTGGCCAGCGCGTACTTGGCACCCTTGTCCATCACGCAGGTATTGACGCAGGCCGCGGTGTGGTTGGCCTTGTAGCCGCAGTGCGTGTCCGTAATGACTCCCGTCCACGTTCCTTCCTGCCCCGCCGCCAATGCCAGTCCCGCCACCAGCACCAGGGCGGCGAGCACGATCCATTGCTTTTTCATGGTTCTCTCCCTTCCGAAGTTACTTACGCATTGTCGCGCGCGGCGGTTTCCTCGTCTAGAAGGATCGGCGGGACGCACTTCGCTGCGGAGCGGATCCGGTAAAGGAAACGCGGGCCAGGAGCTCGGTGGTTCCCCTGGCCCGCACGGGCAGCAAAACGTTCCGGGGAGGGGTTAGCTGCCCGAAGACTGCACGGCCGCCCCCGATTTGGGAGCGCTCAGGTAGCCGGTGGCCTTGTTCTTTTCCACTTTGTTGATCACCAGCTCGAGAGCCTGCCGGCTGCCGGCGGTGTAGAAGAAGATCGGCTCGTTGATGGAGCGGTTCTTCTTCTCCAGCTTCATGTCGTCCACCACCAGGTTGAGGGTGAACTGGTGGCGCTTGGTGTTCGTCCCGCGCAACTCCAGGGTCACTTCGCCCACCTTTTGCTTGTCGCCTTTGCCCTGCAGCGTGAATTCGAAGTAATCGCGCAGGCCCAGCCGGCGGAGCTGCTCGATTTCCTCGTGGTTGCGCGCCACCAGGGTGCCGAATTCGCTGCGCGCCATCTGCAAGTTCTGCTTCTGCGCGTCGAGGTCGGAGTGCACGCCTTTCAAATCATTGCCCACGGCCTCCACGTCGGATCCGTTGGCCTTGCCGGCCAGTTCCTGCTTTACGCTGCTCACGTTGCTCTCGACGTCCGTGAGCTGATCCTGCAATGCCTTATTCTGCTTGCGGGCGGCGCCCACCGCTCCCTGGGTCTTGTGGACTTGCTCGCCGACCGCTGCAAGCTGCGACTCTGCCGAGCGCCGCTCCTGTTCGGACACAGTCAGTTGCTGCTGCAACTGGTCCACGCTCGCGCGGAGCGTCTTGGTTTCCGCAGCCGCCGCCTGTTCCACGTCNGTGTGTGGCCTGGCGCGCATTGGAGCTGGACCACAGCGCCCAGACGGAAATGGCCACCGGAACGATCAACGCCAGCACGAGCCAGCGAGGCGTTCCGTAAGCCTGGGGTGAATTCTCGTTTCTTTCCTCACTCATTTCGGGGGATCTCCTTATCTCCCACCCAGGGAATGGCATGCGCTATGCCAAACCCTTACGGGCGCCGAGGCCTGACCTAAGTAGCTGAAGAGATGAGGGTTAGCGTGATTCCGGTGGGAAGATGGCCAGCCTTTGCTGAGTGTGCTTCCGCGTAATCTTTACCCGCCTCGCGTTGTTTTTGCGGGCAGCTGGCTCAGCGCGTCACGGTCATTTGCCGCAGCGTTTGGATGCGTTTCCCGAGCGGCGGGTGCGTGCTGAACAGGTTTGCCATTGCGTTCGCTGAGAGCGGTTTCACGATGTAGAGCGACGATGCCGCTGGCGAAGTCGCCATGGGAATGCGCTTGTTGTATTCTCCCAGCTTTTCCAGCGCGCTGATCAGGCCGTAGGGATGGCCCACTAGCCGCGCACCGCTTTCGTCCGCGGCGTACTCGCGCCGCCGCGAGAGCATCATTTGCAGCAGCAGCGCGGCGAGCGGGGCCAGGAAGATCATCAGTAGCGCGGAAAGCCCTCCCCCGCCGCGGCGGTCATCATCGCGGCTACCCCCTCCGAAAATCATCGCGAATTCGGTCATGCGCGCCAGGAAGGTGATGGCTGCGGCTATCGTCGCGGCGATCGAAGTGGTCAGGATGTCGTAGTTGCTCACGTGCGAAAGCTCGTGCGCAATCACGCCCTCGAGTTCGTCCTCGTTCATCAGCTCCAGCAGGCCCATGGTCACAGCCACCGAAGCATGGCTCGGATTGCGGCCCGTGGCGAACGCGTTGGGCGCCTGCTCGGGAATCACGTAGAGCTTCGGCATGGGCAGATTGGCCTTGCCGCACAGCCGTTCCACCACCTGGTAGAGCTTCGGCGCCTGTTCCCGCGTCACTGCCTGCGCCCCGCTCGTTGCCAGCGCGATCTTGTCGGAAAAGAAATAGGCGCCGCCGTTCATCAGGAGAGCGAATCCCAGCGCCATCGTCAGCCCATTCGGCCCGCCGTACCGGTCACCGACCAGCAACAGCAGGCCCGACAGCAGTCCCAGCACGAGCACCGTCTTGATGCCATTTCCTGAATGCATTGATTTCCTCTCTTGGCCGTTTCGAAGGGGTCCTAGCTACTTTGATGCTGCAACCGCGGTTTTATCTACCGCCGAAAACCGCAATTCGCCGGTCTTCTTGTCCAGGTCCACCAGCACGTGCGCCCCCGGCAGGATACGTCCCTCCAGAATCTGCATCGCCAGCGGGTCCTGCACCAGCCGCTGGATGGCTCTGCGCAGCGGACGCGCCCCGTAGGCGGGGTCGAAGCCCTCGCGGAACACGGTCTCGCGTGCCGCCGGGGTCAACTCCAGCGTGATGTGGCGGTCTTCGAGCTGCCGGGCTGCCTGGGCCACCTGCATGTCCACGATCTTGTGCAGTTCCTCACGGCCCAGCGGGTTGAAAAACACCACTTCGTCCACCCGGTTCAGGAATTCGGGGCGAAATGTGGCCCGCAGGGCATCCATGGCTTCGGCGCGCGCCCGGGCCGGATCCGTGGAGCTCAGCTCCGCCAGGGCGCTCGAGCCCACGTTGCTGGTCATGACGATTACCGTATTCCGGAAGTTCACCAGCCGGCCCTTGCCGTCCGTCAGCCGCCCGTCCTCCAGAATTTGCAGCAGCACATTGAACACATCTGGATGCGCCTTTTCGATTTCGTCCAGCAGCACCACCGCGTAGGGCCGGCGCCGGACTTGCTCGGTCAACTGTCCGCCCTCTTCGTAGCCCACGTAGCCCGGCGGCGCGCCGATCAGCCGCGCCACCGAGTGCTTCTCCATGTATTCGGACATGTCCAGCCGGATCATGGCGTGCTCATCGTCGAACAGGAATTCCGCCAGCGCCCGCGCCAGCTCTGTCTTGCCCACCCCCGTGGGGCCCAGAAAAATGAACGAGCCGATGGGCCGGCGCGGGTCGGAGAGCCCGGCTCGGCTGCGCCGGATGGCATTGGCCACGCGGACGAGCGCGTCGTCTTGTCCCACTACACGCGCGCGCAGCCGCTCCTCCATCTTCACCAGCTTTTGGACCTCTCCCTCCAGCAGCCGCCCGGCGGGGATGCCCGTCCATTTGCTCACCACGCGTGCNTGCGATGTCTTCCTCGTCCACCTCTTCTTTCAGCATGTGGCCCGTCTTCTGCAATTCAGCGAGCTTTTTCTGCGCCGCCACCAACTCGCGTTCTTTGCCCGCAATCACGCCGTAGCGCAGCTCGGCCACTTTCGAGAGGTCGCCTTGGCGCTCATAGCGCTGTTCCTCGGACTTGGCCTGCTCGATCTCCTCCTTCAGCTTCCGAATGCTCAGGATGGCGTCCTTTTCCTGCCGCCAGCGCGCTTTGAGGGCCGAGGATTGCTCTCGCAGACCGGCCAGGTGCCCTTCGATTTCCCTCCGGCGCTCTTTGGAGTGCGCGTCCGTTTCCCGCAGCAGTGCCTGCCGCTCGATTTCCAGTTGCACGATCTGCCGCTCGATCTCGTCGATCTCCACGGGTAGGGAGTCAATCTGCATCCGCAGGCTGGCTGCGGCCTCATCCACCAGGTCAATGGCCTTGTCCGGCAGGAACCTGTCTGTGATGTAGCGGTGCGAGAGCGTGGCCGCGGCCACGATGGCCGCGTCCTTGATGCGCACACCGTGATGCACCTCGTAGCGGTCTTTCAACCCGCGCAGGATGGCGATCGTATCCTCGACCGAGGGCTCCCCCACCAGCACCGGCTGGAACCGCCGCTCCAATGCCGGGTCCTTCTCGATGTATTTGCGGTATTCGTTCAGCGTCGTCGCGCCGATGGCTCTCAGTTCGCCGCGAGCGAGCGCCGGCTTGAGCATGTTCGAGGCGTCCATGGCCCCTTCCGCCGCGCCCGCTCCCACCAGCGTGTGCAACTCGTCGATGAACAGGATGATCTGCCCCGCGGCTTCGCTGATTTCCTTGAGAACTGCCTTCAGCCGGTCTTCGAACTCTCCGCGGTATTTCGTCCCGGCAATCAGCGAGGCCAGGTCCAGCGCGACAATACGCTTTGGCTTGAGCACTTCGGGAACGTCCCCGGCCACGATGCGCTGGGCCAATCCTTCCACGATGGCGGTTTTCCCCACGCCCGGCTCGCCGATCAGGACCGGATTGTTCTTCGTCCGCCGCGCCAGGATTTGCATCACCCGGCGGATCTCCTCATCGCGTCCAATCACCGGGTCGAGCTGTCCGCGCCGCGCCAGATCGGTCAGGTCGCGCGCGTACTGGGTCAGCGCCTGGTAGGTGGACTCCGGAGCGGGCGAGGTCACCCGGTGGCTTCCCCGCACAGCCACCAGACCCTGCAGCAGGGCGTCGCGCGTGGCGCCGTGTTTCGCCAGCAGACGGGCCGCAGCGTCTTTTCCGCCCCCCGCCAGCGCCAGCAGAAGATGCTCGGTCGAGACGTATTCGTCCTTGAATTGACCGGCCTCGTCGGTGGCGCGCTTCAATGCATCATTGGCGGCGGGGCTCAGGTACTGTTGACCCGCCCCGGATACCTGGGGCAGGCGCCCGAGTTCGGCCTCGATTTCCGTCTGAAGCTCCGGAACGCGAATGCCCAGTTTGCCGAGCAGCGGAGCCACCACACCCTCCTTCTGCGCCGCGAGCGCGGCGAGCAGGTGCAGCGGCTCGATCTGCTGATGGCCGCGCGATGCGGCCAGCTCTTGCGCGTCCGCAACCGCTTCCTGGGCCTTGATGGTAAATTTATCCAGGCGGACCATTTTCATCTCTCCAGCTTCATTCTACGGAAGAGGGCTTTACCATGAAAAGACCTGGGCAGAGCCGTTCCGGGGATTCGTTCTAGCCAATTCAGTCGTACCAATCCGGGTTCCACTCCCCGAAAGTGATTCGCGCCTCACGCACTGGCGACCGGACACAAAGAGGGCGGCCCGGAAACGATAGGCCGCCCGTGGTTCTCGGTTCAGGCCGTGCGTGCCATCTTTTCGGTGGTCAGCACCTTCCCTACAGTCTTCCTGTGCCAGAGGTTGCCGAACTTCGCGCGCGCCTCCGGAATGCTGATCGTATCGGAATGGGAGACGACAATGAAATCAATGGGCTCGCCGTTCTCCACATCCGCCAGCAGCGTGGGCGAATCCATTTCGTGGCAGCGCAGGATCAGCAACGGCTCGTCCGTCCCCCGCTTGTAGCCCACCGCCGTTAGGGTTTGCGTCTTGAAGTTGTGGGTGAGATTGGAGCCAGAAACCACCTCACCAATCGCATACTTCGGCATCATGCTCGAGTCTCCTTTTCCTCCTGCACAGCTTTCCCTCAGGAGGACGATATGAATCTGACTGCCTCGCTGTGCTTTCGGATCGGATTCCCCCGTGCTGTAAAGCCTTGCGCAGGCATCTTCGCAATGCCACTGCTCAAAAGTCCCATGCGCAGCTAGACGAGTGTCTGGCCTTCCGCCGAGCTTCCGGAGAAGCACCGGAATTCAGAACCCCTTCCGGCTCCTCTCTTGAGACCTTTGCCCTCCAACGAAGCGAGGATCTGAGCCGGGCACTCTGGCCCACCTACCGCCCGCCCAGGTCCTCGCCTCGAACAACAACTCACCCTCCCGGTGAACCGGCGCGTCGCGCCGCTCACACGGGTTTACTTCACGTTGCCTACTGCGATCTTGATCTGCTTCGGCTTGGCTTCTTCGCGCTTTGGCAGCCGCACCGTCAGCAAACCATGCTTGTACTCGGCCTTGATCGCGTCCAGCTTCACCGTGTTCGGCAGCGTGAACGTGCGGCTGAAGGTGCCGTAGTACCTTTCCATGCGGAGAGCGTTCTCCTCCTTGAACTCCTTCTCGTACTTCCGCTCCCCAGCCAGCGTCAGCGTGTTGCCCTCGACGCGGACGTCAATGTCCTTCTCGTCCATGTCCGGCAACTCCGCCTTCAGAACCAGTTCGTGCTCGGTCTCGAAGATGTCCACCGCGGGCGTCCAGGCCGTCAACGAGGTCGGGATGCGCAGGCCGCGGAACATGGGCTCTTCAAAGAACCGCGACATTTCGTCCTGAAATTTGGCCAGGGTGTTCACCGGGTCCCAACGGGTGATAATGCTCATGATGCTTCCTCCTTGCAGGATTTGGATTACTAACGCAACCGAAGCATATTATATGAGCGTAGGCTTGTCAAGTATTTTCTCCGGATTTCTTGGCTGATTCTAACTCTTTCATTATAAAACACTTCAGATAGAGTGTCTCCGGAACTGTCAGCAACACTGGGTGATCGCGGGACTGCCCACGCCGCTCTACCACCCGGATGCGCCTGGCAACGTCTACCGCGGCTTCCCACAGGATCTCGCCAAAACGAGACTCCGCCAGATGATACGAGCACGAGCAGGTGACCAGGGTTCCCCCGGGCCGGAGGAGCCGGAGGCTGCGCAGGTTGATTTCCTTATAACCGCGGCTCGCCGCCTCGAGTGCCCCGCGGCTCTTCGCAAATGCGGGAGGATCGAGGATCACGGTGTCGAAGCGCCTCCCCGCCTGGTCGTATTCTTTGAGGATGTCGAAGACGTTGCCTTCACGGAAGGTGACGTTGTGCGCCGCGTTCAGTTCCGCATTCACTCGCGCCGCAGCCAGTGCCTCGCCGGAGATGTCTACTGCCTCCACACTCTGCGCCTGCCGGGCAGCATGCAGAGCGAAGCCTCCCTGATAGCTGAAGCAGTCCAGGACGTCTCCGGCTGCATACCGGGCTGCAGCCCGGTAATTCTCGCGCTGGTCGAGAAAGGCGCCTGTCTTCTGCCCCCGCCTCAAATCCAGGCGTAGGCGGACACCATTCACTAGCACGTCCACTTGTTCCGGAACTTCTCCGTAGAGGACGGAAATGCTCTGCGGCAGGCGTTCGAGCAGCCGGGCTTTCGGCTCGTTACGCTCCAGAATCCCGCGCGGTGCAAACTGCTCCACCAGAATCTCCACGAGTTCCGCCTTGCGCTTCTCTGTACCCTGGGTGAGTGTCTGGATGACCAAAATGTCGCCATAGCGGTCCAAGATCAACGAGGGCAGTAAATCGCCTTCGCCGTACACCACTCGCCACGCGTCCGTATCCTCGACGACCTGGGAGCGGTACTCCGCGGCCGCGCGGATTCTCTGCGCGAAAAAGGCTCGATCCACGGGCTCGTCCTGGCAGGTGAGGAAGCGCAGCGCGATCTGCGAGCCGTCGCTCCAGAAGGCGCGGCCCAGCAACCGGCCCCGTTCGTCGCTCACGCGCACCACATCTCCAGGAGCAGCCTGGACGCTGCGCACGTCGCTGCGGTAAATCCACAGGTGCCCGCCGGTGATGCGTTCGGCGCCACGTGCGGTGACCAAGGCGCTCGGTTCGCTCATCGGAAGTGGCCTCCTCCGCGGGCGCGCGCCCGCGCGCTCCGGTAGAATGGCGGAGCCGCCCGCGCACTCGCGCGGCGCTCACGCCCGGCATACGATAGCCCAGGACCATTGCCGGAAGCCAACGACCGCATGCGCCTTTCCGATTTCGACTACGAGCTTCCGCCGGACCGCATCGCACAGCATCCCCCTCCGGCGAGGGACGCTTCGCGGTTGATGCTGCTCGACCACAACGCGCGCAACTGGGAGGACCGGACCTTCCGCGAATTCCCCGACCTGCTTCGCGGCGACGAATTAATCGTGGTGAACGACGCTCGCGTCCTTCCCGCGCGCCTTTTCGGCCACCGCCGCGGCATCCGCGCGCAGCCTCCTCCGCGCCGCCGTCGCGGCTATCTGACTTCGGAAATCGAAGTGTTGCTCACCCGGCAGATCGAACCGGGCCTCTGGGACGCTCTGGTGCGGCCGGGGCGAAAGATCCGTATTGGAGAACGAATCGTATTCGAAGCGCATCCTGCGCCCGGCGCACCCACCGCGCCAGAAGGAGGCGCGGCGGCTCCACTCCTGGAGGCGGAAGTAGTCTCACGCGGAGCATTTGGCGCGCGGCGGCTGCGCTTCCAGGGCGCCGATGAATTCGAGGCCACTCTCGAGCGCCTCGGCCACATGCCTCTTCCGCCCTATATCGCTCGTGCGGACGAGCCCGAAGACCGCGAACGCTACCAAACCATTTTTGCGCGGCGGCCTGGCGCTGTGGCCGCCCCGACGGCGGCTCTTCATTTCACGCAGGCAGTGCTCGAGCGACTGAGCACCCGCGGGATCGAACTGTGCACGCTCACTCTCTACGTCGGCCCCGGCACGTTTCAGCCTGTGCGCACCGAAGAAGTGGAGCGCCACCAGATGCAGTCCGAAGCTTACGAAATCCCCGAAGCGACGGCGGCGGCAATCACCGGCGCCCAGGCCGCCGGGCGCCCCGTGCTGGCCGTGGGCACAACGGTGGTGCGCGCGCTCGAGTCCGCGGCCCGCGCTGGCGAGCGGGNAACGGTGGTGCGCGCGCTCGAGTCCGCGGCCCGCGCTGGCGAGCGCGACACGGCGGGCCGCCTCCGGATTCCTTCCGGGCCCGGTGAAGCGGGAGTCTTTCTTTACCCCGGCGCGGATTTTCTGGTGGTCAGCCAGCTCCTGACGAATTTCCATCTGCCCAAATCCACGCTGCTGCTCTTGGTTTGCGCCTTTGCGGGCCGCGAATTCATCCTGGAGGCCTACCGTCATGCCGTCGTTTCCGGCTACCGCTTCTATAGCTATGGCGACTGCATGCTGATCCGCTAGGAGAACGGCCCCCTGGAGCACCTGCTTCCCGGCGCTATACGCGGCGGGTTGCCGGGTTTATAATCCCGGGATTCTGCCGGGCCCATGGCCGGCGCTCATGCGCTATCTGATCCTGAGCGACATTCATTCCAACGCGACCGCCCTCGAAGCCGGTCTGGTGGCTGCCGAGGGGCGCTGGGACAAGGCGATTTGCCTCGGCGACCTGGTCGGCTACGGTCCCGACCCCAACGAAGTGGTGGACCGCATCCGCGCTCTCGGCGCGACTACCATCCGCGGCAATCACGACCGCGTCTGCTGCGGCCTGACCGACGCCGAAGACTTTAATCCCGTGGCTCGCGGGGCGGTGCACTGGACGCGACAGCAACTCCGGCCCGAAAACCAGCAATACCTCGAATCCCTTCCTCCCGGCCCTATGGAACTCAACGGAATGGTGTTGATTCACGGCGCGGTGCGCGACGAGGACGAGTACGTGATCGCTCCCGGCCAGGCGCTGGCCTCTCTCCTCGAGGCTTCCTCCGACCTCAGCTTCTTCGGCCACACGCATCTCCAGGGAGGCTTTTCGTTCCACGATAACCAGCTCGCCGTCATCCATCCGAAGTACGGAGCCCAGTCGGGCTTTTGGCCGCTTCACGTCGAGCCCGGGACGCGGTACCTTCTCAATCCCGGCTCCATCGGCCAGCCCCGCGACGGCGATGCGCGCGCGGCCTTTATCATCGCGGACATGGGCCATCAGGTGATCGAGTACTGGCGGGTGCCCTATGAAATTCGCTCCGTGCAGCAGCGTATGTTCCGCGCCGGCCTGCACGAATCGCTGATTCTGCGGCTGGCACTCGGCCGCTGACGGGCGCGCCGCGGAGCTTCCCTATGACTCTCCCCTCCGCCCCGAATTCTTCTTCCAGCCGGTTCTACGTGGCCCTTGCCGCGGGCGCGGGCATCGTCCTGCTCCTGATTGTCGTGGGCATTCTTCTCACCCGGGGTCCCGGAGGCGGGATGGGCGGCCAGCCGGCGCCCCTTCGCTTCGGGCCCGCGGAGCAGGCCTATGCCTCGCAGATTCATTTCTCCGCGCTTCAACTCAGCCAGGCCTCCAACATGCTGAACCAGCAATTCACCTACGTTGTGGGCACCGTTTCGAATGGAGGCAACCGCCCGGTCCGCGCCGTCGAAGTTACCGTCGAGTTCCACGACCTGGTCAACCAACTGGTCCTGAGGGATACGGCCCGGCTGTTCCTTCCGGGGACGCCGCCGCTCGCTCCGGGCCATGAGCGGGAATTCCAGCTCACGTTCGAGCATGTTCCGTCGAGCTGGAACCGGCAGGCTCCCGCGATCCGTGTCACCGGTCTGGACCTGCAGTGAGCGCATGTGAAAACGTCTGACTCCGTCCCCTTACCCTCCGCGGAGGAACTCTCCGGCGCGCTCGCCGCCCTGCGCGAGCGCGGACAGGTGGAGGTGCGCGAAGACGGCGAGCTGATGGCCGGTCTCCTCGATCCCCAGTATGAATTGCGCGAGCAGGGCGGCCGGTTGGTTCTCAATCTTTGGTCCGGCGATGCCACGCTAGTCCGCCGCATCGAGGCCGTTGTGGCACAGTCGGAGGGTCGCCTCGAACTCGCCGTCCAGAGATTCGGCAAGTCGCGCCCCGGACGCCTGGAACTCCGCTCGCGCGAGATGCCGCTCGATTCCGCCCGTGTCACACGCGAGCAGTTTCGCGCCCGCTTCCGCGAACTGCTCGCGGGGCAGTTCCCCGACGAGGACGTCGTTTCGCTCACCACCGCCCCGGACCTGAAGCGCTCCCTTTCCGGCAATTACGCCCGCGGTGTCCAGGCGCGAGGCAGCCAGGCGCACGCCGTTGTGGGCGTGCCTCCGGACGAGAGCGCAGCGTCCACCGACGCCGCGCTGGTCTGCGCGCTTCTCTGGCTCGATTGGGCGCGCGAGCACAATCCGAAAATGCGCGTCGCCGGCGTGCGCTTGTTTCTCCCGGAGGGGCGCAGCGCGGTCACCTCCCATCGCCTCCAGGCGCTCTCCCGCGACCTTGCGCTCGAACTCTACGAATTCGACTGGGCGCGCGGGCGCGTACGTCCCGTGGACCCGCGAGATTCCGGCAACCTCGATTCCCACCTGGTTCCCCGCCGTGAGGTGGAGCGCCTCCAGGCGGAAGCGGCCCGCGCAGGCGAATCCTTCGGTCTCGGCGAGCGCGAGTTCGCCGGCCTCAGCGCCGTAGTCGTTCCCGGCACCCGCGCGGTCTCCTGGCGCTTTCGCGGGCTGGAATTTGCGCGCTATGAGGCGGGCGTGATGCGTGTGATGGACGATTCTGGAGCGTTTGTTCCCGCGGGCGCAAAGCCTGCTCTGCTCTGCAAGCGGCTCGAGGAGCTGCGCCGCTTCCGCCAGCCCGATCCGCCCGACCCGCGCCATCCGCTCTATCGCGCGCAGGCCGAGCGCTGGCTGGAGAGCTTGATTCTCGGGGATCCCGCGCACATCGAGCCGCGTCTCGACCCGCGTTTCGTCTATTCCCAGGTCCCGGCGTTCTCCTTCACCGATCGCGCCGTGCTCGACCTGCTCGGCGCCACCCGTGATGGCCGGCTCGTCGTGCTCGAATTGAAAGTGGACGAGGACCTCCAACTCCTCATGCAGGCCCTGGATTACTGGTTGCGCGTGCGTTGGCACCGCGAACAGGGTGACCTGGATAGGCTCGGCTATTTTCCTGGCCTGCCTCTGGCAGATCGCTCGCCACTGCTCTATTTGGTGGCTCCCGGCCTGCGCTTTCATCCCGCAACGGACACCCTGCTGCGCTTTGTCTCCAAGGAAGTGGACGTAATTCGCGTGGGCCTCAACGAAGAGTGGCGTAAGGGCGTCCGCGTCCTCTTCCGCCAGGAACGCGGGTAACCTACAATGATCCAGAACTCCCCTACGTGGGCGAACGATGGCGCGTCTCAGAGTGGCCGTGGAGATCGGTCACGACGCCGATTTGTTTTCCGGTTCTTCGTGGCGGGGACCATCGTTCCGGTGGCTCTACTTCTTATCGGGTTTCTCGCCCCCGATTGGAGCCCACATGGGCGCCTCGAAGTTATTCTGCCGGTTCTGGCATGGATCGTGTGGCCCACTTGGATCCTGATGATGGATGCTGAGCACGCGCCTGAGATCATTTTCGCGCTGCTCATCGCTGCGCCTCTCAATGGACTGTGGTACAGCGCGGTCGGTCTTCTGATCTGGCATATCCGCCGCAGAATCGC